>Ga0209062_1001529_pt1 | contig 39554 bp, 28 predicted proteins | sample Coa_R2_2_FD_187158 | JGI IMG/M metagenome (GOLD analysis project Ga0209062, IMG submission 187158) | Surface soil microbial communities from Centralia Pennsylvania, which are recovering from an underground coalmine fire - Coalmine... | ecosystem: Environmental > Terrestrial > Soil > Unclassified...
GACGGGGGGGGGGGGTCTACCGACGCAGGGAGGGGGGTTAGGGTGGGTTCTGAAGTCGCCTTTGTCGGCGACGGCATCAACGACGCCCCCGCTCTTGCGCGTGCTGGAGTCGGCATCGCCATCGGCGGCGGGCGCGGAACCGACATCGCGGCGGAAGCCGGCGATATCGTGATGATGGGCGAACCGCTTCGCCCGTTGCCGCTACTGGTGAAGCTTGCACGCGAAACCGTCCGCATCATCCGGCAGAACATCATCGTCTTTGCGTTCGGCGTCAATCTGTTCGGTATCATTCTCACCGGCTGGCTCTGGCCGCTGTTTGCCTCTTCGCCGGAGTGGTACGAATCGGCCCCGCTCGCTGGAGTGATCTATCACCAGCTCGGTTCGCTCGCGGTTCTGCTCAACTCGATGCGACTCCTCGCGTTCGATCGCACGGCAACGAGCCGCTCGCTCGTACGGGCTCGCGACGCCGCCAAGAAGGTCGAAGGCTGGCTGAGCCGATTCTCCATCGATGAGCTTCTGCACGAAATCGGCCACCGCTGGAAAGCCGTCGGCGGAATGTTCGCGGGGATTGTGATTCTCGGGTGGCTCGGCACCTGTTTTGCGCAAGTCGAGCATGGCGAAGTTGGCATCGTCCGGCGGTTTGGCGAAGTGACGACCAACCTTCCGCCAGGACTGCACATTCGCTGGCCATGGCCGATCGAACAGGTCACGCGCGTTCGACCGGACGAAATTCGCACGGTGGAGATCGGTTTTCGCGTGGTGAGCAACGCACAAAAGGGAAACAGGAACGCGGGGAATATGTGGTCGAGCGGTCACGGCGACGGCATCGCGCCGGTGACAGCCGAAGCCGTAATGATCACTGGTGACGGCGACCTGGTCGAGATCCTCGCGACGGTGCGTTATCGTGCCAGCGATCCGCGGAAATTTCTCTTCGCCACAACCGACCCCGACGGCGTCGTGCGTTCGACGGCGGAATCGGTGCTGCGCGAGCTGGTCGCGAGCCACCGGTTTCTGGAGCTACTCACAGTGCGCCGGGCGGAACTGGAACTCGCCGCGCTGGACCGACTCAATTTCCGTCTGCACGAAGTGGCGCCGGACGGGTTGGGTGTCACGCTCGATGGCTTCACGCTGCACGATCTTCACCCGCCGCCGGAAGTGGTGAATTCGTATCACTCGGTCGCAAAGGCGATTCAGGAACGCGACAAGGTAATTAACGAAGCCACCGCTGATGCACTGCGCATGCGCCGACGATCCGAAGAAGAAGCCGACCGGCTCCTGAAGCGTGCCCAGGCCGATGCGCACGGCCGGCTCGAAGAGGCCCGGGCTGATCGCGACGCATTCCTGGCGTGGCACACTGTGCGTAGCAAGCTCATGGACGTGGAGGAGGCGCGGTTTGCAATGGAGCGAGCAATGCGAATCCAGGCCGGCCAGGATGCCGCGACGGTAGACAAAGATCTCGCCGCCCGCCGGGCGAAGATTCTGACCGAGCGCCGCATGCTGCTCGAAACGCGACTCACCTATCAGACACTCGTGGACGTATTGCGACTCCGCGACAAAGTGTTCATCGACGCGGCCGACATCCCCAGCCGCCGCCATCTCTTCCTACTCGACCCAGACCTGCTCCGCGTGCCGTCCATTGTTGCTCCACCAACGGAGAAGGCACCGTAGGTCAGGAGTCAGGAGCCAGGATTCAGGGATCAGTGCGGAGATAGTTTTTACTCCGAAGGAGTTGTATTCCACAGCCCAGGGTCGCGAGCCATGCGAGCGCACCCTGGGTAACCAATGCCGCCGGGATAACGAATGCCACCCGCTGGTGTTGGCCGTATCCCAAAAACCCAGGGTGCGCTCGCTTCGCGATCGACGCCTGGGCTGAGGAATACAACTCCTCCGGGGTACAGAAGCTCGCCCGACTTTGATATCCGTTGCAAGGGGCGCGGAAATTCGGCGACTGGTAGAATCGCGTCAAGACCGCCGCGATCCTGGAGGTGAAATCCGCGCCCGTGATGCACTACACTCCCAATGCCTTGCGTTTCTCGGCGATGAACGCCAGGTGGTGCGGGATGTGGTTGATCGCACCCTGGATGATTTTCTCCAGCGTCAGAAGTCCCCTCTTGCTGTGATTACCAGTCAGTTGGAGTTGTTCCGGCGTGAGAGAGCGGATGATGCGAGCCATTTGTTTGCGCGTTGCTTCAACAAGCGTGAGTTCTTCCTCCACATCGCGCTCCTGATATTTCAATTCCACCGCGAACAGGTTCTCGTCGGCGTTGAGCAACAGCGGTACTTCCTTGCTCATCGCGATGATCCGCTTCATGCGATCGGCGATAATTGGTTCGAAGTCCGAAATATGGCAGACAACTTCCAGCGTACTCCACTTCCCCGGCACGGGGCGGGCGGTAAGTTGCTCGCGTGTCATCCCCGCGACAGCGGCACGCAGTTGTGCCACACCAGCGAAGTACTGGTCGGCGAGTTCTTTCGGAGACGGCATGGCTCCAAGTTCCCGAGTTCCAGGTTCCAAGTGAAAGACAGAACCTCACTTCGGTGTTGTACTGCGCCCGCTGGTCTTTTTTTGGTTTAACTTGGAACTCTGAAACTTGGAACTTGGAACTCAGACTTGACTTACCGCCGTCGTTCCAGCCGGACGCGGAGGTACGCGACTTGCCGCAGGCGAATTTCCGTCGTGGCGTCCGGATCGTAGTCGAACGGGGCATGTTCCTTCGCGATAAACTTCAGCACCTCAAAGGCTCGCTTCCGCAAAATGGCCTCGCGGCGTTCCATCGCTTCGAGTAACGCCGAGATGACCGCTTGTCCGCGTGTGGCGAGTTCCACGGTCGCGGCCTTCAGCGTTCGGTCGTCGGCCAGTGATTCCACCGCCCGGCGAATTTTCTCCATATCGAGTATGGCGGACATCGACCCACCCATGACCGGCCCAACCGGGGGTGGAGTGGTCGAAAACGGCGAAGGCGGTGCTGGCGGTGCCGCGGGGAATGCCGGTGGCGGGGTGATCGTTGAGATCGCAGGTTCGGGAAGGGCCGGAGCATTGGCGGCGCGGGTCGCCGCAGCGCGGGCGTCGAAATGACGCGTGAAGCCGTCTTCCTCAAAGCTACGCCCGAGGTAGGCATCGATCGCGACCTGATCGTTCACCAGTTCCATCGGCGTCCCGCTCGTGACGACCTTTCCGGCGGTGATGAGATAGACGCGGTCGGCCGTACGGAACACCTCGCGGACGTTGTGGTCGGTAATCAGAATGCCGATACCGGAGTCGGCCAGTTCGCGAATGTTTGCACGGATATCCTCGGTGGTCTTGGGGTCGACCGCCGCGAACGGCTCGTCGAGCAGAATGAGTAGCGGTTCGCACACGAGGCAGCGGGCAATTTCCAGTCGGCGTTTCTCACCGCCGGAGCAGCGACCCGCGGTGTTCTTTCGCACCGTATCCAGTTTGAATCGCGCCAGAGCTTCGTTGGTCCGCTCCCAGCGTTCGGCGCGCGAGAGTCGGCGACCGAGTTTGCGGCTACGTGGGAGTGCTTCGAGAATCGCCAGGAGATTGCTTTCCACCGACAGTTTGCGGAAAACGCTGGGTTCCTGCGAGAGGTAGCCCATTCCGCGGCGTGCGCGCTGATACATGGGCAGCGAGGTCACGTCTTCGTTATTGAAGGTCACCTTGCCATCGTTGGGCGTGATCTGACCGGTCGCCATGCGGAAACTGGTCGTTTTGCCGGCTCCGTTCGGCCCCAGAAGGCCAACGATTTCGCCCGCATTCACATTAAATGACACGCCATTGACGACCGCCCGGCGGCCGTAATACTTGACCAGCCCTTCTACTTCGAGAAGCGGCATGCACCTTCCCCCACCCTTTAAACGGATGGGGGTGATTACCCTAAGCGGGCAATTGACGCAAGAGTTTTTCGCATTTGGTGTTTGGTCTTTTGGCTTCAGAAGTTCGGTCTGTTTACCGAGATGCACAGCAATCCACACGAATGTAAAATGCAAAACACGCCGTACGACATCCAACCCGGTGCGGTACGATCATCGGATCGTTCTTGCGGAGTGCCCCATGCCCTCGCCTGAAGTCGAAGAAATCCTCGCCAATTACCGGAAGAATCCCGGCCCAGTCCTCGCACTGTCATCAAACCTCTCCGACGCCGACCTCACAGACCTCACCGCTGCGGCCGATGTGTTCTCCTCCGTGAAAGGACTCCAGGTTCACAGTAGTTCTGACCCCGACTGGGTTTCCGGTCGATTCCTGACGTTGGCGCTGCGACTTCCGCAGCTATCCCAGTTCGATCTCAGGGGGGCTTCTGGTCTCTCCGACACTGGCCTCCAGGCCATTGCCGACAAACTCACCAACCTCAACACGCTCGGCCTTCGCTTCTGTGGCAAGGTGACGGATGTGGGTATGAAGGCCATTGCCCACAAACTCACTAACCTCAATACCCTCGACCTGACCGGCTGCGACAATGTGACGGATGTGGGTGTGAAGGCCATCGCCGATAAACTCACCAACCTCAACACACTCTACCTCACCTACTGCGAGAAGGTGACGAGTCTTCCCGTCTCGTTGCGGAATCTCAGGCGACTGCGGCGTTTGGCCGTGGAGAACATCCCTGGCCTCAAACTCCCAGAGGAACTGACCCGAAACCCGGACAACCCACAGGCGATCCTCGATTACTACTTCCGGACCACGACCGAGGGCAAGCGGACGCTCAACGAGGCTAAGCTTATCCTCGTTGGCAACGAGGCCGTCGGCAAAACCTCGCTGGTCAACTTCCTCGTCCACAACAAGCCGTGCCGGGACACGGGCAAAACCCCCGGCGTGGCAATCGAAGAGGGGTGGACGCTACCGGCTGGAACTCGGACGCCGAAGACGCCCTGGTGGACGTCAAGCACTGGAAGGTGGGCAAGTCCGCCGCTGGGGACACCCCTCTGAAACTCAACGTGTGGGATTTCGGCGGGCAGCAGGTACTCTACGAGACGCACCAGTTCTTCCTCACCGCCCGCTCGCTGTACCTCATCGTGCTCGAAGCTCGCCGTGAGAACGCTAACGAACAGGAAGCTAACCTGCATGCCTGGCTTCGCTCCATTCGCACACGAACGGTCGAACCCGTTCCGGTACTTGTCGTTATCAACAAGAGCGAACCGCCGCAAGATCTGCGCCTCGACGAGGCCAAGCTCACCCGCGAGTTCCCCAACATTCGCGGATTCATCCGCACTTCGTGCCGCGATCCCAAGGAACACAAACATGGCGGCTGCGGAATCGCCGAACTTCGCAAGACCATCGCGGACGTCATCCGTGCCGACTTGCCGCACGTCCGCGACCAGTTCCCGGTGAGTTATTTCAAAATCAAGGAGAAACTCGCAAAGACCGCCCGCAAATCGTTCATCCTCGACACGGAAGACTACCGCAAAACCTGCGACAAACAGAAAGTGACGACAACGTACTCGCGCTCCTCGACTGCATTGGAGTGGTGGTGAAGTACAATGAGACAACGCTGCTCGATCCCAACTGGCTGACGACCGCCGTTTACCGTGTTCTCACGCATGAGGCCGTGGTCGCATCACAGGGCGAGTTCGCGCGCGGTGATTTGGGCCAGTTTCTCGACGGGCTATCAAAGCAGAATTATCCACCCGAGCGCTGGGCCTTCATCGTGGAGATGATGAGACGCTTCGGTTTGAGCTTCGAACTACCGGGCCAGCCCGACCGCTACCTGCTGCCCAACCAGTTGCCCGACGTTGATCCGCAACCGGAGTGGGACGACACTGACTCCTTGCGTTTTCGCTACGAGTACCAGCACACTCCTCCGCGTGGACTTCTGCCGCGATTCATCGTCCAGGCACACCAACACCTCACCAGGCCGCGTGTGGCGTGGCTTCTGGGCGTGGTACTCGAAATCCAGGGTTGCCCGGTGCTGGTGCGGATGGACCGGCAGGAACGGCGAGCGGATGTCTCGGTGCGCGGGCCGAAGAACAAGAGACGCGATGCGCTTGCGGTGGTCCGCGAACACTTCGGCTTCGTCCACGGCCTGAACCGCTTCGAGCCGGGCACGGACTTCACCGCACAAGTGCCGGTTCCTGTTCCCGGCAGGCCCAACGCCGCCTTCGACTTCGAGGAGTTGGAGACCTACGAACGCAACAACGCGGACACGATTTACTACAAGGGCTACGATCACCCGTTTTCGGTGAAGGAACTGCTCGCGGGCGTCGGCCCCGAACCGGTCCGACGCGACGCGACTGCGGGCAGCTACTACGACCAGCGGGTAATCAACTTCACCAACTCTGGCACCGCGACAGGGGTAGCGATTGATGGCGAAGTGATGGCCGAGGAAATTGCTTCGAACGTGGGCAAACCAACGCCACGCCCGCGTCGGCAAAGTGGAAATGATTCGTAACCGAGGAGGTTCAGCGGTACTATATTGTGCTATTGTATAGTATGATCGGCAGCCGTGTGGCGCGGTTATCTGCTGCCATCTGTTAGAATGAGTGTTGAATTTGTCAGTGGCGTAAAGGCAAAAGGACTCATATTTCTCGCAAATCGCAAGGTGAAGCCGGGGTTGAACCTCCGTGCTCTCAACACCTACAACAACGTCACCGGTCAATCCGAGGCCGGCACCTTCAGGAGAAGCGCATGTACCGCATGATTGGCGCGGCGGTGGTTGGACTGTTCGCAGTAGCGGCGGCAGATGCCCACTTCCCGTTTATCGTGGCCGACGCGAAGGGCGAATCGGCGAAGGTTGTCTTCAGCGATAACCTGGAGCCTGATACCAACGTGAACATCGAGAAGATCGCCAATACCAAGCTCACACTCCGCGACACCGCCGGGAAGGATACGGCACTCGAGTGGAAGAAGAGCGACGGGTTCTACGCCGTGAACGTGCCGGGGAGCGGCGACCGCGTCATTTTCGGCGTCACCGATTACGGCGTGTTGCAGAAAGGCGACTCAAAGCCATTCAAACTTGCATACTTCCCGAAAGCAGTGCTCGGCAACCCCAACGCCAAGCCCGTCGGCGAGAAGTTGGCGCTGGAAGTGGTGGCGGAGTTCGGCCTGGGGACAGTGCGTTTCCGCGTCCTGGCGGCAGGCAAACCGTTGGCGGATTCGGAAGTGAGTGTGATGCTGCCGGGCGGTGGAAAGAAAGCTGTGAAGACGGACAAGGACGGCTTCACGCCGGCATACGACAGCGCCGGCCGCTATGCCGTGGAAGCGAAGCAAGTGGAGACAAAATCGGGCGAACACGCCGGCAAGAAGTTCGAGGAGATCCGCAACTACGCCACACTCGTGTGCGATGTGGTGAAGTGACAAGTTCGCCACCCAGCAGTCCGAACGTGGGTCTGCTGGGACCGCGGCAGTATTGGCGGGATCTACGGCGTTATCCGCCTCGCACGCATCCATGCCGAAGAAAGGCTTCTAGCTTCGCAGTTCAGCGATGAGTACATGGCCTACCGTGCCCACACTTCAAGGCTCGTCCCCGGTATCTATTGACCGGTGTTCGTTCGTAGTGACCCGCTTCAGCGGGTCTTTGGCGAAGGGCAAATGGACGCGCAGCATCCCGATTGGATTGGCTACACAAACACAATCTCGCCGCAAAGCGGCTAAAGGAACGCTGCGCGTTCCGACCGCTAAAGCCGGTCACTACGAACAAAGCCTCAGCGGACCTACTTCAGTGCTTCCGCCAACCACGGCTTGAGATGCGTCTCGGCCAGCCACTGGCTGTACTTGGCGGCTCCGACGGGGAGCAGGTGATAGCCATCGGCGAAGTCATCGTTGGTGAGATGCTCGGGAGCCGGGAAGATCGGCGCGGCGAAGTCGTGAGCCAGTTCGCGAGCGAAGTCTTCACCTCTCTCCCGTGCGCCGGGGCTGTACAATTTCCGAAAGTCAGGCGATTCCGGCGTCCAGAAGAGCGCGATCGCAATCCCCTCCCCACGAAGACGAGCGAGTAAGTCCCGCATCGCCCGTTTGGACGTCTCGCCCAGCGGGTCTCCCAGCGTCACGGCGTGCCGCTTCCAATCTTCCGCTCTGTGGCTGGCCGGCGCCACCATTTCGGGAGAGAGAGGGCCGAATCCATAACGATCCATCGATTCCCACGACGCATGAAGGACACGCAGCGACGATGGCTGCCAGGCCGGCAACAAGTCGCTGACGAGTGATTCGCGTCGCGATGCCCACGGGTTGCGGCGTGCTTTGGCCAAATCCTTTTTGAATACACGCGGATCGTCGGCATACGGCGCAAGCCGTTTCGCATCGGGAGCGGAGAATCGCGGGCCCCATTGTTGGCCGCGGTAATATAACTCTTCGGCTGAGCCCCAGTGCCGCAACTCGGTACTGGCCAGTTGAACTAATACCGCACGCGGTTTCACACCGTCGTCCAGCAACCGCGACATCTGAAACCACATCCCCAGCGGATGTGCGCCGCGATAGCCAAAGTTGTACACCAGCGGCACACCGGGCTGGTCCGGGAAATCCATCGCCCCGGGCGACAAGCCGTTTTGCGTACGCGACGATCCCGCGATGAGTACCAGCGGCCGATCCGGGCGCTTGTGCTGCCAGCGTTTAATTTGCCGCAATCGCTGGCCATACTCCGGATCACGCCATTCCGGCTTCACCGTCTCGGCCGCAGTTTCCAACGCGATGGTGAGCAACCCGAAAGCCAGCACGCCGAACAGTAATGCCCGCAGAGCTGAACGACGCCGCGCGGACGCGGCTGGGCGAAGGTTGGCAAACTGGAACAGATAGGCGCTGACCTGTCCCCAAATGCGATGAGAGAGAGAAGTGGCCATGCGCCTTTGCCGATAAATACGGTTGTATCCGTATTTATCGGCAGTCGGCCAACCAACGCTTGAGATGGGTCTCCGCCAGCCAGCGGCTGTACCTCGTCGCGGCTGAGGGGAGCATATGCTCGCCGTCGGCAAAGTCGCTTTCGGCAAAATCGGTGGGTGAGGTAAACACCTGGCAACCCGAGTCTGTCGTCAACTGACGCAAATAGACGCTGAGAGCGGCCTGCGTTTTGGAGCTGTACCAGTTTCGGTAGGTCGGCGACTCTGGGGTGAGGAAGAACGCCACCGGCGTTCCATGTTCGCGGCATTCAGTAATCAGCTCGCGATATGACTGAACCGCCAGCTCGTTCACCTGTAAGTCTCGCAGTGCTGGACCGTGCGTTGTGAACACGCGTTCGCAGCGAGCCGCACGAAACTCATCCACCTTATTGGCGGGATACGGACTGAATCCGAATCGGTCGGTATTCTTCCACTGGAATGTGAGCCGGTGTTGCCACGGCAGCAATCCGGGTGCGAGGTGACTGATAATCACCAGTCGCTGAGTGTACCACCCGTTCATCCGACTGACCGCCCATCGGCGGGACAGGTCGAACGAATCAACCGAGGGGTCCAACGCACGCAAATCGCCGATCGTGAGCCGGTTGATGTGGGAAGTCAACTGATCATCATCCCCGGATGCGAGGGTGGGCGGGCAAATCTCGACCAGAACCGCCGCGGGACGCACTCCATCCGCGAAGAGCCTGCGAAGAATCAATCGCTGATCCAGCGGGTTCGCCCCAGCCTGCCCGAAGTTGAACACCAGAGGCGAACCGGGCTCGTCCGGGAACGCCATTGCGGTGGGCATGATAGCGTTCTGCGTGCGCGACGTGCCGAGAACCAGAACAAGCGGACGATCCGGGTGGTGGCGCTGCTTTTCGCGCACGCGGACGAGCCGGTAGCCGTACTCAGGATCGCGGAGTTGTGGCAGCACCGTTTCCAGCGCCACGGCCATCACCAGATGCGCAAGAACGACAAGCGTCAGCCCCCAGAGCATCGCGCGACGAGCCATTTGCACTCCCCGCTTTAGCGTGGGAGTCGTCAACTGACGCCGGGATGTAGACCGCGAAGCCGTAATGACGTGGACGATCACCGGCTTCTGCAACAGCGGCGCGATCTGTCCGCGGTTCACAGAACCCGGGGCGGTCTGGTTCACGGCTTCCCTCCTGGGTTGAGAGCAAATGCCGTGGCGATAGCCGGGCCGAGCTTCGCTGTGAACACCCCCGCGCCGATACGCGAGAGATGGAACCCATCGGCGAGGTATTGTTCGCCCATCCAGTTTCGCGTATCGATGACCGGCACGTTGAGTTCGCGAGACAGCGCGAACAGATACTCGCGTGAGGTTCGCTCCACTTCCGCCGGATACCAGCTCTGGAACTCGGCGGACTCCGGCAGATAGAGAAAGCCGACCTCCGCTCCCTGCTGACGCACGAACGCGATGATTTCGCGGAGTGCGCGATCCGAATCGGGGTGGATGGTGTGCCCGTCAAAGAAATCGCGGTAAGTCGGCCGTTGATGCTCTCTCAGTCGGCGGCGTGTAGCCGAGTCGTCCAGCGTGGGGTCCATTCCCGGCAGCCAGCCCCAGCTATCCAGTTCCGCCCACTCCTTACCAATGCGGCCCGCGCGAGGAAAGAACTCCGGATTCATCTGAACGAGCAAGCGGTTGCGGTTCTCCTTCAACACATTCAACCGGGAAACCCACATCCGGCGATTCGTCTCATCCGGAGAATGGAAGTAATTGCGAATGACTGGCTGATCGCGCCATTGCAGCCGGACGGGGTCGGTGTGTGTCTGCTCCGCGAACCGACCATCCTGGCGGAGGAAGGGCGGCCAGTATTCGAGGAGTACCACTGCGGGGCGGAACCCGTCGTCATACACGCGCCGCACCGTCAGGAGTTCCGTAATGGGACCGCTACCCACAATCGCCATGTTGAACAGCAGCGGATCACCCGGCGTGCCCGGCCGCACTGCTTCCCAGGCGTCGGGCTTTATTCCCATTGCCGTGCGCGAACTGCCGAAGAACAAGACGAGCGGGCGGTCGGGATATTTATTGGTCCGCTTCTGGAGCGCACTGGTTCGCCGACCATATTCGGGATCGCGGAGAGGCGGCCACGCCACATCCATTGCCAGGACCATCGTCGCATGAATCAGCACCACGCCCGCCACACACCAACCCAGCGCTGCGCGGGCCTTCCGGCGTGAACGACCGCGCGCAGACGAAGCGGACGAGTTCGATTGCACCTGTTGCACAGTGCGAAATCGAACTCCGCGGCGAATGAGCCCAGTGGCAAGCGTCGGCGTACTCACGGCGCTCCTCCGGATTCGCGTCCCGAGAGCCAGGGAACCAGCACTTGCCGCGTCAGCCGGGCGGTGTAGAGATCAGCACCAGTACCGATCAGGTGATGGCCATCACCGATCAGTTCATCCGCCAACCACTCACGGCTGTCGATCAATGGGACGCCGAATTCACGTGTGAGTTCGCCCAGCACCGGCACAATCCGCGACCGGCCCGGTTCGGGGTACCAGTTTCGGAATTCGGTCGATTCCGGCGTCAACACCAGAGCCGCGCGAATCCCCGCGGTTCGGCACGTTTCGAGTGAATCACGCACCGCCGCGACTCCGCACCCGCCCGGCCAGTAATCGGGCAGGTAATGCACATACTGCCGGCGGCTCAGTTCCAGAATTTTCTTCCGCTCGGCAGCCGACACTTCCCGGCAACGCAGGAAGCCGTGTTCGTTTCCCAGAGGCAAGCTTCCCAGCGGGTAAGGATGAAGCGCGAGCCGGTTGGCGTAACGCTCGATCATTGGTGTGCGATACTCGTAGCCGGGGAGAAGCCATCCGCGACACCCGTGCGCCCCCGGAGTCGCGGCCGGGAAACCCAGTTGCCGGACGAGAGGGAGTTCCTCCGTGCGCAGGCGAAGTGCAGACAACCACAGCACCTCAGGCGGGGGGAACTGCGTGGTGAGAAAAACCGGATGGACTTCGATCACGACCGCGTCCGGCTTGACGCCATCGGCGAGCAGACGCCGCAGATAGACCGTGTTGGTGACGGGGCCAGCGCCATGAACGGCGAAGTTAAAGCTCTCGACTGGTCGCGCGAGTCTCTGCGTGAGCATCGTCCCGACCGCACCGGCATCGATCGCGTTGAGCGTCCGCGAACTACCGATAAACACGACCTTGAGCGCGCGGCCACTGTTGGTCGGGGCAAAACCCGGATGTGCGCGAAGGGTCGTGAATTTGTCCAGGTAAAGCGGGTCACGAAGAGGAATGCGGTCGGAGTGAATCGCCCATCCGAGTGGCAGTTGGATGGCCAGCATGACGACCACACCAACCGCGAGAGTAATCGCCGCCCGCCGTTGTCTCGTCCGGACCGCTGGCGGTTCCGGAGTACGGAACAACCCCGCCCACTTCAGCCGCGTCGAATCTGTTCGCTGGCGGGGTGGACTACCGGTTTGCGTGGACACACTCATCAGATCAGAACTCAACGGAGGTCAAAATTCACACATGAACCCATTGGAAGCCTCGCATGTATTAACGAGCCGCGACTGCAAGAGAGTGATTAACGTATCCGCTCCTTGCCTGTCGTTTCGAGGGAAGTGTCCTTTGCTGGTTTTCAGCCCCGGCAGGGGCGAGAGATGTTAGCCCAGGGTGAAGCGCAGCCGAAGGCCAGCGAAACCCTGGGGACCGGGGAAAAATGCGATCAAGCCCCGGAGGGGCGATAGAACGGTGGATCATGTTTCTGTCGCCCTTCCAGGGCTCCGGTGTTGTTCTGCCTGGTCCCAGGGTTCCGCTACGCTTCACCCTGGGCTAACATCTCACGCCCCTGCCGGGGCTGAAAACCTTCTCGTCGCATCCTGAGAACTCCAGTCACGGTTCGTTAAATGCGACTCACATTGGGTTCGTATCAGCGAGGTCAAATTAAAACTGGAAGTAGATGAACGTGCTGCCGCTGTCGGGCGCGAGAACCAGTGCCGCGCACAGGCACACTGCGTAGCCGGTGCCGAGAACTGGAGCCGGCAATCTTGGGTAGATTTTCTCCCACCATCCCGAGCGCACGAGCCACTGACAGCCGAACAGGAAGATCACCGTGTACCACAAACTCTGGTTGTTTAACGGCAGCCCCATTCCCCTCTGGATGTGGAACAGCTTTTCGTACACGGCGAGTGCCTTGCTCAGTTCGGGCTGGAACAACACCCAACAGAGACTCACACAGAAGAACGTGACGAGAATCCGCAGACCCGTGCCGAACGCGGTTTCAAAGAACGCCTGAAGACGCGGTTTGTCGTCGCAGAAGTCCTTGAACTGCTTGTGGCCGACGAGCAGCAAACCGTGCGCAATGCCCCACATCACGTAGCCCCACGCGGCACCGTGCCACAATCCGCCGAGCGTCATCGTTATCATCAGATTGCGGTAATTCAGCCAACGCGACCCGCGACTTCCGCCCAGCGGGATGAACACATAGTCGCGGAGCCATGTGGAGAGTGAAATGTGCCAGCGCCGCCAGAAGTCAGAGACGTTTGTCGCCAGATACGGCATGTTGAAGTTGGTCGTGAGTTTGTAACCCAGTAGATGTGCCGCACCGAGGGCCATGTCCGAGTAGCCGGAGAAGTCGCAGTAAATACGGATCGCGTAGGCCAGGACCGCGAACCACATGGCCACCGTGTTGTAGTTCTCCGGGTTCTTCAACACGGGATCGCAAAACAGAGCCATGCGGTCGGCAATGGCCATCTTCTTGAAGGCGCCGATGAGAAACAGTTGCACACCCACCTGCACCCGCAGCCAGTTCCAGCGCTTGGGCCGATGCGTTTGGCGAAGGAAGTCGCCGGCACGCACGATTGGGCCAGCGACGAGGTGGGGAAAGAAGAGAATAAACAGCAGGAATCGCGGCAGGCTCTTTTCCGGCTCGATCTTCCGCGTATACACGTCCACCGCGTAGCTGATCGCTTCAAACGTATAGAACGAGATGCCGAACGGAATGAAGATCGACAGCGGATCGAGTTTCTGGAACCCTGGCTGATAGCCGAACTTCTGGAGGCCGTCGTACAGTTCGTTGAGGAAGAATCCGCGATACTTGAAGTAGCACAGGATGCTGAGATTCATGCCGATGCTGGTGAACATGATCAGTCGGCGCAGTCGTTGTCGTTGCGACGCGCCCATTGCCCGGCCGAACAGATAATCCGCGAACGTGGTCGCCGTGACGAGGAACGCCAGTTCGTAACTCCACGCGGCGTAAAAGTGGAAGCTGGCGACAACGAGCAACCAGATGCGGGCCATCTGCCAGCGCCGCGGAAGCAACCAGTACGCAACCAACACAATGAGGAAAAACGCGAGGAAAGCTTGCGTGTGAAAGAACGGAGCCGGGAGCAGGTCGTGAAGCCAGCGGAAGTACGCGAAGCCCGACCGGAAGGTCGGCTCCGCGGTTGGGACCGCGGTGTTGGCGAATAGTGGCAGAGACATTCCCAACCATCCTTGGTTGCAGCTCAGCGGCCTGGTCCCTCTGCACCGAGCCGTGGGGCGGGACTATAGCGAGATCGGGAAAAGGCGGTCAATGCCGGGTTCGGGATGGCTTTTGGCAAGCGGGAAGATAAAGCCATCTTGTTGTCGGGAAAGGGAGACGCACATGTCCGAGCAGTGGGATTACAAGAAAGCCGGGTTGGATCTGGAGAAGTACGAAGAGACCATCTCCGGTATTCAGATGCACCTCGCGCGATCTCAGCGAACGGGAGTGATTCCGCCGCCGTTCCCGCCACGACGCGGCGGCAAGGGTGTCGGCGGTTTCGCGAGCCTCTTTGATCTCTCCGCGGCGGGCAAGTACACGAATCCGGTCATGGTTACCTGCACGGATGGCGTGGGGAGCAAGTTGAAGATTGCGCGCATGGTGGGGAAGTTCGACACGGTCGGCATCGACCTGGTCGCGATGTCGGTGAACGACCTGATCTGCACCGGCGGCGAACCGCTTGTGTTTCTCGATTACCTTGCCATGCCAAAGGACGATCCCGCGCTCACGGAACAGCTCGTCAAAGGCATTGCGGATGGGTGCCTGGAATCGGGCTGCGCGCTGGTGGGCGGCGAAACGGCCATCCTGCCGGACTTCTATGCGCCGGGCGACTTCGATCTGGCTGGCTTTGCGGCCGGGGTGGCCGAACGCGACAAGCTCATTGATGGCCGCGCCATTCAGACGGGCGACGCGGTGATTGGCTTGGCATCGAGCGGAATTCACTCCAACGGCTACAGCCTCGTGCGGAAGGTTGTCTTCGACGCCGCCGGGTTGAAAGTCGCCGATTCTATTCCCGAACTGGGCAAAACGGTGGGTGAGGAACTGCTCACGCCAACGCGACTGTACGTGAAGCCGATTCGTCGATTGCTCGAATCACATGGAACCGCCATTCATGGTTTGGCGAACATCACCGGCGGCGGTCTGCCGGACAACATCGGCCGCATTTTGCCGCCGGGCAAGCGCGTTCACATCGTACGCAGCGCCTGGACCGTGCCGCCGGTGTTCGCGTGGCTTCAGAAGTGTGGCAATGTGGCCGACCAGGAGATGTTTCGCGTCTTCAACATGGGCATCGGCTTCGCGGTGATTTGCGCAGCAAACGCGGTCAGTGGCTTCGTGAAGCAATTAGCAAACGACGATATCGCGGCCTGGCGTATTGGCGAAGTGCGGGACGGCGAGGTGGGGGTGGAGATCGCCCAATGATGACGCGAGAAGATCGCCAGGAAGCTCTCTCGTTGGCGTACGTTCATGCTGTCGCCGCGATGTGCGGAATGACACATTCGACGCCATCGAAAGACTACGGAATCGATATCTCGTTGCACGAAGTGGACCGTCGCCATGGCTATTTCTATCAGACCGGTTGGCAACTGGATCTCCAAGTGAAGAGTACCACCTCCATTGGCGAGACCCGAACGACGATTCACTACGACCTGACGAGAAAAGGATACGATGATCTCCGGTTCCCGTCGGATCGGTACCGAATTCTGGCCGTTTGCGCTCTTCCCCCAGACGAGAACCAGTGGTTGCACCAAACTCGCTCAAAGCTGGAACTACGGAATTGCATGTACTGGATCTCGCTCCGGGACCGACCTGCCGTGCGGAACCGATCATCCGTTCGGATAACAATTCCGAAGCGACAACGCTTTACCGTTGAAACACTTCACTGGATAATGAATTGCATCCGGACAGAGGGAAGCTTGTCATGAGGTTCTCGCCACCAAAACCAGCAGTTCTTCAGGCGATTCCCGTCAGCGCAATAGACGCATTCCTCACCCGACGTGGTTGGGTGCAGAAGCCATCATCACGCCCGCGTTTCCGGTATTACGAGCACTCTGTGATGCTCTTCGACAACGGGCAGCGGATGTATTACTACTTCCCCGAACACAATGACTCGCCGGATTACCCTCTTAGCGTTCTTGATTTTATCGAGAACCAATCGGGGTTCTGGGAGCTGGATCCCCACGCCATTCTGACCGAACTCCAAGGCGGACCGCTGGCCGAACCGGTGCGGACAACCGTCCCGGCTTGACTGTCTCGGCTTGACTGTCTCCCTCACTCGTCCTCGCCTGGCGTGCTGGCCATACATCCGCCGCTAAATCCGCGCTGCGCAAGCAATCCCTGGAGTTTGGTGACGAGGGCGAGAAACTGCTTCTGTTCCTCCGGCGTTAAGTCACGGAACAATTCCGCAATGGCTTCGAGCGGTCCGCCGGCTGCCATCTGACGGCCATATCGTGCCCCAGCCGTCGTGAGTTCGATCACCGTGGCCCGGCGGTCGGTCGCGTGCGGCACCCGGCGAACCAATCCTTCTTCTTCGAGCGCATCCACAAGCGCCGTCACGTTGCGAGCCGTGACCCCCAGTTCCTCGCTCACTTCGCTCATGATCTTCGGCCCACGATGCAATACGCCCAGGAGACGCATCCGGGCGAAGCTCACTCCGCACTCGGCGAAACGGCTCTGAACCCATTTAAAATACGCCGGCCCAAAACCTGCATATGCGCAGGCGATTTGCAGCGGTACATCGGTTGAATCAACCTCTCTTGACATTGCTGAACCTATTCATTATCCATCAATACACGATTTCGCACGGCGCGGGATCGACGCGACGAGATGTACCTATTCTTTCATCCCATCGCTCGAACTCAACAGTGCTCTGTCGAAACCTTGGTTGAGCTTGCCGCTTTCTCAGGGGAAACTCCCTCAAAGAACCAAACCCAGCGACAACCCCAAGGCTCTCATGCAGAGCAACTCAACAGCGAAAGAGGGAACCATGAGCGAAGCGACTGCAACTCTCCCCTCGCAAGAATCCGTTTCGGTTCCGGTGCGTTCCGGTTGGAGGCGGGCACTGGTGGTGTTCACTCTGTTGGGTGCGGGTCTCTATGGGCTTGGGCAGTTGGCGGGGCGATACGATACCGGCTTCGTTCCCGCAACGGCAATGATTATGGCCACGATGCTCGGGCCGATTGTGGCGTTGCTGGGTTTCGGCCTCTGGTGGATGCTCCTCGGTGATGGGCGGTGGTGGAAGCGGCTTCTGAGTCTGTTCGCCATCGGGTTGTGTGTCGGCGCGGTGCTTCTCGCGGCGGATTCGTCGATTCGGCCATTCGTGATGTTATGGGGTGTTCCACTATCGGTGGGAGTCACGGGGCTGGTGCTGCTGTTCGTGCCGCAAGCACGTTGGTTGCCAGCGGTGTGTCTCATCGGAGTGATGGGCGTGTCGCCATGGTTAGCAGTGCGGCTCGATGGTGTCACCGGCAAGTTTGAACTCGACGTTTCGTACCGCTGGAAGCCGTCGGTCAGCGATGCCGCCGCGAATCAACTGGCCGACCGCTCCACCGTTGTCCCGACCAACCCCGTTGCCGAAGTGGGGAAGAAAGCCCCAGAGGCGGAGGCCGAGGCAGCGGAAATCGACAAGAAACGCGTGAAGATGCAGGACGAGTTCATCGCAGCGGTTTTCGAGAAGGAAATTTCGAAGCTGCCGAAGGAGATGCAGTCCGAGGCCCGCCTCGCCCGGAATACACCCGAAGCGAAACGCACGCCGGCGCAAAAGAAACTGATGCAGGAACATCCCGGTTTGAATGTCTCCGCGGATTCGCTCTACCTGTATGACGCCAAGGCCGCGGCCGTGTTGAAGAAAATGACAGACGAAGCGGCGGAAGTGCGACAGAAGACTGCACTGGAAGACTGGACGGGATTCCGCGGACCGCAACGAACGGGTGAAGTGCCGCTCGTTTCTTATCGCGGCTGGGATGGCAAGCAGCCGCGTGAGCTGTGGCGGAAGAAGACCATTGGCCCGGCGTGGTCGTCGTTCTGCGTCGTGGGCGATTTCGTCTGCACGCAGGAGCAGCGTGGCAATTCCGAATCGGTTGTCTGTTACCGCGCCGATAATGGTGAAGAAGTATGGGCGCGTGGCGAAGAGGGGAAGCATTCTGACTTGCCGAGCGGCGCGGGTCCGCGTGCGACGCCTTCGTTCGCGAAGAATCGCGTGTTCGCGGTGACCGCCAGCGGGGTCATCTCTTGTCTTCAGGCTGGTACCGGAGAACCCATCTGGCATGTAAATCTCAGCGAGCGCTTTGGCGCTACCAAGCCGGTCTTCGGCCTCTCCACTTCCCCGCTCATTGTGGGCGATCTCGTCATCGTGAATCCCGCTTCACCATCCGCGCCGCGCCTGGTGGCGCTGTCCACCGCGACAGGCGAAACGCGCTGGGAAACCGAGGCGAAAGGAACTGATGGCTACTCGTCTCCGCACCTGACGACACTCGCGAACACTTCCCAAATCCTGATCTTCAATGGCAACGGGTTGTTCGGACACGACCCCGCCAGCGGCCGTGAACTGTGGAACTACGACTGGGTGACGAAGCAGAACGAGCCGACGACCATGCAACCGCTCGTGCTACCGGATGGTCGTATCGTGGTGGGTGGTGGCAATGTCGGCGTTGGCACACGCTGCGTGAAGGTGAAGCACGAAGGTGACAAGTGGAGTACGTCTGAAGTATGGAAGACGACGCGGTTCACACCCAAGTTCAACGACATGATCCGCGTCGGCGAGCATCTCTTCGGGCTGGACGGCGGGTATCTGGTGTGTCTCAAGCTCGCGGATGGGTCAATTTCCTGGAAAGAAGGCGACTACGGAGCGGGGCAGTTGTTGCTTGTCGGCGACAAGCTGCTGATCGCGACGGAAAAGGGGAAGTTGGTTTGTGTGGCTGCCAAACCGGAGGAGTATGAGGAACTCTGGCAGATGGACGCGGTGAAGGGGAAAACCTGGAACCACCCGGCACTGGCCCGCGGTCGACTCTACTTCCGCAACGCGACACAAATGGCTGTCTTCGACCTGCCCGGCTGGACAAGTAAGCCATGATTCGCAGCAAAGAGGTTATTTTTATCACCACTTGTGCTTGAGGAGGAATTTCCGAGAAGACGGGAGCGGGCTAAAGAGCATGCGGTTCCGCAATTCCGTGAATAGTCGCCGGTCTGAAGCGAACAATAGGATGAAGGCGGGTGTCATTCAGGAGAAGGTTCTCGGTTGATGGCCCCACTGCACTCGCCGCTTGAATGGGCGAGTCAAAGTCAGGTGGGTCTCAAACCGAGAGTGTGCTGGGAGGCACCCACATGATGAACTCTCTGCCCACTTTCCTTCGTGCGGCGTTGCTCGCGGTGGTTCTGGCATTCGCAGCCCAGGTTGCGAATGCCGACCCAAAAGTGCCCGCTCCAATCGCCACAACCGCACGCACGAAGAATGATACGCCTGTTGCCGACAACAACGAAGCACCGCTTGGCGGTCTACTCATCATCGCGGGCATCGTTGTCGGTGTGGTCGTGTTGGCGTGGATTTGCAGCCGCGTCAGCGATAATCGGCGCGGCAATCTGATGTCGTGATGATTTCGCCTGGGATTACGGTCCGACGATCGTAACCCCAGGCAGGCTTTCTGCGGCGCATTTCTCGTTGACACACCCACCGCCAGAGCGACACTGACGACACGACTTCTGGAGGTGTTGTCATGCTGCGCTGCGTTGCGTGTCTGGCCGTGCTGGTCTGCTTCGCGTTCCCCACGCGTGCCGAAGAGAACAAGCCGAACATCGTCCTCATCGTGGCCGACGATCTCGGCTGCTTCGAACTCGGCTGTTACGGCCAGAAGAAGATCAAGACACCAAACGTCGATAAACTCGCCGCCGGCGGAGCGAAATTCACTCATTTCTATTCTGGCAGTCCGGTGTGTGCGCCATCTCGGTGTACCCTCATGACCGGCAAACATACCGGCCACGCAACGATTCGCAACAATCGTGAGGTGAAGCCAGAGGGGCAACACCCCATCCGCGCCGAGGACGTGACGCTCGCGGAGTTGCTCAAAGCGAAAGGCTACGCAACGGGGGCGATGGGAAAGTGGGGCTTGGGGATGTGGGACAGTCCCGGCAGCCCGCTCAAGCACGGCTTCGATCTGTTCTTCGGCTACAACTGCCAGCGACACGCGCACAGTCACTACCCGACTTACATCTACCGCAACGACAAGCGCATTGAACTGAAAGACAACGACGGCAAAACCGGCAAGCAATACACGCAGGATCTGTTCGAGACGGAAGCACTTACTTTCATCGAAAGTCACAAGACAGAGCCGTTTTTCCTCTATCTGCCGTTCACGGTGCCGCATGTCGCGGTGCAGGTACCGGAAGATTCACTCGACGAATATCGCGGCAAGCTCGGCGACGACCCAGCTTACGACGGCAAGAAGGGCTACCTGCCACATCCCAATCCTCACGCCGCCTACGCGGCGATGGTCACGCGCATGGATCGCAGCGTTGGGAGGATCATCGACAAACTGAAGGCGCTGGGCCTTGAGAAGAATACGCTCGTGATCTTCACCAGCGATAACGGCCCGACGCATAATGTCGGCGGCGCAGATTCAGATTTCTTCCAATCGGCGGGGAAGCTCCGGGGATTGAAGGGAAGTGTGTATGAAGGCGGCATTCGCGTGCCGTTCATCGCGTACATGCCGGGCACGATCAAACCGGGCACCGAAATCGACACGCGCTGCTACTTTCCCGATGTCCTGCCAACACTCTGCGCGTTCGCGGGCGCAAAGATTCCCGAAAAGCTCGACGGCATGAGCTTCCGCTCGCTGCTTGGTGGAAAGCAACCCACACACGATTTCCTCTACTGGGAGTTCCCAGCGTACGGTGGTCAGCAAGCAGTGATCGCAGGCGACTGGAAAGCAGTGCGGCAGAACCTGGGCAAGGGCATCGTCAAGACGGAACTCTACAACCTCGCAACGGACGAATCGGAAAAGAACGATGTCGCTGCGCAACATCCGGACGTGCTGGCGCGCCTGGAGAAACTGATGAAGGAACAGCACACGCCCAACCCAGAATTTCCGCTTCAGGCGATTGATCCGAAGAAGTAGGTGCGACTCTCCGTCATCTGCCAAGCGAACCCCGACCTTGCGGTCGGGTTCGCTTGGCTTGTCGCCATCCTCTTCCTTCATCTCGGGAGTTCTTCCATGCGATCTTTTCTCGAAGAGTTCAAGAAATTCATCCTTCGCGGCAATGTCGTGGATCTCGCGGTGGGGATCGTGATCGGCGCCGCATTCGGAAAGGTTGTCGAATCACTGGTCAAGGACGTCTTTATGCCGTTGGTCGGTGTCGCGACTGGCGGAGTCGATGTCTCGGGTCTAAGTTTCACGCTCTACAAGGACGCGAAACTGAACTGGGGTAGTTTTGTTCAAACCATTATCACTTTCATCATTGTTGGCTTCTGTATGTTTTTGGCCGTGAAAGGAATGAATGCGCTGCACAGGTATGTTCTGAAAGACGATGCAGCGCAGCCCGTTGAACCAACGCCGACGGAGAAGCTCCTCACCGAGATACGCGACCTGCTGAAGCAGCAGGCTGCGGCTTCCGGACCACCGGAAGCAAAACCTCCGGCGTGACTTGGCGACGACAATTCGAGGGTCGCGCTGTTACACTGGATTGTAACCCTGCCTCAAATTCATCAAACTCTGCAGTGGCGCGATGGAACTCAGCTACCTCGCGTTCAACATTCAAGTATTATCCGTTCCATTGGTCGCGGTGCTGCTGTGGCAACTCACGCGAGCCGTCCCCGGACGGTTTCTGGTGGACTGGACCGTCGGTTGGGTAGCGCTGGCCACGGCGTTGCTCTTCCTGCAGTTGACGATCCCCGCGAAAGCACACGGTAGCCCGACCGCAGAGCGATTCACGTTCTCCCTGTATTGCTGTCTGGAATATGTGTTCGGCTTCCTGCTCTGGATTGGTTGCCGTGAGTTGACGCGCGTCACGCCAATTCGGCGATATATATGGGTACTGCTATTGCCGCTCATGTTCGGGCTGCTTGCGCCGTGGATATTCCCCACCACCGATCACGTTTACATCTTCCACACGCCGATCTTCGGTATGTTCTTCCTCCTGGCGCTCATGGCCACGCAGGGGTATCGAGCCAATGTGGATTCTGCATCGCATCCGTCGTTTGGCGTTCATGTCGTGCGCGGGTGTCTACTGATTCTGGGGCTCTTGTTCGTGCACTATGGGCCCGTGACATACTGGTCGGTGTGGATGAACAACGGCCAGCCGTTCGCGTATATGCTCCTCAGCCCGATGTACGATTTGCTCGCGGAAGTGGGGTTGGCGTTTGGTATGGCGATGCTCGTCATCGAGCGCGTCCGCGACGAACTGGAAGCGAAGAACCGCGAGCTGGCCGCAGCGGCTCGCACCGATCCACTCACGGGTTTGCTCAACCGGCGTGCATTCGATGCGATGATGGCAGAATGGAAAGACGCGACTTTCAGCGGCAGCGTCGCGGTGGTCGACCTCAACTGTTTGAAGGAACTCAACGATCAGCACGGGCATGCAGCCGGCGACGCCGCGATTCAATTAGTCGCTCGCGCGCTGAAGGCACAGTTCCGCATCACCGACCCGGTCTTCCGCACCGGCGGCGACGAATTTCTGGTGATACTCGAAGGCGGACACGCGGCCGAGATGACGGGCCGCATGGAATCGCTCGACGCGGCACTAAAAGCGCAACGGCTGCCCGGCGTGGCGGTGGCGGTGGACCTCATCGTGGCGTGGGGACTGGCGGACTTCACTTCCCCCGCCGCTATTCCCGTAGCAATCGAACGCGCCGACCACGCCATGTACGCATGCAAGACCGTTCGCAAAGCAGTGGGGTGAGTTCTCTCCCTGTAACACGTCTGTAAGCAGTTCGCGGGGTTCGGTTCCGCCAACCGGGTGAGGCGGCTATATTGCCGTCGCTGGCTTCCCCACTCTCCCCAAAAAGGAACTCCAACCCATGCGCATTCTCAGTGTTCTCACTCTGGCTCTCGCGGCCATGCTCCCCACACCACCCGCGATGGCTGCCGACACATCCGTGAAGAGCAAGATTGTCGGCGTCGACTTGTTCAAGAACGGCCTGGCGATCGTGAAACGCGAAGCCACGCTCGGCAAAGCGGGTAACTACACCATCGACGACGTGCCGCAGCCGATTCACGGCACATTCTGGATCGATAGCACCGGGACCGTGGACGTGATGGTGCGAATGCGCGACGTGGAGGTGCCGGTGTCCGAGGTAGCTCCCGGCAGTCTTCAGGACGATCTGGCGGGGAAGAAAGTCACCATTCATTTCAAAGGCGACAAACGCGTACCCGTCACCGGCACGATGGTGAAGATCAAGCCGCCGAAGGGCGAGGAAATCGCTGTCGGCCGCTACCTCATACTCCAGACCGGGAAGGGACGCGTGTACGTGGAGCCGAACGAAGTCGCGGCGGTGGAATCGGATGACGCCGGCGACAAGGTCATTCGCCGGCGGCCGCAGTTGGTTCTCGCGCTCCACGAACCAAAGGAAGGGGAAGAGAAAGCCGAAACGAAAGTCACCATCCGCTACATCGCGCATGGGCTATCGTGGGCGCCGAGTTACCGCCTGGATATTTCCGACCCGAAGACGCTCCTGCTCGAACAACATGCGACCATTCGCAACGAACTGGCAGACTTCGACGGAGCAGAGGTACGGTTGATCTCCGGCTATCCCAGCGTGCAATTCGCGCATGTCCGCTCGTTGCTGTCACCCCGAACAACCTGGGCGAGTTTCTTCGCTGAACTCGCAGGCAACACCCGGTGGCAGGAGGCGGATGTGCTGAGTAACTCGATCGTGGCGCAGCAACAAGTGTCCCTCAACACCCGTGGAGCGTTCAATCTCGCCATCGGCGCAACGCCGGCTGGCGAGGGTGTGGACCTGCACTACCAACCGATCGGCAAGCGAACGATGAGCGAAGGCGATACGCTTGCACTGACCGTGGCGAAAGGAAAAGCCGACTACGAGCGAATTGTGGAGTGGCTGATCCCCGATACCCGCGACGTTTATGGCCGACTGCACGGTGGTGGCGAACAGACCGACGACGTGTGGGATGCACTGAAGTTCAAGAATCCGCTCTCGTTCCCCATGTCCACCGGCCCGGCGATGGTCACCGCCAACGGTCAGTTCAATGGCCAACGAACAAGCTACTGGGTCAACTCGGGCGAAGAGACCGTGCTGCGCGTCGAGAAGTCTCTGAGCATCCGCACACGGGCCACCGAAAACGAGAAGGTGAACAAGGAGGGCGGCGGGTATCCGCTCATCTGGATCGGCGGTCGGCAGTATCGCCAGACCACCGTGGAAGGCGAACTCATGATCGGCAATCACCGCAAGGAGCCGGTAACAATGGTCGTTCGCCGTCGGATCTCCGGTGAATTGACCCAGACGGAGGGTTCGCCCAAGCAACACCTTCTCGCGGAGGGCATCTATTCGGTGAACAAGCGGCAGGAACTTCTCTGGACGGTTTCGCTTAAGGGCGGCGAAGAGAAGAAGCTGAAGTACACGTACACGGTGCTGGTGCCGCACTGATCGTCGGCACGGCTTAGGCGAACGGCGTGGCTCTTGGCTATAGCCTCTCCCTGGGATCGCAGGCCTTGGGCCCGCTGCGGCCGGGACGGCCGCGGTCCCAGGGCTGTAGGCGAACGGCGCGGCGTAAGCCCGAGGCAAACAAACCTCGGGCTTACGCCGCGCCGTTCGCCATTGTCGGTGATTCGACACGCGCTCCACTTCCACATACACTGATTCCACCCTCCCGCCACCAAAATCCCACCTTCCCGCCGGAGCCTCCACCCATGCACCGTCGTGTCTTTGGTTGTTGTCTCACGTTCCTTCTGATGCTCACGCTCACTTCCCAGGCCGCCGACTGGTACCAGTTTCGCGGGCCGGATGGTCAGGGGCATACGGACGCGAAGCTGGCGACCGAGTGGGGACCGAACAAGAACGTGACGTGGCGGAAAGAAATCCCCGGGCTGGGCTGGTCGTCGCCGGTGGTCGTGGATGGAAAGATCTACCTCACCACGGCCGTCCCGCAGGGCGGAGCAAAGCCCAATTATTCACTGCGCGTTCTCTGCCTCGACGCCAAGACCGGCGCGATCGTGTGGAACAAGGAAGTGTTTGCCGAAGACGGCAAAACTGCGCCCGGCATTCACTCGAAGAACAGCCACGCCAGCCCGACGCCGGTGGTCGAGGATGGCAAGATCTACGTCCACTTCGGGCACATGGGCACGGCCTGTCTAAAGACTGCGGATGGGTCGAAAGTGTGGGCGAAGCAGGATCTGGCATATAAGCCCGTGCACGGTAACGGCGGCTCGCCGATCATCGTGGGTCAGCATCTCATCTTCAGCATTGATGGCACCGACAAGCAAATGGTGGTGGCGCGGGACAAGACCAATGGCAAGGTCGCGTGGACGACGCCGCGGAACAACACCACCGGCGCCAATCCGTTCTCGTTCAGCACACCTCTGCTCATCACTGTGAATGGTCAGGAGCAAGTGATTTCCGCTGGCAGCGGCGTCGTGATGTCGCTGGATCCGAAGAGCGGCGAGGAAATCTGGCGTGCGACTTACGGCAGCGGCTACTCGGTCGTGCCCAAGCCGGTGTTCGCCAACGGTCTACTCTACGTCTGCACGGGGTACAACACACCGAATCTGCTGGCGATCAAGCCGGACGGTAAAGGCGATGTGACCAAGACGCACGTCGTCTTCACCGTGAAGAAGAACGCCCCTCACAATCCCTCCCCGCTGGCTGTGGGCGACGCCATTTACATCGTTTCCGATGGCGGCTTGCTCAGTTGCCTGGACGCCAAGAGTGGCGCGGAGCGGTGGAGTGAGCGTGTGGGTAAGGCGTACTCCGCTTCGCCGCTCTATGCCGGGGGGCTGATCTACTTGTTAGATGAAGCCGGGACAGCCACCGTCTTCAAACCCGGCGAAAGCTACGACCCGGTGGCAACGAACAAGCTGAACGAGAAATCGCTCGCCAGCTTCGGTGTGGACGGCAACGCGCTGTTACTCCGGACGGAGAAGGCGCTGTATCGAATTGAGAAGAAATGATGAGGATACGAGGCTTCTCTTCTTGTATCCACCATCATTGTCTCCTTGAACTTGGAGAGGCCGAGCCAGAGTTCGCGCGACTCCGGCTCCTTTCCGTGGCAAGTCCGGCACCCATCGGCCCACTTGCCACTCGTTCAGCGACTGGATGCGATAATTCATCTAACGCCAGTAGACAGAATTGAAACTTTCTCCCTTCACCTTTCGGATCACCTTGGCGTTCTTGCCCGTCGGGTCGGCGATGACCAGCAGCGATTCCATTTTCTCGCGCTGCTCCTTCGTCAAAAACGTAAACGTGCCGGTGCAGTAGGCGATCTGCTTCCCGTCCGGCGACCAGACCGCACTGGTGACCTCCGCTCCTTTGGCAATTCCCTCCACGAACATCGGTTTTTTGGGATCGGCAACGGTCACGACCGCCAACTTCCCGTCGAGAAGACAAAGGGCCCGCGTCCCGTCCGGTGACAGTTGCAACCCGCCGCACCACCTCTCGGCCTTGGCCAACTGCTTGTGTTCCGTTCCATCCGTGTTCATCAGGTGGATGCTCTTCGGCTCCCACCTCTCGCCTTCGCCGACTTTTGTCGTGAGGAAGAACTTCCCGTCGCGGGACCAATCCTTGACGAGGTGGCCTCGAAGTGCCTCCAGTGCCTTGAACTTGCTTGTCTTCACGTCCACCACGTAGTGCTCAACCCGAAGGGTTTCCCCCGAGCTTTGGCTGACGTGAATTTGAGTGCCGTCGGGCGACCAGCGGAATTCGCGGAACCCGCCGTTCGGCGGCAACGACACACTCTTGCCAATCTCCTTACCGTGGCGGTCCGTGAACACGATCGCCGAACTCGATAGGAGACCAGGTTCATCGCGCCAGTAGGCAAACGATAGGCCATCGGGGGCTGGTTGTGCCATCCTGTCGGCTATGGTCCCGGAGAGGAGAATGCGCTGTTCGTTACTCCCGTCGAGGTTGAGGGAGTAGAACCGCATGTCGCGAACAGCGTAGAGTTGGTGCGCGACCGGATCCGCCTTCTTCTCCGGGACCGCTTTCTTCTCCGGGGCCGGCGATTTGGCGTCCTCGACCTTGGTCTTGCTCGGCTCTTCGCCCAGACCCAGACCCACCACGGCCACCATCAGAGCAGCGACTGTCACGAGTTTACCGGTGGTAAATATGCTCGTCCGCATGATCGCCTCCGCGAGTTGAACCACCGCCTTGGAAGGAACCGCGGAAGTCGTTGCCATGTCGCAGGTACTCGCGGCCAATGCCTCGGAAACCGGGATCGCCAGGACGCCAACGCTCGCGGCAATGCCCCGACTTCGCAGCCGACGCGCCAACCGTCTTCGAGCCTCGGCCAATCGGCTCGACAACGTGCCTTCGGGAATGCCGAGTCGTTTTGCGGCCTCGCTTCGGGTCACGCCCGCCAGTTCGCACAGCACCACCGGCGAACGGTACTTCTCCGGGAGCTTTGCGATCTCGTCGAGCAGTACCCGGCAATCTTCGGCGGTATCCGCCGCCGACGGCGCAGATGCCTCAAGAGCCTCCGCATTCGTTTCACGCGAACGCCGCCGGTACCGCTTCCGGAGCGCCTCTCGGCTGACTCGCATCGCCACCGCGAACAGCCACGACCCGATATCGGGACGGAACACGATACGATGCGATTTCCGGACCAGTACAAGAAATGTGGCCTGGAACGCGTCGTCCGCATCGTGACCGTCACCCAGCACGCTGCGACAGACGCCCAACACCGCCGAGCCGTGACGGCGCACGAGTTCGGTGAACGCTGCCTCGTCGCGGTTGGCAACGTAGCGCCCGATCAGTTCCGCATCCGAAGGCTGGACATCCTGAGTAGCAGCCCGCAGAGCCGTCCGAAGCTTTAACACGACAACAACCTCCGCAAGCAGCAATCCGTACTGCTCGATGATTACCGTCCGGAACAGCCCCGCGCGTCGGAGAATTTTGAAGAAATTTACAAGCCGGGTCGAGAGGAACTCAATCGGGGTGTCTGCGGATTTTGGCGGGTAGATTTGGGCATATTCTGGAAAAGGCGAGGACTCAACTCCCATGCCCAAATCTCTGACGTCAAAAGCCACACTCAATCGCTGGTGAGGTTCGTCGGCGGCCCGTCGCTGACGTCTCTCGCTTGTCGGGCGGCCCAGAGGATTTGCCGTGCGAGGCCGTGCAGGAGCTTCACTTCCTGATGCGTTGGCTGCGCGCGGCCAATGAGATGCCGAACGCCGTGCATGAGCGAATCGGCCTTATCGCCGAACAGGTAGCCAATCGCCGTGAAGGCTTCGCGGAGATGCTCGAACATCCGCTCCTGTTCGGCAAACGGAGCCACAGCGCGAACGGGCAATTCCGGCTTTCCGTGCGCTTCATTCGCGGACTTCGACCACGCCTTGCGCAGTTCGTAACAGCAAATCGCAACCGCCTGCGCGAGATTCAGCGAGCCGTATTCCGGATCCACGGGAATGTGAACGAGACCATGGCAGCGGCCGACCTGGTCGTTACTTAGCCCGTGCGGTTCCGGGCCAAAGACGAGAGCGACCGGCCCCGCCTCGGCTGCGGCGAATAACTCCGGCATCTTCTCCGCGGCGGTCCCGATGGTGCCCGATCGCCACACGCCCGCCGTCAGCGATGAAGTGGCGAAACTGTAAACACAATCCGCCAGCGCATCCCCCAGTTCCGGCACGACGCGAGCCGAATCGAGTATCGATAACCCGTCGCGTGCCATGCGGCGGGCTTCGGGGTTGGTTGTGAATGCGTAGGGCGCGACAAGTACCAGATCGGAGAGGCCAAAGTTCCGCATCACGCGAGCGGTGGCGCCAAGGTTCCCGGCGTAATGCGTGTGGACCAGAACGATGCGGCAGTTGGAAAGAGACATGATGGTAGTTTACGACGTGGCAAAGATGCCAAGAGACAAGAGCCACGGATGAACACGGATAACACAGATTAGAAAATGCAGGATTGTTTTTGTCTGATCTGTGTTATCCGTGTTCATCCGTGGCTCTTCTTTGGGTCGCCCTCGCTCGCCAGCCCCCGCGCCAGGTCGCTGAGCTTCTTCAAATCGAGCTTCCCTGTGCCCAACACCGGCATTGCATCGACGGGATAGCAGTCGCGGCGGTCGGGTACCCACAAGTTGGGGATGCCACGTTTCGGCAACGCCACAAGCAAGTCGTGGAGCTTCGATTCGATTTCGGGAAGGTACAACACCACGATTCGCTCGCCGCGTTTCTCGTCGGGCACTGAGGATACTGCCAATACGCGATCGCCGCCGGTAGCGAGGATTTCGTGCATCTCGTCGTCGAGCTTTTCCAGTGGGATCATCTCCCCCGCGATCTTGGCAAAGCGTGACACGCGCCCGGTGATGCGGAGGAAACCATCCGGTTCGACCAACCCCGCATCGCCGGTGTTGTACCAGCCGTCGCGTACCACTTTGGTGGTTCGCTCCGGCTGATGCAGATAGCCAGCCATCACGTTCGGACCCTTCACCCACAACACGCCTTCAGTACCGGCTGGAAGTGGATCGCCGGTATTGGCATCGTGAGCATGGGCACACACCCCCAACAGCGGTTGCCCAACGCACCCGCGCCGGTTGCGCTGTTGAATCAGCCCGGCGATGAAGACATCCGGCATGTTGCACGACACCACCGGCGAGAGTTCCGTGCAGCCGTAACCTTCCAGCGGAAGGACGCCAAACTTGGCCTGGAACTCGTCCTGCAGCTTCACCGGCAGTTTCTCCGCGCCGCACATGATGAGGCGCAGCGAACGGAAATCATCCGTCCCACAGCGGCGGATGTAGAAGCGCAAGAAAGTCGCGGTCGCGGTCATGATCGTGACGCGATTGGTGCGCGCGATCTCGCCCACTTCCTTCGCCTGCCGCGGATCGGGGAAGTAGACCGCCGTGCAAGGCGTGTTCATCGGCGCCCACAGGCAAACCGTGTAGCCGAAGCTGTGGAAAAATGGCAGAAAGCCGAACATTGTCTCGCCGGGAGTAATTTCCAGCGTGCGGATAGCAGAATCGGTGTTTGACGCGATATTTCGATGTGTAAGCACCACGCCCTTCGGCTCGCCCGTACTTCCGCTGGAAAAGATAATGGTGAGCGTGTCGTCGAGCCGATGGCGGTGCAGACTAAGCAGGAAGCGATCGATCACCCATCCCGGAAGCAGAAGCACGAGCAGAAACGTGCGAATGCGTTCCCACTTCGTGACCGCCGCAAGAGCGTCTTCGAGATAGATTCGCTGCACATCGTCGGGAAGATCGAGCGGAACGCGTGCGGTGAAGCGCTTTGCGGTGATGACCACGCGCACGCCAGCTTGTTTCACTGCTGATTGCACAGCCGCTGTGCCGGCGGTGTAATTCAGGTTCACCGATGCCTTGCCGAGAAACGCGAGGCCGAAGTTCGCCAACGCGCCACCGAGTCCGGTGGGGAGCCAGATACCTACATTCGGCGCATCCCCCACACGCGGCCGCAAATATCGCGTCACGCAGATCGCGCCGACGAGAAGCTTCGCCCAGGTCAACGTTCGCGGGGGACCGCCGGAGTAGTCCACAACCGCCGGGCGAAACAACCGGCGGAACTTCGCCGCGATTCGCACGAACCGCCGGTGAGCGGTGAGCAGGTAGTCGCTTTCGAGAATAGCCAGATCGGCGGTGGATTTTTGCACCGCCAGACGCAGGTCGGGAGCCTTCCAGACCCCTCCCCCTGCAGGGAGGGGGGAGGAAGACGCAGACAGTTCCAATTCGCTCCCCGATTCCCCAACAGTTTCTTCCTCCTCCCTCCCTGCAGGGAGGGAAGCCGGAGTGGGTCTAGTGATTACCTTCCCAAACAGCACGCTCACCCGCGGCCGAAATGCCTTTGGCAACTTCCGCAGGATCGGCCCGCCACCGTGACTGAAGAAGCCGTTCCACAACCCCGCCGTACACGCGGGAATCACCGCCACACGGGTTGTGATTTGCTTCAAAACGCGTTCGACTCCGCGGCGAAAGGGGAGCATGTTCCCGGTTCGGGTCAGGGCGCCTTCGGGAAACATCAGCACCACCTGCCCGGCGTCGAGAGCCTCAGACACACGCTTGAGTGCGTCAACCGTGGCGTGAACGCGGCCGACGTTGTCTTCCACACGAATCGTTCTTTTCCGTACCCACGACAGGAAAAACCGCAACAGCGGGTGATGGTAATAGCCTCCCCACAGCACGAACGTGAGCGGCCGTGGGCAGGCGAGCCATAACACCAGCCAGTCGATGTAACTGACGTGATTGGCAACGATCAGCACGCCGCCGGTTGGAGGGATGCGGTCGCGGTGGTAGACCGTGAAGCGGTAGCAGGTGTGCGCAAAAAGCCAGAACACCGGCCGCAACAACGGTGGATACAGCCACGTGAGCACAGCGCAACCGACCAGTGCAACAGCAGTGCCCAGGGCGACTTCAACCAGTTCAGGCATGACCTATCACTTCACCAAAAACGAGAAAGGATTCGCCCAGATTACGCCACTTGCTGTCGCGTGCCAACTGAATGTGCAAAGTGCGAATTCATCGTGCGATGTCCGCTTGCGGTTAGCGCAATCGGGCGTTATACGCCCCCCACTTCACACGAAGCACACAGAGCTGACGGGGGAGGCCGGCGAGTTGGGGGACTCGCCGGCGAGGGGGTGTTTGTTGGTGGGGGATGCTGCATGCCGACGCCATGTGACACGATCATCCGGTACGTGTTGCGAGACGAAGCACTGACTCGAGGATTAGGAGATATCGAAGCGAGAATGCTGATCGAATGGCTGGCGGACTGGACGGAATTGCTCGCGGATGCGGCTCGCACCGAAGATGAAGCCTGGTCGTGCGTGGAGCGGCTCTGCCGCCGGGGGCGGGCGATCGGGCGATTCGTACAACTTTGGAATGATCCGTTCGATCGTGGGGCTGCGATTCAACTTGCGGCGTCCGAACGGTTCGACTGGCCGCTGCCAGCCACTGACATGGACCCCGGAGACCTGATGCATCACATTTTAACTTGGGAAAATCAGCATCCCGGCGCGTGAGATCAGTGCGTACTATGTTCACATTGGGTGAAGTGTCCTTTTGTGATGCCGGCAACCCAACAATCCGCTAACCACCTGCGTCACAAGACTCTGGTCCTAATGAGAATGGACGGCTGATTGGAGAGGATGGGGATGGGCTGAACTTCCCAACCTCCCCAATACGGGGTATGATCGTTAAGATTTTACCAGCCGATCCGTTCGGAGGCGTTGCCCTGGAACCCGAGGATCACCGGTGTTCGGGTCAAAAGCCCTTACTCATCCCCCGTGTTTCGCTTACCGAGCGAACGGTTCATCCGCGACACGGCCCCACGCCACAATCCGATACCGGAGCCACCAAATCCGTGCCGCCAACAACGGCCATCTGGTGGACGCAGCACTGAGGTTCCCGTGAGCACGACCCCCACCGCCGAAGGCCCAAGCACCGCCGGTGCCGACGCCAAGAGCAAGTACGCCCGCCAGATTGAGGATGCATTCGAAGCGGCTGGGAAGCTGGCCGGCTCCGCGTTACCACCCACTGAGTTCTATCAGCAATTCCTCAACCGTACGCTCTCGGCCATTGATGCACCGGCCGGAGCCATCTGGTTGCGGACACCCCAAGGCTTCCTGCAACTGGCGTGTCAGGAAAACATCGACAAGATTGGCTTGGATGCACGCCGAGGGGGCCGACAGTGCCACAACGAAGTTCTGCGGCAGGTCTTCCAGGCCGCGCCGCCACGGCCAATCCTGCTGGAACCCAACGGCCGCATGCCTCCCGGTCCCGGTGAACCTGGTCCGGTCCCGCCCGCGAATCTCACCGATCACTTCGCGCTCTTTGCCCCGATCATTACCCCCGACAAGCAGCCGCTGGGTATTCTGGAAATCTTCCAGGAAGCGACCCACGACCCGCGGATGTACCCGACCTTCTTGAACTACACGTTCCAGATGGCCGGGTACGCCAGTCAGTACCACCAGTACAGCAACGTCCGGGCAGCAGCCGGTATCGAAAAGACGTATTCGCAAGTCGAAGCGTTCGCACGCCACATTCACGGCAGCCTGAATCCCACAGAAGTCGCGTACCATGTCGCGAACGAAGGCCGCAAGCTGATCGAGTGCGACCGCCTCTGCGTTGGCATCCGGCACGATCGCTGGCGCGTCACGGTGGAAGCAGTCAGTGGAGCGGACGTGGTCGAGAAAGCCAGCACGCACGTTCGCCGGCTGCGGCGGTTGATGGAAGCGGTCCTTCAGTGGGACGAAACGCTCACGTTCAAAGGCGAAAAAGACCCCGGCTTGCCGCCGAATGTGGCCCACGCCCTCGACGATTACCTCCACGAGAGTCAGCCGAAACTCCTCATCGTGCAGCCGTGCCGCGACGAACGCGAGAAAGACAAGACCCGCCCCGCACGCTCGGTGCTGGTCATGGAAAGCTTCAATCCTCCGGAACAGACCGAAACACTCGTCCAGCGTCTGGAGATCGTGACCAAACACTCGGCCCCAGCGCTCTACAACGCCGCCGAACTCAAGCGTGTCCCGCTGAAGTTCCTCTGGTGGCCGATCGCGAAATTGCAAGAAGGCATCGGCGGCAAGCGGCGCTTTATTGCGGCGGGCGTGGCCGCGCTGTTGGCTGTGCTCGTCGGCATCATGATTCTTGTCCCCGCCAGCCTGCGGATGGAAGCCAAGGGCCAGATGCTCCCGGTGGAAATTGCCAAGATCTACTTACCCCGCGAGGGGGAGATTCGCGAGGTGCGAGCCAAGCCGGGGGCGCAGTTCGACCACGGATTCGAAATCGTCGCCGCTTACAGCAATCAACTCGACGAAGAGTACAGCAAGGCCCGGCGAGAACTGGACGAAGCCAACGCGCAGGTTTCTGCGGCGAGTGAGTTGCTCTCCAAATCGGGACTGAAGGATGAGAATAAGCTCCAGGCGTTGACGGATAAGAAGACCGCCGAGAGTCGCGTGGAGCGTTCCCTTCAGGATCTCAAGAGCCTGGATCTCCAATACAACTACGGCAAACCCAACCGCCCCGGCTACTTCCGCGCTGTTGCACCGAAATTCGATCCGCGCCTTGCTCGTCCACTCGGGCGCTCCCAGTGGACCGTGCTCAACGACGACCGCCGCGAGAACCTCATCGGCCGCACCCTGCGCCCGAACGAAGAGGTGATGCGCGTTGGGAATCTCGAAGGTGCCTGGCAGATCGAACTGAAGATTCCGCAGCGCAACGTCGGCCAGATTCTCAAGGCGTTCGCCAACCCCGATTCGCACTTCATCGAGGAAGATCCCGTTAAGGGGCCGCGAAAGTATCTCGTCGTGGATGTGCTCCTGGCCAGTCAACCGGACACGAGCTACGAAGGCCGGCTCTATCGTGACGAACTGGCCGCTGAAGCGGTGCCCAACAAGAACGAGCACGACGAAAACGAGCCTGTCGTCACCGCTTATGTGAAACTGAACGTCCCCGGCATCCCGGAGGAAAAGTGGATTCCGCGGGCGCACTTCGTCACCGGTCTGGAAGTCCGAACTCGCGTCCGTTGCGGCAAACACGCCCTCGGGTACACCCTCTTCCACGGTGTGTGGGAGTGGTTCTATGAGAAGGTGATCTTCTTCTTCTAATCGGATCTCTAAGGGCGAACCCCGACCGCAAGGTCGGCGGGTCTACCCACCGGCCTTGCGGTCGGGGTTCGCCAAAGACAACCCGCCTCCCGGTCGGCTGGCGAGCGCCAGACCCCGATGGCACCCACGCCACAACCCTTAGTCGTCCCAATGGAGGACACGTTATGCGTCTCTTCGCGCTTGCGTCTTTGTCGGTCGCGATGGCCGGCCTTCTCGGCTGCGGGAACAAGACTCCCGTCGACAAACCGAATCCGAGTGCCACCACCAATCAGTCGGGCGATCCACGCAACGTGGATGTCGGCAGCCTGCTGTACTCACCGGTCGCGGCACCTTCGTACCCGACCGTGGTCAGTCGCCGAGAACCGATCGTCATTCCCAACGCGCTCGTACAGTTCGATGAACGGCAGGTGCTCTCCGCGGAGGTGGATGGCACAATCGAGTTGTTCGCCACATACATCAAACCGGGCGAGAAGGTCGATCCCGATCAAATCGTGTACCATCCGCGTGACGTGGAGAAGAAGAAGCCGCTCAAGCGACTGAGCGAAAGCGATGAGGTGACAGACGGACAAATTATCGCCTTCATGGACGACCGGCAGGTGGACGCCCGCATCAAGGGAGCGATGGAGATCAAGAAATCGGCGGAGATTGCACTCAACTTCGCTACCGAGGGTGCAAAGGAGGCGGAAAAGCGCGTCGCCATTACCAAGAATGCCGTCGATAAGGGCACCGGGTCATTGACGGATCTGATCGATGCACAACTCACCCTGGCTCGGTTCCGCGAGAACGAGGCCAACGCGACACAAACGATCGCCAAAACGAGCGCGGAACTGGCAGAAACTCTGGTTATGCTCGACAAGCACCGGGTCAAGAGTCGCGTGCACGGCATCATCCGCAGTATCGCCAAGCGACCGGGTGAGTTCGTCAAGGCCGGCGACAAGATCCTGGAAATCGAAGCGACCGACCGTGTGCGGATCGAGGGACAACTGGACGTACAGTATGCCCCCTTCATCTATCGCGGCATGGGCGGCGAGGAGAATAACGTATTCGTCGAACCGGCCATCCCCAGCGCGCCGATCACATCGCACCAGGGGCACCGACAAACGGTCACTGGCCTTGCGGTGACGGCGCACCCGGATGGCCCGCTCGTCATTTCCGTGGGTGCGGACGGTACTGCACTCGTCTGGGATCCAAACCTCGGTAAGAAGACGAATCGCCCAACCGTACCGCACAACCTTCCTCACCCAGTCGGCGTGCGGAGCGTGGCAGCCACTCCGCCGACAGCGAAGATCATGCTCGCCATCACCGGAGGCGATGATGGGAAGATTCGCATCTGGGATGTGTCCAGCCGCGAGCGATTGCCACATTCGCCGAAAGCGGAACCGGAGGATTCGCACACCTCCGCGGTGCAGGCTCTCGCCATCAGCCCGGACGGCCAATATTTCGCCAGCGCCGCGGGACGAGATGTCTTCGTGTGGGAACTGGCCAGCGCGAAGAAACTCTACGCTCTACCGCCCGAACACCGCGACAACATCACCGCCGTCAACTTCACTCCACAGAACACACTCGTGACCGCTTCCAAAGACGGCACGCTGAAGGTGTGGAAACTCGGCAAGGAGCGGGCCGCTGTGGTTCGCACGATCGACCACCGTGCCGGCGCGGTGGAAGTGCTCGGCGTCAGTCGCGATGGGGCTCGCGTCCTGTTCGATCAGGATAAGGGACGCATCGACCTGGTGGACCCGGCTAACGGCCAGACGGTCGGGCAAATCGAGAATGTCAGCTCCGCCAGCGCGTTCTCCACTCTGGCAATCTTTGGCCCAGACGAAGTTGCCGCCGACACGCCCGCCGACAAGCTTCCGCCCTACAGCATCGCCACCGCCGGTGGCGAAGGCGACTTGCGCGGGACCGTGCAATACTGGCAAGCACCTCGCACGGGTGGACGTGGAACGGAAGTGGGGCGGCTCATCACACCAGGCCGCGCGCCGGTCACGGCTGCCGCGTTCAGCCCGGTTCGTGGGGAGCAGTTCCTGGTGGTCGGCACTTCCACTGGCGGTGTTCACCTGTGGAAGCCAGCGACTGAGACACGCAAGACGCACGCCGGCCGCATCGTAAACATCGACGCGACCGACGTCCGCTATGTCACCGTGCGCGTGGAGATGGATAACAAGCTCCTGAAGCTCCTCGACCACAGCGCCGCCACCATCATCATCCTCCCGAAGAACCCCTAATTCATTAGTCATTGGTCATTAGTCATTGGTCATTCGCCTTTCGTCAGGAACCTTTCGAGTTGTTCGTCCCTCTGCCCGAGGGAGGGGCGAACGCGGAAGACCCAGGACTGTGGCGAATGACTAATGACTAATGATCAATGACCCACGACCATGGCTAACGACCTCATTGCGAACCTGAACAGTCCGGCGGAGCGCCGAAAGCAAGTACGCTTGCGGGTGCGGCCGGACCTACAGGTATTCGAGCAGAAGTACGAAGGGAAGACGTTCCACGTCGTGAAAGACCCGGTGTGCCTGCGCTACTACCGCTTCAATAAGCAGGAATACTTTGTGTTCCAGCTTTTCGACGGTAAGCACACGATGGAGGAGGTTCAGGAAGCGTTCGAGGAAGAGTTCAAGCCGATGCGGCTGGAACCAGCCGACCTGGAAGCATTCGCCCGGCAGTTGGTGACGGCCGGGCTGGTGCAGAACGAGCAACCGGGAGCAGCACGGCACCTCTTCGAACGGCGTGCGAAGCAACGGCGTATGCGTCGGCTCGCCACGATCTCGAACATTCTCTACCTCAAGCTCCCGGTCTTCGACCCGGACCGGCTCCTGACGTGGATGTATCGCTACCTGTGGTGGATTTTTACCACGTGGTTCTTCGTCGCGAGTGTGAGTTTGATGCTGGCAGCGGCGTTTCACGTCATGCTGCACTTCAACACGTTCCAGTCGAAGTTGCCCGCGTATCAGGAGTTCTTCACCTGGAACTCCGTGCTCTACATGTGGATTTCACTGGGTGTGGTGAAGATCATTCACGAGTTCGGACACGGCCTCTCGTGTAAAGCGTTCGGTGGCGAATGTCACGAGATGGGTGTCTTGCTCATGTGCCTTTCGCCGGCGCTCTATGCGAACGTGACCGACGCCTGGACGCTGGCCGACAAGTGGAAGCGAATCATCATCAGCTTTGCCGGTATTTACGTGGAACTCGTGATTGCCGCGATAGCGACGTTCGTGTGGTGGTACACGCCAGCCTATCCCACGGTGAACAACATCGCCCTGTGCATCATGGTGCTGTGCTCGGTGTCCACCGTGGTGTTTAATGCCAACCCGCTGATGCGGTTCGACGGATACTACATTCTGGCGGACTGGCTGGAAGTGCCGAACCTGCGCGAGAAGGCGAACCGCTTTCTCAACAATCTGTTTTTGTCGAAATGCCTGGGGATTGAAGTGCCGCCGGAAGCCTATATGGCTCCGTGGCGGAAATGGTTGTTCGCGACCTACGCGATCGGGAGTTGGATCTATCGCTGGGTTGTCACGTTCAGCATCCTGTGGTTCCTGGCCGATTTCCTGGGTCCGAAGTTGAAGATTTTGAGCCAGATGTTGGCGGTTATGTCGCTGGCATCGCTATTCATCTGGCCAGGGTACAAGGTCATCAAAAACATTCGCCAGCGGGGACGGTTGCCAGACATGAAAGCGGCCCGGGTGTACGTCACCCTTGGTGTGTTCGCACTGTTCTTGCTTGGTTTCTTCTTCCTGCCTCTGCCGGTGAGCCGGGTTCACGAAACCGGGTTGGTGGCAGTGGATCCGGATGCGATTGAGAATGTCCTGTTGCCGGAACCGGCGCGGCTGGAAGCACTGGCCGATGTGAGCCCAGGGCAAACGGTCCGTCGGGGACAGTCGCTCGCGAGGTTCAAGAGCGAGGCGCTCGAGGTGGAACTCGCTCGCGCTCAGGCAACGAAAGTGGAACAGCATTCGGTCGCGGACCGGCTGCAATTCGCAAAGACCGAAGCACGTGTGGGTGGTGATACCCAGGCGGAGGAGAAGTTCAAGTTTGAGTACCAGCGGGCGCTCGTGAAGGCGGACACCGCCGACAAGGATGTTGTCCGCCTGTTCAATCGGCAGGCGCGGTTGCGCGAGCTGAAAGCTCCGCGCGACGGTATCCTCGTCAGTGCGCCCAAGCGCGATGAGATCGGCAAGCTCTTCGAGAAGGGTTACAGCGAGACCACGCCGGTGTTCGCGGTGGGCGATCCGAAGCGTCTGATTGTGAAAGTGCCCGTAACGCCACCGCACTTCCGTGTGTTGCGAGACGACCTCGCCGCTCGGGGCGAACTGGATGTCTCGATTTACGCGAAGGGTCGAAGCGACCACATCTTCCAAGGCAAACTGCGTCGGCTGCCCGCGCAGAACGCTGAGACAGTCCCTCTGGCGCTCACTCAGCGTGGAGGCGGCTCACTGGCCGTCAAACCGAACGAAGATCCGAACGTGTTGATCCCGCTGGCGCAGGTCTACCTCGTGGAGGTGGAAATCACCGACGCGGACCTCGCGATTGATCCAGGCCAACTCGCGGTGGTGAACATCCACGCGAAGTGGCGGAGCGGTGCGTGGTGGGTCGCCCGCTCGCTCGCCAATGCGATGGACCTGGGGCTGTATTGAGATGTGGGGCTTCGTAGGGTGGGACCAGGCTTTGCGCAGTCCCACCATCTTCTGAAAGGCATGGTGGGACCAGGCTTTGCGCAGTCCCACCATCTTCTGAAAGGCATGGTGGGACCAGGCTTTGCGCAGTCCCACC
>Ga0209062_1001532_pt1 | contig 39481 bp, 37 predicted proteins | sample Coa_R2_2_FD_187158 | JGI IMG/M metagenome (GOLD analysis project Ga0209062, IMG submission 187158) | Surface soil microbial communities from Centralia Pennsylvania, which are recovering from an underground coalmine fire - Coalmine... | ecosystem: Environmental > Terrestrial > Soil > Unclassified...
ACCGACGCCGCCGCTCGACCGACGTGATCACCTCGACAGGGCCGTTCGTCATGTGACTATTCCTATGAATAGTCACATGACTCACACCCTCAGGCGTTCCACAAGACGGTCATCGCCGGAAGGATACCATGAAACGGCGCCGCATGCCGTTTCGCTGAACGCGAGAGATGTGAGCAGCTCTCCAAACCGGGTCCGGTCGCAAAGTCTTCGGCTTCGCCGTGTGCGACTGGTGCTCGGCATTGGCGACGTAATCTATTTCTCCGGCGTCGGTCGATGCAGCGGCCCGTGCCGCCGTGTCAGGCAAAATTGACCAGTCGAGGCAACCTTCGCCTCGTCGACTGAGCTGTAAGCGAGGAAGGCCCAGCCCATGTGGTAGTTCGCAGAGTCGTACATGAAGAGGCCGGACCACACACAGTGACCGCTCCGCAAACTGGAATTACCTGTGAGAGAAAGAGAGATGCCGCCCTGGAAAGCGTCAGTTCCCGAATCCGGGAAGGCGAGGGCTTGCTGCGCGTCGGCGGCGTGGCAGTTGTTGGCCGAAACGATTGTCATGAAGACGAGCTCGCCGTAGCGCTGCGGCGGAGAGGAGCGCAGTTGGCCATCTGCTTTGCGCTGAGCTTCCCATATCGGAATCTCAATACGGTCCTCGCCGTCTGCCCGGCAGGTCGGCAGGCGGGTCCCCGGAATTTCGTGCTGCGGCGCAAATCGCCCGACCGGAGCGCGACCTGGAAGACCCGCGGGTGCGCCTGCGCTGACACGACAGTAGCGGCCGGATGTGATGATCTCGGATTTTTCGTGCGGCCGCAGGATTATCTCATGCACACCATTGGGCTCGGTCGCACCCGCGGCAATGGTGTAGAAGCCATTGAAGATGCAGTCGCGAAGGCTGTCCTGGCCCATCTGATCGTCGGCAAGCTTCACCTCCACCCCATTGGATGCTCCCGGTGCGCCTTTGGGAACGTCGAACTCGAATAGTCCGTTGCGCGGCGGCTCCCGACAGGCCGGGGCGTCGCTGTCCAAGCCGACGTCGACATAGATGACGCTGTTTGTCAGCTCGGGCGGTGCCGAGTGGAGCGTCCCGTCTTTGCTGAATCCGGGAGTCCAGACCGGAACGGGCGTGCGCCATTCGTGCAGCGGCCTGCATATGGGGAGGGCGGGAACGTCCCAGCCTGCCGACGCTCGGTTTCCAAAAAGGCAGAGCGCCGTCGCTAACACGCGGGCCGCCGTCGATCGATTCCTGACCACGAAGTGCACCCCGTTTGCTTCTTTCGCACCGACAAAGCCAAACCCTTAGGCGGAAAAAGGGCGAAATACCGATCCGATGCACACGCTCAGCGAGGCACTTCGCCGGCTTCGAGGCAATAGCGCCCCGATAGGATGACCTCGTACGTGTTCAAGCGCCGGAACGACATTTGCGTGACGTTGCGATCCGATTCGTTTTTGTAAAAGCCGGAGAAGTAGAACCTCCCGTTGGCCTGCTCGGCCTCACCGTAGAAGAACAGTTTGAATTCGTAAGTGACCTGAGTGATGTCGGGCGAAACGAGCACCGACAGCACCTGTGGGGAGTCGTAGGCCTCGACCGCGTCCTGCGGCGCCGCGTAGCTGAAGTAATAGTAAGGAATTTCGCGCTTCGGCAGCGGCGTCGTCAGCAGGGCAACATGATTGGGCCGGTGCGGCGAACTGGCGCACGACGGCAATGCGGGATTGGCCGCCGCGCACGGCACGAGCGCGCCGGCAAGCAGCAGCAGGCATCCGGCGCGCAATCTCATTTGCTCTCTTCCCCTCGGCGCGCGAGGCAGTACTGCCCGGAATCGATCATCCTGTTGGCATCGATTGCTCCGAAGAAAGTCCTGCTCCACCCGTCCTGCACATCGAAGATCGGTTCGTTCAGATAAAATCCCGACAGCCGGCACGAGGCCGGCCCGGCGCTGTCATTTCCGCGCAAGAGCACGGCGAGGCCGCTGTTGTTGGCCGAGCTGATCGGGTTCTTGCGAACGAACCGGAAATCGCCATTCCGCCAGCCGATGCAGTTGCCGTCGGCAGCTCGCGGAACCTCGATCGAGGTCGAAACGATCGCGCCGTGTTGGTGCGGCGGGTCGGAGGTGAGCTCGCCGTCGGCGCTGACCGCCGGCTGCCAGACCGGTATCGGAATTCGGTGCGCGGTCCGCTCGCACGGCGGAAGGACCTTGCGTGGTTCGGGACGCCGCGCGGTGTTGACATCGGCGAGGCAATAGCGATCGCGCGGCGGGGTCTTGTCGACGGGATCGAACGTGAGGTCGGTCCATCCTTGCGCAGTTTGCGGGGCGGATGCGCTGATAAAGAATCCATCATAGCTGCAGGTGCCATGACTGAACGTGCCAAGAGCCTTGAGATGAAGCCGGGTGCCGCCGGCGGTGGGATTTTTCCGGTCTTTGGGCAAATCGAAGCTGACGAGCGGGCTGTATGAGAATTTTCCGCACGAGGCGGGATACACCGCGCCGCCCGACCGAATGTCGAACGTAGACGGATACATGTCTGCGCCCAGCACAATGTAGACGAAGCTTCCGCCGGCGATGCTGGGCGGTGGCGGAGACGGAGAGAGCGCATTCGTCGACGCATCGACGGACCAGGTCGGCACGGGGATTCGATGCTCGCCGCGCGGTTTGCAGTGGTCCAGCCCCGTATCGGGAATGGGCCTGCCGGCGATCGCAGGATGGCTCAGCGCGACGAGCAGCGCGGAGCAGATGATCGCGGTCATGCCGGCACCGGTGCGCATTGTTCGACGTCACTCACTTGAACCAGCAGGATCTTCGCGGGCGATAACGCGGATTGCGAGAAGGCTACGGCGATAGTGTGCTCCTAACCGGAACTATCGAGGCAGTACTCGCCCGACAGCACGATCTCGAGCGTATCGCGGCGGTGTACCTCCGCGCTGTCACTACCACTCCCACCTGCGTACACGCCCGTGAAATAGTATCGTCCATTGGCCTGCTCGGCTTTGCCGTAGAGAAAGAGCTGGTAGTCGGATTTCCACTGGGCGACACCCGGCGGAACAACAACGGAGAATTTCTCCGCCGACGCGTACGTCTTCACAGCATCCTCGGCCGCCACGAAATCGAAGTAATAGTAGCTGTGGTCATTGCTTGGCAGCGGCGCCGACATCACGCCGCCCGCGAGGGTGGCGGTCCACGGGTAGACATGTTTCTTGCCGCTCGGAAACTTGCTGCAGGGCGGCAATGCCAGTTTGGCGGCGGCAAGGCTGGCGCCAGGCAGGCTGGCCGCCGCCAGTATGAGCGCCAATCTCAGATATATCCGCTTCATCGTCGCCTTCTCCGACCGAGATGGAGTTGCTGTTGGAGCATCATCTTTTTCCGACAGCCGGCATCCCATTTTTCGGGATCTCAGGCCCTCGGCAGAATTGCCCGGAGGCGATGAGCCTGTCCGCGTTGACCGAGCTGAAAGAGGTTCGCGACAGCCCGCTGCTGCGGTCGAACACGGGCTCGTTCATGTAGAAGCCGAACAGGCGGCACTTGCCAGGCAGCACCGTTTCGTTGCCGAGCAGGGAAACGAGCAGGCCGTCGGGGGTTACGGCGCTCGCGCCCTTCGGCAGCAGGAACCCGAAATGACCATGGTCCCAACCCGCGCAGAGACGATTGGCATCCCGTTTCGTGTCGATCGCAATCGAGACGATCATGCCGTCGCCCTGCGGCGGCGCGGATGTGAGCTCGCCGCCGGCCGTGAGCTGCGGCCGCCACACCGAAACCGGCGTTCGAATGTCGGATGCGCCGATGCACGCGGGCAAGACCCTCGGTTTCGCCGGCTTCGGCCGGTGTTTGTCGTTGACCACGCAATAATGAGGATAGAAGCCGATGCGGCCCTCGACGTCTCGCAGCCATATGTCGCTCCATCCCTCCCGGATGTTGGAGGCAGGCGCGCTTATGTAGAAACCGGAGACGGTGCAAGAACCAAGGTGGAATCCGGCTTCGCCGCGGAGGTGGATGCGCATGCCGCCAGATTCCGGCCGCTTGGCGTCGTTGGGGAACTTCAGCGTGAAAGTGCGTTCCTCTCCCAACGTCGTGCAGAGAGTGTCGGGGTCATCGAGAAGATTTTGACTAATCTCAAGCGAGAGGTAGGTGATCGTCCCGCCCGGCATTGGTGGCGGCGGCACCGGCGTAGCCCGGTCAAATCGTTCCGAGATGTATCCCCACCACATCGCGATCGGCACGCGGTCCTCGCCGCTGCGCCGGCAGTTCGGCAGGCCGGTCTCACTGGCAGGCCAGTCGCTCGCGGCCGAATGGCTGCCGAAGTCCACCAGCAATGCGGCGCACACGGCGATCGTGCGCAGAACGATATGCATGCTAGTCCCCCTTGGCGCGCCTATCCGCAAAGGCGTTCGCGCCGGCGCCCGGGTGTTGCGCAAGATTTTGTTCTTTATTTGTTCATGCAAGTCAAGGTCGCAACAGGCGCCCTTGCTCCGGCCGGTGATTGGCGACGTGCTCGAGGCACTCGCCGGCTGTGGCGACTGCCTCTTTGCCCCGTATGTCCGGCTAGGACCCGACCCGCTTCGGATTATTCGGGTCAGATATGCGGCGACCGCCGCCGCCAACAACTGTCTGCCGGGCATCCCGCGTGGCGGATTACGCCGACGGTCTTCGCGCGTCAGTGCGTCCTGGCGATCGTGAACTCGACCGCGTCGGCGAGCGCTTCCTTCATCGGCGAGGCGGGAAACAGCGCCAGCGCGTCGGAGGCGATCGCGCCGTAATGCCGGGCGCGGGTGATCGTGTCCTCGAGCGCGCGGTGCTTGGTCATCAGCCCGATCGCATGCTCGAGATCGGCGTCGGTCGCCTCGCCCTGCTCGAGCACGCGCCGCCAGAAATCGCGCTCGCCGTCCGAGCCGCGCCGATAGGCGAGGACCACCGGCAGCGTGATCTTGCCCTCGCGGAAATCGTCGCCCGTGTTCTTGCCGAGCTTCGCGGCCTTGCCGCCGTAGTCGAGCGCGTCGTCGACGAGCTGGAACGCGACGCCGAGGTTCATGCCGTAGCTGCGGCAGGCCGCCTGCTCGGCCTTCGGCCGCCCGCCGATCACTGGGCCGACCTCGCAGGCCGCCGCGAACAGCTCGGCGGTCTTGGCGCGGATCACCGCCAGATACTCGTCCTCCGTGGTCGCCGTGTTCTTGGCGGCGACGAGCTGCATCACCTCGCCCTCGGCGATCACGGCCGCGGCCGAGGACAGGATCTCCAGCGCCCGCAACGAGCCCACCTCGACCATCATCTTGAAGGCCTGGCCGAGCAGAAAGTCGCCCACCAGCACGCTCGCCTCGTTGCCCCACAGCATGCGCGCCGCGAGCTTGCCGCGCCGCATGTCGCTCTGGTCCACCACGTCGTCGTGCAGCAGCGTCGCGGTGTGCATGAACTCGACCGCGGCGGCGAGCTTGACGTGGCCCTCGCCCGCGTAGCCGACGAGCTTCGCCATCGCGATGGTCAGGATAGGCCGCAGCCGCTTGCCGCCCGAGGTGATCAGGTGCTTGGCGACCTCCGGGATCATCGTCACCTCGGACCCGGTGCGCGACAGGATCGCGGCATTGACGCGCTCCATGTCGGCGGTGACCAGCTCGATCAGCTTGTCGATCGAGGCTTGGCCAGATCCCTGACCATGGGTTTCGAACGGGACGACGACAGCCAAATTTCGCTCCACGGGGTGCGGGACAAAACAAGCATAGAAACGCTATGCTGACCCGGCAAGGGCGTCCGGGCGCAGACGGGGTGCCGGAGCCCTGCGCTGCCGCCGGGAATGCGGGAGCGGCGGCGTGAGTCGATTGATGAGTTGACCAGAGAAATCGACTGAGAAATCGACCGGAGAACAAGGGAAACGATCAAGCGCTATGCGGCCGGTGGTCGAATTGGCGGGAGGACGCGGCGAGCCGGCAACCGGCATGCGCCGGCGCATCGCCGTGCTGGTGCCCTGCTACAATGAGGAGGCCGCGGTCGCGCGTGTGGTCGCGGATTTCCGCACCGAGCTGCCGGACGCCGTGGTCTACGTCTACGACAACAACTCGACCGACCGCACCGCCGAGGTTGCGCGCGCCGCCGGCGCAACGGTTCGGCGCGAGCGCCGGCAAGGCAAAGGCCACGTGGTCCGGCGCATGTTCGCCGACGTCGAGGCCGACATCTATGTGCTGGTCGACGGCGACGCGACCTACGACGCCCCGAGCGCGCACGCGATGATCGCTCGGCTGGTCGAGGGCGGCCTCGACATGGTGGTGGCGGCACGGCGCGGCGACGAGACCGCCTATCGGCCCGGCCATCGCGCCGGCAACCGGCTGCTGACCGGCTTCGTCGCCCGGGTGTTCGGCTCGCCGTTCGCCGACATGCTGTCGGGCTACCGCGTCTTTTCGCGGCGCTTCGTCAAATCGTTTCCGGTGCTCTCGAGCGGTTTCGAGATCGAGACCGAGCTCACGATTCACGCGCTGAACCTCGAGCTGCCGGTCGCCGAGATCGAGACGCCGTATTTCGCCCGGCCGGCCGGCTCGGTCTCCAAGCTCAGCACCTGGCGCGACGGCCTCCGCATCCTTGCGACCATCGCCCGCCTCTATCGCGCCGAGCGGCCGCTGCCCTTCTTCGCCGGCATCGGCGCCGTGCTCGCCGCGGTCGCGATCGTGCTCGCCGTCCCGCTCTTCATCACCTATGCGGAGCTCGGGACCGTGCCGCGCTTCCCGACCGCGATCCTGTCGACCGGTCTCATGATCCTCGCTTCGCTTGCGCTCGCCTGCGGACTCGTGCTCGATACTGTGACGCGCGGAAGGCGCGAGATGAAGATGCTTGCCTACCTTGCGCAGAAAGGCGAAGATTCATCGAGCACTGCGGAGCTGGGGCCAAGGGCGTCATGAGGGAAATCGTCCGCACCAACGACTCGATCCTGGTGACCGCCATCGAGGCGCTGCTCAAGGGGGCCGGCATTCCGCATTTCATCGCGGATCAGAACATGAGCGTGCTGGAAGGCTCGGTCGGCATCCTGCCGCGCCGCGTGCTCGTCGCCGATGAATATCAGCGCGCCGCCCGCCTGCTGCTGCAGGACGCCGGCCTCGGCCACGAGCTACGCCCCGATGGCCGCTGATCGCTCGGAGCCTGCCTTCACCGACGACCTCGTGCTGGGTGGACGCTTGCGGCTGCGCCAGCCGGCGCGCGGGCACCGCGTCGGCCACGACGCGATCCTGCTGGCGGCCGCGACACCGGCAGCGCCCGGCGATCTCGCGATCGATCTCGGCGCCGGCGTCGGCGGGGCCGGGCTTGCGCTGGCGCAACGCGTTCCCGGCGTCGTGGTGCGACTGGTCGAGATCGAGCCGCAGCTGGTGCAGCTCGCGCGTGACAACGCGACACGCAATGGGCTTGCGGCGCGCGTCAGCGCTCACGCGCTCGACGTGACGGCGTCGGCCGCGCCTTTCGCGGCAGCGGGTCTGGGCGCTGGGACGGCGGATCGGGTGTTGATGAATCCGCCATTCCGCCCCGCTGGACGCACGCAGGCCTCGCCCGACGCGCGGCGCCGCATCGCCCACGTGGCGCCGCCCGGCGCGCTCGCGATCTGGCTCGGCACCGCCGCGCGCCTGCTGCGCCATGACGGCACGCTCGCGATGATCTTCCGCGCCGACGGTTTGGGCGAGATCCTCGGCATGATCGAGCCCGCTTTCGGCGCGCTCACAATCTTGCCGGTTCATCCCAAACCCGCCGCGCCGGCGATCCGCGTGCTCGTGCGGGCGATCAAGGGCAGCCGCGCACCGCTCGCGCTGCTGCCCGGGCTGATGCTCAATGGCCCCGACGGTCGGCCGAGTGCGGAAGCCGAGGCGGCGCTGCGCGAGGGGAAGGTTTTGCCGCTGGCCGAGCTGTAGCTCGCGTTGTGGCGCGCTTACGCGATGGCACACGCATCCGATCACCGGAATGTGTGGCTCTCGATCGACGCGAACACAAACAGTTTACGTGCTCGGCCGAATTCTTAAGATCGCTTTAATGCCCGGAACGCGGTTGGCGCAGGCGCACCGGTCAAAAATTGCCCAGCGTGTCCTGATTTTGCGCCATCAACCTGCCTTGCGTTGATGCGGAAGGCCCCAACCTCGACGATGGTATGCGGCCGCAATCGACGCCAAAAGCATTGCAAGCAAAAGAATTTTCACCGTCATCGCACGTCTCGTTTCTGCCGCCCGCTAATCCGAGGCGAACAGTGTGTCAGCAAGATTTGTTCCAACGAAGGCGCGAATGCGGCGTGCACCGGATCGGATGGCTTGAGCAATCATTCGGCGGGGCCTAAGCAGGTATTATGAGCGTGCAGACGACGGATCAAACGCAGCGCTGGTATTCTCGCGGCCCCAACCTGGTGCGATCCCTGCTCCCAAAGCGTTGGCGCGGCGTGCCGCGGGTGCCGGTGGTGCGGCTTACCGGCGTGATCGGATTTTCGACGCCGCTGCGCCCCGGCCTCACCCTCGCAAGCATTGCGCGCGCGCTCGATCGCGCCTTCTCGCTCGGCCGGCCGAAGGCGGTCGCCCTCGTGATCAACTCGCCGGGCGGATCCCCGGTGCAATCGCACCTGATTTATCGCCGCATCCGCGAGCTGGCGCAGGAGAAGAACGTGCCGGTGATCGCCTTCGTCGAGGACGTGGCGGCGTCGGGCGGCTACATGCTCGCCTGCGCGGCGGACGAGATCATCTGCGACCCGTCCTCGATCGTCGGCTCGATCGGGGTGGTCGGCGCGACCTTCGGCGTTTCCGAGGCGATGAAGAAGCTCGGCATCGAGCGGCGCGTCTACACGGCGGGCGAGAAGAAGGTGACGCTCGATCCGTTCCTGCCGGAGAAGCCCGAGGATGTCGAACATTTGAAGTCGATTCAGCGGGAAATTCACGAGACTTTTATCGCGCTGGTGAAGACCAGCCGCGGCGTGCGATTGACAGGCCCGGAAAATACCGTGTTCTCCGGCGAGTACTGGGGCGCCAAGACGGCGCTCGGCTACGGCCTGATCGACCGTCTCGGCGACCTGCGCGCGGTATTGCGCGAGCGCTTCGGAGAGGACGTGATGACGCCGTTGGTGAGCCCGGAGCGCGGCTGGTTCGGCCGGCGCACGCCCGGCGTTGCCGAGGCAGTGCCGTTGCCGGGACTGGCGAGCGGGCTTGCGCCCAATCTGGTCGCCGACGTCATCTCGGCGATCGAGGCGCGCGCGCTGTGGGCGCGCTACGGACTATGACGCGCTAGGGACTATGAGGTGAGGTTGCCAATGCCGATCTTCATTCCGCTCGGTTGGACGCTCGTCGCGGTTGGTGCCGCCGCGGCCGCGAGAATCCTGGTGAAGGAATTGGATCGCGTACGTGCCAGCGGGTCGCTCGGCGGGTCGCTACGCGAAGCGCCGGCGCCGGAAAAGATTCGCGTGCTGCGCCGCGACCCGAAGAGCGGCATCTACCGGCCGGAGTAAGTGACCTCGTCATTGCGAGGCGTGCGCAGCACGCCCACGCGATCTCCCGCCACATGATGGAAGTTGCTTCGAGATTGCTTCGCGCTACGCGCTCGCAATGACACTAACTTGCGGTCGGCTCGCTCGTGAACAGCGCCCCGAAGAACAGCGTGCCCAGCACGCCGCCGATAATTCCGAACACCAGCATTGCCGCGTCCCCGCCTGCTCTATGCTTTTGCGGGAAGCGTATGCGGTGCGCTTCAAGGACAGGTAAACCGGCCCGCGCCGTCGCGTCGGAAGGTTAGCGGAGGGCTAAGGACCGCGCGCTCACTGCTCCTTGATGCCCCTCTCGCGGATCACCTTTCCCCAGCGCGCGATCTCGTCGCGCAGGAACTGGCCGAATTCCTCCGGCGTCGTGGCCGTCGGCACGGCGCCGACCTTCAAGAGCTTCGCCTTGATGTCCGGATCGTCAAGCGCGGCCTTCATCGCCCGGTTGAGCCGCACGACGATCGCGGGCGGCGTCTTCGCCGGCGCGAGCAGGCCGTACCAATTGTCGCAGACCGTGTCGGGATAGCCGTCCTCGATGAGCGTGGGCACGTCCGGCAGCACGGGATTGCGCTGCGTGGCTGCGAGCGCGAGCGGCTTGAGCTTGCCTGCCTGGATCTGCGGCAGCAGCACGGGCACATCGGCGAACATCGCGGTCACCTGGCCGCCGAGCAGATCGGTGATCGCCGGCGCGGCGCCGCGATAGGGCACATGCACGAACTTGACGCCGGCCGACGCCTGCAGGAGCTCGAGCGAGAGGTGCGGCGGGCTGCCGACGCCGGTCGACGCGAAAGCGAGCGTCGCGGGCTTGGCCTTGGCCATCGCGACGAGCTCCTTTGCGGAATTCACGCCCAGGCTCGGCCGCACCACCAGCACCTCGTTGACGTTGACGACGCGGGTGATCGGCGCGAAATCGCGCAGCGTATCATAGGGCGTGTCGGTGCGCAGGTTGGGCGTGATGGTCACGGCGCCCGAGGTGGTGAGGAAGAGCGTATAGCCGTCCGCCGCCGACCTCGCGACCTCGGTCGCGCCGATCGCGCCGTTCGCCCCCGCCTTGTTCTCGATGATGACCGGCTGGCCGAGGAAATCCTTGAGCTTGTCGGCGAGCAGGCGCCCGACGAAGTCGGTCGGGCCGCCGGGCGGGAAGGCGATCACGACCTTGATCGGACGGTTCGGATAGTCGTCCGCCCGCGCGGCTGTGCACGCGATGAGCGCCAAGGCGGCGAGGGCCAAGAGGCGACGAATGAGCATGCGGTTCCTCCCTCTGTTTGGCGAATGGCGAGTAGCGGATAGCGAATAGCGAGTAGGAATCCGAGCTCTTGTATTCGCTATTCGCTGTTCGCCATTCGCTACCGCTTCTTCAATCTGCCGTTTTCACACCAGTCTGCGCGACCACCTTGTGCCAGCGCGCGGTCTCGCGCGTGATCAGCGCGGTCAGGTCCTCGGGTGTGCCGCCGATGGTAGACACACCGACCTCGGCGAGGCGCCGGCGCACGTCCGGATCCCTCAAAACTGCGTTGAAGGCGGCGTTGAGCTCGGCGACGACCTCGGGCCGCGTCTTCGGCGGCGCGAGCAGACCGGTCCAGTTGTCGGCGACCACGTCCGGATAGCCGAGCTCGGCGAAAGTCGGCACGTCCGGCATTCCCTCGAACCGGCTCTGCGACGCGACCGCCAGGATCTTCGCCTTGCCGGCCTTGATCTGCGAGATGAGCACCGGCACCTCGGCGCTCATCGCGTTGACTTGCCCACCGATGAGGTCGGCGATCGCCGCGCCGGCGCCGCGATACGGCACCACCTGCAGCTTGATCTTCGCCGAGAGCTGCAGCATCTCGACGGTCAGATGCGAGATCGCGCCGATGCCGGTGACCGCGACCGTGAGCGAGCCCGGCTTCTCGCGGGCGCGCGCGATCATGTCCTGCGCCGAGGCGACGCCGAGCGAGGGGTTGATCGCGAACACCACGGTGTTGCGCGCGACCGGCAGGATCGGCGTGAAGCCGTTGATCGGATCGTAGGGCAGGTCGGTGCGCATACTCGGATTGATCGCGAGCGCGCCGGCGGTCGAGAAGAACAGCGTATAGCCGTCGGGCGCCGCCTTCGATACGTAGTCGGCGCCGATCGCGCCGCTCGCGCCCGGCTTGTTCTCCACCACGATGCTCTGGCCGAGCACGGTCCGGACACGATCGGCGAGCAGCCGGCAGACGAAGTCGGTGGTGCCGCCGGGCGAGAAGGCGACCACGAGGCGGATCGGGCGCGACGGATAAGTCTCCCCCGTCGCGCCGCCCGCGACGAGCGGAGCCGCGAGTATCGCGACGATGTAAGCGATGATCAGTCGGCGCAGGCGCAAGCATTTCCCCCGGATCGTTCGCAAGTCCTAGGGCCTCGGTCGCGATGCCCGCAAGGGGGCGCGCTTGCCCCGCGTCATCGCGTCCATGTGCGCCGTGGCCGCGCCAAAGTCTGCACTAAGCCCGCGCCTTGACCCCATGGGGGGTGCCCAGTAGGTTCCGCGCGTTTCCGAAAAACCGGCCCGAAAAGCGGCTCATGCCCAACGCCGATCTTCCCCCTCACATGCGCCCGGAGCGCTCGTTCCAGGGCCTGATCCTGGCGCTGCAGCGATTCTGGGCGGATCAGGGCTGTGTGATCCTGCAGCCCTACGACATGGAGGTCGGCGCCGGCACGTTTCACCCGGCGACCACGCTGCGCGCACTCGGGCCGAAAACATGGAACGCCGCCTATGTGCAGCCCTCGCGACGGCCGAAGGACGGCCGCTATGGGGAGAATCCGAACCGCCTGCAGCACTATTATCAGTTCCAGGTGATACTCAAGCCGTCGCCGCCCGACATCCAGGACCTCTATCTCGCCTCGCTCGGCGCGATCGGTATCGACCGCACGCTGCATGACATCCGCTTCGTCGAGGATGACTGGGAGAGCCCGACGCTCGGCGCCTGGGGGCTCGGCTGGGAATGCTGGTGCGACGGCATGGAGGTCTCGCAGTTCACCTACTTCCAGCAGGTCGCCGGCTTCGAGTGTGCGCCGGTCGCGGGCGAGCTCACCTATGGGCTCGAGCGGCTCGCCATGTACGTGCAGGGCGTCGACCGCGTGTTCGATCTCAACTTCAACGGCCGCGACGGCGAGGCCAAGGTCACCTATGGCGACATCTTCCTGCAGGCCGAGCAGGAGTATTCGCGGCACAATTTCGAGTTCGCCGACACCGCGATGCTGTTCGAGCAGTTCAAGATGGCCGAGGCCGCGTGCGCTAAGTACATCGCCGACGGCTGGGCGCAGGGCGGCAAGGTGCACCTGATGGCGCTGCCGGCCTACGACCAGTGCATCAAGGCGAGCCACGTGTTCAACCTGCTCGACGCGCGCGGCGTGATCTCGGTGACCGAGCGGCAGAGCTATATCCTGCGCGTGCGCGAGCTCGCCAAGGCGTGCGGCGACGCGTGGCTGAAGACGCAAGGAGGTGGAGCATGAGCACGAGCGATATGCCCGAAATCGGCGGCCGCGCGCCGCTGCCGATCGAGGTCGAGGCCGGCCAATCCTACTGGTGGTGCGCCTGCGGCCGCTCCCAGAGCCAGCCGTTCTGCGATGGCTCGCACAAAGGTACCGGCTTCTCGCCGATCGAGTACACGCCGGCGGAAAACACCAAGGCCTTCTTCTGCGCCTGCAAGCGCAGCGCAAAAAAGCCGCTGTGCGACGGCAGCCACAAGCGGATGGGAGCGCCGGCGTAGCGCCTAGAAGAACGAGACGATGCCTGATCTCCTGTTCGAGCTGTTCTCCGAGGAAATTCCCGCGCGCATGCAGGCGCGGGCGGCGGAGGATTTGAAGACGATCGTCACCGGCAAGCTGGTGGATGCCGGGCTCGTCTACGAGGGCGCGCGCGCCTTTGCGACGCCGCGGCGCCTCGCGCTCTCCGTGCAGGGGCTGCCGAACCGTCAGCCCGATTTGCGCGAAGAGAAGAAAGGGCCGCGCGTCGGCTCGCCCGAGCGCGCGATCGAAGGCTTTCTCAAGAGCGCCGGTCTCGCCTCCATCAGCGAGGCGACCATCCAGAAGGACCCGAAGAAGGGCGACTTCTACCTCGCGCTGATCGAGCGGCCCGGCCGGCCGGCGATCGAGGTCCTGTCCGAGATGCTTCCGGTGGTCATTCGCACCTTTCCCTGGCCGAAATCGATGCGCTGGGGCGCGGGCAAGCTCACCTGGGTGCGGCCGCTGCATTCGATCGTCGCGACCTTCGGCCCCGCGACCGAGGAGCCCGACGTGGTGCCGTTCCAGGTCGAGGGCATCGCGGCCGGGCAGATCACGCGCGGCCATCGCTTTCTCGCTCCCGACGCGATCGAGGTGAAGCACTTCGACGACTACGTCGCCAAGCTCGCCAAGGCCAAGGTCGTGCTCGACCCGGAGCGGCGCAAGGCGCAGATCCTCGCCGATGCGAAGAACCTCGCCTTCGCACAAGGCTATGAGCTGGTCGAGGACCAGGCGTTGCTCGATGAGGTGGCGGGCCTGGTCGAATGGCCGGTCGTGCTGATGGGCGCGTTCGATCGTGAGTTCCTGTCGATTCCGCCCGAGGTCATCCGCACCACCATCCGCGTCAACCAGAAATGCTTCGTGCTGCGCGACCCGCAGACCGCGGCGCTGGTCGACAAGTTCATCCTGGTCGCCAACATCGAGGCGCCAGACGGTGGCAAGGCCATCATCGGCGGCAACGAGCGGGTCATCCGTGCGCGCCTGTCAGACGCCAAGTTCTTCTACGAGACCGATCTCGAGACCCGGCTCGAGGATCGCCTGCACAAGTTCGAGCACATCGTGTTTCACGAGAAGCTCGGCACCCAGGCTGAGCGCATTGCGCGCATCGGGAGGCTCGCGGCAGAGCTCGCGCCCGTCGTCGGCGCCGACGTCTCCACCGTCGAGCGGGCCGCGAAGCTCTGCAAGGCCGACCTGCTGACCGATGTGGTCGGCGAGTTTCCCGAGCTGCAAGGGCTGATGGGCCGCTACTACGCCGAGGCGCAGGGCGAAGACGAGGCCGTCGCGCATGCGTGCGAGGATCACTACAAGCCGAGAGGCCCGGACGATCTCGTGCCCAGCGACCCGGTCGCGGTTGCTGTGGCGCTCGCCGACAAGCTCGACACGCTCGTCGGCTTCTGGGCGATCGACGAGAAACCGACCGGGAGCAAGGACCCCTATGCGCTGCGACGCGCCGCGCTCGGCGTGATCCGCATCTTGCTCGACGACGCCATCCGCCTGCCGCTGCTGCGAGCGATCAACCAGGCCATCGCGGTGGCCGGCTCGCGTCACGGCTTGATCGATCACAAAGCGGTGCCGGCCGATCTGCTCGTGTTCTTCGCAGAACGCCTGAAGGTACAGCTGCGTGAGCAGGGCGCGCGGCATGATCTCGTTGACGCAGTGTTCGCGCTCGAAGGTCAGGACGATCTCGTTCTGATCTCCCGCCGCGTCGAGGCGCTCGGCGCGTTGCTCGAGAGCGATGACGGCAAGAATCTCCTCGCCGGCGCCAAGCGTGCCGCGAACATCCTGCGCATCGAGGAGAAGCGCGACGCCACCACCTTCGCGGGCGAGCCCGATCCGCAGCTTTACGCGCAAGCCGAGGAACGCGAGCTCGCCCGGGCGATCGATGCGACGAAGAGCGAGGCTGCGGCGGCGGTCGCGCGCGAGGATTTCGCCGCCGCCATGCGCGCGATGGCCAAGCTGCGTCCCCATGTGGACGCCTTCTTCGACAAGGTGACCGTCAACACCGACGACAAGCCGGTGCGGGCCAACCGGCTGCGGCTGCTCAATCAGATTCGCGCCGCGACGCTCGCGGTTGCCGATTTCTCCAAGATCGAAGGCTAATGTCAGGCACCTGACACTCCCGGCCGAACTACGTATAAGCCCTTCGTCCGACTGAAGTTCCTGCGCCGCATGGACGCGCGAGGGACCCCTGCATACATCAAAGTGCAGGGTTGCATGCAACCCGCCCGGCATGCTTTCTCCCGGAACACTCCAGCATCTCTCCGGTATCCAACATGGCCAAAAAAACCACCGCCCGACGCAAGAAAGCCGGGACAGGACGGCGTGCCGTCACCAAATCGAAACGCCGACCCGCCGCGCGCGCTGTCGCAAAGCCGACGCGCGTCGCCGCCGCGCCTGCCGCGCCCAAGGGCAAGTGGGTCTACGTCTTCGGCGACGGCAAGGCCGAGGGCAAGGCGCAGATGAAGAACCTGCTCGGCGGCAAGGGCGCGAACCTCGCCGAGATGGCCAATCTCGGCCTGCCGGTGCCGCCCGGCTTCACGATCACGACCGAGGTCTGCACCTATTTCTACGCCAACAGGAAATCCTATCCGAAGGAGCTCAAAGCCCAGGTGGAGGCGGCGCTCGCCCGCACCGGGAAGCTGACGGGAAAGAGTTTTGGCGATGGTAAGAATCCACTGCTGGTGTCGGTGCGCTCCGGTGCGCGCGCCTCGATGCCGGGCATGATGGATACCGTGCTCAACCTCGGCCTCAACGACACGACCGTCGCGGCGCTGGCCGAGCAATCGGGCGACCGGCGCTTCGCCTACGACAGCTATCGCCGCTTCATCACCATGTACTCCGACGTGGTGCTCGGCATCGATCATCACGTGTTCGAGGAGATTCTCGACGAGCACAAGGACCAGAACGGCTACATGCTCGACACCGACCTCGAGGCCGACGATTGGGCCGAGCTCGTCAACCGCTACAAGGCCCGCGTCGAGGAGGAGCTGGGGCAGCCGTTCCCGCAGGACCCGCACGCGCAGCTGTGGGGCGCGATCGGCGCGGTGTTCGGCAGCTGGATGAACCAGCGCGCCATCACGTATCGCCGCCTGCACAACATTCCGGAGAGCTGGGGCACGGCCGTCAACGTGCAGGCCATGGTGTTCGGAAATCTCGGCGACACGTCGGCGACCGGCGTCGCCTTCACGCGAAATCCTTCGACCGGCGAGAAGCGCCTCTACGGCGAGTTCCTCATCAATGCCCAGGGCGAGGACGTCGTCGCCGGCATCCGCACCCCGCAGGAGATCACCGAGAAGGCGCGCCAGGAGAGCGGCTCGGAAAAGCCGTCGATGGAAAAGTCGCTGCCGAAGGCGTTCTCGGAGCTCACGCGCATCTACGGCATCCTGGAGAAGCACTATCGCGACATGCAGGACCTCGAGTTCACGGTCGAGGACGGCAAGCTTTGGATGCTGCAGACGCGTTCCGGCAAGCGCACCGCCAAGGCGGCGCTGCGCATCGCGGTCGAGCTCGCCAACGAAGGCGTCATCAGCCGCGACGAGGCGGTGACGCGCGTCGAGCCCGCCTCGCTCGACCAGCTGCTGCACCCGACCATCGATCCCAAGGCCGACCGGCAGGTGATCGCCACCGGCCTTCCGGCGTCGCCCGGGGCCGCCTCGGGCGAGATCGTGTTCTCGTCCGACGAGGCGGAGATGCTCAAGACGCAGGGCCGCAAGGTGATCCTGGTGCGCATCGAGACGAGCCCGGAGGACATCCACGGCATGCATGCGTCGGAAGGAATCCTCACCACGCGCGGCGGCATGACGTCGCATGCGGCGGTGGTCGCGCGCGGCATGGGCAAGCCGTGCGTCTCCGGCGCCGGCGCGATCCGTGTCGACTACGCCGCCAACACGCTGCAGGCGGGCGGCGTCACGCTCAAGAAAGGCGAGCTCGTCACCATCGACGGCTCGACCGGCCAGGTGCTCCGCGGCAAGGTCGCGATGCAGGAGCCGGCGCTCTCCGGCGATTTCGCCACGCTGATGAGCTGGGCCGATCGCGCGCGCAAGCTGCGGGTGCGCGCCAACGCCGACACGCCGAACGACGCCCGCGTCGCGGTGAAGTTCGGCGCCGAGGGCATCGGGCTCTGCCGCACCGAGCACATGTTCTTCGATGAAGATCGCATCCGCGCGGTGCGCGAGATGATTCTGTCCGACGAGGAGAAGAGCCGGCGCGCCGCGCTCGCCAAGCTGCTTCCGATGCAGCGGCAGGATTTCTCCGAGCTGTTCGAGATCATGCAGGGCCTGCCGGTGACCATTCGCCTGCTCGACCCGCCGCTGCACGAGTTTCTGCCGCATACGCCGCACGAGATCGACGAGGTCGCCAAGGCGATGGGCGCCGATCCGAAGCGGCTCGCCGACCGCGCCCGCGAGCTCGCCGAGTTCAACCCGATGCTCGGATTCCGCGGCTGCCGGCTCGCGATCGCCTATCCGGAAATCGCGGAGATGCAGGCGCGCGCCATCTTCGAGGCGGCGGTCGAGGCCGGCAAGCGCACCGGCAAGCCGGTCGTGCCGGAGGTGATGGTGCCGCTGATCGCGACGCGCGCCGAGTTCGATCTCGTCAAGGCGCGCATCGACGCGATGGCGGACGCCGTGGCCAGGGAGACGAGCACCAAGGTCGACTACCAGGTCGGCACCATGATCGAGCTGCCGCGCGCGGCGCTCAAGGCCGGCGAGATCGCGGCGACGGCCGAGTTCTTCTCCTATGGCACCAATGACCTGACGCAAACCACCTTCGGCATCAGCCGCGACGACGCCGCGAGCTTCCTCGGGGCTTATACGGCGAAAGGCATCCTGCCGGTCGATCCGTTCGTCTCGATCGACCGCGAAGGCGTCGGCGAATTGATCACGATCGCGAGCGAGCGCGGCCGCAAGGTGCGCAAGAACCTCAAGCTCGGCATCTGCGGCGAGCACGGCGGCGATCCGGCCTCGGTCGAGTTCTGCCACCTCGTCGGACTCGACTACGTCTCGTGCTCGCCGTTCCGCGTTCCGATCGCGCGCCTCGCGGCCGCGCAAGCGGCGCTCGGCAAGGAGCTGTCGAGCACGGCATAGCTTCACCTCCCCCTTCAGGGTCCCCTGCAGGGGAGGTGAAGAAAGTGCCCTTCCGCATCGGCACTGGCTCGCCATCCATCTGCGCAACTTGTGACGGCTCTGCGCCGCGCCGCCGACGCGCGCCCTCGCGCGGCCATTAACGTGTCGTCAAGGTTAATCCGTCAGAAAGATTGACCGTTCTACAATCGCAACACTCGAATTTTACGCATCTCGCCTCAAGCTTCCGCCGGATGAAGAAGTTCGCGTTGCGTTCGTTGCGTCAGTCGAGTTGCGTGAGCGTAAGACATGCGAATGGTGCGTCGCGTTGCCAAGAGTTGCGCGTTTGCGATCCTCGGCCTGGGCCTGTTGCCGACGCAGCTCGAGTTCCATGATCTCGGCGCCCTGATCGCGCCGCGCGCGGAAGCCTCCGATTACGTGCCGGACCACCTGATGGCGTCGCCATTCGGCACCATCCATGCGTCGCTGTTCAGGTTTCCCCGCCTCGTCACCGCCGACGCGCCGGATATTCGGCTTGCCGCGCTCGACTTCGACAGCTCCGACGTGACCGGCTCGATCGCGTCGCGCGGGCTCATCGATACGCGCGACGAGCATCGGTTCCTGACCGAGGTCAATCGCGTCGACAAGGGCGATCGGCTCGTGCCCGCCCCGCCGCCGGCGCCGCCGCCCGTGTCGGCGCCGCAATCCGATGCGACCAACCCTACGCCGCCGTCCGATGCGCCGGTGAAAGTCCCGCTCACGATTGTCACCGCGCCCGGCGCGCCATCGGCGGCCGCGGCCGAACAGCCGCCTCCGGCCGCAGCTCCACAATCAGCGGTCAAGGCCGACGAGGATGCGGCCGCGGCGGCACTGCCTGCGGCCGCCGCAACCCAACCGCCGCCGACCCAGGTCGCCGCCGTGGCGCTCAACACCGCCGATACGGAGGACGACGACGACAGGCCGGTGATCGCATCCGCGCAGATCTATTTCGGCATCCAGCCGATGGGCGGCATGATCGACACGATGCAGCCATCGTCGCCGGACAATCCGATCATCATCGTCGGACCGACCGATGCGCCTGCCGACACTGATGCCGCGGCGCTGAATCCCAAGGATGCCGCGCCGGCGACCACCAAGAACGAGACCATCGCCAACAAGGGCGAGGTCACCGGCGCCGAGCAGCATCCGAAGACGCCGGCCGAGCGGCTCAACCTCACCGACAAGTCGCGCCCCAAGGCGGAGAAGTGCCTCGCCAACGCGATTTATTTCGAGGCGCGCGGCGAGCCGGTCCGCGGGCAGATCGCGGTCGCGCAAGTGGTGATGAACCGCGTTTTCTCGGGCTACTATCCGCATGACGTGTGCGGCGTCGTTTATCAAGACTCCCACCGCCATCTCGCCTGCCAGTTCACCTTCGCGTGCGACGGCATCCCCGACACCATCAACGAGCCCGACGCCTGGAAGCGCGCGACCGAGATCGCGCGCGACACGCTCGATGGCAAGCTGTGGCTGCCCGACGTGGGCAAGGCCACGCACTACCATGCCTACTGGGTGCATCCCTGGTGGGTGCACGAGATGCGTCGCATCGACCGCATCGGGGTGCACACCTTCTACCGCCCGCGCGCCTGGGGCGACGGCGCCGGCGCGCCCGTCTGGGGTAACGCAGCCGATACGAAGGAGGCGGAGAAGAAGTTGTAAATGGCGAATAGCCAATAGGGAGTGGCGGATAGGTTATTCGCTACTCACCATTCGCTATTCGCGCTCTCAGATCTCAATGTCCAGGCCCACATCCAGATTCGGCGACGAGTGCGTGATCGCGCCGGACGAGAGATAGTCGACACCCGATTCGGCGATCGCGGCGGCGCTCGCGTGGGTGATGCCGCCCGAGGCCTCGATCGTCATGCGCCCCGCCACCATCGCGACCGCCTGCTGCATCGTTGCCGGGCTCATGTTGTCGAGCAGCACCGCGTCGGCGAGGCCGACCTCGAGCACGGTCTCGAGCTGCTCGAGGGTGTCGACCTCGATCTCGATCTTTACCAGGTGGCCGGCCACTGCCTTGGCGCGCTCCAGCACCCGGCGGATGCCGCCCGCGACCGCGATGTGGTTGTCCTTGATCAGGATCGCGTCGTCGAGCCCGAACCGATGATTGAAGGCGCCGCCGCAGCGCACCGCGTATTTCTGCAGCGCGCGCAGGCCAGGCGTGGTCTTGCGGGTGCAGCAGATGCGCGCCTTGGTGTGCGCCACCAGCCGCACGAACTCGGCGGCCGCGGTCGCGATGCCGGACAGATGGCCGACGAAGTTGATCGCGGTGCGCTCGGCGGCAAGGAGGGCGCGCGCGTCGCCCGCGACCGTCATCAGCGTGGTCTTCGCCGCAACGGCGGCCCCGTCGCGCACGTGCCCGGTGATTTCGATCGTGGGATCGAGCTTGCGGAATACCGCGACCGCGACCGGCAGGCCCGCGATGGTGCCGGCGCTGCGGGCCGCCATCACGGCGCGGCCGCGCGTGCCTTCGGGAATAGTTGCCGTCGACGTCACGTCGCCGGCGCGGCCGAGGTCTTCGGCGAGGGCGCGAACGACCGCCTCGTCGATGGCGAGGGGGGACAGGAAGGCGTCAGGGCAGAAGAGGGACATGGGAGCGGGTCCAGTGTGGCATCGAGATCCCGGATCGCGGTGCTGCGCACCGCGTCCGGGATGACCGCCTTCGGCGATCAGCTCTTGAGATGGATCATGCGCTCGACGGCGCGGCGGGCGCGGTCGGCGATCAGCGGGTCGACCACGACCTCTTCCTGCATGTGCACCAGGCTGTCGAGGATATTCGGCAGCGTGATGCGCTTCATGTGCGGGCAGAGGTTGCACGGCCGCACGAACTGCACGTCGGGCAGCTCGGCCTGCACGTTGTCGGCCATCGAGCACTCGGTGACCATGACGACCCGGCGCGGGCGGCGTTCGCGCACCCAGTCGATCATGTGGGCGGTCGAGCCGGTGAAGTCCGCTTCGGCGAGCACGTCGGGCGGGCATTCGGGATGCGCGATGATCTGGATCGCGGGATCGCTCGAGCGGTAGCTGCGCAGCTCGTCCGCCGTGAAGCGCTCGTGCACCTCGCAGTGGCCCTTCCAGGCGATGATCTTGACGTCGGTCTGCGACGCCACGTAGCGGGCGAGATACTCGTCGGGCAGGAAGATCACCTTCTCGCTGCCGAGGCTCTCGACCACCTGCAGCGCATTCGACGAGGTGCAGCAGATGTCGCTTTCGGCCTTCACGTCGGCCGAGGTGTTCACATAGGTCACCACCGGCACGCCCGGGAAGCGCTCGCGCAGCAGCCGCACGTCTTCGCCGGTGATCGACTGGGCGAGCGAGCAGCCGGCGCGGCGGTCGGGGATGAGCACGGTCTTGTCCGGATTGAGGATCTTCGCGGTCTCGGCCATGAAATGCACGCCGCATTGCACGATCACGGGGGCTGAAGTCTTCGCCGCCTCGCGCGCGAGCTGCAGCGAGTCGCCGACGAAATCGGCGACGCAGTTGTAGATCTCCGGCGTCTGGTAGTTGTGCGCCAGGATGACGGCGCCGCGCTGCGCCTTGAGCTCGTTGATCGCCTTCACGTAGGGAGCGAAGAAGGGCCATTCGAGCGCCGGCACCACGGTCTTGATGCGCTCATAGAGGTGCGCGGTCGCGCGCTCGACCTCGGCGTTCCACTCGAGCTTCGGCATTGGCAGAGCGGGCAAACGGCGGGCCGCGCTCGCGCTTGCTGCGGGCAGCGATTGGTCCGATCCGGGTCCGAAGGCGGCAAGGATGGGCATGGCCAACTCCCAAGACGTGCGGTCGACGGCCAGGGGCGCCGATCGCCATCGTTGAATGGTTCATTATGCTCAACGTGAGCATAACTGGACACTGAAACATCCGGCTTTCGGCCGGATCACCCGAGCGACTTATCCTCACTTCGAGCAAAAGACTAATTAACACCAATCCCGCCAAAGCGCCAGCCCCGTCAGGTCAAATTTCCCGCGGCCCGATGCGAGGCAGCCATGCATGAGCTGGGTAAATCCATCGGATGAGGAAGATTCGTTTGGGCGGGATTGCGGGGAGTCGTATTTCTTCTCGCGGTCCGCGATTTTGCGGCTCAGCGCCAACCGTCGGGATTTTCGATGACCGCCGTGCAATCCTCCCTCCGCGCCTCCGCCTGGCGTACGCCGGCGGTGATCATCGGCTGCGGCTGCGTTATCGCGATGCTGAGCTTCGGCCCGCGCTCGGCGGCCGGTCAGTTCCTCAACCCGATGTCCTTCGCCTACGGGTGGGGCCGCGAGGTCTTCTCCTGGGCGATCGCGATCCAGAACCTCCTGTGGGGCGCGTTCCAGCCGTTCGCCGGCGCGATCGCCGACCGCTACGGCGCCGTGCGGGTGCTGTGGACAGGGGCCGTCGCGTATGCGGCCGGTCTCATCCTGATGGCGCACGCCTCGTCGGCCGGGCTGCTGGACGTCAGCGCCGGCCTGTTGATCGGCTTTGCGCTGTCGAGCTGCTCGTTCACCATCGTGATCGGCGCCTTCGGCAAGCTTTTGCCGGAAGCCTGGCGTTCGGCCGCCTTTGGCCTTGGTACCGCGGCCGGCTCGTTCGGCCAGTTCCTGTTCTCGCCGCTCGCCCGCATGCTCATCGATACGACCGGCTGGCAGAATGCGCTCGTCATCTTCGGCGGCATGATGCTGCTGATCCTGCCGCTCGCGCTGGCGCTCGCGACGCCAAAGGTCGACGCGCAGGGAGGCGCCGCCGCGCCGCGCCCGCAGCAGTCGGTGCTGCAGGCGCTGTCGGAGGCCTTCCGCCATCGCAGCTACGTGCTGCTCGTGCTCGGCTTCTTCACCTGCGGCTTCCAGCTCGCCTTCATCACGGTGCACCTGCCGGCCTATCTGAGCGATCGCGGCCTCGGCAACGAGGTCGGCGCCTGGACCATCGGCTTCATCGGCCTCTTCAACATCGTCGGCTCGATGCTGTCGGGCTGGCTCGGCAACCGAATGCCCAAGCGCTACATCCTCTCGATCATCTACTTCTCTCGCGCCGCCGCGGTCGTCGCCTTCATCACGTTGCCGGCGAGCCCGACCTCGGCGCTGGTGTTCGGCGCCGTCACCGGCTTCCTGTGGCTCTCGACCGTGCCGCCGACCTCGGGCCTGGTTGCGCTGATGTTCGGTACGCGCTGGCTCGCCATGCTGTTCGGCTTCGCGTTCTTCAGCCACCAGGTCGGCGGTTTCCTCGGCGTGCTGCTCGGCGGCTATGCCTACGAGCACACCCATTCCTACAATTCGGTGTGGTGGCTCTCGGTGCTGTTCGGCGTGCTCTCGGCCGTGATCAACCTCCCGATCGTCGAAAAGCCGGTGGCGCGGCCCGCCGGCGCGCCGGCTTAATATCGCGCCCGGGTGATATAGAGTGAGGCTCCCGATCGGAGCCTCATTTGCCGGACCAGCCGGATATCTCTGTCGTCCTAGCGACCTACAACCGCGCCACGTCCGTGCGGCGCGCGATCGCGAGCGTGCTCGCGCAAGAGGGCGCGCGCTTCGAGCTGATCGTGGTCGACGATGCCTCTACCGACGGAACGCGCGACTATCTCGCAACGCTCGCCGACCCGCGCATCCGCGTCGTCCTCGCCGAGCGCAACCTCGGGCCGAGCGGCGCGCGCAACCTCGGACTCGATGCCGCGCAGGCCGAGATCGTCGCATTCCTCGATTCCGACGATGCCTTCCGCCCGGGGCGCCTCGCGGTGCCGCTCAAGGTCTTTGCGGTCGATCCCGAGCTCGTCTGCGTGCTCTCCGGCGCGGTGAAGTTCATCCGCGCCGCGCCGCGCGAGATGCCCATTGCGGCGGTACGGCTCGCGCCCGCGGCCTTCGAGTGGGCGCTCATCGCCGATCTCATCCCGGTCGAGGCGACCAGCACGACGGTGCGCCGCGCGGCGGCGCTCGCCGTCGGCGGCTTCTGCGAGACGCTGCGCCTCACCGAGGATCGCGAATTCCTCATCCGTCTCGCGCGCAAAGGCGCGTGCCGTCTCGTCCCCGATCTCCTGTGGGAGAAGTCGTGGAGCGACGACAGCCTGTCGAACGACTGGGCCGCAGCCGGGCAGGGGCTCATTGCCTACGTGGCGCAGCGTCCCGAATATCGCGGTCGCTTCCGCCAGCTCGGCAGCTATCTCGCCACCAAGGTGCTGGTCAGCCATCTGCGCAACCGCGCGCCGCTCGCCTTCCTGCGCGATCTCGGCCGGCTCGCTGCGGCGGGTCTCGTCGACGCCAATGTCGCGCGCCTCGTGCGCGATCACCGCGCGGTGAGCCGCTATCGCCGCGCCATGTCGAGCGAGGCGGCGCTTGCGGCCCTCACGGGCCCGCCGGAGAGCCTGTAGCCGATGCCATTTCAACCAGGCCCAAACCTGTGTCACGCTGATGGCGTCTGGCTTCGTCGCGGTCTCCTCGATGCCGCAGGAGTTCCAGCGCGTGATCGAAGATACAGCCGCGTGCGCTGCGCCGACCATCCACGAGCTCGGAAGCCGGATGGAGCAAAAGAAGTGGCCCGCCACGCTGGCGCTCGCGATCGCCCGCCGCACCCCCGGCGATCAGCCGCGGACCCCCTGGTTGCGAGCGCTGGCTGGTAGGTTAAGCTTCGTGTGAGGCGTCCCGCGAGACATCAAGAGACGCTACGCCAGGGAGGCGCGTCGTGGAAATCTCCCGCCGCCGATTTCTCGGTCTCGCGGCGAGCGCGGTCGTCTTGCCGTTGCTCGCCGATCCCGCACGCGCGCAGACCTATCCGGCGCGCCCGGTGCGCGTGATCGTCGGCTTCCCGGCCGGCAACTCGCCCGACATCATCACGCGCCTCACCTGCCATTATTTGTCGGACCATCTCGGTCAGCAGTTCGTGGTGGAGAACCGCCCCGGCGCCGGCAGCACCATCGCGACCGAAGCGGCGCTCAATGCGCCGCCGGACGGCTACACGCTGCTCGGCATCGTCATGTCGAACACCATCAATGTGTCGCTCTATCCCAATCTCAAATATGATTTCGGCCGCGACCTCACGCCGATCGCCGGCATTGCCGATGCGCCTTACGTCGTGCTGGTGACCGACTCCCTGCCGGCCAAGACCATCCCTGAGTTCATCGCCTATGCGCAGTCCCGTCCGGGCAAGATCATGATGGCGTCGGGCGGCACCGGCACCTCGACCCATGTGATCGGCGAGATGTTCATGATGATGGCGAAGGTCGAGCTTGTGCATGTGCCGTATCGCGGCAGCTTCATGTCCGACCTGATCAGCGGGCAGGTGCAGGTCGCCTTCACGCCGATCCCGCAGTCGATCGAGCTCGTCAAGGCCGGCAAGCTGCGCGCCATCGGGGTGACGACGTCGAGCCGGCTTCCGTCGTTGCCCGATGTCCCGACCGTGGCCGAGTTCCTGCCCGGCTTCGAGACGACCGGCTGGTACGGCCTCGGCGCGCCCAAGAACACGCCGCCCCAAATCGTCGATCGGCTCAACCGCACGGTCGACGCCGCGCTCGCCGATCCCAAGTTCAAGCAGCAACTCGCCGGTCTGGGCGTCAATCCGCTGCCGATGACGCCCGCTGAGCTTGCCAAGCTCATCGCGACCGACATCGACAAGTGGGCCAAGGTGGTCAAGTTCGCCGGCATCAAGGCCGAATGATCCGCGCACCCGTCGTCTAACCGTCTGATTCGCGGACGCGCGGCCTGTCAATCGAAAATCGGCTTCGGTTCCCGGAAGCCCGCGACGCTATTCCATCGTCGGCTCCGCCTTCGTATCCTGCGCCGACGAGCGGAGACGCAAAGCCATGCCGACTTTCAAGGCCATCGTCATCGACAAGAGCGCGAGCGGGCAATCCGTGGCGCTCACCGATTTCGACGAGAACGATCTGATGGAAGGCGACGTGACCTTCCGGCCCGAGTGGTCGACATTGAACTACAAGGACGGCCTCGCCATCACGGGCAAGGCGCCCGTGGTGCGCCGCTTTCCGATGATCGCCGGCATCGATGGCGCCGGCGTCGTCGAGGCCTCGAGCCATCCGGACTGGAAGCGCGGCGATCGCGTGATCCTCAATGGTTGGGGCTGCGGCGAGACGCACCTCGGCTGCTACGCCCAGAAGGCCCGCGTCAACGGCGACTGGCTGGTGGCGATGCCGGCCGGGATGAGCGCGCACGATGCGATGGTCATCGGCACTGCCGGCTACACCGCGATGCTCGCCGTGCTCGCGCTCGAGCGCCACGGCGTCACGCCCGATCGCGGCCCCGTGGTGGTGACTGGCGCCGCCGGCGGGGTCGGGTCGGTCGCGGTCGCGCTGCTTTCCGGACTCGGCTACCACGTCGTCGCCTCGACCGGCCGGCCGCAGGAGACCCAATATTTGCGCGACCTCGGCGCCGAGGAGGTGATCGACCGGGCCGAGCTCACAGCCAAGCCCCGCGACCTCGGCAAGGAGCGGTGGGCGGGCGGCATCGATTCGGTCGGCTCGGTCACCCTGGCCAACATATTGTCGATGACCCGCTATGGCGGCGCGGTGGCGGCCTGCGGGCTCGCCGGTGGTATGGACCTGCCGGCGAGCGTCGCCCCGTTCATCCTGCGGGCGGTTTCACTCATCGGCATCGATTCGGTGCGGTGTCCGCAAAAATTGCGGCGCGAGGCCTGGAGCCGCCTGGATTCCGACCTCGACCGGCAAAAATTGGCCCAAATTACTGGCGAAATTGAGCTTTCTGGCGTCATCGATACCGCCAGACGGATTCTGGACGGTCAGGTGCGCGGCCGGCTCGTGGTCAAGATAGGGTAAATTTTCTTAATGCCGCGGGGGCACTTGGTTCATGGACGTTCAACGAATTATGGTAAGCATCCGGTGAACAAACCGGTGGGGAGCACGGAGTCGGGCATGCAGCGTCGTTATGCGTTTCTTGCGGCAGGCTTGGTGAGTGGGGTGGTCGTGGCGAGCGCGGTGCTGTCGCCGGCGCTCGCGGGCGAGATGAAGCCTGACGAGGCGAAGCGCTTCATCGCCAACAAGCTCTTCTCCTACAATTGCTTCGATGGCACGACCGGCGCCGGGCGCATCCACGCCGACGGCTCGGTGATCGGCACGATGCAGGCGAGCGGCGGCCAGACCCGCTATTTCTCGCTGCCCGCCGGCACCATCCGGCTCACTGCCGACTCGATCTGCGCCTCGCTGCCACGGGCGATCATCCAGCCTTGCTTCAATGTCGTGCAGACGAGCTCGCACAGCTTCCGCGGCTCGCTCCGGGGGCTGAGCTTCGCCTATTGCGATTTCGAGCGGCGCAATGCGCGCGTCAATCTCGCCGAGCGCGAGGCAAGCCCGCACGCGCGCCCGGTCCAGTCGGCTGTGGTGTTGCGGCCCTCGCGCTACTGAGCCGCGCGCTTCGGCTTGGCGACCGTCGGCTTGGGGACCGAGCGCGTCGGCGCCGGGGGAGGCGGGGGCAGGAGCTGCGGCGGCAGATACTGGGCGTATTGGGTGAGCACCGACGGATCCACCTGCGAGATCGCGCTGTCGGGCAGACGCTGCCAGTCCTCGTTCATGCCGAACAGCTGGATGCCGATATACCCGCGCACCGTGAGCGTCTGGCCGTCCTCGCTCACCGACATCACGGCGTGATAGATCTTGCCGTCGCGCGGATCGAGGATGTTGCCATCCTCGTATTTCAGACCGTTGCGCTTCATGCCACGGATGAAGGAGAGGCCGAGCGAGGGGTGATCCTTGCGGTCGTCGGTGCATTTCGTGCAGACGGGGTTGGGGTCGTCGCCCGGGCGCGGAAACAGCTTCGCCATGATGCCCTCGTAGACGCCGTCATGGTTGACCACCAGCACCCAGACGACCGGCTTGCCGTCGGACGTCTTCTGCCACAGGCCTGTGGCGCTCGGCTCGGCGGCGGCGCTCGTCCCGGCCGCCGCCATCAGCGCGGCCGCCAGCGCGGCCGCAACGAATTTGGGTCGAAAATTCCACATGGAGCCACCCGTTATCTGCACGCGATCCGCCCCAGCGCATCGTCCGATATTGTGGTCATTTGACGACGCCCGTTGCCCGCTACCATCCGGGCGGAACTAGTGGCAATCGATCAAAGTTGCAAATCAGGCCGCGGCCGACGGGACGGCCCGGCGCGGAAACAGCAGGCGCTGGTAGAGGAACCCGATGCCGACCAGCACCAGGCCGAGGCCGATGAACGACAGCGCCCGCCAGGCGCCGGTGAGGTCCGCCATGTCGATGAGGAAGACCTTGGCGACGGTGAGCAGCACCACCGCGGCCGAGGCAAGCCGCGCCGGCTTGGACGCGAGCGCGATCCCGACCAGCAGCAGCACGACGCCGAAGCCGAGCCACACGGCCGAATAGGTGTACTGCTCGGCGGCCGTGCGCGCGCCGGCCGTCAGCACCGACCCATGATAGGCGCGCGTGACCTCGAGGCTGAGGAAAGCGAGCGCGAGCACGACGCTCGTCGTCGCCGCGATCGCGCGGTACGGCATCGGCCGCGTCGTGCGGGCGATCAGCGCGAGCGCGATGGCGAGCATTGCCGGCAACCCATAGCCGAGCAGGATGAGGTTGAGGAGACCTTCGCCGACCGGCTCGCCGGTGATGACCGGGTTCTCGGCGATGAGCAGGCCGAACACGATGCCGCCGAGCGCGAGACCCGCGATGACGATCGCGCCGACATCGTGCACGATGCTGCGCGTGCGGCCGCGCAGCCACTCGAGGCCGATTGCGCCGGCAAGGCCGACGCAGACCTGCAGCGCCACCTCGGCGAGGCCGCTGCCGTGCGCATAGACGTTGCCCCCGGTCATGAGGTGGCGGATTTCCAGAAAGGCGAGCAGCACCGTGAACAGGATCGCGGCGGCGTCGACGGAACGCGCCGGTGCATCATCGGCGCGCTGGCGCAGCAAGTGCCCGCCGGTCCAGAAGGCGACCGCCGGCACGCCGTAGCCGTACAGCAGCCAGTTGAAGATCGGCGTCTCGCCGACCTCGGCGCCGACGATGCGCGGCTCGAAGGCGACGCGCGCCACGACGAGCGCGACGACGATCCCGGCGAGACTGCGCAGCATCGGCAGCGGGCGCCGCGCCGCGACCCAGGCGATCCCCGGGACCATCAGGGCGAGCGCGATCGTGAGCCAGCCTTTCTCCAGCGCAAAGGTAAGCGCCAGCGCGAGCGAGGCGATCGACGCGCAGGCGAAGATCGCCTGGGTCGCGGCGGCCCCTGGACGCGGCACGCGGCGCGCGAGCGTCTCGGTCGCGAGGGCGAAAAGCACGGCGAGCAGAAGCGCGAGACCGGCGAACGGGAACGAGCGCTCCCAGCCGGCGATGCGGTGGTAGGTGGCGATCAGGATCGCGACCGGCGTCGCGGCGCCGGCGATCGCCCACACAATGGGGATCAACGCGCGCTGCGAACGGCCTTGCGCCTGGAATCCGGCGCCGCCGAACAGCAGCGCGAACACTGCGCCGAGCACGAGATGCGATTGCGTATACGCCTGCTTCGGGTCCGGAATGGCGCCGGCAGTCGGACCGCTCGGCAGGACCAGATGGTCGGTGACCGGCCGCACGGCCCAGGCTGCGAGCACGAGAACCGCAAAGACCGCGACCGCCGGCACGGCGCCGACGGCGGCATCGGTGCGCCAGGCGATTGCCACGGTTGCGACGACGAGAACCGCGAACACGCCGAGCGTGAACGGCTCGTGGAACCAGGCAATCACGAGCATCATAGCGGCGAACACGTAGGCCGAGAGGGCCCCCGACGACACCGCATCGACCCGCTCGGCGTCCGCGGAGGGGCCGAACAGCAGGCCGGCGACGATCAGCGCTGCCGTCAGTACGAAGCCCACGATCGCGTGGAAGGCGTGCGGCGCGAGCGACGGCACCCGCGCATCGTCGATGCCCGGAAAAATCCACATCACGCCGAACACGATCGCGGTCACGGCGAGCCAGCGCCACAGCCGCGCCCGCGCCAGCGCGAACGAGGCGGCGGTGACGACCGCGAGGAAGACGTAGAGCGCCCAGTAGTTCGGATGGTTCGACGCGACCAGGATCGGCGTCACCTCGGCGCCGACGAGGCCGAGCCCGGCGAGCGCCGGCCCATGCAACAGCGCGGCCGCGAGCGTCGCCAGCGCGACGATGCCGAGCAGCACGAAAGCGACCGGCGGGTCGACGAAGCCGTAGAGCGCATAGGCCGCGTACACAGTCGCGTAGGCGACCGCGGTGCCGGCCGCCGTCAGGATGCTCGGGATGTTGGCGATCGCGACCACGCCGACGCCCGCCGCGCGCTCCTTGCGGCGCGTCCATTCGCCGCCGACGATCAGCGCGACGGCGAGCAGCGCGCCAAGCGCGATGCGCACATGCGGTCCGATCAGATCCTGCTCGATCGAGTAGCGCACCAGGAAGAAGCCGCCGAGCGCGAGGGCAAGCCCGCCCGCCCACACGACCCAGCGGGTGCCGAACTGCTCCTCGAAGGAGATCCCGGGCTGGGCGCGTGCGGGCGCCGGTGCGGGTCGGGGCGGTGGGGGCGCGGACGGGGCGGAGGGTGGCACGGCCGTCGCGGGCCGCGGAGGCGGCGGGGCCGGTGGTGCGGCCACCGGGGTCATGAGATCCGCGCGCGGCTGCGGGGGCGGCGCAACGGGCGGGGCCGGGACGGCAGTCGGGGCCGCGGGCGCCTGCGCGCGCTCCAGCGCGATCAGTCGTTGCTCGAGGGCGCGTCCCTGGTTGCGCGCGCCTGTGGCCATGACCAGCGCGACGATGGCCAGGACCGGACACGCCAGCAGTCCGAGAAAGATCGTCACTTCCATGGTCGCCCCCGGTAGCGGCGCGCTCACATTCCAGCGCACGAACGAGAAGGACCGCGCGAGGAGGTCCCACGCAGTCATCGCAGGCTTTAGTCGGCTCGAGGCGGAAAAAGGTTCGAATGGCGGTTCGGCCGCTGGCCGGAGCGAGCGCTGGCCTGCATGGTTCGAGCGGCGCGGCGGCGCTTGTTGCAACCGCGTCGCGACGGGCATCTCAGCCAACGCGGGCGGCCCATCAACGGCGCGTCGGACAGGGACGCGGCCCGGCCGCGGTCAAGCTGCGTCGATCGGCGCGACCCAAATATCCTGCGGCGGCATGCCGTGTCGGGCCCGCTCCCAGATCGCGCCGTAACCCGCTTCGAGATGGCGGGTAAATCGCGCCGAATCGAACAGCGAATGGGTCTGCCGGTTGCGCCACAACTTCTGCCGAATCGCGGCCAGTGCGGCGCGGTCGCGGGCAAGCCGCAAGGCCAGGCTCTCATAGTCCGACGGCGAGGATGTTATCAGCTCCGCCAAATCCAGCGCGCGTAGCAGGCTCGCCCCGACGCGACTGGCAAACGTAGCACCGCAGCAGGTGACGACCGGAAGCCCCGCCCACAGGGCATCGCTTGCCGTGGTGTGGGCGCCGTAGTTGAAAGTGTCGAGGAAAAGGTCAGCGCGATGTTGCCGCGCCAAGTGCAGGTCGATGCGCTGGTGGGGCGCAAAAACGAGGCGATCGGGTGACACGTCGCGCGCGGCGGCTTCGCGCCGCAAGTTCTCGATTGCGATCGGGTTTCCTTCCAGCAGCCAAAGAACGCTATCATCGACGTTGCGCAGCAAGCGCATCCAGACGTCGAAGACATCCGGCGTTATCTTGAAATGATTGTTGAAGCAGCAAAACACGAAGCTGTCCGCCGGCAACGCGAGCTCGGCGCGCTCCGGGATCGGGTGCGCCATCTTCCAGATTCGGGTATTGGCCTGATAGCTCTCGGGAAGATAGACGATTTTTTCGGAATATCCGTCTCGGTGGTCTGGTGAAATCAGCGTCGTGTCGGCGATGAGATAATCGATGTGCGGGCTGCCCATGGTTCCGGGATATCCAAGGTAGCTCACCTGAACCTCGGCGGGCCGCTGCGCCAATATGTTGGGCCGGCCGAGACGGGTGTACCCGCAAAGGTCGACCGCGATGTCGATGTTCATGTTGCGGATGAGCTCATCGGCCTGCTGGTCGGATTTTTCTCGAACATCGATGAATTCGTCGAATGATCCGATCAGCTTGCGCCGTATCTCGCTGCCGTCATCGGGACCAAACGACATGCCGATGATCTCGAATCGTCGGCGGTCATGATGGCCGAAGAGCTCTGCGGTCAAGCGCGCAAACGCATGTGCCCGAAAATCCGGCGAGAGATACGCAATTCGCAGACGTCGATCATCGTCATCGCGCTCGCCATTCCCCGAATAGGCGCGCCGTTCGACGAGGCTGTCCGCGGCGAATATCTGCGCGCATTTCAGCTGATCCGTTGGAGAGGAGGAGGCCGCAAGCAAGGAGAATGGGTCCGAGACCGTGTTGCCGGCGGCGATGCCCGACAGCAGGTGTTTGCAGTCGTCCGCGTAGGTGCGCCAGTCGCAGACCTGCATTCTAGCATGGAGCCGTTCGCCGCCCAGATATTTGAGGTCGGGCGACATCGCGGACGCCTTGTCGAGATCGGCCAGGGCCTCTCGATGTCGATTGAGCTGCAAGTGCGCATTGCCGCGTTCGCGCCACGCGTCCGCGAGATCAGGCTGGAGGTCCAGCGCTTTTCCGTATGCGATGATCGCCTCGTCAAATCGCTGCAGCTGCACCAACGCGCTGCCCTGGGCGAGCCATGCGCTCGAAAGCTCGGGATCGAGATCGATCGCGCGCGAGAACGCAAGGAGGGCCTCGTCATATCGCCTGTTGCCGGCAAGGGCGTTGCCGCGCGCAGCCCATGCTTTCCCCAGACCGGGCTGGAGCTGCAGGGCGCGGTCGCACGCAGCGAGCGCTTCGTCGAGACGCTGGAGCTGCACCAGGGCATTCGCCCGATTGAGATGGCTGCCGGCATCGTCGGGTCGCAGCGCGATGGCTTTGTCGCAACTGACGAGCGCCTCCGCGTATCGGTGCAGCCCGTTCAGCGCAAAGGCGCGGTTGGTGTGAACCGGCGCGATCCGGTTGTCCAGGGCGATGATGCGATCGCAGGCCGCGAGCGATGCCTCGAAGTTGCGCTCCTGGCCGTGGCACCTTGCCAGCACCAGCAAGGCTTCGATGTTCGCGGCGTCGACGCCAAGCGTTCTTTCGGCAAATGGAATTGCGTCTCGCGGTCGACCCTGTTGCATGAGAGCAACTGACAGATTGGTCAGGATCGAAACGCTGTTCGGAGCAAAGGGCAGGGCATCGCGCAGGCGCAGCTCCGCCGAGCGATAATCGTGCGCGTCGAGAAAGGCCAAGGCTTCGAAAAACAACTGCCTCGCCGCCTCTGTGCCCGTCCTTGGCGTATTGTCCGCTGTCACGGGTTCATCTCTAACCTCTGCCGCCCACGCGCAGGCCCGGCGCGGGGCGCTCCTGCAGCACCTCGCGGCGGAAGCGGAAGAGGGCGGCGGGGCGGCCGCCCGTCGTGGTCGAGGTCTCGCCGGTCGGCTCGACCAGCGCGCCGGTCTCGACCAGGCGGCGGAAATTCTGCTTGTGCAGATGGCGGCCGGAGATCGCCTCGACCGTCGTTTGCAATTCGGTGAGCGTGAACTCGGCCGCCATCAGCTCGAAGATCACCGGGCGATATTTGAGCTTGGCACGCAGCCGCGCGATCGCGGTCGCGAGGATGCGGCGGTGGTCGAGCCGCATCGGCTCGCCGAGCGGCGGCAGCGCGCCGCGCTCCAACGCCGCCTTGCGGCCGTCGCGGCGCGCCTCCTCGACGAGGCCCGCCTCGTACAGCAGCTCGTAGCGGTCGAGCACCTTCTCCTCGTCCCACGGGCTGCCCCCGAGCGCAAAATATTGGTGCAGCCGCTCGCGGCGGCTGAGCGGGCGGGGCGGATCGTCGCGCGTCTCGCGCTGCGTCCAGGCGTCGAGCGCCGGCAGGACGGAGCCGTCGAGGATCTTCGGCCGCTCGACGCGCCAATCTTCCCACGGGAAGAAGCGGTACCACGGGGAAAAGCCGGCGCCGGTCGCACGCAGCGCCGCGTCGTTGTCGGGCCGGCGCGTCAGCGCGAGATAGCCGACCGAGACCGCGTGCGGGCCGTGATCGCCGCGCTCGGCGTGGCGGCCGCGGTCGCCGAAGGTGTAGAGCTGCTCGACATAGCCCACCGCAAGCCCGGTCTGCGCCTTCACCCAGCTGCGCAGGCCGATCTCGAAGGTCTGGTGCTCGAGCGGATCGAACGGCCCGGACGGCAAGCCGATCAGCGCCGCGCCGTCGCCCGCCGTCGACGTGGACGTCGGCGTCGTCGACGTCAAGGTCATGGGCTCGTCGCCGTCGACCGCGACGATCGCGGCCGTGAGGCCGATCTCGATCGCGGTGCGTGCCGTCATGCGGTCACACGAGGTCGAGCCGGAACGGGATGCCCTCGGCGGCGGTCTCGCCGCGGCCGATCTCGTCGATCGCCGCCACCATGCGGCCCTGGCGGGCGAGCAGCGTGTCGGCGAATGCGACGATGCGCATGTTGGGTGTCGCGGTCGGCGAGGCGCGGCGGATCGCCCAGGCGATCTCGCGCTCGTCGCGCTGCGGCTTGAGCGCGCACACCGAGACGAACGCCGCCGCGGTCGAGCGGCTGATCCCCGCCCAGCAATGCACCACCAGCGGCGCCGCCTGGTCCCAGCCGCGCACGAACTGGAGGAGATCGGCGACGTGCTCGGCGTCGGGCGCCACATGGCCATCGAGCGGCTCGCAGATATCGTGCATGCGCAGAAAGAGATGGTTGCCGGCCGGCACGCCGGCGGGACGCTCGATCTCGTCATTGGCGGTGAGCAGCGTCACGACATGCCGCGCCCCGGTCGTCTTCACCGTGGAATGCAGGCGGGCGAGGGAGCAGACGTGAATCATCGAGCTCTCATCTTAGGGCATTCTCGCGTCATTGCGAGGCCTGCGCAGCAGGCCGCGGCAATCTCGCGCAAATGAGTTGCTGCGCGAGATTGCTTCGTCGCTGCGCTCCTCGCAATGACGGTGCGAGGTCACGCGCGCGCGATTTTCGCGAAGCGATCGAGGTAGCGTTGCTCGGCCTCCGGCGCCGGCCATGGCGACACGAAGTCACGCTCGATCGCCGGCGGAAGGGTCGGGCGTGTCCCGAAGAAACGGCGCGCCTCGGCGGCCGAGAACCCGGCGAGGTGCGTCGCCTCGAGAAAGGCGGCGCCGCGATCGGCGGCCTTGATCATCTTGGTCACGTCGACCGGGAGATCCGGCGCAAGCCCGAAGCGGCGGTGGATCGCGATGAGCAGGCGCTTCTCTACCGCCTTGTAGGCGTCCCCGATCACCGCCTTGAACGGCGAGATCATGTCGCCGATCACGTATTCGGGCCCGTCATGCAGCATGAGGGCGAGGGCGAGCCGGTGGTCGGGCTCGCCGAAGCGGCGGCGCGCCACCTCGTCGACCAGCAGCGTGTGCTGGGCGACCGAGAAGATGTTGGCGCCGACGGTCTGCCCGTTCCAGCGTGCGACGCGCGCGAGCCCGTGCGCGATGTCCTCGATCTCGATGTCGAGCGGGGACGGGTCGAGCAGGTCGAGCCGGCGGCCCGACAGCATGCGCTGCCAGGCGCGCGGCGGCTGCGCCGCCGGCGCGAGCCGAATGATCTTGGTCGTCTGTCGCGCCACGTTCACTGACGCTCGGTCGGCGCGGCGAGCGCCGCGTGGCGGAAGCACTGCACCACGTGGTCGTTGACCATCCCGGTCGCCTGCATGAAAGCGTAGACGATGGTGGGCCCGCAGAACTTGAAGCCGCGGTTGCTGAGCTCCTTCGACATCGCGCGCGACACCGGGGTCTCGGCCGGAATGCGACCGCGGCTGGCGAAATTGTTGACCTTCGGCTTGCCCTCGACGAAGTCCCACAAGAGTTTGGAAAAGCCCGGGCCCTTCTCCATGACCTCGAGATAGGCGCGCGCCGAGAGCACCGTGCCCTCGATCTTGGCGCGGTTGCGCACGATGCCGGCGTCGTTCATCAGCGATTCCGTCTTGCGCTTGCCGTAGCGGGCGATGACCTCGGGCTTGAACCCGTCGAAGGCGCGCCGGAAGTTGTCGCGCTTGCGCAGTATCGTGATCCACGACAGTCCTGCCTGAAAACCGTCGAGGATGAGCTTTTCGAATAGCGCGCGGTCGTCGTATTCGGGCACGCCCCACTCGGTGTCGTGATAGGCGACATAGAGCGGATCGTCGGCCGGCCAGGCGCAGCGATGGAGGCCGTCGGCATGCGTGATGGGAGCTTTTGCCACCTCAGCTCACTCCTCGGCTCATTTGGCCAACTTGGTCGGTTCAATGTTCACTCGGCGGCCTTGGTTTCGCCCGGGAAGGCGAAGCGCGCCCAATCCGGCTTGACGAGCCGCAGCGTCGCGCCGCCGGCGACGAGGGGCGCGCCGGCCGCGATGGCATCGGCGGCGCGATCGAGACGCAACAGCGCCAGTGCGTGGCCGGCGACCGATGAGCCGAAGGTGCCGATCGCCTTGTCGGCGGCGGTGACCTGCGCGCCTGGCTCCGGCGCATAGCCGTCGAACGCGACCGGGACGACGCGCGTGCGCGCGTTGCCGCGATGCTCCATGCGCGAGACCACTTCCTGGCCGACGTAGCAGCCTTTGTCGAAGTCGACGCCGTTGAGCTGGTCCATGTCGGTCTCGTGCGGAAAGGCATCGCCATAGCTGAAGTCGAGCCCGCCGCGCGGCACGCCGAGGGCGATGCGATGCGCTTCGTAAGCCGTGGCATCGACCAGCTCGGCGCCGAGATCGCCGGCGGCGTCCTTGGCGAGGTGCGGCGGCAGCATCACGCGCTGCCCGAGCGCGGGCAGGCGGGGATCCGGATAGGCGAGGCCGTAGTCGGTTTCCCCGCGGCCGTCCCAGACCGCCAGCACGCCGAGCACCTCGGACAGGTCCTCGGCGATGATGGGCGAGCGCAGCTTGTAGAAATTGAGCTTGTCCACGAGAGTCACGGCGAGCGCGCGCGCGCAGTCGATAAAGAAGCCGCCGCCGTCGGCCGCGGGCGCCTCGGCGACGATGCCGTCGGCGACGATCTTGCCTTGTGGCGTGAGCAGGGCGGCAAAGCACGGGCGCTGCGGCGTCACTCGGCCGATATCGGCGGTGAGCAGCCCGTTGAGGAAGCCGCGGGCCGGCGCGCCCACCACCTTGACGACGCCGCGATCGGGAAGAAGTGCTGCCTTCATGTCTGGTCCTGGTAACCCCCTGCGCCGCAACGTAGGCGGCCCAGGGACGCGCCTCAAGGGCGGGGGCCAAGGCGCAAATGCAGCATCACCCTCGTCATGCCGGCGAACGCCGGGCATCCACGTCTTCCTTGCCACATGGCAAGACGTGGATGGCGGGACAAGCCTGGACAAGCCCGGCCATGACGGGTGTAGGTTCAATCGCCGCTGACGAAGAAGCGCCAGCCGCCGTCCGCGCCGATGCCGAGGCGGAAGAAATTGTAGGTGCCGGCGTTGAGCATGTCCTTGTAGTCGCCGCCGGTGACGATCTTGAACAGCTCGACCTTCTGCTCCGGCGTGAGGGTCTTGAGCGGCGTGCGGGCGAAATACGGCCACACGTACATTTCCTCGGGCGTGCCCGGATCGACGTGCACGCAGGGGGTCTCCAGGATCTCGGTGAGGATCGCCAGGACCTCGATGCCCTCGGAGTCCGGATAGTTGCGCCGCCAGTACGCGATCGGATCCTTGTCGCCGGCCTGCGAGAAGATCGGCAGCGTCTTGCTCGATTGCATCGCGCTGACGACCACGTCGAGCTTGCCGGTGCGCGCGGCTGCCAGGATGCGCTCGCGCATGAGCGCGACGGCGGGCGGCAGCTTGGACATGTCGGTGATGACCTGCGGCGTGCCGCGCCGCACCGCGTTCGGCGCCGCGATGGCGCCGGTGTCCACGACGTCGTCGGCGCGCGTGTCGCCGTTCGCCCCCGGCGGCGCGCCCGGCCGGATCACCTCGGTATGCACCCGGGTCTGCGCGAACGCGGGCGTCGCGGCCGTCATCGCGACCAGGGTCACGACCATGATCGCGGCGGCGGCTGCGAGGATCGAGGAAAAGCGTCGCATGGGAACGTCAACGAGTCCGCTGGGGAATCGCCCCGGTAACCTTGTCATTGCAGGTAATCGGACGCAATGCGGAACCATGCGCCGGTCGGCGCAGCGCCTTGTCGCACGATGGCGCGGCGGCCTACTGCCGGGCAAATTCCAGCGAGAACTCGCCGTTGGCGATGCGCTCGGACAGGCCATTGGCGAACTTGGCGGTGGCGTCCTCGCCATAGGTGGTGACCAGCTCGCTCAGCGCGGCGAACAGGGCAGCCTGCGCCATGCAGTCGCCATCGATGCCGTCGAGGCGGGCTTCCGCCCAGGCCTCGTGCAGGTAGCCGATCGCCACTTTCTTCTGCTCGTGGTCCGGAAGCGGCCCACGCGCCGGCGGCATGCGCATCACGATTGCCATGTTTGACCCGCGAAACGGCGTTGCTCGCCGTATGTCCCTATGCGTCCAACGTACTAGCACGGGTGCGCGCGGCGCATAGGGCAGACCTTTAGGAAAGGTTAATGCGGCGGCGAATGGCGAGTAAGGAGTAGGGAGTCGGGTAGCGCGGGACCTACCAGACCACCGCGTCCCATTCGCTACCCGTTATTCGCTAAATTAGTCGCTACTCGCCGTTCGCCATTTGCTTCAGTTGGCGTAGCGCGCCGTGACGTCGCGGGAGATTTTCGCGCCTTCGTCGAGATAGCGGCGGATGGCGAGATCAGCGGCCGGCGTGCAGGTGCGGTAGGCCTGTTGAAAGCCGCGATAGCCGCGATTGAAGCTCGCCATCATCTGCGCACGGCGCGCCGTGCCCGCCGGGGCCTCGGCGTCGAGCAGGGCCTGCATCTCGTTGCGCCACTTCTGCCCCTCGTTGGGGTTGCACAGGCCGCGCAAGTAGTGGAGCCCGCCGAGGATCTCGGAGAGGCGCATGAGCTGACCGTCGAACGGCGCCGGAGGCTCCTCGGCGGCGCGCGCAGGCGCCGTCAGGGCCCCGAGGACCAGGGCGATCAGTAGGCCGCGCTTGAGCATGTGGAAGGAATAGAGCCGTGCGATGGCGAGAGCAAGGCTGCCGCGACCCTATTGCGCGGCATGCGAAGCATGCCGAAGACTGTATGTCCCTTTCCTTGCGGAGGCGACTCGCCCTCGATGCAAGTGCGAGGGTTACCCGGATAGGCCGGGCAGAGCCTCACGCAAGGAGGGCGAGTCATGGACGAGCATATCGCAGCTTTTGTCGGGATTGATACGTCGAAGTTACGTAATTCGGTGGCAATTGCCGAG
>Ga0209062_1001533_pt1 | contig 39471 bp, 37 predicted proteins | sample Coa_R2_2_FD_187158 | JGI IMG/M metagenome (GOLD analysis project Ga0209062, IMG submission 187158) | Surface soil microbial communities from Centralia Pennsylvania, which are recovering from an underground coalmine fire - Coalmine... | ecosystem: Environmental > Terrestrial > Soil > Unclassified...
CCTGCTCAGCGACGCGCGCCTCGACCCCGATGTGCGCGGGGACATTGCCGACGCCTTGGGCACGCTGGGCGAACGCTCCGTGGCCCCGGCCCTCGTGCCCCTGCTCAGCGACGCGCGCCTCGACTCCGCTGTGCGCGAGCGCATTGCCGACGCCCTGGGCACGCTGGGCGAACGCTCCGTGGCCCCGGCCCTCGTGCCCCTGCTCAGCGACGCGCGCCTCGACCCCGCTGTGCGCGGGCGCATTGCTGCCGCCCTGGGCACGCTGGGCGAACGCTCAGTAGCCCCGGCCCTGCTGGCCCTGCTCAGCGACGCGCGCCTCGACCCCGCTGTGCGCGAGCGCATTGCCGCCGCCCTGGGCACGCTGGGCGAACGCTCGGTGGCCCCGGCCCTGCTGGCCCTGCTCAGCGACGCGCGCCTCGACTACGCTGTGCGCGGGAGCATTGCGCTCGCCCTGGGCACGCTGGGCGAACGCTCGGTGGTCCCGGCCCTCGTGCCCCTGCTCAGCGATGCGCGCCTCGACTCCGTTGTGCGCGGGCGCATTGCTGCGGCGCTTGGAGCGCTCACCCAGGACGAGGCTACCGTACGCAAACTGGCTCAACTGCTCCGCAAGCCAGGCACAGACAATATTGCAAACGGTATATATGAGGCGCTGTGGGAGATAAGCCGCAAGGCCCGGCTGCGCATCTTCATCAATACCAGGCAGCGGGGGAAACCTATCGAGATCGCCAGATGGTGACAGCGCCCTTGACATCCCTGGCAGAGATCGGGTATCTTCTTGTCAGAAGAAGTTAGTTACCACCAACTAAGAGATGGACGGGGCATGGGCGACCAGCGTATCCAGCAAGAAGAGCAGCACACAGAGAAGCGCCAGCGGCTCAGCGCAGAGCAGCGGCGCGCGCTCATGCTCGTGCGCGCCAAGGAGGTGTTTGCGCAGCACAGCTATTCTGGCGCCAGCACCAGCGAACTGGCAAGCGCCAGCGGCGTCACCGAACCAATGCTCTATAAACACTTCGGCAGCAAGAAAGGATTGTTTATGGCCGTGCTGGAACACTTCAGCCAGCAGTTCATCCAGGAATGGGAGCGGCGTATCAACTACCATGCTCAGATCAGCCTGAAGACCGCTCTGGCCGAACTGGCAACCGATTTTTACGCCGTCGTCAAGGCCGATCCCGACGTGCCCAGAGTCATTTTCCAGGGAGAGGCTGCCTCGGCGGATGAGCCGGAGCTTGGCGAGGCGACAGGCCGCCATATCATGGCCGTGTATCATATCTTCCGCCGTGTGCTGGAAGAAGCTCAGGCCGCGCAGGTGATCGACGCCAGCGTGAATCTGGACGCCGCAAGCTGGGGCTACATGAGCATGGCCTTTGCCATGCAGTTTAGCCTGATCTACGGCCCCCATAAGAGAACGCACCGCGAGCCGCCCTCTGATTGGATGCTGCGCGAGGCCAGCCGCCTCTGGCTGCGGGGGCTGCTGCCCCAGAAAGCATGATCGCTTTTTTTCTGTCGTTTTTTTATTAGTTAGGGCAAACTTAGCAATTCCGTACTACAAGAAAGAGGGTTCATGTGACGACTCCTGCCTCGGCCAGCGAGAACGCCATCGAGGTTCTCCATCTGGTCAAACGCTACCCCAAGGCGCCAGTCAACGCCGTGAACGATGTCTCGTTCAGCGTGCGGCGCGGCGAGATTTTCGGCCTGCTGGGGCCGAACGGCGCGGGCAAGACGACGACCATCGGCGTGCTGACCACGCGCGTGCGCCCAACCGGCGGCCAGGCGCGCATCATGGGCCTGGACGTGACGAAAGACCCCATCGGCGTCAAGCAGCGCATCGCTGTCGTGCCACAGATGAGCAATCTGGACCAGAGCCTCAAGGTCCGCGATATTCTCATCTTCCACGCCGCCTATCACAGCGTCCCGCGCAAAGAGCGCGAGGCCCGCGCCGACGCGCTGCTGCGCGAGCTTGGCCTGGCCGAACGCGCCAGAGATCGCGTCAGCCGCTATTCCGGCGGCATGAACCAGCGCCTGATGATTGCGCGGGCCTTGATGCACTCGCCCGATATTCTCTTCCTGGACGAGCCAACCAATAACCTGGACCCGCAATCGCGGCTCTTCTTGTGGGACCGCATCCGCGACCTCAACGCCAGAGGGCTGACCATCCTGCTGACCACGCACGACATGGAGGAAGCCGACAAGCTCTGCGAGCGCATCGCCATCATGGACTACGGCAAGATTCTGGTGAACGACACCAGCGAGCAACTGAAGAAGATCATCCCCGGCGGCACGATGCTGGAGGTGCGCGTCTTTGTGCCGGAACTGGCGGCAGTTGGCGCCGCAGAGAGCGATGGCCGCATCACCGCACGCCTGGTGGAAGCGCTGCAAGCCTTGCCCGGCGTCACCAAAGTGGATGAAGTATCAAAGAAAAAAGAGGCGCCGCAGGGCGCGAGCGGCGGCTGGCCGGGCGGCGCGCGGGGCGGTGGTGGGCGCGGCGGTCCCTGGGGCGGCCCACCGGGCGGCTGGGGCAGCCAGAACGGCGGGCAGGCGCAGGAGCCAGGTGTCACCGGCTTCCGCCTCTATGCTGAGGACGCCAGCGCCCTGGTCGCCAGCACCAATCAGGCGATTCTGGCGGCAGGGGCCGAACTGCGCGATCTGCATGTCAAGCATCCCAGCCTGGAAGACGTGTTTATCTATCTCACCGGGAGGAATCTGCGCTAATGGCAACGACATCACAAGCTGCTGCTGAAACGCCGTTCGGCGGGGGCGAGGCACGCGAAACGCGCATGAAGACCCACCTGATGCTGGCAACCAACGCCTTCTTCGCCATCCTGCGGCGCGACATCGTGGTCACGGGCCGCGACCTGATCGCCTTTCTGGCGCAGGTGCTGCTTCAGCCGCTGTTCTTTCTCTTTATCTTTGGCAAAGTGCTGCCTGGCATCGGCCTGGCCGCGCAGGGCTTTGGCGCGCTGCTCCTGCCCGGCATCGTGGGCCTGACGACATTCCTGGCGGCGATGCAGGGCGTGGCGCTGCCGCTGGTGCTGGACCTGGGCTTTGGGCGCGAGATTGATGATCGGCTGCTGGCGCCCATGCCGGATATGCTCGTCGCCCTGGAAAAAGTGATTTTTGCCACGCTGCGCGGGCTGGTCGCCGGAGGCATCATCTTCCCGCTGGCCGTCTGGATTCTCGGCAATCAATATAACGTCCGCAGTGACCGCATCGGCCTGCTGATCGTGCTGCTGGTGCTGGCCGCGCTGGTGGGCGCGTGCGTGGGCCTCTTCCTGGGCACCAGCATCCGGCCAGAGCAAATCGGCCTGATGTTCTCGCTGATCCTGACGCCGCTGCTCTTCACCGGCTGCACCTATTATCCCTGGGCCGGGCTGGATACCATCAAGTGGTTCCAGATCGTCACGCTCTTTAACCCGCTGACCTACGCCGATGAAGGCATTCGCTACGCGATGGTGCCGCCAGTCTATGGAGTCCAGCTTCCCACACTTGATCTACAATGGGTCTTTCTGGGTCTGGGCGTGAGCATCATCCTGTTTTTCATCCTGGGCACGCGCACCTTCGGGCGGCGCGTGGTAAGCTGATGGAATAGACACCGGCAGGCTCCTGCCTCTTTCGCTCTCCCAATCGGCGATGCCCATGAACGAAATCTTGACAATTGGAGTATATTGGCGGAGAGAGGATGTATGATCGTTGAAGACACCACCTGAGCGCGCCTCGCAGCACTTCCACGCCAGCAGGGGTGGGGCCGGAGCGCCAGCGTCCCTGCTGGCAGGGCGGAGCGTACCATCGGGTGATTGTGAGGCGCGCTGAGCCTCATCATTCGGATTTCCGATTTGAGCGCGGCACGTAGCGCTGCACATGCTCTGGCACTGGAATATCTGCCCTGAATCGCGGGTCCGGGATGGGCGCCAGCGCCTCCTGATGTAGCGGCAGATGGTACACCGTTCACCCCGTATTCTCCTTGCTTCCTTCGCTGCCAGCCGTCTGGCCTTCAGCCCTTGCCCGCTGATTACCCAGCATTGCACTCCCACAGGCAAATATTGGCATCATCACGAGAACTATCCAACCGGCAAACCACAGGCCGAATCCTATGCCTGTGAGGGGGTTGGGAGTATACATGGGCCAGCCAGGGAAAAACCACGCCACCAGGAACAGGGCAAGTACGAGCCAGAAGAGCAGCAATCCAATTAGCAGCCAGAGTAAGCGCTTGCCCCCCTGGCACCCCAGCGCCCTGATAATGCCTGTGATGATGGCCCCCACCCACAGAAGAAGATTGTAGATAACCATCCAGACCACAACCTCAAGCTCGATCTGTCGTATCCATTGCGGTGTGTCAGGGTTATAGAAGCGCCAGTCAGGGATAAACATTGGCAGTATCCATTCTGCCAGGGCGAAAGAGACAAGGAGCCAGAAAAACAACACGCCACAGCCTAGCCAATCTTTGGGGGTTTTTAGCCCGGATGCGTCAATAATAATATCGCCCATAGCGACCTCACAGGTTGTAGGAAAACGGGCCGTCAAGATACCAGCGTGAGACGCACTACAGGTGATGGCTTGCCCCCAGGCGGGGGAGCGCAAAAGCATGCCGCTCAGTGGCGAGCCACACAGATACAGGATGTTCCCCAACGCATACAGCCCAAACACCCGCCCGCATGGTAGTATATAACGAGAAGCGCCGGGCTGGCGCGTCCGTCACAATCAGAACAGATCATCCGGCACAAGGAGCAGCTACCCCCACATGGACCACGAAGCTATCGACGCAGCAGAAGCAGTCCCATCCTCTGAACGTATCACCGGCAGCCCATCATCCTCCCTTCCCGCCCAAGCGCGAAGCGGGCGCGGCGTCTCGCTCGGCGCCCTGCACTACCGGGATTTTCGCCTGCTGCTGGGCAGCGTCTTTCTGACCGGATTCGGGCAGCAAATGCTGGCGGTGGCTATCGGCTGGGAGTTGTATAACCGCACCGGGTCCGCGCTGGTGCTTGGGGGAATCGGGTTGGCGCAGGTGATCCCGCTGATTCTGCTGTTTTTGCCTGCCGGTTATGCCGCAGACCGCCTGAATCGCAAATATCTGCTGGCTTTCACTCAGGCCCTCTCGCTGCTGGCCGCGCTGGCGCTGGCCGCGCTCTCGTTTGAGCGTGGCCCGCTGCTGCTGATCTATGCTTGCCTGATGCTGCTGGGCGCCGCTCAATCGTTTGGCAATCCCGCCAGTTCCGCGCTCGTCTCGCAGGTACTCCCGGAAACGGCTTTTGAAAAAGCCATGACATGGCGCAGCAGCGTCTCTCAGGTCTCGTGGGTACTGGGACCGGCGGCGGGCGGCCTGCTCATTGGCCTGTTCAGTGGGGCCGGATGGGTCTATGTTCTCAGCGGTCTCTTCTTCCTGGCAGTCGTCGTGCTGCTGCTCTTGATGCGGGTGGGACCGCAAACGAGTCCAGCGGCGGCAGGCAGAAAGCTGGGGGCGCTGGTCGAGGGCGTGCGTTTTCTGGGCCAGACGCAGGTGCTGCTGGCAGCCATCACGCTTGATCTCTTCGCCGTCTTGCTGGGGGGCGCCGTGACGCTGCTGCCCATTTTTGCCAGCGACATCCTGCATGTCGGGCCGTTCGGCCTGGGCTGGCTGCAAGCCGCGTCCTCGCTGGGCGCCGTGTGCATGGCGCTCTTCCTGGCGCAGCGCCCCCCCTTCAAGCGCGCCGGTCCTGCCCTGCTGCTGGCGGTGGCCGGGTTTGGCCTGGCAACGATCATCTTCGGCATCTCGCGCTGGTTCTGGCTCTCTTTCCTGATGCTCTTCATCCTGGGCGCGCTGGATAACATCAGCGTTGTTGTGCGCTCCACGCTGGTGCTGGTACGCACGCCCGACCAGATGCGCGGGCGTGTCAGCGCCGTTAGCTCGCTCTTTGTCGGCACTTCCAACCAGCTTGGCGGCTTTGAATCGGGCCTGACAGCACAGTTGCTCGGCCCGATTGGCTCGGTGGTCTTCGGCGGCATCGGCACCATCGTGGTGGTGGCGCTGGTCGCCGCTATCTGGCCGGAAATGCGGCGGCTGGGAACGCTGCGGGCATAAGGAGCTTGAATGATTATCTTCGTCAATGGCCCATTTGGCGTCGGCAAAACCACCGTAGCCGAGCGGCTGGTGGAGCGCGTACCCAACAGCCTGCTCTTCGATGCCGAGGAAGTCGGTTATTTTCTGCGCAAAATCGTAGCGCCCGTCGAACGGCCAGACGACTTTCAACATCTGCCGATGTGGCGCACGCTGACGGTGACGACGGCGCGCTGGCTGCAAGGGCGCTATGGCCGGACGCTGATTATGCCCATGACCATCTGGCGCAAAAGCTATTTTGAGGAAGTCATCAGCGGCCTGCGCGCCTTTGAGCCAGAGTTCTATCATTTCTGCCTGACGGCCACAGAGCCAACGCTCACCGGGCGCCTGCGCGGGCGCGGCGACCCGCCAGATGTTCTGGCCTGGTGTCTGGAGCAGGCGCAGCACTGCCTGGCCGCCTTTCAATCGCCCGATTTCGCCATCCAGATCGCTACCGACGGCAAAACGCCCGACGCGCTGGTTGAAGAGATACTGGCACGGCTGGAATAGTTTCTGCAATTTTCCCAGGATGAACAGATACGAGGCATCACGATCCAAAGGAGCAGGCACTATGGACCAGCAAACCGCAGAACATGATCTCCATGACCTCTACCAGCACATCCTTGGGCATGACATCGATGACGCCAGCCTCAAGGAGCATTCCAATCGCCTGGTCCAGAACCAGGAAACCATCCGAGATGTGGTGCGCAATCTGGCGCATTCAGCGGAGTATAAAGAGAAGTTTATTGATACCCACCCTTCGCCACCCGACCAGATCACCCTGGCCTATAAGCAGTTCTTAGGGCGCGACCCTGATTCGCAAGGGCTGGAAATCTACAAGCAGCAGATAGACTCAGGCAAAAAGAAGATCGATGATGTCATCAACGAACTGATCGGGAGCAAGGAATACACCGATAAATTCGGCGACAACGGCGTGCCACACCCATCATGAGGCGCGCTGGCCCTCCAGCGCGCCGACGCCCTTTGGTTCCACTGGATGCAGCGCGCGCCAGGCATCATAGCCGCCCTTGAGGGCCGACGCCTCAAAGCCTCTGGCTTGTAACTCGCGTGCCGCACGGGCACTCGTTGCCTCGTCCTTTCACGTACAGTACGCCACAACGGGTCGCCCTGGCTGGTGCTGCTCGGCCCACTCGCCTATATGATCTGGCAGCACTCGCGCGCTGCCGGGAATCTGGCCGCTGGCTCCCTCGTAGGCTGCGCGGGAGCGCACATCCAGCACCAGCGGCGGCGTCGCCCCGGCAAGCTGCCCCGCCAGTTCTTCTGGCGAAATGCGCGGCACATCGCTGGCCTCGCCCTCAAAAAGACCCGCTGCCGTGCCCGTGCGCTCTTCCGGGGTGGTCAGAACGGCGCGGGCCACCAGCCGCCCATACCAGACGGAAAGCGGCGTCGCCGTGACGCCATGCGCGATGACCGAGACCAGCACGACCACGCCAACAATCGCCAGCAGCGCTTCCCCTCTGGGCAGATCGGCCTCGACAACCAGCAGCGCCAGCAAGAGCGCGCTCAGGCCGCGCGGCCCAAACCAGCCAATAAACGCCCGCGCCGCCCAACTGATCTTGCCGCGCTGGAAGACGACCAGCACCACCAGCGGGCGAATCACCAGAATCACAAGCGCCGCCAGGACCAGCGCGGGAACCAGCGGCGCCAGCGGCAGCAGCGACGAGAGGACGATGCCAAAGAGGATAAAGGCCAGCAGCATCGCCATCTCTGCTGTCACCTCGCCATAATCCATAAAGCAATCGCAGAGCGTCACGCTGAAGACGCTGACTGCCAGACCGGCAAAGAACGCCGCCAGGAAACCATCGCCGCCAACCGCCTGCGCGGCCACATACGACCCCAGCACCAGCCCGATCCCATACAGCGCCTGGTATTCGCGGGGCACGCTCTGGCGCGCATCGATCTTGCCCATCAGCCACGCGCCCGCCCAGCCGATCAGCAGCCCGATCAGCGGACTGAGCAGCAGCAGTTCCGCCAGAAAGATCACCCAATCCCAGGCGCTTCTGCTCGCTGCCGCAAGGACCGCGCTCAGCACCAGCACCAGCGGCAAGACCACAATATCATTCATCCCCGCCTCCACGTCCAGCGCCTGGCGCACCGAGCGCGGAATCTTCTCGTTGCGCACGACATCGCGCATCACCACCGGATCAGTCGTTGCCAGGACGGCCCCCAGCAGCAGCGACGGCACCAGACCGGCGCCAAACAGGAAATGGCCCGCAGCGGCAATGCCGCCAACAGTCAACAGCGTGACCGGCCCCAGCGAGAGCGTGGGGACGCGCCAGTTGCGGCGCAGGTCATCCGCGTCCAGCTTGGCCGCGTCCAGAAAGAGGACCAGCGCCAGGCTGACAGTCGCCACCGACTCCAGCGCCGGGCTGCGCGCATCCATGCTGACCAGGCCCAGCGCGCCTGGCCCCAGAATCAGCCCCAGGCAGAGAAAGAGCATCGGAAAGGAGACCGGGCCGCGTGTCACAAGCCCGGCAATCAGCGGCGCGACGATCAACACCACCGCCAGCAGCGTAAACCAGAGGGTCATAAGCGCTCCTTTGCCAGTGCCTGGGGATACATGCTCTGAACGATGAGAACCGCAGAATATATGCCCCGTTGAGCCACCAGCCCAGATAGTCCTATTCCTCTGCCATCAGTTGACAACCGGCAATACAGCAGGTATACTCTTATCAAGCGCTTATGTTGGAGCGCGAGTTCTTTTGCAACGGCTGGCAGGTCAGTGACCATAAGCACCGACCGGCCATGACCCCAACCCTGTTAGGAGCAGGAAGATGAGGCTGCACCTTATTCTACCGGATAAAACCTCCTCCACCGCCACCTTCTTGCCTCCCACCAACCGACCAGTAATTCAGCGCCAGCGCGGCGCAGCGTCGGCGGGAACGTGGGCGCTCCTTCAGGGTGGCCGTTGTGTTGTGGGCGCTGCCTGGGGGCGGGCAGCGTCGCTCACATCTTGGAGGTACATTCATGTCCTTCGCCACGTTTGGCCCCCTGCCCAAACCGCAGCCGAACCCCGTCCCCGGCCTGCCCGCGCTGGAGGCCGCCATCCGCCGCCTGGAAGCGACCACCCCCACCCCCGCCAGCAGGGACGCTGGCGCTTCGCCCACCGCCCCCGCCTGTAGCGCCGCCGTCTCTGGCGGCCAGACCACGAGCCGATGGGAGGCTGGCGGGACAGGCGGAAACGCTGGAGGCGGCGCGGGCCACACCATCTGGCAGGTGGTAGCGGCGCTGCTGGCCCAGGTTGACCCAGACACGCGCTACTATCTGCATCGCCTTTTTGCGGGCACACTGGAAGCCGTCGAGAACGATCTGGCGCTGCCGCCGGAACGGCGTCGGCTGGCGCCCATCCCCTTTCTGGTGCAGCATTGGAGCCGCCCGCGCTTTGAACAGGCCAGACTCTGCGAGCAAGACCAGCGCGGCATAGATCGCCTGCTGCGTCTGGCCCTCTGGCGCGCCGTCGACGCGCTGGAGGCAGCGGCGCTCCTGCCAGAGCAGCCTGTCTATCTGGCGATGCTGGCCGAACAATGCGCGCAGTTCGAGCGCGTCTATCAGGTGCTGAAGCGGCGCGCGGGCAGGTTCTTCGCGCTGGCAATCTTCGAGGGCGAGCGGCGCCTGCTGCTGCGTCATCGCGGTTCGGCAGCAGCAGAACGCCTGCTCTTTAGTTGAGGGCATTCTACGCGCAGCGTGCGCGAGCGCGCCAGCCCCTAACCCCACGCGCCGCCAGGGACGGCGGCGCTACGACGGGGGCGCAGCGCCGACCTCCGTGCTGGCAGGGGCGGGGCAGGCAAAAAATCAACTCAGCCGACGCCTGACCAGCCAGAACGCCGCGCCCAGCGCCAGCGACGAGAACGCCAGATACATGCCCGTCTCGATCCATTGGAACGTCCAGAAGCGGTCTGCGGGCTGATAGACCCAGTAGATACTGCGTAACCCTGTCGTTTGCACGCAGTCGGTGCCTCCAGAACATGTCGGGAACTTCACCGTATGCCCCTGGTTATCTATGTAGCCGCCGCCAATTACCCAATCCTGATTGCTCACCGGGAGCGGCCCGGCCTGATGGAGCGGTATCACCGCGACCACAGGCGGCTCATAGTATGGCCGCAGGAAAATCTCCACCGGCAGCCGGATTGCCAGGAAGAACGCCAATGTGAGGAACATCGCCAGGACCGTGCGGCGGACCAGCGCCCCGGCCAGGATGCCCAGCGCCAGCGCCAGCAGCGTTGCTCCCACCAGGACCGGGCCTTCAAAGTCGAAGATCGCCAGGGCAAAGCGCCCGTTGACCTGCGCCAGCGGGCTATACCACCAGATCAGCAGCGGCAGGATTATCATCGATGCCAGCAGCCCGGTGAGGAACACCAGCGCCGCTTTCACGCTCAGCCAGCGCGCGCGCGTGATGCTCTGCGTCCAGACCAGCACATACGTGCGCTGCCTCACTTCGCGGGCCACCAGCGGCGCGCCGATCAGCAGGCCGGGCAGCAGGGGCAAGAGCGGGAAAAAGCCCGCAATCTCGTTGAAGCCTTGCGATTGCGTTGCAAACGACAGCGCCAGATTTCCACAGTCAGCGGCGCTCTGGGCCATACACCCGGTTACTCCCATCTGCTGCGCGTCCTGGGCCAGCGCCAGGCCGGTAAGGAGCAGAAAGACGGCCAGCGCGGCCAGCGCCGCTGCCGTGAGCAGGCATTCGCCGCGATGCTGGCGCCAGGCAACCCAGATCATAGAAAACACCCCCTGTGTGGAGTGAGTTGAGGCGGTCAACTCAGCCGACGCCTGACCAGCCAGAACGCCGCGCCCAGCGCCAGCACCGCAAAGGCCAGATAGATGCCCGTCTCGATCCATTGGAAGGTCCAGAAGCGGTCCCCTGGCTGATAGGTGATGTAGTTGGCCTGCGCGCCGTTGGCTTGAAGGCATTGTATGATCGTCAGATTCCCGCTGCACTGCAATTTGTTGGTCTTGTTCCCCTGGGCATCGATAAAGCCTTCGGCAACACGCCAGTCCTGGGGACTTAACGTGGGGCCAGTTTGTCCAATCGGCCAGGTCACGGTAATAGCAGGCTCAAAGTTGGGGCGCCAGAATAGCTCGACCGGCGCCCGGATCGCCACGAACAGCGCGATAGTGAGAAAGATGGCAAAGACCACCCGGCGCGCCAGCGTTCCCGCGAAGATGCCCAGCGCCAGCGCCAGCAGCGCGGAGGCCAGCCAGACCGGCCCCGACGTATCGAAGGCAGTATTGCTAAAGGAACCCGTGAACTGCGCCGAAGGGCTGCGCCACCAGATCAGCAGCGCCAGCATTGCCCCGGCAGCCAGCAGACTGGCGCCCAGCACCAGCGCCAGCTTCGTTGTCAGCCAGCGTCGGCGCGTGATGCTCTGCGTCCAGACCAGTAGATGCGTGTGCTGCTCCAGTTCGCGCGCCACCAGCGGCGCGCCCACCAGCGCGCCCAGCAGAAGCGGCAGGGCCAGCAGAAAAGTGGCGAGGCTCAGGAGAAAGCCATACTGGTTCTCAAACGCCTGTTGCAGCGCGCTGCACGGGCTATTTTCTGGAGCATACGCCAGGCAGTTGCCCAGTCCGCTCTCTTGAAAACTCTGTGACATCTCCAGCCCGGTAATCACCAAAAAGACAGCAACCAGGGCCAGCACGCCCAGCACAATCAAGCCCTCGCCGCGATGCTGCCGCCAGACCACCCAGATCATTTGAGTACCTCCATTCCATTGTGTTCCTGTGTCGATGGGGACGCCGACGCTACAGCCTCGCCCGCGCTTCCGTCGCGAGTTGATGCCGTCTGCTGACTCAGGTACGCCAGCACAATATCTTCCAACGCAACCTCCTGCACCTCCCAGGCGGGGTCAAAGAGCGGACCATGAGATCGCACCAGCAGTGTCGTCTGCCGCCTGGTGTGGTCAGCCTCTATGACCGTGTGGACGCTGGCGACTGCCGCTTCATCCTGGCGCGGGCCGATCAGCCGCTTATGCTCCTTGAGAATCTCCTGAATATCGCCAGCAAGCTGCACACGCGAGGCCGAAAGAATGATGAGATAGTCACAGACGCGCTCCAGATCGCCGATGATATGCGACGAGAGCAGCACCGTCAGCCCACTCTCTGCCACCGCCTCCATCAGCGTGCGCAAAAACTCGCGACGGGCCAGCGGGTCCAGACTCGCCAGCGGCTCATCCAGCAGCAGCAGATCAGGCCGCTTCGCCAGCGCCAACACGAGCGCCACCTGCGCCTGCTGCCCGCCGGAGAGCTTGCCCGCGCGGCGATCCAGTGGAATGCCCAGCTTCTGCATCCGCGCTCGCGCCAGCACGCCATCCCAGCGAGGATTCAGCTTGCGCCCCAATGTCAGCAGTTCCTCAACTGTGAAGCCCTTGTACAGCGGGTGATCTTGCGCCACAAAACCCAGGCGCGGCAGCGCCTCATGTGGCTCCGCGCGCGGCGAAAGGCCAAAAATCTGCACCTTGCCCATTGTCGGCTCCAGCAAGCCCGCCGCCAGATGCAGCAGCGTCGTCTTGCCCGCGCCGTTGGGTCCGACAAGCGCGGCCACGCGCCCGGCAGGCAGCGCCAGCGTGCAATCTTGCAGCGCCCAGGCGCGTCCATAACGCTTACCCAGTCTGGTCGTTTCCAGCGCGTTGCTCATGCGGTTTCCTCGTTTTCTTTCTGGGTGTCTTGAAACGTAGACATAAAGAGCGCCAGCACGCTCTCGTGATCCAGACCGGCCTCATAGGCGCTGTGCAGCCAGCGCGCCAGGCTGCGGCGCAGCGCCGCCTGATTTGCCAGCGATGCGCCCGCCAGCGTGCGCTGCACAAACGTTCCCTGGCCGGGCTTGCTGATGACCAGCCCCTCGCGCTCCAAATCGCGGTACGCCTTCAGCACCGTGTTGGGATTGATGGCGATTTGCGCGACCACCTCGCGTACTGTCGGCAACTGGTCGCCCACTTCCAGCAGTCCCAGGCGCAGCGCCTGCTTGACCTGCTGCACGATCTGGAGATACGGCGCGACGCCGGAATGTGTGTCGAGATGAAAGGCAATCATCGTCTTCTCCTGCTTCGCTTTCTCTATCTCACTAAATAGCTAATATCATAGCACAATAGTATATTGGCGCGCCCGATTTGTCAAGTGTGAGGAAGATCACATCCTTGATTTTCGGCAGAGTGTCCAGAAACGTTATACTCATGCGATAAGAGGCAGAGGGGAAACGGTACCGATGCTCCTCCACTTCTGTAAGGAAAGCGTCACAGCATGCTCGATCAGGATGACCCAACGACCAGCACCGCTCTGCTCTCGCTCGCGGAATTTACTGCCCTGATTGAACGGCATCAAGGGGAGTTGTTTGGCTTTCTGCGCAGCCTGGTGCAGCACCAGGAACAGGCCAGCGATCTCCTGCAAGATACCTTCTGCGACGCCTGGTACGCGGCCAGGCGCGGGCAGGCTCCGCTTGTGCCGGGCGCAGCGCGCGAAGCGGTGCGCCGCTGGCTCTTTCGCGCGGCCTATTGCCAGGCGATCTCAGCGCTGCGTCGGCGCCGACTCCTTCGCTGGGAATCGCTCGACGCCCCCGGCGCCGGGCAGTGGGAGGCGCTCAGCAGCCTGGCCTCCTTTGAGGATCAGGTCGTGGAAAGCGCGGCGATGCAGGCCGCGCTCGCCGACCTGCCCACCAGAGATGTCACCTGCCTGGTCTTGCATGTGGTCCAGGGCTTCACGGCTGCCGAAACCGCCGAAATCATGGGCGACTCGCCGCAAGCAGTCGCCAAACGCATCACGCGAGCGAAACATCGTTTACTGACGGCGTATCTTGCCCATGAAGCCGCAGACCAGGGAAGCAGGCGCCCATGAACATACAGCACCCACATTCAGATGTACCTTCAGGCCCGGCGTGCGCCGCCTTCGAGGCGCTGCTCACGCAAAGCCTGTTAGAACCGGAGGCCGCCGGGGAACTGCGGGCACACGCCAGAACCTGTGCCCACTGCCGGGCCAGGCTGATCGCCTATGACCGGCTGGACAACGCCCTGCGCCGACACGTCGCGCAGTTCGCCAGGTCTCCCTTGCGCACGGAGGATATTGTGCAATCACTGGAAACACCTGATGGAAGCCCGCCAGCGGCTCCCCAAGACATAGCTCGTCTCACCGTTCTTCCATCGCCAACGACAGCGCCCGCCCCGCCGCGCCGTCCTGGCGGCAGGCCGCGCCGCGTCTTCTCCTGGGTGGCCGCCATCGCCGCCGTACTGGCGCTCGTCGTCGCAGCGGCAGCGCTGTTTTCCAGCCGCCATCCTGGCGGGCCAGCAGCGCCAAACAAAGGGCAGCCAGCGGCTACCCAGGTGCCAGCGCTTCCGGCCAGCGTCTATGGGACGGCTGGGACGCTCGGCTCGGATACTAACGGCGTCATCTTTGCGCTCAACGCGGCAGATGGCACGCCGCGCTGGCAGTTTCCCACCCCGCAGGGGCAGTCGTATAAGCTGCTGGTAGTGCAGGGCGTCCTCTATGCCGGTGAAACGGATGGCAGCGTCTACGCGCTGGATGCCAGGACCGGTAAGCTGCTCTGGCATATCAAGCTGCCCGGCTCCCCTGCCCCTGAACAGATAGGGGATGGCATGGTGTATGTCAACACCCTGGAGCCAAACGGAGTCAATCAACCGGGGCGCGTAGCCCTGTACACACTGGACACCAGGACCGGCGGGCAAATCTGGCACTTCGACAACGGCGGCATCAGCGCGCTGGTGGATGGCGTCGCCTATGTCAGTTCCAACACCAGCACTACCCAATCCACCGGAACCATCTACGCGCTCGATGCCAGGGATGGAACCGAGCGCTGGCATTTCCAGGGCCAGGGCGCCGTAGGCGTCTGGGAGGTCGCTGGCGGCCAGGTGTACATCTTTGGAGAACACGTGGTGGGCGGCGCGCTCCTTCCGAGCAATATTCTCTACGCCGTTGATGCCAGCACCGGCGCGCTGCGCTGGTCGTTTCCCAGGCAACCTTCTGGAGACATGCAGCCGCTGGGCATAGAGAACGGGCTGTTCTATCTCCTCTCTAACACTGGTTCACCGGCACCAGAAGGGCCTTTCACTACTCTCTACGCGCTCAATATCAGTGGCGGGTCAGTTCGCTGGCAGACCGCTGTGAATGGTGGCGCAGTCCTGGGCAATAACATACTCTATGCGGGCAACGATGCTGAGGACGTTGTTGCCTACCGTGCCAGCGATGGCTCGCCCCTCTGGCACACCGGCCAGATTCCTGGGGTGAGTTCAGACATCCCGGTGATCGAGGGCTTGGAAGCGCAAGGAACAGCCTACCTGTATGGGCGTGAAGGGGGCATCTATGCCCTGGATGCCAGCAGCGGTACGCTCCTCTGGAGCGGAGGGCCGGGCCAGATCGGCGGGCTTGCCAGCGGCTTGCTCATCACCTTTACCTATGGGGCTGATACCGCTGGCGCGATCTATGGCCTGAATCCCAGCACCGGGGCAGTTCGCTGGACGTATACCCCCACGCAGGAGCTTGCGCGCATCACTATCCAGTAAGTAGCTTTCCTTTCAGCCAATAAATTGGCTGCCAGGTGTCCAGGGCCAGCACGTCGGCTCGCGCCGACTCCCGGCCCCACCCCCGCCAGCACGGAGGCTGGCGCTACCGGCAGGGCTGCCTGTAGCACGCTGCTTGCGAGAATCCCGACCCGCCCATTTAGAAGAGGTTCAGTCTCAGGTGGTGATGGGCATCCTGTGGCGACATCTGATCGAGAATGTCGGCCAGGGGTTTGATCAGCGTCCAGGCACCCGGAACGGTCCATCCGCCCTTGATTGCAGCCTGGTTTCTTTGCTTCAAATCCTGTATCTTGTCGAGGAGAGAGGCGATGACCGTATCGATGGGCTGAACGTAGAAGAGATGGCCGTGCCCCTGTGGGGTGCGATCAACATAGATGCCCCACTCCATACCCAGGAGTTCGCCTGCCTGGGAATAGACGGCCATACCAGAATCTCCCTCCTTTGCTTCATTCGTGCCTGGTTGGGTGATAAACTGATATTGATCCTTGCACGTTGGGCTGCCCTCGACGTTTCCATCCAGGTCTTTTCGACAGTTTTGAAAGGCCGTGTCGCTGGTGAAGAATTGGTACTGCGGCGGCTGCTTCTGGTAGTTGAATCCCAAACCTGTGGCTTTCGCCTGAAACGCGGGCAGTTCCAGGTCGATCTTTACCGTGTTATTCAACTGGACCAACGCCCAATCGCACTTCTCATCCCGAACCCCGGTGATGTACTGGCCTACCGTGACATAGGAATTGCCGGTGAGGGTGGCGTCCACATAGCGCTCTCCTACCGGGCTTATGCCATGCTGGACGGTGAAGAAGTACCGCAATTGCTGCGTAACGACAAGCAACGGGCCAACCGAGCAGATCGAATTGGAGCCTGATTTACAAACGCGCATTCCTCTTTTGAGTACCGGTTGTGGTTGTGGCGCTGCCATTGTTGATAACCCCCTGTGTGTTTCATCAAGACGTTGCGATTCAGGGCCTTGTGCTTTCCCAGGCCGAATACATCAGGCGATCACCCTGCTACTTCTATAAATCATCGGGGAGGTGAAAACCTTGTAGGGACTGCTCAAGGAGAACTGCTGCTGTGTTATAATCATCTGGTAGCATGTCTGGTCTGAATGCGCGCCTGATGGCAGCGCCGTTCGTGAGTCCAACGCCAGCAGGAGAAAGGCGGCAAGACGCGATGACGATGAATCCCTTTACTTCTGCGCGGGCGATGCTTGCCGCGCTGCGCGCCGGAGAGGTATCGGCCAGCGAACTGCTGGAACTGCATCTAGCGCGGATGGCGCGCTATCATCCGGCACTCAACGCGATTGTCACGCCCAACACCGGGCACGCTCGCCAGCAGGCGGCAGAAGCCGACGACGCCCAGGCACGGGGCGAGCCACTGGGGCCGCTGCACGGCCTGCCGCTGACCATCAAAGACACCATCGACGTGGCCGGGCTGCCGACAACGGCGGGCGTCACCACGCGCGCCCAGACCATCCCAGAGCAGAACAGCCCGGTAGCACAGCGCGTGCTGGAGGCGGGCGCGGTGCTGCTCGGCAAGACCAACATCCCGCCTTACGCCAGCGACTGGCAGGCTAACAATCCCGTCTTCGGGCGTACCAATAATCCCTGGGATGTCAGCCGCAGTCCAGGCGGCAGCACGGGCGGAGGCGCGGCGGCGCTGGCGGCTGGTCTGACGGCGCTGGAGTTTGGCAGCGATATTGGCGGCTCCATTCGCATCCCCGCCGCGTTTTGCGGCGTCTACGGCCACAAGCCCAGTGAAACGGCGGTCCCGCGTCACGGGCATTTCCCCGGCTCGGCCATCCCCAATCCAGCCTTGCTGATGGGTGTGCAGGGGCCGCTGGCACGCAGCGCGGGCGATCTGGAACTGGCGCTGGATGTGATTGCCGGTCCCGTCATTGGGGAAGATGTCGCCTGGCGGCTGAACCTGCCCCCGGCGCGTCATAGTTCGCTGGCCGATTATCGCGTCGCCATCCTGCCCCCTGCCGACTGGCTGCCGGTGGACAGCGAGATTGCCGCCGCGCTGGATGATCTGGCGGCAAAACTGCGCGGCCTGGGCGCGACGGTGGCTCAGGCACAGCCAGAGGGCTACGATCTGCGCAAGCACGAAGAAACGTATGCAGCGCTGCTCAACTTCTACATCTTTGCTGATACGCCTGATGAGTCACGGGCGCAGGTCGCCGAAAGGCTGCGGAACTCGGCCAATCCGATGAATCAGGCAGCGCTGCTGGGCATCACAGCCACCGGGCCGCAGTTTCTGCGCCTGCTCCAGCGCCGCGAGTACGAGCGCGCCCTGTTCCGCGCCTTCTTCCACGAGTGGGATGTTCTGCTGGCGCCGGTCACAATCTCGCCCGCCTTCGAGCATATTGCTCCCAATGTGCCTTTTGGCAAGCGCACGTTGACCATTAACGGAGCGGTGGTGCCCTATGGCTGGCTGCACATCTATCCCGGTATCGCAACACTCATCGGGCATCCGGCAACCGCCTTCCCCTGGGGGCGCACCAGAGGCGGCCTGCCCATCGGCTTGCAGGCCATCGGCCCCTATCTGGAAGATCGCACGCCCATTCACTTTGCTGCCTTGCTTGAAGCAGCGTTTGGCGGCTTCACACCCCCGCCGGGCTACGAGGAGTGATCCCCGTTCTCCAGGAGCGCGCTGGCGCGATGGTATATAACGTGCAGGCACGTCCTGTCGTATGCCTCGCGTTCACGCTGAGCGCGGCTTATTGAGCCTGTGTCCCAGAGAAAGGGGAAAGACGACATGGACCAACTTGTTCAGCAGATCACGCAGCGCACCGGAATTTCAGAAAATCAGGCGCGCCAGGCGGTGCAGATGGTTGGCAACTTCCTGAAACAGCGGTTGCCGGGGCCAATGGCTTCCCAGGTGGATAATGTCCTGGGTCCCCAGAGCAGCGGCGGCCAGAGCAGCGGCGGTTTCATGGGCCAGGTGAAAGAGCATCTTGGGAATATCGGCGATCAGCCCCGCTAACGTCGACAGAGGCACAAACGCTCGCTGTGCGAGTATCCTTTCCAATAAGGCAGACCGCTGGATTCCACCACCTCCGCTACAGAAGAGCCAGGCTTCAGGGGCACGTCTCTGAAGCCTGGCTCTTCGTTGATGCTGGCCCACAAACTGCTGCTAGATGCAGAAAGCTACAGCGGCACATATCCAGGCAAAGAGAGCCAGGAAATGAGCGAGCAAGAGCCTTTCGCGCCAGATTCAGAGAGGCCACCATCCGAGCAGGGAGCAGATCACAACGCGCCAGTTATGGCCGCCTGGAAGACGGCGGTACAGGCCGCGCGCCGCCGCGTGGACGGCTGCAAGGCGCGCCTGGCGCGTCTTCTGGGCAGCGCCGGTATCCTCGCCAGCAGGAGTGGAGAATCCGCCGAGGGCCACAGCGCGCGCTGGCAGGACAGGCTGGGCCAGCCGATGCGGCGCGTCCCGACCCGATGGCGCATCTGGCTGGTGGCGCTGGCAAGCGTGCTGATTCTGAGCCTGTGCGTGCTGTTTTTTGAAAGAAAGCCAGCCGTTGCCCCGCCCGCCCCGCGCCAGACAGCGCCCGGCGTCTGGCGCTTTGCCGTTGGCAGTCGGCCAACGCTGGTGTTCCGGCACTCCATTGGCAATGTGCATATTGTCAGCGGCGCCGCCGGGCAGGTGACAATCACCGAGGACCGCAACGGCTATACCGATGCCATTCAGATTCACTACGCCCAGCAGGGCGATGCCATTACGGTCACATCGGACATCGAGAGCGATCTGGCCGATGGCACCTGGGTCGATTTTGTGGTGCAGGTTCCCGGCCAGGCCGGGCTGAGCGCCAGCCTGGCTAACGGCGGGACGCTGGAGGCCGATCATCTCAGCGGCCAGATTGCGCTGAGCAATACCAATGGGTCGATCTGGGCCACCAATCTGAGCGGGACTATTGCGCTGACCACGCAGAGCGGGTCGATCAATACGAAGCATGTCAGCGGGCAACTGACGATGACTACCCAGAACGGGACGATTACCACCAGTGACACGCAGTTGAGCGGACATTCACGGGTGCAGGCGGAGACGGGGACGATCAACTTTCACGGGTCGCTCGACCACAGCGCGAGCGCCCAGTTTCAGGATACCAACGGCGAAATCAGCCTGACCCTGCCGCAGAACAGCGCCTTTCGCCTGGACGCGCGCACCGTCAGCGGCGGGATCAACACCAATTTTCCCAACATCGCCATCCGCCACACAACCAGCGGCAGCCAGGCACGCGCCAGTATCGGCAAGCCACCGCTGGCGTTGTTGACCATCCAGACCACCACCGGCCCCATCCTGCTCCAGCAGGCTGGGTAAGCGCGGCTTACACGTCGCGCTGAGCGGCGCTGTGGCACCTCTTGACAAAACTGTTCTAGATGCTCTATAACAGTTAGTGGAGGCTGTGATGATGCCCAAGGGAGCCGGTTCAAGAGGTGACACAGTATGCTCGTTTTCTCCTGGCCTGAATTTATCATCTTGAGCGGCGCAGCGCTGCTTGGCATCGCCTGCGTCATGCCCTACACGCTGGAACTCGCCAGCGATGCTTTCAAAAAGGCGCGGGAGCGGATGCACCGGCCAGCGTGGGTACTCGCGCTGCTCCAGAGCGCGCAGAGCCTGGTACTCATGGGGGTGGCGACTGGCCTGGGATTGCTCATCGCGCATCATATCGGCCTGGGCGCGCCGCTGCTCGAAGGTCTGCTGGCGGGGAAGCCGGTGACGGCTCAGGCGCAGGCCATCATCGCGCCCGCGCTGCTCGTCGGGATCGCGTCGTCAGCGGTCCTGCTGCTCCTGGAGATCGCGGTGTTCTGGCCGCGTCTGCCCCAGGCCATGCGCGCCGCGTTTCCTATCCCCGCCCTGTGGAAACGCCTCCTGGCGTCCTTCTACGGGGGCATCGATGAGGAGATTCTGTGCCGCTTGTTCTTGCTCTCTCTGCTGGCATGGCTGATTAGCCTGGCCTGGCATGTGCCTGGCGGCGGGCCAACACTGGGGGCGTTGTGGCTCGCCAACATCCTCGCGGCGGTGATCTTTGGCCTGGGTCATTTGCCGACCACTGCCGCGCTGGTGAAGCTGACCCCGTTGTTGATCTGGCGCGCCATCCTCCTCAACGGCATCCTGGGGATTGCTGCTGGTTATCTCTTCTGGCAGTATGGTCTCGAAGCGGCGATGCTGGCGCACTTCACGGCTGATCTCGTGCTGCACGGCATTGGAGACTCCATTGCGAAGCAGGTACGTTCGGCGGAGGCCGCAGCGCAGGGGTAAGCCACTTAGCACAGGAACAGAAGAGGCGGCTATGTCTGAACAGAGCATTGAACCGGAGGTGCCACGTATCCAACTGGATGAGACCAGCCCGCTCCCCAAGTACGCGCAAATTGTGGAGCAGGTGCGCGCATTGATTGCCGATGGAAAGCTGGCTCCGGGCGCGCCATTACCCTCAATACGCCAGCTTGCCTCTGATCTGGGGATCAATGTGAATACCGTTCTGGCGGCCTATCACGCACTGGAGGCGGAAGAGATGCTGCTGCTGCGGCATGGCTCGCGCGCCGTCGTGCATCCGCGCCTGAGCAAGACGACCACGCCGCTGCCGGATGATGTTGCCCATATTCGCTCGCTGCTGGAGCGGACCCGCATCGAGGCGCGTCTGCGCGGGATGTCGATGCCCACGCTTCAAGCGCTGGCCGACGAGGTTTTTCATGAGGCCCTCCCTGACTCTGGCGAATCATGATGTTTTGTTTTTCAGCCAGGCCACTGGTATACTCAGGTTGGCAGAAGATAGTAAGAGGTCGCAGGTATGTTACTTGTATTTCAGCTTACGCTCGATGCCCTGTTGTTAGGTGTGATTACGCTGTTGAATGTGCTGATGCCTATGCTGACGCGCCGCGATCTGCTCTTTGGCGTCACTGTTCCCGCCAACGCCCGCGAGACGCCGGAGGGCCGGGCGATCATTCGCGGCTATCGCGCGGGCGTGCTTGGGCTGGCGCTGCTGGCCGCGCTGGCGCTCGCGGGAGCGGGAGCGTTGGCGTCCGAGTCCTGGTGGGAGAGCGGCTGGTCCAGCCTGGGCGTGATCGTATTTGTACTGCTGCTGGCCGTTCCCTATCTCTGGGCGTATCGCGCCAGCCGCAGGCTGCGCGTCGCGGCCAGCGAGGCGGGCACCTTACCCTCCGAGGCACCTGCCGCCGAACTGCGCCCGCGCCGCTATGGCGACTCTATTCCGCTGATCTGGGAGGCGCTGCCGCTGGCGATCATCGGCGCCACCGCGCTTTATCTGGCGATCAGCTACCATGCCGCGCCACCCATCATTCCTGTTCACTTCAACGCCGCTGGCGCGCCTGATAGGATTGCGGCCAAGACGATAGGCAGCTATTTCTTGCTGGTCTGGATACAGCTTGCCCTGGCCGTCTTTCTGACCGGCATCACTCTGCTGATTGTTCACGCGAAGACGCTTCCCGGCAGGGCCGAGAGCCGTTTTCGCCGCCTGTGGATTCGTTATCTGTTTGGACTCAAGACGCTGCTGCTCGCCTTCCTGGGAGCGCTGGCGGCGATTATTGCCCGCGCTGAGCAGAGCGGCTCCGCGCCTTCGATCAGCGGGTTTCTGTTCCTGACGCTTGGCTTTGTGGTGGTAATCGTTGGCAGCGCGCTCGCGCTCTCTCTTCGCACCGGCCAGAGCGGCGCGCGGTTGGGCAGCGCCAACGAAACGGCCACCGACAGGATGGATGATCGGTACTGGAAGCTCGGCGCGTTCTACGTGAACGCGCAAGACCCATCGTTCCTGGTCGAACGACGTTTTGGCGTTGGCTGGACGCTCAATTTTGGCAATCCCAAAGCGCTGGCCGCCATCATCGGGCTGCTGGTGGTGATCGTGCTGCTGCCTCTTCTGACGATTGTGCTGAGCGCCGGGCATTGAGCGCTCAGGCAGCGGGAGGTTTTTCCAATGGCAGCAGAAACCAGAACGTTGATCCAGCGCCCGGCGCGCTCTGCACGCCCACCTGCCCGCCGTGCCAGCGGATAATCATCTTGCAGATATACAGGCCCAGGCCCAGGCCAACGCCTGAACCACTTTGCACCGCGATGCCCGCCACGCGATGAAAGCGCTCCCAAATCTGCCCCTGCGCCTCAAAGGGAATCCCTGGCCCCTGGTCGCGCACCCAGACGCGCACCTGCTGATCTTCGCGCTGCACGCCGACATCAACAGGCCGGTCAGCAGAGGAATATTTGATGGCGTTGGTCATATAGTTCGTCACCACCTGCCCGATGCGGTCAGTGTCCACCCGCACGGGCACACGTTCCCCCTCTGGCAGATGCAGGCGAATCAGACGCCCAGGCGATGCCTGATGCTGCTCCTCGACTGCCGCGCGCACAACCGCCACCAGATCAACCGACTCCAGATGTAGTTCCAGCCGCTCCGCCTGGATGCGCGACGTATCCAGCAATTCGTTGACCAGGCGAGTCAGCCGCCCCATCTGCCCTTCGGTTTGCCCTAGCTGCTCGTCCAGGGCTTGCAGCATCCTGGATATATCAGCGGGCAGCGCCGCCTGCTCCTGCTGAAGATGCCGGAGACGGCGCCGGGCCAGTTGGAGATGGAGCTTGAGCGTGGTCAGCGGCGTTCTCAGTTCGTGACTGGTCACACCGAGGAAAGCGTCCATGCGCTGGTTGGCCTCGTGCGCTGCCAGTTCGCTGGCTCGCGCTGCCTCCCGCTCGTGTTCCAGGCGCGCGTTTTCCATCAGCGCCAGCCCCTGGCGCACAATCACCAGCAGCATCAGCACAAAGGTCACTTCCAGAGGATGGACCGGGTTCATCGCGGGCTGCGGCGCCAGCACAGCGCGTACATCAATAATTTCACTGGCGAGCAGCGCTGCCAGAAAAGGCATCAAGAAGCGGAGGGTATAAACGAAATCTTGCCGCTGAAAGGACGCAGGTGGCTGGGGCAGGGGCTGATGATCCACCTGGACCACTGGCCCGCGCTGAATGAGGCGCATCTGGACCAGGGCAGCCAGGGGGATGAGCAGATAAAAAGTCGTCCAGAAGAGGTCAGGCGGACTGCCGGGGATGTGACGCCCAATATTCAAGATGCGCCAGGCCACCCAGGTATCGGCGACAATCAAGCAGCTAAAAGCGGCAATCAGCAGGCTCAGGGTTGCGCGTTCCACATAGCTGCGAATCTGGCGCATCAGCACGACTGTCAGGCTAAAGAGGATCACCAGATCGCCTATCGGGTAGGCCAGGTTGACAATCTTGCCTGCTGTTGATTCATTGCTTGCCAGATAGATGGGCGCCAGAATGAAGTACCAGGAGAGCGCCACAGCAGCGCCTATCAACAGCAGACCATCCAGCGCCACTTTCAGGCGCAAGGTCCAGGTGCTGCTACAGGGCAAAAAGGCAATCGCCAGGAAAAAAAAAGGGTATTGAAAGATAAAGAACAGGTCCGGCACAGTGGGGAAGGGTGGATGACCAGGGAAGAGGATTTGATCCCAGATGGACCAGAGGGTCCGCGCCGTCGCGTAGGAGAGCAGCGCGGCGCTCAACATCCACCAGGAGAGCCTTCCTGGCTGGCGGGCGCGCGTGAGCCAGATGGCAACAAAGGCCACTATGCCCAGTTCCGGCCAGGCCAGCGCGGCGCGAAACCAATCAGTGACAGGACCGCCCCAGGATGGCTGTACGGTTGTTACTATCGCCTGGTAGATGACGATTAGCCCGCCGACAAGCGCGCCGCCGCGCAGCAGCGGATCATGCCAGATGAACCGCGCCAGCCGCGGACGCGGGTAAGATGGAAGCAGGTGAGCAGGTTGGGGGTCAAGTGCCGCTGAGGGGTGGGTCACAGCGTTACCAGACCTTTCCAGCAAAAAGAGGTGCCTCTTCGATTTCTTTCTTGCCCTGCATAATTCACACCGAGAGGAACACCTGCCCTGGCGAGCGCGCTGCGGTCCGCGCACCAAGGAGCGTATTGCTCACATAGCTCAACGGTTTCTACACGCGCCTTTCTCCTCTCGATACTGGATACCGTGCCCCTGCCTGAGATTTGGGGGCAGCAAGAAGTATATCCGACGAGACGGCCAAAATCCATCAGCCGCACGCTGGCGCAGGGCCATGTACCAGTTGCATCTGGCGCGGCTGCCTGGCGCGTCAACGCGCGGCTGGAGGCGCGCCAGGCAGCTACTCCGCGTTCCCGCCGCGTTCCGCTGCCACTGGCTGCGAGGCAGAAAGTTCCGTTCCTTCTACCACAGGTTTTTCTACCACGGGTTTTTCTACCACAGGTCTTTCTACCACAGGTGCCTTTCCGTTTGCCGCTGCTCCATGCCTGGATCGCCAGGTGATAAGCGGTGTCAGGGTCAGGACACGCTCGCGCCGCTCCTCTTCATCCATCCTGCGCAGCCGCGCTTTCAGCACATCGCTGCGCGTCACAATCCCCACCAGGCGAGAAGGCTCGTCGGGGGCGACGACCAGCACGCGCCCAACATTAGCCGCCAGCATGCGATTGGCAACGATCCGCAGTGGCTCATAGGGAAACGCGACGACCAGTTTGCGACCAACCAGGCTTTCAAGGGTGTGTTCCCCTTGCCCGTCGCGTGTGGAGAGTTCAAGCAGGTCAGAGCGCGTGACAATACCAACCAGCTTTCCATCATGGTCCACCAGCGGATAGCCTTGATGGCGGGGGCTGCCCGCAGCAAAGAATCGGCTTTGTGCCTCGCGGACCGTCATAGCAGCAGGGATCGTCATCACCTGCCGGGTCATCACCGTGCCGACTTTCAGCATCTCCAGCGGGTCGACGGCATATTCGCGGGCCACATGATGGCCGCGCCGGGCCACTTTCTCCGTGAGGATGGAACGGCGCAGCGCCAGGACTGTAAAGGCGTGGGCCGCCACGCACGCGATGAGCAGGGGCAGGAGCAGGTTAACATCGTGCGTCAGTTCCAGCGCAAAGATGACGCCCGTGAACGGCGAGCGCATGGTGCCGCCCAGAATGGCGGCCATGCTCACCAGCGACCAGACGCCAGGGTCGCCAATGGGAACGACTGTCGCTTCCAGCCCGCCCAGCGCGGCCCCGACCATCAGCAACGGCGCCAGCACACCGCCGGAGGTGCCTGAACCCAGCGAAATCGCCCAGATCGCGGATTTTACGAGTAAGACCGCCAGCACCAGTTTGATGGTGAATTGGCCGCTGATGAGCGTGCGGATGGTATCATAGCCAACGCCGAGCGTATGGGGAAAGAAGAAGCCGCCGATGCCAACGACAACCCCGCCTATTACCGGCCACCACATCCAGTGGATGGGCAGGCGGCGAAATACATCCTCGGCGGCATAGACCGCCACCGTCAGCAGAAACGCGCCCGCGCCCGCAATCACTCCAACCAGCGGGCAAAGCAGCAGCCCTGTGATAGACATCATCGGATGGGGTCCAGTAGGAAAGAGCGGGCCAGGGCCGATCAGCACACCCCGCAGGATGGCCGCCGCCGCGCTGGCAACCGCCACCGGGATCATGCTGCGCGGTTTCCACTCGAACAGCAGCAGTTCTACCGCCAGCAGCACCGCCGCTACCGGTGAGGAAAAGGTGGCCGACATGCCACCGGCTGCCCCCGCGACCAGCAGCACTTTGCGCTCTGCTGCTGAGAGATGCAGAAATTGACCGATGATGGAACCAAAAGCCCCGCCCGTCATGATGATTGGCCCTTCGGCGCCAAACGGGCCGCCAGAACCAATCGAGATGGCCGAGGAGAGCGGCTTCAGAATCGCCACGCGCGGTTGAATGCGGCTCTGGCCGATCAAAATCGCTTCCATCGCCTCCGGGATGCCGTGCCCGCGAATACGCTCCGAGCCGTAGCGTGCCATCAGGCCGATAATCAATCCACCGCCAGCAGGTACCAGAATCTCCCACGCGCCCAGCGTATTATCGGCGGGGGAATTAAAAGCGAATGAAAGGTGCCCATAAAAGAAGAGATTGGTGAAGAAGCCAATGAGTCCTAATAAGACAATGGCAATAAGCGCGCAGAGTAATCCCACCAGCAGGGCCAGGACAGAAAGCCACAGCAGTCGCCCATTGGCGGTAAAGTCACCTAATTTGCTTTCTCCTTGCGCGATGGCGCTCTCCATCGCAACCTCTTTGGCCGCTGCATGAGATGGCAGGGCGGTAAAACACTGTTTCAGACGGGATAAGAAAGGACGACGCATCCAACCTCCTCAAGAAGATATGGCTGATTCCAGGGACAGGGAGCCTTGTCTTTCCTTATTATATCGCGTTGCGATGTATCTGCCAAGGGCAGGCGTATGGCCCGGTCATATCGCCTCCCGCTCTTGACAAAAGCTGTAATACTCATTATGCTAGGTATATCATTACAACAAGGAGTTAACATTATGCGTACTCTCCGCTTTCTGCTTCCTGGGCTGGCGCTTTGCTTCCTGGCGGCCTGTGGCGCCAGTCCATCGGCCCCAGCGGTGCAGATTGCCGAGTTCTCCCTTCCAATTGCCGGAAGCTATCCGCGTGGGATTGTCGCCGGGCCAGATGGCAACCTCTGGTTTACCGAATTTGCCTTCGGCGCCAATCAGATTGGGCGCATCACTCCCGGCGGCAAGCTCACCGAGTTTCCTTTGCCAGAGCCGGTCAACGAGCCGGATGGGATTGTCGCCGGGCCGGACGGCAATCTCTGGTTTACAGAGGGTCTGGGCAACGCCATTGGGCGCATTACCCCATCAGGCACCATCACCGAGTTTCCCCTGCCAACTCCCTTCAGCGTGGCGCGCGACATCACCGTTGGGCGAGATGGCGCGCTGTGGTTCACCGAAGAGACGGGCAACCGCATTGGGCGCATCACCACCAGCGGCACCATCACCGAGTTTCCGGCTCAGGGCCACCCGCTGGAGCTTGCCGTTGGCGCGGATGGCAACCTGTGGTTTACGCAGAACGCGGGGAATGCAATCGGGCGTCTGACGCCAGCAGGCGCGCTCACCCTGTTTCCCATTCCTACTGCCCATAGCAATGGGATGGGTATTACCGCCGGGCCAGACGGCAATATCTGGTTCACAGAGATTGATGGGAACAAGATCGGGCGCATCACGCCCCAGGGCGTCATTACCGAGTTTCCCCTGCCGACGGCCATGAGCTGGCCCAGCGGCATTACCACCGGGCCAGATGGCGCGCTCTGGTTCACGGAGCAGAGTACGAACCGCATCGGGCGTATCACGCCCCAGGGGGCCATCACCGAATATCCCGTGCCTACTCCGCTCAGCCAGCCCTATGACATTACCACCGGACCAGGAAAAACGATCTGGTTCACAGAGCAGGCGACATCTCAAATTGGGCGCCTGACGCCGTAAAGATTGCCGCTTCTGGCCGGGCGGCGTTAGCTGCCCAGTTTCTTCTGGATGTCCTGTGCCGCCTGTTCTGCCGCCTGCAAGGGCTGCACCTGCGCCTCCAGCGGCGTCAGCAGCGCTTGAATCGCTGCCACATCGGCTTTCAGCGCCGCGACATCCACAGGCGGCGCTTTCAACTCTGCCTGAAGCTGGGCAACCTGCGCTTCGAGCGCCAGGATGTCTTGCCCTACCCAGATTTTATAGACGCCCCGGCTGGGCGTCCAGCCCAGGCTGGTCATGCGGAAGTCCTGGCGCGAACCGGCGCCAATGCTGGGGTTGCCCGGCTCGATGCTCGGCAGGGTGCGCTCCACCGCCAGCGGCAAATCGGTTGAATCCCAGGGATGCGTCAGTATCCAGTCGCGGAAGCCCTTGACTACCGCGACGCCGTTGGGGGCCAGCAGCGTCGCGCCATCATCATGCCAGCCAGCAGGAATCCCCATGTTGTTGCTCCCTTCAATAAACACATTCACATCCACATTGCCAGAGATGCCCGGCACGCTGCCTCTGTCGGTATATTGCAGGAATTCGTAGCTGCTCCAGGGATGCGGCGCGGGCGGGCGGCTGTTGGGGTCAAATGTCCAGCGCGCGTAGACCAGCGGATAGCGCGCCAGGCGCGCATCCTGGAGCTTTGAGGCGATGAACGATTGGTACGAGTAGATGCGTGGCAGCTTGCCGAAGTTTTTCTCGGTTTGTTGCAGAAAGGCCAGCGCCCAATCCGCCGTCGCTTGCGCGACGTTTTCTTCGTAGTCCAGCATCACAAAATCTTGCGATCTGAGCCTGCTGCCAACGACGCTGTGCAGGTAGTTGGCCTCGGCAACGGCGCCAGCAGTGCCGGGCTGCAAGTTGGGGTAGGCGTAATGATAGACGCCAATGACTTCGACGCCTGCGGCGAGCGCGCCTTTCCAATAGGCTTCGAAATGTTGATCGGGCACGCCGACCCCCTGCGAGGCTCGCATGATGACTCTGGCAATCGAATCGCCTGAACGAGACCAGGCGACATACGCCGGCCAGTTGATTTGTGCCGGCTGCCAGCTAGAGATGTCGGCAAGGAGTGCATTCCCCATCTCTTCCTCCACTTCTTCCACTTCTTCACTAAAAACCATCCCGGCGAATAAATTCGCCGCTGCGGGCCTCCGGCCAGAACACCCGCGCAGCGGGTTGAAACACCATCCCGGCGAATAAATTCGCCGCTGCGGGCCTCCGGCCAGAACACCCGCGCAGCGGGTGGGGTGGCGGCACGCCCTTAGCGGCCAGTAAATTGACTGAATGCTCTTTCCCACCAGCCAGGCTTGACAAATGAGAGAGCAGGCGTTATACTCTCTCTAGCCCCTCGATTGTGCAGGGGTTACGTTCTTGACCAGACAACGGCACGGCGCCCAAGGTGAAAATCCACACCAAAGACGCCACTCACCCCATCCCCGGCAGAACCGGAGGATGGGGCTTAACGGGTCATTCTACCATCTTCCAGGTAGACCATCCCTCGCGGCTCCCATCCTCTGGACGGGCTGAGCGTTGTCAGCCATCGAGCGCGGCAGCAGACGGCAGCCCAGCCTCCCGGCTGGCAGCCCATCGGCGAATAAATTCGCCGCTAAGGGCCTCCGGCCTCCCGGCTGGCAGCGCCGTCCGCCTGTATCGCTCTCAGGGTTGACGCGCAGGCTCCGGGCAGATCGGGTGAGGGAGCCGCGTGGCTGTGTCAGGCAGCAAGAAAGGATGGCTTCCTCATGGCTTCTCGCTTGAATGTCACCGCAGCCGAACGCCTCTGCTACAGCCGCCGCAAGCTGGCGGCCATCTCAGCCCTGCGCAACGCGGGGCTGGACCCCACCGTCTGTGGGCTGCACAAAGACTACCGTGTCCCTGGCATGCGGGGCAAGGTCTATCTGGTGCAGCATCCTGGCGGCATTATTTATGCCTTTGCGACCCTGCCAGACATCCTGCGCTACGCGGCAGAGCGGCAGGCGGGCCATCCCTGGCGTCGGGGGCCGGTCCTGCCAGAGCCAAAGCGCGTGGGCTGCGCGGGGAAGGACTGCACGTATGCGGCGAATCTGATGATCGAGGGGCAGCCCTATTGCCAGGGACACGCCTATATCTACCGGCAGCTCTTACGCGCCAGCGGGAGGGGGGCGTCGTGATCTCTCCCTCCGACAGTTTTTCTCGAAGCGGAACGGGTGCGGCACCCCAACGTTGGCCGGCAGGGATTGGGGGTCTGGCGCGGGCTGCTCCCGCTGCGCTCGAAAAAAACTACCAGGGGCAGAGGCGCTCTCACGCGGCTGATCCAGGCAAGGCGACCTCCAGATACTCAGCCGTCGTCTCCGGTGTGGGAATCGGCTCGTGATCTTCGAGCATCCCCTGGAGATGCAGCGCGAGAGCGGCGCGCATGTTCTGCTCGACTTCTTCTTGGGTATCTCCAACAGCGACCTCTGATCGCATCGCGTACTTTCATCTACGTGATCGCCAACCTTATCCCCATTATATCGCGGCTTCAACTGCCGCGCTCACCCTGATACCTCAAGTCCCTGCTCTTCTTGAAGGCTTGTTCAGCCTCCGCTGTTCGCCCCAAGGCTTGAAGTGTCAAAACTGTTCACAAGAAATAACGTCATCTCTTGACGAATAGCGACAGCTATGCTATACTCTTGGTATGAAGCTTTCAGAGTATGCCAAGCAACAAGGCATTAGCTATCGCACCGCGTTTCGCTGGTGGCAGGCCGGGCAGATTCCTGGCTATCAGGCGGCAACGGGTACTATTCTTGTGCACGACCCCAAGGCCGCTGTCTCTGCCCCGCAGCGGGTTGCCATCTCTGCCCGCGTCTCATCTCACGAGCATCAGGCCAACGCGAGACCGGCAGGCCGAGCGCCTGGTAAGTTACTGCGCGGCGAAGGGCTATCAGGTGAGCAAAGTCGTCAAGGAGATTGCCTCCGGGGTCAATGATAGCCGCCCCAAATTGCTGGCCCTCTTAGAGGACCAGGCGATCACCCTGATTGTCGTCGAACACCGTGACCGGCTCACCCGTTTTGGCTTCCGCTATCTGGATACGTTGCTCAAGGGGCAGGGCCGCAGTCTTGAAGTGGTCAATCAGGCAGAAAACGAGACGGAAGACCTCCTCTCAGACCTGACGAGCATCATCTACTCGTTCTGCGCTCGCCTGTATGGACAACGCCGGGCCAAGCGCAAGACCGAAGCGTTGGTCAAAGCCTTAGAAGCCGGGGAGGGCACGGATGCAACTGGTTGAGCAGCATGTGATCTCCAAGGCGGACCCGCGCTTTGCCCCCATTGATGCGGCGGCGTTCAAGGCGAAGAACCTCTACAATGCGGCCAATTATCTGGTGCGGCAAGCCTACATCTTTGAGCATCGGTATGTGGGCTATGCCGAACTCTTTCATCTGCTCAAGCACCACGAAGCCTACACCGCCCTGCCGCGCAAAGTCTCCAATGACATCTTGCGCCAGCTTGATAAGAACTGGCGGGCCTTCTTCGCCGAATGTCGCGCGTATCGAGAAGACCCAGGCAGGTTCGTTGGCCGCCCGAAACTCCCAAAATACAAGCACAAAACCAAGGGACGGTTCTTGTTGATCTATGATATGCAGGCCATTTCCCGCCGCGCTCTGGCGCGGGGCGCGTTGCGTCCTTCTGGCCTGAATATCGAAGTCCAGACCGCTCATGGCCGCGTGAAGCAGGCCCGCATTGTTCCACGCGCGGGCTACTATGTCGTCGAAATCGTCTATGAGCAAGCCGAAGCCGCGCCTTCTGGCAATCCCGCTCTGTATGCCGCGGTAGACATTGGCGTTGATAATCTGGCTGCGATAACTTCAAACAAGCGGGGCTTTCTCCCCCGACTGGTTAATGGTCGCCCGATTAAATCAACCAACCAATTTTACAATAAGCGGAAGGCCGAGTTGCAGGAGGCGTTAGGCCATCCAGGGACAACAGCACGGATGGAGCGCTTCACGGTGAAACGGACCCGGCGTATCACCCACTATCTGCACACGGCGAGCAAGGCCATCATCGCCCTGCTCGTCGCAGAGGACATTGGTACGCTGGTGGTGGGCAAAAATGCCGGTTGGAAGCAGGAAGCAGCGTTAGGGCGGGTGAACAATCAGCACTTCGTCGGTTTGCCCCATGCCCGCTTCATTGCCATGCTGGCATACAAGGCAAAGCTGGCTGGCATCCGCTGTGTGCTGCAAGAGGAAAGCTACACGTCTCAGGCCAGCTTCTTAGACGGCGATGCCATTCCGACCTATGACCCGAAGCAGGAAGACAAGCATGTCTTCAGTGGCAAGCGGGTCAAGCGCGGGCTGTATCGCGCCAGGGATGGGCGCACCTTGAACGCGGATGTGAATGGGAGTTACAACATCCTGCGCAAAGCACTCCCGACGGCGTTTGCCAACGGGATAGAGGCCGTTGCAGTTCGGCCTGTATGGCTCACGTTTGCCTGGTCAGTCCAGCCAAGGGCGCTGGCGGCAGCGGGAGCCATACCAACCAGAGCATAGATGTCTATGCTTTGTGATACTGTTATAACCCAGACCCAGGTAATCGCCCTTGAGTGGTAACTTGAGCGCGTAGCCCAGGTAGGAAGCCAGCGTATGGCCGCCGACTTTGAAGCGGGCTGCTTCGCCTAATTGCCTGAGTGTGAGCTTGCCGCGTTTGTAACGCCGCAGCAGGAGCAGCAGCGTCAGCGGATTGGCTGCTGGCGTCATGCCGACGATCTCTCGCGGCGCCAGGTCATGCCGCAGCAGCGCGGCCTTCAGTTCGCGGGGTCTGATGAATTGCTTCCAGGCATGGAGATTGGGCGGCAGGATGCTGGTCACTTTCCAGTCCTGGAAGAGTTTGATGAGCGCGAGCTTGCTTACAAGCGTGCGGTTGACGGTATCGAAGCAGTAGACGCCGCCCGGCGCCAGCACGCGGGCAGTTTCGGAGATAACCTGCTCTAGATCGTTGACATGCTCCAGCACGTCGCAGCAGTAGACTAGATCAAAGCTGGCGTCGGCAAAAGGCAGTGCCTCGCCAGCAGCAACCTGATAGTCAATTGCCAGACCCGACAGACGAGCGTGCGCCCGCGCCGTCGCAATGGAGGGCGCCGAAGGGTCCACGCCCGTCACCTGGCAGCCGAGCCGGGCGAACTCTTCGGCCAGCAGCCCGCCGCCACAGCCCACATCCAGCGCGCGCAGCCTGCGCGGGTCCAGCCGCAGCCGCTCCGTCAGCACCTGGCGAAAGTAGCCAAAGCGTGCGGGATTGAGCGCTGCGCGCAAGAGCGACAGCGGCTCATCCTCGTTCCACCAGATGTCGCCGGAGCGATTGTAGAGTTGGTTATCAACAGGCATCAGTGAAGAGTATATATCGTTTCAGCGCAAGGCGCTGCCAGCACAGCAGGGTACCGCATCGCACAGAGAAACAGGGAGACGCGGTACTCCTCTGGTTGCCAGCTTTAGCCAGGTAGCTGGACACCCAGTTGTTTGAGCATGCCAGGTAAGCCGCCATCGGGCGCTGGCTCGCCAAGATACTTGATGGCTTTCCCATCCTTGAAGGTAAAAAACGATGTTTCTTCGGGCAGATAGATTTTTTTGCCAGTCGCAGGGATCGATGGCATCCCCGGCAGGTTCAAGGCCCCCGTGTGCGTCCCGGTAATGTGGTGCTTGATTGTTACGGTATCACCGCTTTCCGAGGCCGTCGTCTCGACGAACTTGAAGTCAGGAAACGCGGCGTTGATCGCGTGCATAAAGCCCATGTAATCCTGTTTGGTCAGCGGCTGGGGGGTAACGCCCAGGAACTGGAAATCATCGGCAGTGAGGCTGTTCATCGTGGTGACATCGCCAGATGAAAAGGCGTGTAACGCTTTGCGTGCCAGATCGAGATCGCTCATGGTGTTGGTCTCCCTTTCAAATTACCCCATTTTTCAAAATTACCCCATTTTGGGGACGACGCCAAGCTGCTGCAACATGCCGAGGAAATCGGTCTCGGCCCACTCTTCCGCGAATTTGCCATCGGCGACGCGGCTCATGGTGATCTGCGAGACGGTGATGGATTTGCCGGTGGCAGGGATGCCAAACAATTCGCCTTTGTGCGTGCCCTGATAGGTGCGGCGCTGCACCACCGTATCGCCCTCGGCCACCACAGCATCCACCGTCATCTTCAGGTCTGGGAAGGCGCCGTGCATCGCCTTCAAGATCGCCTTGAGGCCCTCGCGGTCAGGCGAAAAGCCGGTGGGTGGCTTATGCAATACATAATTCGGGGCCATATGGGTATCAATCAGCGTGACATCGCCAGTCCGCCAGATTTCCTCCGTCGTGCTGCGCACAAAGCTCTTGTTGTCTGTTGCCATTGGAGAATCACTCCTTTCTACACCCCTCACAAACTGAATTGATGCTCTGGAAAGAGTATGCGGCAGAACTGGCGTTTTCCCCATAGCATTCGCTTATCATCCTCTAGGCATGTTGGGGGTTTTCTGGATTTCTGAGTTGTGATAGTATCTTTGCGGCTGATCTATCGAGCGGCTGGAGATGTAGTACGTAGTAGGGTGTAACCGGGGAGGTGTGCAGCCATGAAAAAAGCAGCGCAAGCCGTTCCAAATCAACGCTTGAGAGCGGCCCGCGAACTGCGCGGCTGGTCCCAGAAGTATGTTGCCGAGCAGATCGGAGCCGACCACTACTACCTGAGCCGCTGGGAGCGCGGCACGGCAGTGCCCAGTCCGTACTATCGCAGCAAGCTCTGCGCCCTCTTCGAGATGGACGCCAAAGCGCTGGGTCTGGTGCCAGAGACGCCGCCCAACCAGCCAGCAGCGCAGCAGGCGCCAGAACAGACCGCCGCGCTCACGCCAGCCGCCGTACACGATCCCGCGATTCCGCCGCTGCTGGTGCCGCCTGAAGACCTGATCGGGCGCGATGCCTTGCTGCCGCAGCTCCGCGCCTATCTGTGCGTCGATAAAGAGCCTGGCATGATCGCGCTCTATGGGCTGCCGGGCGTGGGGAAAACGACGCTGGCCGTTGCGCTCGCGCATGACCGCGCCATTCAGCAGCACTTTCAAGGCGGCATCCTGTGGGCCGGGCTGGCGGCCCAGCCCGATATTCCCAGCCTGCTCAGCCGTTGGGGCGCGCTGCTGGGCGTCACCGAGAGCGAAAGCCAGAAGCTGCGGACGCCGGAGGCATGGATTCGACGGCTCCGCGCGGCGATTGGCGAGCGCCAGATGCTGCTGGTGATCGATGATGCCTGGGAGATCGAGCAGGCGCTGGCCTTCAAAGTTGGCGGCCCCGGCTGCGCCTATCTGGTGACAACGCGCTTTCCTGGTCTGGCGCTGCAATTTGCCGGGAGCGGCGCGACCCATATTAAGGAATTGAGCGATCACGACGGCGTGCGCCTGCTCGCCAGGCTGGCGCCGCAGGTGGTGACGGATGAACCCAAAGTCGCTCAGAGCCTGGTACAGTCCGTTGGCGGGCTGCCGCTGGCGCTGACGCTGATTGGCAACTATCTGCGCATCCAGGCGCACAGCGGCCAGCCGCGCCGTCTGCGCGCGGCGATTGAACGGCTGCGCACGGATGAAGAGCGGCTGCGCCTGGAGGGACCGCAGGCGCTGCTGGAGCGCTCGCCTGGTCTGCCGGAGGGCGTCCGGGTCTCGCTGCAAGCAGTCATTGAAATAAGCGAGCAGCAGTTAGCGCCAGCGGCGCGCGCGGCGCTGCACGCGCTCTCCGTCTTTCCAGCCAAGCCCAACAGCTTTTCAGAAGAAGCGGCGCTGGCCGTCTGCCAGACATCGGAGGAGACGCTGGACGCGCTCAGCGACGCGGGACTGCTGGAAAGTCACGGGCCGGGGCGCTACACGCTGCACCAGACGATTGCCGATTATGCGCGGGTTCATCTGAACGATTCTGCTGCCTTTACGTGCCTGGCGGAATACTTTGCCGACTATCTGGAGCAGCACGCGCGCGACAGCGAGCGGCTAACCCAGGAAGTGAATAACATCTTTGCCGCGCTGGAAGCCGCGCACACGTCCGGCCACGATCTGGCGCTGGTGCGGGGAGTAAACGCTTTCTTTCATTTCTTTTTTACCGGGGGCAGATATTCCCAGGAGGGACGCGCCTATCTGGAATACGCGGTTCAGGCCGCCCGCCGACTGGACGATGAGGCGCGGCTGGCCGAGACGCTGTACCATCAGGCCAAGGCTCTCTACAGCCAGGGGCAGCAGGCACAGGCACAAGCATATGCCCAGGAAGCGCAGGAGCGCGCCAGCCAGGTCGGAGACGCCCACCTGCTCAGCGAGATTCTGATCCTGCTGGGCGTGCTGGCGCGCTTCCGCACGTCGCCTGATCTGGCCGAAACGTATTTTCAGGAGAGCCTGAAACTGGCGCGCCAGGCCAACGATCCCAGGCTCATCAGCGATGCCCTTTCGCATGTGGGCAGCGTCCTCAGCGACAAGGGGCGCTATGTCGAGGCCGAAGGGTATCAGCAAGAGGCGCTGGCAATTGCGCGGGACGTAGATGATCGTGAAGGGGTGACAGTCCTCCTCCTGAATCTCTGCTCAATGGCGCTGATGCGCGGGGATTTTGCCAGCGGCGAAGCCTATGGGCAGGAGGCGCTGGCGCTGGCCCGCGAAACGGGCTATCTCGACGCGGCGTGCGCGACGCTGACCAACCTGGGCAGCGCGGCGCTCGATCAGGGAGACGCGGCAAAGGCTGAAGCCTATCTGACCGAGGCGCTCAGCCTGGCCCGCCAGGTCGGAGACGCCAAACTTGCCAGCGTTGATCTGGCAACGCTGGGCACGGTGGCAATGCGCCAGGAACGTCCGCATCAGGCAGCAGCCTACTTTCAAGAAGCGCTTCAGATGGCGCGGCAGATTGGTGACAAATGGCTGCTGGGCGCGGTGCTGGCAGAATATGGCGAACTGGCGCTCAAGCAGCAGCGTCTCGATGAGGCGTTTGAGGCGTTTCAGGAAGGTCTGGCCGTCTCCGCGCAAGGCAGCCAGGAAGTCACAGCTACATCGCTCTATGGGCTGGCGCAGGTGGCAGCGGCGCGCGGCAACCCGCTTGAGGCGCGGCGGCAGGGCGAAGAGAGCTTGCGGCTCTTTGAAGCGATGAGCCACCGGCTGACGGACACGGTGAAGTCCTGGCTTGAGGGCATTCCCAGCGAGGGATGATAGGTGCAGTGTTGCTGAGAAATAATATCAAGGTGCCCTGGCAGAGCTTAACCTTAATGTTTACGTCTTCGCCTATCTGATTGGTGACTACCAGGCGATTTTGGCGAAGGTGTTTGTCGTGGACGGGGTTGTGATGGCTGTTGGGGCACTACAGGGGTTGAAGCTGGGGCAGAACCCTGGACTTGAATATTGACTCCGTAAATGTGCGCCTCATGCTTGCTATTCTCAAAAATCTTAAATGTGCCTGTATTATCAAAGGTAAGCATCAGCGCGGTGTAAAGATCGCGGATTGCTTCATGTAGCTCAGGGTAATTGCGCAAGTCTAGTACCTTGACGCCTAGACTCTGTAAATCTGTTATTCCAACCCGCCGTGAATGTGAAAGAAAATTGTTGTGGTTTGCAAGGTATTCACTGATCTGGTTTGCCTTAAGGGCAGCATCAGGCTCACCCGCGAACATGAAGCGTTCTAACCACTTGGAGACAAGGTCACGTGCAAGAGCTAAGTGATTATCACATTCTGCCAGCAATGAAGGGCCATACTGGCGCAGAATAGGCACCCATGATGGGAGTTTGCTTTGATCGCGGTTGATCTCATCTTGAGCTTTCTGAAATTGGTCTTTGATCGCCTGTGCTGGCGCTACTATTTGTTGTCCATCGCGGATCATTAGCATTTGGGGATCGGTAGGCCCTAATTCGGAGCGTTCATCCAGCAACAACTCATCGCCTGACATTGCCATCATGGTTGCAGCACTTTTGGCAACGTTTGGGATGATAAAACGTATTTTTGAAAAGCGCGCCCGCAAGAGTTCTACAATGGATTCAGTGGCTTCTGCTGACCCTCCTGGCGAGTGCAATAGCACATCAAGTGCGGTATCACGGGGAAGGTTACGTGTTACCTCATCGAAACCATCTTTATCATTCAGCCCAATAGCTGCAAGGGGTCCAGTGAACTGTGCTTTTATGGGATTTTTGGCGGTAAAGTCAGCTGCGTAAATAACTAAATCTCGTCCAGTAATTTGCCGAACTGCGTCGATCTTCCTACGCCGAACAATGTCATAAGCATCAGACCGAGAAGCGAGTGCAGCAACTTCCTGGACGATCTCATTCCAACTAGCCACGCTTCGGAGCCTCCAGGGCGGTTGTGGAGGTGCTTTGGATAATTTGTGGACCTTGCATCGCATACAAAGCTGCCTGGTACTCTGTCATCGTGATACCAAACAGTTTCATAGCTTCAGCAATCTTGGGGTTTTCTCGCTCAAACTCAGTAATCTGGTCTTGGATGGGCTTTGGCTCTTTCGTCGTTGACATCGAGCTTTTCTCCTATCTTCTTCTAGACACCCAAGTAAACACATGGTAGCATAACACAGCCCAAAAGTCAATGCTTATTATACGAATCTGATACAGCTTTATCCCTCAGCCTTTGCAGAGCAGCAGCAGCGCGGCGCACCTCGCAATCCGCATTCCGAAGGCAGGCCGTAAAGAGTGCCAGAGTACGCTCAAGAGCCTGGTGTAATTGCTTCATCCCGCCCAAAAGTCCTGTTTTCTGCAAAACGCGCCTGCAAATGTTGACAACCACGCTCTGACCAGGTATACTTTGCTCACGTTCTCCGATGAGAGCGCATTCTTTCCCTGGAGTTTGTGAAGTTCGACGAGGGAACTGAAGAACGGCTGGCGAGGTCGGCCAAGAAATGCCGACAGCGCCAAATGACCCCATATCAGGTCAAACCAGAGATGGGGCTGGGGAGGTATTGTACCATCGAGACCCCCACAGCGGCTCTGGCAGCAAAACCCATCAGGCATGGTTTGATCCGGGTTGAACGGTCAGAGCCGCTTCCGTTTCTGTGCAGTCAAACTGCAAGAAAGGCTGGTCTCACATGGCAACCTCTTCCGCATCCAAGCGCGGCTTCTCTGCCTTCTCCTGGTTCCGCAAGCCGCGCACAGCCTCCGCCCCTGCCGGTTGGAAAACCGGCGCTCCGCCCCACCCTGGCCTCACCCCGGCCCTCTCCACGGGTGGAGAGGGCCGGGGTGAGGCCAGCGGACGCCCGGCCTCCCTCTTTGCCGCGTCTCAGCCTCCATCCCAGGCATCGCAGAGGCCGCCGCGCCTCTCGCTCGCCCTCTCCAGCGAGCAGCTTGATCTCACCCTGCTGGTCTCCTGTCTGCCCGACTGGCTGCATTATTGGCTGGTCGCGCAGTTGCAGCTACTCCTCGCCTACTATCGCGCGCAGCCTCAGCCCGACTCTCCAGCCGATCTCTTGCGCGCCTATCCTTCCTCCGCCCCACCACAGGACCGCCTGAGTCAGTTACGCGCCGAACTCCTGTCGGCGCTGCTGATCGGGCTGGCGACAGCCGCCGCGCCGCTGGAGCGGGTGAGCCGCCCGACGCGCAATCGGGCGCTGGTAGCGCAGGC
>Ga0209062_1001538_pt1 | contig 39342 bp, 36 predicted proteins | sample Coa_R2_2_FD_187158 | JGI IMG/M metagenome (GOLD analysis project Ga0209062, IMG submission 187158) | Surface soil microbial communities from Centralia Pennsylvania, which are recovering from an underground coalmine fire - Coalmine... | ecosystem: Environmental > Terrestrial > Soil > Unclassified...
GTCGCCAAGACCCAGGATGCCGACGGCTCGATCACCACAAGCCGCGAGGACATCTACGGCGGCAAGATCGTCCCGTTCGTGCCCTTCACCAAGCTCGAAGGCGACAAGATCGTCGGCACGCACAACCGGTAAGCAGGTACGAGCACATCCTGTTCATCCAGCGAGGGATCTATCGCGGCACCTGCCCATAGATCCCCCGCTGCGCTCGGGATGACACCATCTCCCAGCCGGAGATCAGCCGTTGAAACTCTCCGTCGACCTCGACAATCGGCCGCCGCTCACCTTCTACCTGTCCGTCGGGCTGGTCGCCGGCAGCATCATCGCGCTGCAAATCGGCATCATGCGCGTGTTCTCGGTCGGCAGCTGGGCGCATTTCGGCTCGCTGGTCGTGAGCCTCGCCATGTTCGGTTTCGGCCTGATGTCGGCGATCATGTGCGTCGCCAAGGGCTGGTTCGAGCGCCACTGGCAGGGTGCGATCAAGACGGCCCTGCTGCTGTTCGGCCCGCTGATGGTGGTGTGCAACCTGGTCGCCCAGCAGGTGCCGTTCAACGCCATCTTCCTCATATCCGACCCGATGCAGAAGTGGCGGCTGTTCGCCAACTTCGTGCTCTACTTCCTGCCGTTCATCGCCGGCGCGATGTATCTCGGCATCGTCTTCCTGAAGGCGAAGAAGACCTTCAATCGCGTCTATTTCGCCGATCTCGTGGGCTCCGGCCTGTGCGGCCTGTCGGTGCAATAGGCGCTCTACGTCTTCAAGCCCGAGGACATCGTCATGGCGCCGCTGCTGCTGTGGCTGCTGGGCGGCCTGCTGTGGTTCAGCGCCGTCGTCGACCGGCGCGGCATGCTGGCGATCGTCGGCGTGGCGGTGCTGACGGCCGCGGTGCACTACGGGGCGCCCGGCGTGCTGGGCATCCCCAAGCTCGCGGTGTCCGACTACAAGGGCGTCGCCTACGCGCGCAAGTTCCCCGACATGAAGCGCACCTACGAGCGCGCCTCGCCGTTCGGCTACCTCGAAATCTATTCCTCCTCCTACCTGCATTTTGCGCCGGGGCTCAGCGACAACGCGGCCTTCAACCTCAAGACGATGCCGGAGAACGCCTATCTCGGCATGTACATCGACTCGGACGGGCCGTCGGGCATCATCAAGGACCTGTCGGACGACCAGACGGCGTACTTCCGCTATCTGCCGATGTACTACCCGTACGTCCTCAAGAAGGAGCCGAACACCTTCGTGGTGCAGTTCGGCGGCGGCATCTCGACGGCGGTGGCGCTGAAGGAAGGCTCGAAGCACGTCACCGTCGCCGAGGGCAATCCGGCGGTCCTGACGGCGTTCCGCGAGGACAAGGGCCTGCGCTCCTTCACCGGCGACATCCTCAACAACCCGAAGATCACCGTCATCGACTATGACGGCCGCCTCTATGTGCGTCACACGCCGCGCGCCTACGACGTGGTCGACCTGTCGCTGGCCGATTCGGCCGGCCTGTCGAGTCCCGGCGGTTTCGCGATCGTCGAGAAGTACTCCTATACGCGCGAGGCGATGGCCAACTATATGCGGGCGCTCAAGCCCGACGGCATCCTGTCGGTCACGCTGTGGAACAAGGAAGAGCCGCCGAAGTCGGTGCTGAAGCTCTACGCCACCATGGCCGCGGCCGCGCGCGATGTCGCCAATGAGAGCGGGAAGGGCCCGGACATCGCGCAGAACTTCTACGTCGCCTCGGCCTATCTCTCGACCGCGACCGTCCTCTACAAGCGCGACGGCTTCACGCCGGAAGAGATCGCCAAGCTCAACGCCCACACCCGGGCAATGTCGTTCGACGAGATCTATTACCCGGGCATGAAGGTCGACACGTCCGATCTCGCCCAGGTGCTGCAGGACTATCGCGACCAGTTCTTCTACGAGGGCCCGCCGCCGGATCCGACGGCGCCGCAGGAGGAGAAGGAGCCGCACGACAAGCCGCCGCCCGAAGCGTCGGGGCCCGCGGCTGGTTCGGACGCGGCGAAGGCCGACGCCGGCGCGCCGCCGGTGCCCAAGGTGCCGGCGACCACACTCGGCCGGCTGGCCTGGCACTTCCACGTCCATGGCGGCTGGCAGAAGGTGGCGGACGAGTACGTCTTCGACACCCGCGAGCTCACCAATCACCAGCCCTACTTCGCTGCGTATATCAAGGTGAAGGACCTGCTGCGATTCCTCGACCGGCTCGAGCTGGTGCAGGACGAGTGGGGCTACCTGCTCCTGTGGGCGACGCTCGGCATCGCCTCGATCTTCGCTTTCATGCTGGTGCTGTTCCCGCTGATCTTCGGCTGGCGCACGATCTTCAGCCGCTACCCGGGCAAGGCCGGGACGATGCTGTACTTCCTGTGCCTGGGGCTGGGCTACATCATCGTCGAGGTCGGCATGATCGCCCACTTCGTGCTGGCGCTGTCCAACCCGACCGTGTCGGCGTCGGTGCTGATCACCGGCATGCTGGTCTTCTCCGGCCTGGGCAGCTTCGTCTCCGAACGCTTCCTCGACCGCGCGCGCAGCGTGATGCCGAAGATCTTCTTCGCGATCTTCGCCATCCTGGCATTCTACGCCTTCGCCATCGACTACGCGCTCGACTGGATCGGCACGCTGCCGTACCTCGTGCGCATCGTGCTCTGCCTGCTGCTGCTGATGCCGCCCGCGTTCCTGATGGGCTTCCCGATGCCGACCGCGATGACCACGCTCGGCCGGCTGGGCAAGGACCACATGTTCCTGTGGGCCTGGGGCGTGAACGGCTGCTTCTCGGTGATCGGCGCCGCGCTGGTGCCGATCATCGCCACCAGCTTCGGCCTGCCGGCCGTCGTGCTGGTCGGCGCGATCGCCTATCTGGTCGCGCTGCCGGCCTTCTTCTCCGTGCTGATGCCGCTCGGTAAGCAGCGGCCAGCGGTTGCGTGAAGCGCCGCGCGCTGCTGCTGGGGGCTCTCCTGATGCCGACGGCCGCGCATGCGCGAACAACGAGGAAGCAAAAGCCGGCGCCGAAGGCCGTCGTCCATAAGCCGGCCGCGCCGCCTGCCCCGGCCGGGCCGCAGCCTTTGAAGGAGGCCAAGACCCAGCTGGTCGCCTTCAATGCCTCGGCCTTTCCCTATCGCGGCCTGATCCCCGGCACCAGGAAGCCGTTCCTCGACGCGCACGACGGCAAGCGGCGCGGCCATACCACGCTCAAGGGCGACGTCTGCTGGGAGGACACGACCTACAGCGACCGCCGGTCACTGCTCTACCTGCCCGCCGGCTACAATCCGCAGCTGCCCAGCCTCATCGTGCTCTTCCTCCACGGTCAGGGCGCCACACTCGAGCGCGACGTCGCCGCGCGCCAGGCGATCCCGCGGCAGATCGCCGATTCGGGACAGAACATCGCGCTGGTCGCGCCGCAGCTCGCCTTCGATGCGCCCGATTCCAGCGCCGGCAATTTCTGGAAGCCGGGCCATTTCGCGGCCTATATCGACGAGGCGGCCGAGCGGCTGATGCGGCTCTACGGCGACAAGCGGGTGGGCCCGCACTTCAACGCCGCCGGCGTGGTCATCGTGTCCTACAGCGGCGGCTACCTCTCGACCGCCTACTCGCTGCTCTATGGCGGCGCGGTGCATCGCATCAAGGGCGTGATCCTGATGGACTCGCTCTACGGCGAGGAGGAGAAGGTCGCTGCCTGGGCCGCGGCGCGCCGGCGGCTCGCGTTCCTGCTGAGCGCCTACACCGATTCGACCAAGGACGAGAATGCCAACCTGCGCGGCATGCTCGACAAGCGCCGCATCCCGCACGCCGATGGGCTGCCCAAGGCGTTGACGCCAGGCACCTTCGCCTTCATCGCGTGCGGTTCGCTGGACATGCATGGCGATTTTATGACACGCGCCTGGACGGCCGATCCGTTGAAGCAGGCGCTGACGATGATTCCCGGCTATCCGATGATCCGTGAGCAGACGGTTCGTGCTAAGAAACGCGCATGAGCGATCTGCGCCAGGAACTCCTCGACATCTTCGTCGGCCGCGCGACCAAGCGCTACGGCCTGAGCGGCGTCAACCAGCTGCAGCACGCCTTGCAGTGCGCGGCGCACGCCGAAGCCGATGGCGCGCCGCCCGCGACCGTGCTGGCCTGCCTGCTGCACGATGTCGGCCATATGATCCACGGGCTCGGCGAAAACCCCGCCGGCCGCGGCATCGACGACGTGCACGAGCAGCTCGGCGCCGATTGGCTGGCCGAGCGCTTCGGTCCCGAGGTGAGCGAACCGGTGCGCCTGCACGTCGCCGCCAAGCGCTATCTCTGCACCGTCGAGTCCGACTACTTCGACAAGCTCGCGGCCGACTCGGTGCGCAGCCTGAACCTGCAGGGCGGCCGAATGTCGGCCGAGGAGCTCGCGACGTTCCGTGCCCATCCGCAGCATGCCGAGGCGGTGCGCCTGCGCCGCTTCGACGAGATGGCCAAGGATCCGCGCGCTTCGACGCCGGACTTCGACCACTATATCCGTCACGTCGAGGGCTGCCGCAAACAATGATCGGCCGGACTGAAGTTGAAGCGGCCTGGCAGAAGATCAGGCCGCATGTGCGGCGCACGCCCGTGATCGAATTGACCGCCGGCACGCTCGGCATTGCCGCGCGGGTCGCGCTCAAGCTCGAGGCGCTGCAGCCGGGCGGCTCGTTCAAGGCCCGAGGCGCCTTCCACAAGCTGCTGGCGAGCAAGGTGCCGGCCGCCGGGATCGTCGCCGCCTCGGGTGGCAACCATGGCGTCGCCGCGGCCTATGCGGCGCGGTCGCTTGGCCACAAGGCGGAGATCTTCGTGCCGACCACGTCGTCGCCGACCAAGGTCGCGCGGCTCAAGAGCTACGGCGCGGTCGTGAACCAGGTCGGGTCGGTCTATGCCGAGGCGCGCGCGGCCTCGGAGAAGCGCGCGGCCGAGACCGGCGCGCTGATCGTGCCGGCCTACGAGGACGAGCTGGTGTTTGCCGGAGCCGGCAGCGTCGCGCTGGAGTTCGCCGAGCAGGCCAGGTTCGACACGCTGCTGGTCGCGGTCGGTGGCGGCGGCCTGATCGCGGGCTGCGCCGCGGCAGTCGGTGACAGGATCAAGATCGTCGCCGTGGAGACCGAGGGCACGCCGACGTTCTATGAGGCGCGCCGTGCCGGCAAGCCGGTCGACGTGGCGATCTCCGGCATCGCCGCAGACGCGCTGGGAGCGAGCCGCATCGGCACGCCCAACTTCGAGGTCGCGCAGAGATGGGTGCGCGACGCCGTGCTGGTCACCGACGACGCCGTTCGCAAGGCCCAGCGGGCACTATGGGACGAGCTTCGGATCGTCGCCGAGCCGTCCGGGGCCACCGGCCTCGCCGCCCTGATGTCGGGTGCCTACAAGGCCGCCGCGGACGAACGCGTCGCTACGCTGATCTGCGGCGCCAACACCGACCCCGGCTCGGTCATCTGAATTCTTGCCGGACCGCGGGCGGGACGGCCGCGGGATCAATGCATGACGGCCGTGACGACGGCGCGGTTGGCGCCGCCATCGCTGTTGCTGAAGTCGTAGCGCAGTGCGTAGTTCTCCGCCGGAGACACCCACCAGCGCGAGATCGAGCGATAGCCCTTGTCGCCCTGCTCGTTCATCTCGATGACGAAGGCGTCGAACAAGGCGTCAGCCGGTCCGAGGCGCTTCTCGAACCGCGCGACGTTCAGCACGTAGGTCCAGGTCTGGCCGCTGGTGCTGTAGGACGCCTCGATCTTCTTGCCGACCGCGAGCGGCCACAGTCGCTCCGGCTTGATCGCGGCGATGAAGGCCGAAGTGTCCCTGCCATCGGGCCCGGGATTGTCGAACAGCAGGCCGCGCACCTTGACGGCCGGTCCGCCCTCCTTCTGCATGATGCAATCCATGCCGTCGCGGCTGTGTGCGGTGAGGCTGGTGCCGCTGTCGAAGGCGAAGATCGTGCCGGGCTTGGGGCAGCCGAACTCCATGGTCTGGGCGGAGGCGGCGCCGGCCAGCAGGGCAACGGCGGCAAAAGACAGGCAGCGCAGCAGCATGCGGCGATCTTAGAGCAAACTCAGCGCAGCGATAGCGGATCGTTCCGGGCTGCTTGCGTGGTCGCGTCCTCCAGCAGGCCCCATTGGGGAAGCGTGGTGTAGGAGCTGCGCAGATAGCCCGCGATCGCGATGAGGTCGTCGTTGCTGAGCTTGTCGCGGAAACTCGGCATCGCGCCCGGCAGGCCATCGTGGCCGTCGATGCCGTCGAGCATGACCAGCAGGACATTGTACGGCCGGTACGGGTTCCACAGCGCTTCGCTCAGCCCGAGCGGCGAATGGGCCACGGTCGGCGGTTGGCCCGGCGCTCCATGGCAACTGGCGCAGTTCGCGAGATAGAGCGCCTCGCCGCGCTTGTGCTCTTCGGTGGCCGGCGGGATCGGCGACAGGGCCCGGGCGATGTCGGGCTCCGGCGCCCGGCCGGACGGCCGGTTGAGGCCGACGAAGTAACTGGCCATGGCGCGCAGATCCTCGTCGGACAGCTTGCCCAGGCCGCGCACCACCGCCCGCATCGGGCCCATCGCGACGCCGTGCGGTGGGCTCTCGCCGTGGCGCAGGAAGGCGAAGAACTCATCCTCGGTCCAGCGCGCCGGCGAGGGGCTGACGTCGAGCGAGGTCGCGTACCAGCCCTCGATCACCGCGCCGGCGTAAGGATGGCCGACCTGCTCTGCGCCGACGCCGTTGCGATCGGTATGGCAGTCGGCACAGGCGGCGACCGCCTCGGCGAGGTAGGCACCGCGATTCCAATGCGCATCGTGGGCCGGATCGGGGCGATAGGCCCCGAGCGTGAAGAAGAGGCTCTTCCACACCGCCTGCAACGGGCGGATGTCGAGCGGAAATGGGATGGTGTTCGGCCGGTTTGGTGCCTTCACCGGCGGGCGGGTCATGAAGTAGGCGTAGAGCGCCTTGATGTCCCCGTCGGTGAGTTGCGTGTAGTGCGTGAAGGGGAACACCGGGAAGAGGTGCCGGCCATCGCGCGACACGCCCTCGCGCAGCGCGCGGGTGAAGGCGGTCTCCGACCATGTCCCGATGCCGGTCTCGGGATCGGGTGTGAGGTTGGGCGAGTAGAAGCGGCCGACTCGTGTGTGGATCACCTTGCCCCCGGCGTTGGCGGGCCCGCCCGGCGCGGTATGGCAATTGATGCAGTTGCCGGCGCCGGCCAGCATCTCGCCGGCCGCGACCAGCTCGATGGGGAAGCTCGCGGCGGCGGGCGGCCCGATCGGCGCCAGGGCCGGGCGGTAGGCGAAGGCCAGCAGCGCGACCACGGCGACGGCGGCAACGCCCAACGCTCCCAGAATGTGCCGCGCCACGAGTCCCGTCTCTCCGCCCACCTCGGAATCGGCCGAAAGTAGCCGAGAGCTACGCCGCCAGCCAGATGTCGTGCCAGCTTGCCGCAAGGGTGTTGGGATCGTTGGCGTAGTTCTGCACCCTGCCGCTGGCGACGGTGCTGGTCTCGACCTCGACCAGCGGCAGATTGCAGGCCTCCCGCGTGGCGAGCTGCTGGAAGTCGACCACCAGAGAGCGCCGCCGGGCCGGCTCGGTCTCGACCCGGATCTTCTCCACCAGCGCATCCATCTCGACCGAGGAGAAGCCCGAAGCGTTGCGGAACGGCACGCCCTTCTTGATGCCGTCGGTGGTGAAATACTGGGTCGTCGTCGGCACCGGCTCGGACGGGTTCTCCTGGTTGGAGATCGCGAGATCGAAGTCGTAGTCGGTGTAGATGCGCTTGATCGCGGCCGCGCGCTCGGGCACCGCGAGCTCGACCGCGATGCCGATCTCCTCGAGGCCCTGCTTGACGATGGCGGCGACCCTGGCGTTGTCGGCGAACCAGCCGCCCGCGACCAGCGTCACGCTGAAGCGCGAGCCCTTGGCCGGCTTCTTGTGGCCCGCCGCATCGAGCAGCGTGGCCGCCTTCTTCGGGTCATAGGCGGTGCTGAACGTATCGGGCGAGTAGAATTCGGTGTTCGGCGAGAAGATCGGGCTCGTGCCCGCCCGCGCGTAGCCGTAGTAGACCGTGTTGGCGATCCGCTCGCGGTCGACCGCGAAGAACATCGCCTGCCGCACCTCGCGCTTGGCGAACAACGGCTTGCGGCAGTTGCACTCCATCGTGGTCGCCCACACTGCGTCCTCGTAGCCCTGCGTCGTGGCGACAAATTTCGGCGAAGCGGTCAGGCGCTTGATGTCGGCGGCGGCGATCGCATCGAATACGCCGATCTGGATCTCGCCCGATTCGATGGCGGCGGCGCGTCCCGCGGGGTCGCGCACGAAGCGCAGGACCAGGCGGTCCAAGTAGGGGAAGCCGGACCGCCAATAATCGTCGTTGCGGGCATACTCGAAGTGGCTGCCGCGCACCCATGTCTTGAACTTCCAGGGCCCCGTGCCGACCGGCGCGTTGTTCGCCGGATTGCCGGCCGGATCGCTGCCGGCGTAGAGGTGCTTCGGCACGATGTAGTTCGCCGGACCGCTCAGGAGCGAGGCGAAGGTGAACTCCGGCATCGGCTTGCCGAACTTGACGATCACGCGGCCGGCATCCGGCGCCTCGATGCCGGTGTAGTCGGTCATCGACGCAGGCGCGGCGTACTTCTTCCAGATCTCGTCGACCGAATGGACCACATCGTCGGCCGTCATCGGCTGGCCGTCATGGAACTTCACGCCCTCGCGAAGCTTCACGGTGTAGGACCTGAAGTCCTCGGCCGCTTTCCAGCCCTCGGCCAGCTCGCCCTCGAATGCGCCGTCCCTCCGGCGATGGGCCAGCCGCTCCAGCACCTTGGACGAGGAGAAGGTCGGGCCGGGACCGCCGCCCGACGGCACGTAGACCGCCTGCGGCTCGCCACCGCCCCAGGTAGCGACGAGGCTGCCGCCGCGGCGCGGTTCCTGGGCAACGGACGGCCTGATGCCGAGGAGGCCGGCCGCAAACGCGCCGGCGCCGAACGCGCGGCGCGAGAGGTGGATCATCGGTTTCCCTGCTAAGGGACGCTAACTACCGAGGGTCGAATAGGTTGCGCGACCTATTGCAAGAAGGGCCTTCTGCTCGTTGAAGACGTCGACATCGACCACGCCCACGCTCTTGCCGTTGCGCCTCACCGTGGCCGTGATGATCAGCGACGTCTTGATCGCCGGCCGCAGATAGTCGACGCGGAAGTTTACAGTCGGCAACGGCCGGCGCAGGGCCATGATCAGCGCATAGTCGCCCACCGTGTCGATAATCGCCGCCAGCGGGCCGCCGTGCCACTGGCCGCTGCCCTTGCCGCGCTCGAACTCCGGCCGCATCTCGCAGCGCATGGTGACGCGCTCCTTCACCGGATCGGCCTCGGTCACCTTCAGCCCCAGGAAGGAGATGAACGGCGAGCCATCGAGCATCTTCTGCAGCTCGGCGTCGCTCAGCGGTTTCGTCTCCTCGCTCACGGCGTCACCACGATCTTGCCGAACACCTCGCGATCCTCGATTACGCGCAGCGCCTCGCGGGCGTCCTCGAGCTTGAAGGTCTTGTCGACCAGCACCTTGAGCTTGCCGCTCTGCACCAGCTCCAGCAGCTTCTCGATGTCGCTGCGCATCCAGCCGTTGGAGCCCAGGATTTTGAGCTCGAAGGTCCAGATGAAGCGGATGTCCTCCTTGGGATCGAAGCCCGCTGTGGCGCCGCACGTCAGCAGGCGGCCGCCGACCTTGAGCACGCGCAGCGACTTCACCCAGGTATCGCCGCCGGTGTAGTTCACCACCACGTCGACGCCGAGATCGGTGCCCGAGCCGCGCCGCGTCGGCTTGCCGTACATCGCATAGACTTCCTTCACGAAGTCCTTTTCGATGTAGTTGATGGTCTTGTCGGCGCCGAGCGCCGTCAGGCGGTGGGCCTTGGCATCGGTGCCGGCGCAGGCGATCACCTCGGCGCCGGCAAGCTTGGCGAGCTGCAGGCAGCACACGCCGACACCGCCCGAGGCGCCCAGGATCAGCACTTTCTCGCCCTTCGCGACATGGCCGTTGGTGACCATCATCCGCAGCGCCGTGCCGTAGGCGACCGGCAGCGCGGCGGCATCGGCGAACGACACGCCGTCGGGGATCTTCACCAGCTGATGCGCCCGGGCGCGACACAGCTCGGCCAGGCCGCCATGCACCGTCTCGCCCATCAGGCCGCCTTCGACGCGGTTGATCGGATCGACCAGCACACGGTCGCCCCTCTTCCAGCCGCTGATTCCCGGCCCGACCTCGGCGATCTCGCCCGCGACGTCGAGGCCCATGATGGCGGGCATCGGCACCTTGATGCCGGGCATGCCGCGGCGGGTGAAGACGTCGTGGTAATTCAGCGACGCAGCCTTCACCGCCACGATCACGTCACCCTCGCCGGGCGTTGGATCAGGGAAATCCTTCTCGAAGGCGAGCGCTTCGGGTCCGCCATGGGCACGAACGACGGCTGCTCTCATTGCTGTATCCTCTGTTCCAAAGTTCGTGTCATCCCGAGCTTCCGTGTCGTCCCGAGCGAAGCGAGGGATCTATGCTGCGGCCTCATGGGTCCCTCGCTTCGTTCGGGATGACACCCGGTGGGATTTGCTTCGCCAGCACGCGCTTGTCGATCTTGTTGGTGCCGGCGAGCGGCATCTCGTCGACGAAGAAGACGCGGCGGGGATGCTGGTAGGCCGGTGCGTTGGCGAGGGCATAGGCCTTCACCGCCTGCTCGTCGAGTGCGGCGCCCTTGGCCCGCACGACGAAGGCGACGGGCTTGTAGCCCTTGAGCTCGTCGGGCACCGGCAGGACGGCGGCTTGGTCGATGGCGGGATGCCTTTCCAGCATCTTCTCGACGTCGCCGGGATAGATATTCTCGCCGCCGCACACGAACATGTCGTCGATCCGCCCGACGAAGAAGAAGAAGCCGTTCTCGTCGCGGCGGAACACGTCGCTGGTGCGGTAGTAGCCGTCGGCTGTCATCACCTTGGCCGTGGTCTCCGGCAGCTTGTGATAGTGCGTCATCAGCGCGCCGCACTTCATCTCGAGCTCACCCTCATCGGCCTCCTTGCCGTCGCGCACGAGGCGCAGCTGCACCGCCGGATGGGCCGCTCCCGGCGACAGCTCGGGCTGCTTGAGCCCCTGCGGATGCGGGCCGAACACGACAGGGCCGGCCTCGGTCGTGCCGTAGCCGTTGCCGATCACGGCCTTCGGGAAGGCCGCGCGCACCAGATCGATCAGCCCCTGGGTGAGGGGCGCAGAGCCCATGCGCACCGCCTCGACCGCGGAGAGATCGTTCTTCGCCAGCAGCTCTTTCTCGCGCACGATCATGGCCATCATGGTCGGCACGGAGGTCAGGAAGCCGACGCGATGACGCGCCGCCGCCTCGATGTAGCCTTTCGCCGTGAACTGCGGCAGCAGCACCACGGTGTCGCCCTGCTCGAAGGTGGTCTGGCACATGGCGAGACCGTTCATGTGATAGAGCGGCGCCGCGACCAGCGCGCGGGCGCCTGGCGGCCCCGGCCGGCGCTTGCGCTGGCTCATCACCCAGAGATGCGAGTAGTGCGACAGGACCACGCCCTTGGGCTTGCCGGTCGAGCCCGACGTGTAGAGGAACAGGGCGGATTCCTCCGGCTCCATCTTCATCGGCGTGAACGGACCCTCGTCGAGGAAGCCGTTCCAGTCCTTGTCGAACGAGATCTTCGGCACCGAGTCCGGCGCGAGCGGCAGGCGCGCATCGTCGCCCAGTACCAGCTTTGCGTCGCAGTCATTGACGACATAGGCGACCGTCTCGGCCGGGAGCTTCCAGTTCACCGGCACCGAGACGAAGCCCGCCTGCATCGTGCCGAGGAAGCTGATCAGAAATTCCGCCCGGTTGGCCGACAGGATCGCGACGCGATCACCACGCCGCAGCCCGAGCCGGCGCAGGCCGCGCGCGACGGCGCCGCTCAACCGCCTCAGGTCGCCATAGTCGAAGCGCCGCTCGCGGCCGTTACCGCCTTCGTCGATCAGGGCGAGCGCCGTGGCCGGCACCTCGCGCGACAGAGCGTCGCCCTGGTTGTCGTACTTGAGGCCGTCCTTCACTCGGCGAACTCCAGAGTCGCGTTCATCGCTTCCTTCGCGGGCACGATCAGCCGGCCGTCCTTCTCGATGAAGGCGATCTTGCCGGCTTCCAGCGCGGCCGCGGCCTTGGCGAGCGAGGTGGTGCGCAAGGTGAGCGCCGCCATGTAGGCCTTGCGGCCGTCAGGATCGGGCGCCGCGTCGCCGAGCTGCGCCTTCATCTCGGCCTCGGTCACGATGTCGAAGCGAGAATTGCCGATCACGACCTTCCTGCCGTTCCTGATGTCGCGCACCGCCTCGGGGCCGAACATATCGGCATAGAGCCTGGCGCCAGCCGCCGGATCGGGCTCGACGATCACCGCGCGTTCGACCGCGACCGTGCCGTTCGCATGATGGCGCCACTCGTCGCGCCAGACGAGGTCGCGGGTGAAATGGTGGCAGTAGTAGATGCGGCCGTAGGGCACGACGCCCGCCTTCATGCGGATCGTGCGGAAGCGGGCTTCGCCCTCGCCGCCGGCATATTTCACCGGCCGCGTGAATTCGCTGGGCGGATCGAACGGCAGGCCGGCCTTGGCCAAGGCGGCATAAGTGATCGCCGAATCCTCCGAGCCGAACACCAGCCCGTTCAGGCCGTAGGAATAGTTCAGCAGGTCGAGCCGGCCGGTTGTTGCGTTTTTCGGAACAGCGATCAGCTCGAGATAGTCGGTGCCGAACATCGCCAGGTGGTTCATCGACCCCAGCGAATGATAGCCCCGCTCGGTCAGGGTGAAGCCCAGCCGGCGATAGATGTCCGCCGCGCGGTCCATGTCGTCGCGCGCGTTGATGACGACGTGATCGAGGGTTGCCACTGGTAAAGCCATTGTCCCTTCTCCCTCGGTGCGCGCAGAAAAGGCTGCTCCTTTTGGCTGCGGTGACAGAATTGCCGTCCAATCGGACGTCTCGCCACAAGATTCTGATTTCGTGGCCTATAATTTGCTGCGACTGCAAAACGGTGGACGTTAGGCTCCGCTCCCGTGAACGTACCTGGGGCTTTCGAGATGACCGCGAATTTCCTGACCACGCGCCGCGCCGCGCTTGCCGGCTTGTCGGCAACCGCCCTGACCGCCGGCCGCGTCCATGCGCAGGTGCCGAAGAAGGGCGGCACCCTCACTTTCCTGCAGAACGCCGAGCCGACGTCCCTGGTGTCGCTTACCACCGTCGGCACGCCGTCGTTGACCAACAGCGCGAAGACGACCGAGGGCCTGCTGGAGTACGACTACGACATCAAACCGAAGCCGGCGCTGGCCACCGAATGGAAGATCAGCCCGGACGGCTTGCGTTACGAGTTCAAGCTGCGGCCGAACGTGAAGTTCCATGACGGCAAGCCGTTCACCTCGGCCGACGTCGCCTATTCGATCCAGCTCCTCAGGACGGTTCATCCGCGCGGCCGCAACACCTTCGCGAACGTGGCCGAGGTCCAGACACCCGATCCGCTGACCGCAGTGATCGTGCTGAGCAAGCCCGCGCCCTATCTCATCAAGGCGCTGACCGCGGCCGAATCGCCGATCGTTCCGAAGCACATCTACGAAGGCACCGATCCGCTCACCAACCAGAATGGCAACGCGCCGATCGGGACCGGGCCCTACCTGTTCAAGGAATGGGTGCGCGGCAGCCACGCGATCTTCGAGCGCAACCCGAACTACTGGGACCCCGATCTGCCGCGCATCGACCGCATGGTGTGCAAGTTCGTGCGCGATGCCGGGGCGCGGTCGGTGGCGTTCGAGAACGGCTCGGGCGACATCGGCTATCGCACGCCGGTGGCGCTCGCCGACCTCGATCGCCTGAAGAAGTTGCCGCATCTCGTGTTCGAGACCGAGGGCACCAGCTACTCGTACAATGTCCAGACCATCCAGTTCAATCTCGACAGCCAGTATTTCAGGCATCTCAAGGTGCGTCAGGCGGTGGCGCATGCAATCGACCGCTCGGCGCTCCTGAAGGCGGTGGCCTACGGTTACGGCACGGTCAGCCACGTGCCGATCGCCCCCGGCCTCAAGGAGTTCCACAGCCCCGAGCTCAGCCCCTACGGCTACGACCTCAAGAAGGCCGAGGCGCTGCTCGACGAAGCGGGCTTCAAGCGCGGGCCCGACAAGATCCGCTTCAGGGTGCCGATGGATTTCAACCCGATCGGCGACGAGAGCCGCAAGGTCTGCGAGTTCACCCGCGCCGTGCTGAATCGCATCGGCATCGCCGTCGAGATCCGGGCCCAGGACCTCTCGGCCTTCGCCAAGCGCGTCTACACCGACCGCGAGTTCGACTTCACCTACAACGGCCATTCCAACCTGTTCGACCCGACCGTCGGCGTGCAGCGCATCTACTGGTCGAAGAACTTCAAGAGGGGAGTGCCGTTCTCCAACGGCTCGAACTACAACAACCCGAAGGTCGATGCATTGCTCGAAGGGGCCGCGGTCGAGAACGATCCGGTGAAGCGGCGGCAGATGTTCCTCGATTTCCAGAAGATCTACCTCGAGGAGGTGCCGGACATCAGCCTCTATTCACCGCTCTACCTCACGATCAAGAACAAGCGCGTGCACGAGGATTCGCCGACTGCCGACGGCGTGGAATCCAATATGTCGCGCGTCTGGCTCGATGCGTAGCCGCGCATGAGGATGGGCCGTAGAATCGCCAGGACCTTGCGGCGCACGGCAATCCATGCCGTGCCGACCATGCTCGGCATCGTCGTGCTCGATTTCCTGTTCCTCCAGCTGATGCCGGGCGACGCCGCCGACGTGATCGCGACCGAGGCCGGATCGGCGACCGCCGAGACCATGGCGCTGATGCGCGAGCGCTTCGGCCTCGACCAGCCGGTGCTGACGCAGCTCGCGAGCTTCCTCGGCCATCTCGCGCGCTTCGATCTCGGCTATTCGCCGCGCTTCAACGCCTCGGTCGTGGATATCATCATGGAGCGCCTGCCCAACACGGTGCTGCTGATGGTGACGGCGCTGGGCTTCGCGCTGCTAGTGGGCATCGTCGTCGGCTCGGTGATGGCGGCGTGGGCCGGGCGCTGGCCCGACCGCATCCTGTCGGTGGTCGTCCTGCTGCTCTATTCGATGCCGGGTTTCTGGGTCGGGCTGATGGCAGTGGTGCTGTTCTCGGTCAAGCTCGGCTGGCTGCCCAACGACAGCAACATGACGATCGGCTCCAGCTTCACCGGTTGGGCCCTGATCGCCGACCGCGCCGCGCACCTGGTGCTGCCGGCGCTGGCGCTGGCCTCGTTCTTCGTCGCGGTCTATGCACGGCTGGTGCGCGCGTCGATGCTCGAGGTGCAGCGCCAGGACTTCATGCGCACCGCCCACGCCAAGGGGCTGCATCCGTTCCTGATCCAGCTTCGCCATGCGCTGCGCAACGCCCTCATCCCCGTGACGACCGTCGCCGGCATGCATCTCGGCAACCTGCTGGGCGGCGCCGTGGTGGTCGAGACGCTGTTCGGCTGGCCGGGCATGGGGCGGCTCGCGCTCGAGGCGGTGCTGGGGCGCGACTTCTCGGTGCTGCTGGGTGTGCTGCTGCTGTCCTCGTTTCTGGTGATCCTCGCCAACGTCGCGATCGACCTGCTGCATGCCTGGCTCGATCCGCGCATCGGGGAGGCGTGATGACCGTCGGGGCTGAACGAACCGATCTCGGCAGCCGTCCCGTCGGCCGCAAGGGCCGCCGGCTGCGCGCCTTCCTGCGCAACCCGACCTTCATCGCCGGCCTGGCCATCCTCGCGGTGCTCGTCCTGATCGCGCTCTTCGCCGGCCTGATCTCTCCCGGAGATCCGCAGGACATGGTCGCCCAGCCGCTGCTCTGGCCCGGGGACGACGTGCAGTATCCGCTCGGCACCGATTCGCTGGGTCGCGACGTGCTGGCCCAGCTCGTCTACGGCACACGGGCCTCGCTGCTGGTCGGCGTCGCGGCGGCGGCGATCGGGCTCGCGATCGGCATGGTGGTGGGCGCGCTGGCCGGCTTCTTCGGCGGCTGGGTCGACACGCTGCTGATGCGCCTGGTCGAGCTGTTCCAGACCACGCCGACCTTCCTGCTGGTGATCGTGATCCTGGTGATCGTCGAGCCGACCCTGCCGACCATCGCCGTCGCGATCGGGCTCGCCTCCTGGCCGACCGTGGCGCGCCTGGTGCGCGCCCAGTTCCGCTCGCTGCGCGAATCGGACTTCGTGATGGCAGCCCGCAGCCTGGGCTATTCCCGCCTGCGCATCATCGTGCAGGAGATTCTGCCCAGCGCCCTGCCGCCGGTGATCGTTGCCGCCTCGGTGATGATCGCCAACGCGATCCTGACCGAGGCGGGCCTGAGCTTCCTCAACATGCGCGACCCCAACGTCATCAGCTGGGGCGGCATGATCGGCGACGGCCGCGACCAGCTGCGCAACGCCTGGTTCCTGACCGCGCTGCCGGGCGCGGCGATCGCGCTCGCGGTGCTGTCGCTCAACCTCGTCGGCGACGGGCTGAACGAGATCCTCAATCCGCGTTCGGACCAATGAAGTCAACCGACACCTCATGCCTTCCTCCGTCTGCGGGGGAAGGTGGCGCGCAGCGCCGGAAGGGGGTCATCGCCTTAGGGGTCGGCCGTCCCCCTTCCGCCCTTCGGGCACCGTCCCCCGCAGACGGGAAAAGGCAATGACGCTGCTTGCGGTTGACAGGCTCAGCGTCGCCTTCCCGGGTCACCTCGCCGTGCGCGAGGTGAGCTTCGCGATCGAGGCGGGCGAGACATTGGCGCTGGTCGGCGAATCGGGCTGCGGCAAGTCGGTGACGGCATTCTCGGTCATGCGCCTGTTGCCACCGAACGCGCGGGTCGTCTCGGGTCGTGTCCTGTTCGACGGCACCGACCTGCTGGCACTGTCGGGAGCCGCCATGCGCGAGGTGCGCGGCAAGCAGATCTCGCTGATCCAGCAGGAGCCGATGACCTCGCTCAATCCTGTCCTGTCGATTGGCTCGCAGATCATCGAGGTGATCCGCCGGCACGAATCCCTGTCGCGCAAGGCCGCCCGCACGCGCACGATCGAGTTGCTCGACCTGGTCAGCATCCCCGAGCCGCAGCGCCGGATCGACGACCATCCGCACAACCTCTCCGGCGGCATGCGCCAGCGCGTGATGATCGCCATGGCTGTGGCCTGCAACCCCAAGCTCGTGATCGCCGACGAGCCGACCACGGCGCTCGACGTCACCACGCAGGCTCAGGTGCTGGACCTGCTCGACGACCTGCGTCGTCGCCTCGGCATGGCGGTGCTGCTGATCACCCACGATCTCGGCGTCGTCGCGCAATGGGCCGACCGGATCTCGGTGATGTATGCCGGCCGCATCGTCGAGCAGGCCGCGATCGGGCCATTCTTTGCCGCACCCCTGCATCCCTATTCGCGCGGCCTGCTGGCCGCACGGGTCGATGTCGAGGCCGACGAGCACTACACGCAGAATCGCCTCAGCGAGATCCCCGGCAGCGTCGGCTCGGCCGCCGGCGAGCAGGGTTGCGCCTTCGCGCCACGCTGCCCGATCGTCGTCGCCGCCTGCCGCACCGCGCCGCCGCCGCTACGGGCTCAGGGCGAGCGCGCGGTTGCCTGCCCGAGGACGTCCACATGACGGCTCTGCTCGCCGTCCGCGACCTGCACACGCGCTATGCGGTCGGCCGGCAGGTGCTGCGCGCGGTCGACGGCGTGAGCTTCGACCTGGCGCAGGGCGAGACGGTCGGGCTGGTGGGCGAATCGGGCTGCGGCAAGAGCACACTCGGCAAGACCATCCTGCGCCTCGTGCCGTCGGCCGAGGGGACCATCCTGCTCGACGGCGCCGACATCACCCGGCTGGGCGATGCGGCGATGGCGCCGCACCGGCGGCGCCTGCAGATGATCTTCCAGGACCCGTTCGGCTCGCTCAATCCGCGCCACAGCATCCGCACGGTGCTCGACACCGCGCTGAAGGTGCATCGCCTGGGCGACCGACCAGAGCGCGAGCGGCAGATGCGGGAGATCGTCGCGCGGGTCGGCCTGCCGGCCGATTCGCTCGACCGCTATCCGCACGAATTCTCTGGCGGCCAGCGCCAGCGCATCGGCATCGCCCGCGCCCTGGTCCTGCGCCCGGCGTTGATCGTGTGCGACGAGCCGGTCTCCGCGCTCGATGTCTCGATCCAGGCGCAGATCCTGAACCTGCTGGTCGACCTCAAGCGCGACCTCGGCCTCAGCTACCTGTTCATCAGCCACGATCTCTCGGTCGTGCGTTACTTCGCCGACCGCGTGCTGGTGATGTATCTCGGCCGCATCGTCGAAAGCGCGCCGCACGGCAGGCTGTGGCGCGATCCGCGGCATCCCTATACGCGAGCGCTGTTCGCCTCGGTGCCCTCGGCCGATCCCGGCCACCGGCGCGGCGTTCCCCCGATCAGGGGCGAGCTGACGGGCGCGGTGACCGCGGGCTGCCGGTTCGCCAACCGCTGCCCGACGGCGACCGACAAATGCCGCACCGAGGAACCGCTGTTGCGCGCCGTCGCGGACGGGCATCATGCGGCGTGTCATTTCGCGTAAGGTAGAGTCCAGGAGACACCATGAGACCGAACCATCCGCTGTCCCAGATCGCCAACCAGGTCATGTGGGACCGGCTGATCGCCGTGGTCGAGGAGCAGGCGCAGACACTGGTGCGCACCGCCTTCGGCACGCCGACCCGCGAGGCGGGCGACCTGTCGGCCGGCGTTTACGACACCCAGGGGCGCATGCTGGCGCAGGCGGTCACCGGTACGCCGGGCCACGTCAACTCGATGGCGATGAGCGTCGGCCATGTGCTGAAGAAGATCCCGCTCGCGGAGATGAATGACGGCGACGTCTTCATCCTCAACGATCCCTGGCAGGGCACCGGCCATCTGAACGACATCGTCATCGTCACGCCGACCTTCCGGCACGGCCCTGATGGAGGGAAGAGGGCCGTGGGCTTCTTCGCCGATACTCTGCACGTGGTCGATATCGGCGGACGCGGCATCGTCGGCGCCGCGCAGCAGGTCTACGAAGAGGGGATCTACATCCCCATCACCAAGATCATCGACAAGGGCAAGGTCAACCAGTGGCTGATGGACCTGATCGCCGCCAACGTGCGCGAGCCGATCCAGGTGCTGGGCGACATCTACTCACTGATCTCGAGCAACGAGATCGGCGGCCGCCGCCTCAACGACATGATGGACGAGTTCGAGCTCGAGCAGCTCGACGATCTGTCCAAGCACATCCTCGACCATAGCCGCGCCGCTAGCCTCGCCGCGATCGGCAAGCTCAAGCCCGGCACCTACTCCAACGAGATGACGGTCGATGGCATCAACGGCAAGCCGATGACGCTGAAGGCGCGACTGACCGTCGGGCCCGACGGAATCGACGTCGAGTACTACGACGCGCCGCCCACGGTCGCGCTCGGGCTCAACGTGCCGATGTGCTATACCGACGCCTACACCGCGTTCGGCATCAAGTGCATCGTGGCGCCCAAGGTGCCGAACAACTACGCCTCGCTGGCCACCATCCGCACCACGGCGCCCGAAGGCAGCATCCTCAATACCAAGCATCCGGCCGCGGTTGCCGCGCGCTCGACGATCGGCCACATGCTGCCCGACGTGATGTTCGGCTGCCTGATCCAGGCGCTGCCCGACGGCGTGCCGGCCGAGGGCACGTCGTGCCTGTGGAACCTGCGCCTGATGGGCGGGCTCGGCCGCGCCGAGCTCACCCCCGAGCAGATGAAGACGGCGACCGCCTACAACGTGATGTCGTTCCATTCCGGTGGCACCGGCGCGCGTCCCACCTCCGACGGCCTCAGCGCCACCGCGTTCCCGAGCGGCGTGAAGAACGTGCCGGTCGAGATCACGGAGACCTTGGCGCCGCTCGTGGTCTGGTCGAAGGAGTATCGCCAGGATTCCGGCGGTGCCGGCGAGTATCGCGGCGGCCTCGGCCAGGTGATGGAGATTGGCAGCGCCGAGAACATGCCGTTCGGCATCTCGCCGACCTTCGACCGCGTCGTCTTCCCGGCGCGCGGCCGGCTCGGCGGTAAGCCGGGCGCGGCAGGCAACATCGAGATCGCGGGCGGCAAGACGCTGCCGCCCAAGGCGCACTCCTCGATTCCCGCCGGCGAGCGCCTGCGCGTCTCGATGCCGGGCGGCGGCGGCTACGGCGACCCGCACAAGCGCCCGGCCGCGAAGGTGGCTGAGGACGTGATGCTGGGCCTGGTCTCGGTCAAGGCCGCGCGCGAGCTGTACGGTGTGGCCGTAACTGCAGATGGCGTGCTAGACGAGGCGGAGACGGCCCGCCTCAGAACAAAGGTGGCCGCGGAATAGCAGCGGGGCAGGGACATGAAGGCATCGTCGTTGAGCTTCAAGGGCGCCGTGTTGTGTGTGATCGCCGGCATGGCATGGGGCCTCCACATGGCGATCTCGGATAATCATTCGGCCTATCCGGCGCACGCTCACCTCAATCTGGTCGGCTGGGTGTCGCTGTTTTTGATTGGCATCTACTACCGCCTGCATCCGGCGCTGGAGCGCGCCAGGAGCGCCCACCTGCAGGTCTGGAGCTGGCTGATCGGCACCGTCGTGATGGCGATCGGCGTCGGGCTGGTCCACACCGGCACAGCGGCGGGTGAGCCGCTCGCCGCTGCAGGCTCGCTCATCGTGTTCGCTTCGGCGCTGCTGTTCGCGTGGCTGCTGTTCCGGACCGAGCGGGCCGGCGCTTCGGCCCTTCCGGCGGCGGCACCGGCGGAATAGGCGCACCGAGCTTTTCCAGGAGCTGGACCAGCAGGGGCGCTTGGCCCTTGTTGATCTTCTGAAGCGCGATCGGCCCTGGGAACCAAGCCGCTCGATCCACTTCGGGGAATGTCTGCTTCCGACCCGACCGTGGCGGCCATTCCATCTCGAAGCCGTTGCTGGTGATCGCCGAGGCGTCGAGGTCGTGCTCGATCGCCCAGGCCTCGATCACCTTGCCGCTCGCGATCTTCACCGGCGCAAGCGGCGTGAAGGTACCGCCGATCTTCTGGCCCGTCTCCTCCTCGAACTCGCGTTGCGCGGCGCTGAGCGGCTCCTCGTCGGGATCGATCTCGCCCTTGGGGATCGACCAGGCGCCGTCGTCCTTGTTCTTCCAGAACGGGCCGCCGGGATGGACGAGGAAGAATTCCGGCCCGTCGGCGCCGCGCCGCCGCCAGGCGAGGATGCCGGCGCTGCGCTTCTTCATTCCACGACGTGGCGGATCTGGAAGTCGCCCAGCAGCTCGGCGCAGCGCTTGACCACTTTGTCGTTCGGGCCGCCCGCGACGCGCACGACGGCGAGCGTGCCGTGCGTGTCGTCATTGCGGACCATGACGCCGAGGTCCACGCCCTCGGCCTTAAGCGGCGCCAGCGCGGCCTCGAACGCGCAGCGCGCCGCATCGAGACGCAGCGCCGGCTTGAAGATCTTGCCGACGCCGGTCAGCGGCATCTGCGGGATCAGCATCACCTGCACCGGCACGGCGGCCCGCTCGGGGATCTCCTTGCGGCAGAACTCGCGCAGCTCGTCGGGAGTCGCCTCGGCGCCCGGACGCAGCTGCACGAAGGCCATCGGCAGCTCGCCGGCATAGGTGTCGGGCAGGCCGACAGCCGCGGCGGTCTCGACCGCGGGATGGCGCACCAGCGCCTCCTCGATCACGATCGGATCGATGTTGTGGCCGCCGCGGATGATCAGGTCCTTGGAGCGGCCGGTCAGCCAGAGATAGCCGTCCTTGTCGAGCCGGCCGAGATCGCCTGAATCGAGCCAGCCGTCGGCGAGCATCGCGCCCTTGTTGTGGCGCGGCTCGAGATAGCCCGGCGTGACCTGCGGGCCCCGCATCAGCACATGGCCGATCGTGCCGGGCGGGCAGTCTCGGAGGATCGTGCCGTCGCCGGCCACGTCGGCCACCCGCACCTCGGTGTAGGGCAGCCGCAGGCCGACCGAACCCGGCCGGCGCTCGCCGTGCATCGGGTTCATGGTCGAGTAGCAGTGCACCTCGGTCATGCCGTAGCCCTCGACCACGGGCACGCCCAATTCGCCCTCGATGCGACGGATCAACTCGACCGGCACGGTCGAGCCGCCCGACACGAAGACCTTGAGCGAGGAGAGGTCGTGATCGCCCTTCGGCACGTTCATGATCGCCGCCAGGCTGGTCGGCACCGCGCCGCCGACATTGACCTTGTTGCGCTCGACGATGCTCCAGAAGTCGCGCACCACGTTGGGGTTGCGCGCGCCGAGCGGCGTCGGCAGCACCACCGTCCAGCCATTGGCGAACGGCGACAGCCCGCCGACGATCGAGCCGCCGACATGGAACTGCGGCAAGGGCTTGATCATCACCGTGCCCGGCCCGAGGTCGAAGATCAGGACGTTGGTCCAGGCAGCCAAAGTAAGCGCGCCATGGGTGTGGCGTGCGAGCTTAGGCAGGCCGGTCGTACCGCCGGTGTGGAACAACGCCGCTACGGTGTCGCGTTCCAGCGGCTTGGGCGCGATGAGTTTGTCGCCGAGCTGCCGGGCGAGCGCCGATTCGAAGTCGATCACGCCCGCCGGCGCGCGGCCTTTGCCGCCGACGCGGAAGACCTTGAGGCCGGGCATCGCCGCCCGGATCTCCTCGACCTTGGGCCAAATGTCGGCGAACAGCGACGGGTCGGCGGCAACCACGGCCTTGGTGCCGGCCTCCTTCATGATGCCGGCGATCTGCGAGGCGTTGAGGAAGTAGTTCACCGGATTGGCGACCGCGGCGATCTCCGCGCCCCACAGCGCGACGAAGGTCTCGGGCACGCCCGGCATCAGGATCGTGACGGTGTCGTTCGGGCCGATGCCTTCGGCGTGGAACAGGTTGGCCGCCTGGATCACCTGCTTCAGCATCTCGGCATAGGTGACGTCGCGCACCGGATCGCCGGCCGTGGTGCAGGACAGCGCGCGGAAGGCGACGCGGTCGGCGTATTGGGCGCCGTTGTCGCGCAGCAGCTCGTATACGTTCTTCTGCCGGATGCGCTCGGTCACCGGAATCTTCTCGAGCTCGACGATGTCAGCGTGCGTGCGGATCTTCATGGCAGTGAGTTGAGCAGAGACGTCGGGCGCTGTCAGCGCCCTAGAAAACGGCCGCGCGCGAGCCATCCGCACATCTCATCCTGAGGAGCGAGCGCAGGGAGCGTCTCGAAGGATGGCTGCAGGCGAGGTGCTCGTGCCCACCCTTCGAGACGCGGCCCTTTGGGCCGCTCCTCAGGGTGAGGTGGTGGGGAGGGCCGCTACGCCGTCGCGTTTCGGGCGATGACCTCGCGGTAGAAGGAGGCGCTGAGCTTGGGCGTGCGCTTCTGGGTGGCGAAGTCGACATGGACCACGCCGAAGCGCTTGCTATAGCCGTCGGCCCATTCGAAGTTGTCGAGCAGGCTCCACAGGAAGTAGCCGCGCACCGGCACGCCCTCGGCGGTCGCGCGCTGCAGCTGCGTCAGGTAGCTGCGCAGGTACATCACGCGGTCCATGTCGTAGATCGCGCCGTCCGGGCCGGACCGGTCGGCGGCGGACGTGCCGTTCTCGGTGATGTAGATGTCCCGGTTGCCCCAGAGCTTCGCGGCATGGCGCGGCGCCCAGTACAGCGACTCGGGGCCCATTCGCAGCCAGTCCGACGCCATGTGCGGATGCGACGGCTGGAATGGCAGGACCGACCAGCCGGGCTTGGCCTCGCTCGCCACCACGTACTGGCTCGGCGTGTAGACATTGAGGCCGACGAAATCGACCGGGCTCGCAATGATCTCGAGGTCGCGCGCGGTGAACGTCGGCGCGCTGGCGCCGGACGCGGCGAGATACGCATCGGTGTAACGGCCCTCGAGCATCACCGTGAGATAGGGCGCGTTCAGCTCGCGCGTCGCCAGTTCGGCGGCGCGGATGTTCTCCGTCGTCTCGACCGCCGGCAGCGCGGTCGCGATGTTCTCCGCCGGCCCGACCTTCGTGCCGGGCTTGGCGTTGGCTCGCACCGCCTGAACGGCGAGGCCATGGGCCAGCACCGCGTGATGCCGCACCTGGTTGAGCGCCGCCGCGTCGAGCTCCAGCCCGGGCGCGAAGATGCCCTCGCGATAGCCCAGCTCGACGAAGGTCGACATCTCGTTGAGCGTGAAGAAGTGGCCGACCCGGTCGCTCAGCCGCCGCGCGACCTCGGCCGCGTAGTCGCCGAGCGCCAGCGCCGTGTCGCGCGCCTGCCAGCCGCCCTTGTCCTGCAGGACCTGCGGCAAGTCCCAGTGATAGAGCGTGGGGAATGGCTCGATCCCCGCCTCGAGCAGCCCGTCGACCAGCTTGTCGTAGAAGGCGATGCCCTTCTCGTTGAGCCCGCGTCCGTCGGGGAAGAGCCGCGGCCAGGCGATCGAGAAGCGATAGGTCTGTGCCCCCATCGCTTTCATCAGCGCGATGTCTTCCTTGTAACGATGATAGTGGTCGGCGGCGACATCGCCGGTCGAGCCGTCGGCGATACGGCCGGGCTGGCGCACGAAGCTGTCCCAGATCGACGGCCCGCGCCCGTCCTCGTTGACGGCGCCTTCGACCTGGTAGGACGAGGTCGCGGTGCCCCAGCGGAAGCCAGCGGGAAAGCGCAGCGCCGCCGGCGCTTCGGACGGCGAGCGGGCGGCGGCTTCACGGCGGGGCATGAACGCACCAAGAGTCGCCAGAGAACCCGCCGCAAGCAACGCGCGGCGGGGCAGCGTGGGCTGAGTCACCCGGCGAACCTAGCAGAGGACGTGCCATCGCAGGCTGTGCAATTCGCCGGAACTATTGTCGCGGCGGCAGCGGATGGGCTGCGTAGAAGTCGCCAATGAAGAGCAGGGCGCGGATCTGGTCCTTGGACTGGTGGAAATGGTTCTCCGCCGGCACCCAGTCCGGCTCCTCGGCGCGCCGGTGCTCGGCTTCCCGGAACAGGCGATCGATGCTGAGCATGATCTCGTGAATGTCAGCAGGGAGCGGTTCAACGGAGTCAATGACGACTCGATCGTCATCGATCTCCGCCCCCGTGGTGCGGTCGAACCAGTGCACCGACTGGGTTGTCACGCGGCGGGCAAAGATGGCGTCCTCGCGTACTTGAAGGGCAAGACAGGGATAGCTCGGCCCGTCTTTGCGGCCGAGGCTGGCGTGGAACATGTCGCCGACGGCGACGCGTCTCAACGCTGCTTCACGATCGCTCATGATCGCGGAGGCAGCCGATGGGCCGGATAGAAGTCGGCGATAAAGAGAAGGGCGCGGCGTTGATCGAGTGTCAGGCGCGACGAGCCCTCAGGTGGCTCCCAATCCGGATCTTCAGCCCACCGATATTCGTCCTCACGGTACTTCTGATCGAGGCCGAGGATGATCTTGCGGATATCCTCGGGAAGCGGCTCGACGGAGTCGATGACGACCCTGTCGTCGCCGATCTCGACGCCGGTCTTCCGATCGAACCAGTGCACGGATTGGATCGTCGTTCGCCGCGCGAAGATCCTGTCGTCGTGCACCTGCAGCGTAAGGCAGATGTAGCTCGGCCCGCTGTCGGGCCGCAGGCTGGCGTGAAAGATGTCACCAACGGTGATCTTTTGAAGTGCGGCTTCGCGGTCGGTCATTCCGGCTGGAGGCAGTATGGTCGGATGGCGTCAGTTTGCTCGTTGCTGGGCATGTTTTCAAATCCCAACTCCTTAACCGCGCAGTCGCGGCACATGCCGGTTTTTCCGTTCTTCCTCGGATGATTCACGCAGAGTCGGTCGCCCAAGGCCGCTTCCTGGACGTCGCCCTCTTGCTGAGGTTTGCGCCCAAGAAGCGTTTCGCGAGCAGCATTGGTGGGCGCGGAAGAGTCTGTGTCTTGGGCTGTATGCCAGCCCCATTCGAGAGGATATTTGCTCATGCATCCAAGATAGGAGCGAGAGTGCATTTGGTCAATTAACGATTACCTATTAATTATCAACGACTGTGGATAACGACACGGCGTCCCGTGCGGCGGAAGCGGATGGACTCGTCGGAGAGTGGGGGCCGTGTCTGTTGCTCATCCTTCTAGACGGCGGCTACGCGGCTTCCTCAGGAGGAAGTGGAGATGATGAGACGCTCAATGGCGGTCGGTGAGAATGAGACGATTGGCCTGAAATGCAGGCGGGCGTGCATTTCAGGCGTCTCATGCAGGGCGAGACGGTCCCATACCGTCTCACCACCAAACCGGCGGTCACCGCTGGAACTTGCCGGTCAAAGTCGTCCGTTCGAGCGTGTTGAAGTGCAGGTAGAAGCCGACCACGGCGGCCGAGGTGTCGGCGGTGACCGGCAGGCTCTCCTCCTTCACCGCGAACACGGTGAACTGGTAGCGATGGGGGCCGTGGCCCTCGGGCGGGCAGGGGCCGCCGTAGCCTGCCTTGCCGAAGTCGGTGCGGGTCTGCAGCGCGCCCTTGGGCAGCAGGTTGGCCTTGGGGTTGCCGGCGTCGAGCTTGAGCTCGGTGACGTTGGCCGGGATGTTCACCACCACCCAGTGCCAGAAGCCCGAGCCGGTCGGCGCGTCGGGATCGAAGCAGTGCACGGCGAAGCTCTTGGTGCCGGCCGGCGCGCCGGACCACGAGAGCTGCGGGCTTTTGTTGCCGCCGCCGCAGCCGAAGCCGTAGTCGGCCGACAAGATGTGTTCCATGCCGAGGGTCGCCCCCTCCTTGAAGCTCGCGCTGGTGAGGGTGAGTGCCATCGGTTCCTCCCTGGTTGGCTTGGCGGTACGATAGCCTGAACCAGAGGGTCAGATGAAGCAGCTCAAGATCCCGGCCGTGTACATGCGCGGCGGTACCAGCAAGGGCGTGTTCTTTCTCAAGGACGATCTGCCCGCCGACAAGGCCACGCTCGAGCGCCTGATGATCCGGGTGATCGGCAGCCCCGACCGCTACGGCAAGCACACCGACGGCATGGGCGGCGCGACCTCGAGCACCAGCAAGATCGTGATCCTGTCGAAGTCGAAGCGGCCCGACAGCGATGTCGACTATCTGTTCGGCCAGGTGTCGATCGATGCGCCGGTGATCGACTGGTCGGGCAACTGCGGCAACCTCTCGACCGCGGTCGGGCCTTTTGCGATCGAGCAGGGACTCGTCGAGGCACCGGCGGATGGCATCGCGACGGTGCGCATCTGGCAGGCCAACATCAAGAAGCGGATCATCTCCCACGTACCGATGAAGGACGGCGCGGTGCAGGAGCTGGGCGACTTCGAGCTGGATGGCGTCGCGTTCCCCGCCGCCGAGGTGAAGCTCGAGTTCCTCGACCCTGCCGACGACGAGGGCAGCGAGGGCGGAGCGATGTTCCCGAGCGGCAAGCGCATCGACACGCTGGACGTGCCGGGCGTCGGTGCGATCGAGGCGACGCTGATCAATGCCGGCAACCCGACGATCTTCGTCGATGCCGCGCGGCTCGGTCTCACCGGCACCGAGCTGCAGAAGGACATCAACGGCAATCCGAAGATCCTGGCGCTGGCCGAAACCGTGCGCGCGCACGGTGCGGTGGCGATGGGCCTGGTGAAGACGCCGCAGGAAGCGACCGAGAGGCGCCAGCACACGCCCAAGCTCGCGTTCATCGCCAGGCCCGCGGGCTACACCGCGTCGGACGGCAAGGCGGTCAAGGCGAAGCAGATCGACATGCTGGCGCGCATCTTCTCGATGGGCGTGCTGCACCACGCGATGACCGGCACCGGCGCGGTGGCGATCGCCGCCGCGGCCGCCATCCCGGGCACGATCGTCAGCCGCCTCGCGCCGGTCGGTGCGGACGGCCGCGTACGCTTCGGGCATCCCTCGGGCGTGCTGAGCGTCGGCGCCGAGGCCCGCGAGGAAGCGGGCCAGTGGGCGGTGAAGAAGGTCATGATGAGCCGCTCGGCTCGGCGGCTCATGGAAGGCTGGGTGCGCGTCCCCGCCTGATCAGCACGTCGACGCCTTGTCCGGCTCGCCGAGGCTGTGCCAGACGCGGCTATAGAGGAACAGCAGCGCCTCGCCGGATGGCATCTTGTCGACGGTCGGCGGGCGCTCGGCGTCGACGCCGGTCGACAGCGGGCGGATCAACCAGAGATGATGGGGGACCCGTCCGTGCTGTCGAGCGAATTCCGTGCCAGTGTGGGGACGTGAAGATCGCGACCTACAACGTGAACGGCATCAACGGCCGGCTGCCGGTGCTGCTGCGCTGGCTGAAGCAGGCGCAGCCGGACGCGGTCTGCCTGCAGGAGCTGAAGGCGCCGCAGGAGAAGTTCCCGGAGAAGGCGATCGCCGATGCCGGCTACGGCGCGATCTGGCACGGCCAGAAGAGCTGGAACGGCGTCGCGATTCTGGCGAAGGGCAGCAAGCCGGTCGAGACGCGGCGCGGCCTGCCGGGCGATCCGGACGATCTGCACAGCCGCTACATCGAGGCGGCGGTGAACGGCGTGCTGATCGGCTGCCTCTACCTGCCGAACGGCAATCCGGCGCCGGGCCCGAAGTTCGACTACAAGCTCGCCTGGTTCGCGCGGCTCGCGCGGTACGCCGCCAAGCTGCAGAAGAGCAGGGATCCGATCGTGCTGGCCGGTGACTACAACGTCATGCCGACCGACCTGGACGTCTACAAGCCCGAACGCTGGATAGACGATGCGCTGTTCCGTCCCGAATCGCGCGCAGCCTTCCAGAAGCTCGTCAAGCAGGGTTGGACCGACGCGGTGCGCGCGCTCCATCCGGACGAGCGCATCTACACCTTCTGGGACTATTTCCGGAATGCCTGGCCGCGAAATGCCGGGCTGCGCATCGACCACTTCCTGCTCAATCCCGCCGTGGCGAAACGGCTCGTCGCGGCCGGCGTCGATCGCGAGGTGCGCGGCTGGGAGAAGAGCAGCGACCACGCGCCGGTGTGGGTGGAACTCAAGGATCAGGCCGGCCGGCGATCCGCGACGAAGGTTCGGAAGGTTACCGAGTAGCGCTTCGAGTCGACCGGCGGGATGCTGTGCTCCCAGTCGTGGCGGGCCGCTCCGCTCAGGCGATAGAGCGAGCGCGGCGCGATGGTGGTCGTCCAGCGCTCCCATCCGGTGCCGCGCTTGCGCCGCAGCCGCAAGCGACAGGGCGCGAGGAACGACAGCGCCACGACATCTTCGAACATCGGCTTGTCGCGATGCCAACCAATCGTCACGCCGACGTCATATTCGGTGACCAGCGCCTGCTGGAGCAGTGCCGCATCCAGGCCGGCAAGCGCGGCCGCCCGCGCCCGCAGGGGCGCGAGGAAATCCGGCATCGGCACGCTGGGGCGCAGTGCGTGACCGCTGTAATCGTAGCGCCATCCAAACGACACGATGCGCCGCTTGCCGAGATAACCATGGAATTCGAACGGCTTGAACGGCAGCGCCTCGATCGCGCGCAGCCAGTTGCCCTCCTCCGCGGTCGTGAAGGCATTGGGCCAGTAGGTGAAGCCTGCTACGGGTGCGCTTGCGGACGGTTCCGTCAGAAATAGGGATTGCTGTGACATTTTCGGGAAACCAAATCGCGGCCTGTGCCGTTGTTCTTCCAACAGCAGGTCAAATTTTCGACGGAGTGGTGATGCGAGGGCTGACCAAGATCAACGGCCAAGGCGAGCAACGGGCGCGGGTGTCGGATGAATTGCGGCAGCTCAAGCAGATGAGCAAGGGCCTGCGCACCAAGTCCATACAGTCCCTCATCGAGCGGCATGCTGCGCAGCGCCTCGAGCGCAAGCCCAAGACCGTGCCGCTGGCCGAAAGGGCGCGCCCCGCGGCCGCGGCCTAATCAACTCCCGCGCAACGTCGCCACGACATCGGCCGGGTCCGGCATCAACTGCCACGACGCGCCGGCCGCCTCCACCAGTTTCCGCCAACTCTCAAGCCGCCGTGCATAGTGCGCGGGATCGCGATTGTCATCGGGCAGGCGCGTGACATTGGTCGCGATCACGGTCATGCCGCGCAGCTCGCGCGGCAGCGGCGTGTCGCGCCGGCAGGTCGGCGCCAAGTCCTCCTCGAAATCGGAGAATACCACGATGCTGCGATGCTCGGCCTCGCGCGATGCCAGATATTGCGCCGCTTGGGTGAGGGCGCCGCGAATATCGGTGAAGTTGGTGGCGCGCGCCTTGTTGGCGTAGTCGTTGAGGCGCTGCGCGTTGGCCGCGATCAGGCGGGTGCGCTCGGTCGGGCGATCCGGGGCGGTGAAGCGCAGCAGCACCGCGTCGTCGGAGAAGCTACAGGCGCCGATCTCGGCCACCGCGAAGCTGTCATGCGCCTTGAGTCCCGCCATCATGACGCGCAGCGTCCGCACCGCCGTGCCGAGCTCGCGGAAGTAGCTGCCCGAGACGTCGACCAGGGCATAGACCGCGGACGACGGCATCCGGTCCTCGCAAGCGCCGAGCGCGAGGCCGGCGGCGCCCAACGTGAAGAGGCGGCGGCCGATCATGTCGCGCGCTTCCGCAAGCGGTGCACCACCTGGCGCTCGATGTAGAGCGGCAGGAAGATCAGGACGTCGTAGAGTGCCAGCGCCAGCGCCATCAGGCCGTCGGTCAGCAGCCGCAGCAACCGTACCAGGAACGCTCCGGTGAGCAGCACCTGACCGACGGCGAACTGCGCCACCACCCGGCCGGTCCGCACCAGCAGCTCGATCGCAAAGCCCAGGAATGCCAGCGCGAACGGGATGACGAAGCCGAACGCCGCCTGCGCGTAGCGGGTGAGCTGGTTGACCGTTTGGGCGCTGTCCGACGGCGCGGCGCCGGCCAGCGTGCCCATCAGCTCGCGATCGAGCCGGGCGATCTCGTCGCGGGTCAGCGCGAGCGCCGCCTCGATCGAGGCGAGCACGAACAGCGCCAGGACCAGGGTGACGATCATGACGATGCGCAGCCTGCGGCGCTGCTCGAGCCGGGTGATCTGCGGGAACATCGCCGTGCCGCCCAGCGCCTCGAGCAGCACCATGCCGACGGCGATCTCCAGCACGATGATCGCCATCGCCGCGAGGCGATAGAGCGGCACGCCCATGATGCTGCGGGCATCGCCCACCAGCTCGGCCATCGGCCGCTCGAGCAGCGCGAGGTTGAGCCAGGCGGCGATGCCGACCGCGGCCATCAGGATCAGGGCGAAGACGAAGCGGGTGCCGGTCGAATAGCCGCCCTTCGTTTCCTCCGCCGCGAGGTCGGCCTGCAGGGCGTCGTGATGGGCCATCGCCGCGGTGCCCCCGGCCAGGACCCAGCGGTCGACCAGCCGCAGGCCGCGCGCAAGAAACCCGAAGGCGGCGCGGATCAGCCGCTCGGCCGGCAAGCGAGCGAGATAGAGCAGCGCAACCAGCCCCAGCACGAGCGCCGGATTACGCCAGTCCGCCAGCCATGTTTGCAGGGATTGCCACACGCGGCCCTAGGTGGGCATCAACCCTGTCGAAACCATGGCGGGATTGGATGGGCGGATCGCTACTCCCGCTGGAGCTCGGCGACGCGTTCCAGCACGATCTCGCCCGAGCGCTCGGTGAAATCGAGCAGCAGCCTCAGCTCGGCCTCGCTGTAGCCCGCCAGCAGGGCCTGCATGCGTTTGGCCAGCGGTTCGAAGCCGGCGACGATCGGGCCGATCCGGTCCTCGCGCACGCGCACCAGCACCTTGCGCCGGTCGGCCGGATCGGCGGTGCGCTCGACGAGGCCGAGCTTCTCCAGCCGGTCGATCAGGCCGGTGACCGCCCCGCTCGACAGTCCGGTGCGACGGGCGATGTCGCCCGCCGCGGACGGACCGCTCATCAGGATCAGGTCGAGGCATTCCATGTCGGTGGGATTGAGGCCGGCGCGGCGCGCGATCGTCTGGCCGTGCAGGACGCCCGCGGCAGAGCTCTTGCGCAGCGCCAGCATCAGCCGCTCGGCGAGGCCGGCCTTGCCCCCTTGACTCGATTTCTTCGCAGCCATATATCTCTGTTACTAAGATAATTAGTCTTAGAGATAATGCCACCCAGACCAGGAGCCGTCCATGACCCCGTCCACGTCATTGCCCCGCCCCGCCGAGTACGACCCCGCGATCGAGCGGGCCGTGATGAGCTGGCACGGCTGGGGCTCCCCGGTCGGGCTGGGCATCGGCCTGCTGGCGATCGGCGCGACCGCGGTGCTGGTCCGCTTTGCGGTGTTCGGCGCGTTCTGACGCGCCGTCAGCTGCTCTCGCTGCTCAGCACGTCGCCGAACAGCTTCCACGTCGCGCCGTCGAAGCGGGCGAGCTGCACCGCCTGGATCGGGTAGAAATCGGTCGGGCTGGTGTTGATGGTGATGCCCGGCAGCAGGAGGGGCACCACCAGCTTGTGCATGCTGGCCGCCTGCTTCATCAGGTTGGCGCGCGTGAGGTTGTCGCCGCACTGGGTCAGCACGTGGCGCATCGTGGACGAGACCGAGTAGGCGTAGGTGTACGACGCGTCCGCCTGATTGCCCTGCGGGATGTACTTCTCCATCCACGCCTTCCATTCCAGGTAGTCCGGCGCATTGGCCCATTGCGGATCGGTCGGATCCTTCAGGTACGCCGCGGTGATGATGTCCTTGCTGTTGTCGAGCCCCGCCGGCTTCAAGGTCGACGCGACGGAGGCGGCGACGTTGGCGAGGTAGTGCGCCGGCTTCCAGCCGAGATCGGCGACCTTGCGGATCGCCTGCGCCGCGGCCTTCGGGGCGGCGTCGTTGAACAAGACGTCGGCCCCCGAGTCCTTGAGCGCAATGATCTGGCTGTCGACCGTCGGGTCGGTGACCTCGTAGCTCGCCGTCTTGATCAGGAACTTGTCCTTCTTGTCCCCGAAGCCCGCGATGAAGCCGTTGAGGTAGTCCTTACCGGAATCGTCGTTCTGGTAGAGCATGGCCACCTTGGCGTTGGGATGGTTGGCCATGATGTGCTTGGCGTAGATCGCCGCCTCGGTGGCGTAGTCGGGCTGCCATCCCATCGTCCACGGGAACTCCTTGGGCTTGCCCCACTTCGAGGCGCCGGTGGCGACGAACAGCTGCGGCACCTTCTTCTGGTTCAGGTACTTCTGGACCACCGTATTGGTCGCCGTGCCGAGCAGCTGGTAGATCGCGAACACCTGGTCGTCCTCGACCAGCTTGCGCACCATCTCGACGGTCTTGGGCGGCTGGAAGCCGTCGTCGTAGGTGATGAAGTCGATCTTGCGGCCGTTGATGCCGCCCTGGTCGTTGACCATCTGCCAATAGGCGGTGATGCCCTTGCCGATCACGCCATAGGCCGAGAGCGGCCCCGAATACGGGTTGGTGTGGCCGAGCTTGATCTCCTTGTCGGTGACGCCTGGATCGTACTTCTTCTGAGCGCGAACGATACTCGGGGCGAACGCGAACGCAGCAGCCGAGCCGACGACGGCACGGCGGGTGATCCTGGCCATACGCTTCCTCCTCTATGTCGCGCTTGCGCGATCACTATCGTTGGAGGAAGTGTCGCTCAGCTCGGCTACGCTGCCAACTGCTCCGGCGCCGTGTAGGCGAGGCCCTGGGCCTCGGCGACCGGCTTGCAGGTGAGCTTGCCGGCATGGACGTTGAGGCCGTTGCGCAGGTGCGGGTCCTCGACGATGGCGCGGCGCCAGCCCTTGTCGGCCAGCGCCAGCACGAACGGCAAGGTCGCGTTGTTGAGCGCGAAGGTCGAGGTGCGCGACACCGCGCCCGGCATGTTGGTGACGCAGAAATGCGTCACGCCGTCGACCACGTAGACCGGATCGGAGTGCGTCGTCGGCTTCGAGGTCTCGCTGCAGCCGCCCTGGTCGATGGCGATGTCGACCAGCACGCTGCCGGTCTTCATCGTCTTCACCATGTCGCGGGTGATCAGCTTGGGCGCGGCGGCGCCGGGCACCAGCACGGCGCCGATCAGCAGGTCGGCGCGGCGCACCACCTGCACCAGCGCGTCGTGGGTCGAGAAGATGGTGCGGGCTCCGGGCAGTTGCACGGCGATGCGGCGCAGCACCTCGGCCGAGCGGTCGACCACGGTGACGGTGGCGCCCATGCCGAGCGCGATGGTCGCGGCGTGCGTGCCCGACACGCCGCCGCCCAGCACCACGACCTCGCCCGGCGGCACGCCCGGCACGCCGCCCAGCAGCACGCCGCGTCCGCCCGAGGTGCGCTCGAGGTAGCGCGCGCCGACCTGCGGCGCCAGACGGCCGGCGATCTCCGACATCGGCGTCAGGAGCGGGAGCGTGCCGTGCGGGGAGGTGACGGTCTCGTAGGCGATCGCGGTGGCGCCGCTCTGCAGCAGCTCCTGGGTCTGCGCGGGATCGGGCGCAAGATGGAGATAGGTGAACAGCACCTGCCCGGGCCGCAACTTCTTGCGCTCGGGCGCGAGCGGCTCCTTCACCTTCACGATCATCTCGGCGTCGCGGAAGATCTCGTCGGCCGACGGCACGACGCGGCCGCCGGCGGCGAGGTAGAGATCGTCCTCCAGCCCCGCACCCAGGCCCGCGCCGGCCTGAACCAGCACCTCATGCCCGTGCCGCACCAACTCGGCGACCGACGAAGGCACCAGGCCGACCCGGTCCTCATGGTCCTTGATCTCCTTCGGCACTCCGATCCGCATGGCTGGCCTCCTTTCATGTCAGCCTAACAACGGACCGAGTTGAGGCGTTCCCGATTTCATTTCATGCATCCGCGCAGGCTAATTGCAGCGATTCGGGCTGATCGATACAGTCGCGCCGCAACGAACCGTCCGTACTGAGGCAAAAGGACGGGTCGGGGTTGAGGGGGCAAATCAAATGTCGCGTAGCGTCGAGTGGAGTCGCGTAAGCGTGTCGGCCGTGCTGTTGGCGGGTACGGCGATTGTCGGTGGTCTGGCGCCGTCTACGGCTTGGGCACAGAGCAGTGCTGCCAACGGCACGACAGGCCTGTCCGCCGCGGGTTCGGGCGCCCAGGTCGGCGGTCCGGGCGGCCCCGGGCAGGACGGGGCGGTTTCCCAGAACGGCGGCATTGGCGGCGCCGGAGGTTCGGCCTTGTCGAGCGACGGTAGCGCCAGCGGCGGCGCAGGCGGCAGTGGCGGTAACGGCGGAGGCCAGGCCAACGGCGGCGCTGGCGGCGCCGGCGGGGCGGCCACCGGTCTCGCCGGCTTCGCGGGTGCCGGCGGCAGCGGCGGCAGCGGCGGGAGTGGCGCTGTCGGTGCGCAAGGGGCGGCGGGCGCCACCGCCGGTATCGTCAACAGCACGATCCTGGTCGGCGGCACCGGCAATGCGGGGGGGACCGGCGGCACCGGCGGCGCGGGCGGTGCGGGAGGTGCCGCGCTGGGCACGTCCGTCACCGGCGAAGGCCTCGGTGGCGTTGGCGGCGCCGGCGGCGCCGGCGGTACGGGTGGCCTCGGCGGCACCGGCGGTGCAGGCGTTGTCGCGTCCGGCACCACCATCACGAACACGGGCACTATCGAAGGTGGTCAGGGCGGTCAGGGGGGCCAGGGGGGCACCGGGGGCGCGGGTGGCGCGGGAGGCAGCGGCATCGGGAATCCGGGAGTGGGCGGCGCAGGTGGCGCCGGCGGTACGGGCGGGGCCGGCGGCGCCGGCGGCGCCGGCGGCGTCGCGATTACCGGCTCGAATCTCACGGTCATCAACGACGGCACCCTTATCCCGGGAGCTGGGGGCCTTGGCGGCGCCGGAGGCCTTGGCGGAGCGCAGGGCTTCGGAAACCCGAGCGGCACCTCGGGCAGCAACGGCGCTGCCGGCAGCATCGGAGCTCCAGGAACCAATGCCATCGTGTTCACGGGCGGGACCAACGTGCTGGAGCTGCGCTCGAACTCGCTCATCACCGGCAGCGTCGTGGCGTTCAGCGCGGCGGATACCCTGCGCCTCGGCGGCTCGGCCAACGCCTCGTTCGATGTGTCGACGATCGGCGGGCAGTACCAGAACTTCGGCGTCTTCGAGAAGGCGGGCACCAGCACCTGGACCCTGATCGGCACGCCGACGGTCGCGACTCCGTGGTCGATCAACGGCGGCACGCTGTTGCTTGGCACCAGCACCGCGCTCGCCGCCACGAGCGCCATCACGGTCAACGCCGGCGGCACGTTCGACGTCAACGGCTTCAGTCAGACGATCGCGTCGCTGGCCGGAAGCGGCACCGTGATCAACGGTGACAGCGTCTCGGCGACCCTGACGGTCGGCGACAGCAGCTCGACCATCTTCAGCGGCGTCATCGAGGACGGCACTCACGCGATCGGCCTGCGCAAGACCGGCAGCGGCACGCTGACCTTGAGCGGCAACAACAGCTACTCCGGCGGGACGACGCTGAGCCAGGGCACGCTCGCGGTCGGCTCCAACACCGCGCTCGGCACCGGCATCGTGACCACGGCGTCGGGCACGATCCTGCAGGCGGCCTCGTCGGTGTCGCTCGCCAACGCCTTCACGCTCAATGCCACCCTCACGGTCGACACCGGCGCCAACGCCATGACGTTGTCGGGCCCGATCGGCGGCGCCGGCGCGCTGGTCAAGGCGGGCAACGGCACGCTGACCCTGAGCGGTGCCAACACCTACAGCGGCGCTACCATCGTCGGTTTCGGCACGCTGCTGCTGACCGGCAGCCTCACCAGTGCCGTCACCGTCACCGCCGACAGCGCGTTCGGCGGCACCGGCACGATCACCGGCAGCTACACGCAGAGTGCGGGCTCGACCTACCAGGTCGCGGTGACGCCGGGCGCCAGCAGCAAGATCGCCGTCGTCGGCCCGGCGACGCTGAACGGCGGCACGGTGAGCGTGCTGGGGGCCAACGGGACCTATCAGCGCAACACCAGCTACACCATCCTGACCGCGACCGGCGGCGTGACCGGCACCTTTGCCGGCGTGACCAGCAATCTGGCCTTCCTGACGCCGAGCCTGAGCTACGGGAGCAATGCTGTCCTGTTGACCCTGACCAACACGGCGAACTCTTTCCGCAATGGTGCGCGGACCCCCAACCAGGGGGCCGTTGCCGCCGTGCTCGACCTCGCCGGTCCGACCGCGACGACCGGCGACTTCAACACCGTCCTGAATGCGCTCTACAACCTCGATACCAGTCAGGGACCGAAGGCGCTCGATGCGATCTCCGGCCAGAACTACTCCGGCTTCTCGTCGCTGGCGATGCAGGGTTCGCAGCTCTTCATGGACAGCTTCCAGATCCAGGCCGGCGGCGGCACAGGTGGGGGCGCAAGTCTACCCGGCGCCGGCACCTACCAGGCGCTGAAGGTCGATACGGCCGACGCGTGCGGCGACGCCTGCGCTGTCGAGCCGCTGTGGGGTGCGTGGGGCGGCGGGATGGGCGCCTTCGGCACGGTCGCCGGCGACAACAACAACCACGGGCTTACCTACAATCTCGGTGGCTTCATTGCCGGGCTCGATCGGCGGTTCGCTGCCGGTGTCCGGGCCGGCGTCGCGGCAGGCTTCAACGCCGCCACGCTCTATACCAACGGCATGCCGGGTACCGGCACGTCGAACACCCTGCAGTTCGCGCTCTATGGCGAGTACGCACCCGGTCCGTTCTATGTCGATGCGCTGGCCGGTTACGGGCATAGCGACAACCGCATGAATCGGCCGATCGTGATCGCCGGCCTGCCGTTCCGGATGGCCGAGGGCTACACGACGGCGAACACGTTCTTCGGCCAGGTCGAGACGGGCTACAAACTGATGGTCGCGCCGTCGTTCGGCGGATTCGTCGCGCCGTTCGTCCGGCTGCAGGCCTCGACCTCCACCCAGGACGGTTTCACCGAGACCGGTGCCGATTCGCTGAACCTCACCATCGCGCAGCAGACGACCAATTCCCTGCGCACGATGCTGGGCGCACAGCTCGGCGCCGGCGTCGATGCGCCGTGGCGAGACAAGCTCGATCTCGTCTTCCGGCTGGGTTGGAGCCACGAGTACGCCGACCTGTCACGACCCGTGACGGCGGCGTTCGCGGGGGCGCCGGCCATCTCCTTCACCACCTTCGGGGCGCAGGCGCCGCGCGACGGCGTCGTCCTCGGTCTCGGCGCCACCACTCATGTCGCCGAGCGCACCAGCCTCTATCTCCGTTACGACGGCGACCTCGCCGGCGCCAACACCAACCACGTCCTCAACGCGGGCGTCCGATACGTCTGGTGACGTTGCGGCCCACCATCGTGTGCCGATGGGGGCATGCGCGGCTCATCGGCGAGCGGGCAGGGCCACGCCGAGACTGGCCAGGGCCCCCTCGATCTCGTCGGGCTGGAAGGGCTTGCGCAGGAGGCGCAGGGGCCCCGCTTTCGACAGACGCTGCAGCACGGGGGAATCGTCGCGGCCGCTGGCCAGCAGGATCGGCAGGTCGGGGCGGTCGCGCCGCAACTCGTCGATCACCGCGTCGCCCGGCCGGTCGGGCAAGCCGAGATCGACGATCGCCCCGGACAGGCGCCCGCCGACCTCGGCAATCCGTTGCGACGCCTGGCGCGCGTTGGCGGCTTCCTCGACGGCGCATCCCAGGTCCTCCAGGGCTTGCACGATGAGCATGCGGATCAGCGCTTCGTCCTCGACCACGAGGATGCGGACTTCGCCGGCCGGAGCCTGTCGGCGGTCGAGCACTTCGCGAATGCGGGCGGCGAGCTGGTCGAAGGTGAAGGGCTTGACCAGCAGGTCGATGCCGGCATCGAGCCGGCCGTCATGGATCAGCGCGCTTGCCGCATAGGCCGTGGTGATGAGGACCTTGAGGCCCGGACGAAGCTTCAGGGCCCGTTCGCTCAGACCCTTGCCGTCGAGGCCGCCCGGCAATCCGAGATCGGTGAACAGCAACCGGATCGCAGGTTCGCGCCCGACGATCTCGAGCGCCGCGGCGGCATCGCCCGCTTCGAACACGACATAGCCCAGGTCGCGCAGGCTGCCCGCCGTATATTCGCGGACGTCGTCATCGTCCTCGACGACCAGAACGACATCGCCGGCAGCGGCTCGCGGGGTCGCGGCAGACGCTGAAACCCCGTCCGGCGGCAACGGCGCGGGCTGCTTCGCGTGTGTCCTCGGCAGGTAGATCCTGACCGCGGTGCCCGAGCCCGGATCGCTCCGCAGCGTCACGCCGCCGCCGCTCTGCGTGGCGAAGCCGTAGACTTGGCTCAGGCCCAGCCCGGTGCCGCGTCCACCCTTGGTGGTGAAAAACGGTTCGAACACCTGCCGCAGGACGTCGGGCGTCATGCCGGTTCCCGAATCGACGACCGAGACGACGACGTAATCGCCCCGCGCCAGAGTCGCCTCGGCGGCGAGCTCGGCCGAGTCGACCCGCAGGTTCTCGGTCTCGACGCGCAGGCCGCCGCCCGCCGGCATGGCATCGCGCGCATTGACCGCGAGATTGAGGATCGCCGCCTCGAGCTCGGTGGGGTCGACGTCGACGAGCCAGAGGTCCGGGGATGCCACGGTGCTGACGCGGATGCTTTCGCCGAGCGTGCGCTGCAGGAGATCGGTCATCCCCGATACCAGCGCGTTGACGTCGATCACCCGGGGCTCG
>Ga0209062_1001540_pt1 | contig 39314 bp, 30 predicted proteins | sample Coa_R2_2_FD_187158 | JGI IMG/M metagenome (GOLD analysis project Ga0209062, IMG submission 187158) | Surface soil microbial communities from Centralia Pennsylvania, which are recovering from an underground coalmine fire - Coalmine... | ecosystem: Environmental > Terrestrial > Soil > Unclassified...
ATAACGGGCCGGGTGCTCTCCCGCACAGCGTTGCGGCGGCGGCCGTGCTACGCCTAAGGTATGAAGCCCGCGCTCCTCGCGCTTGCCGCCCTGCTGCTTGCCTCGTGCGCACGGCGTTCGGATTCCGCCGGCGAAGCGCAACGCGATGCCCCGCGGGAGCTTCCCAGCGGCGGCGCCAGCGTCAACGGACCGGTGCTGTCCTATGCCAACGTGGTTCAGGTCGTCGCTCCGGCGGTCGTGACGGTGCGCTCGTCGCATCGGGTACGGGCGCCGCAGCAGTTCCCCTTCTTCGACGATCCCTTCTTCCGCCAGTTCTTCGGCGGGAACCCGCGGCGCGGCGGGGCCACCGAGGTCGAACACGCGCTGGGCTCTGGCGTCATCGTGCGCGCCGATGGGTATATTCTTACCAACCAGCACGTCGTCGATGGCGCCGAGGACATCCGGGTCGATCTGGTCTCGCGCCGGACCTTCTCGGCGAAACTGGTCGGACAGGATTCTCCGAGCGATCTCGCCGTGCTCAAGATCAGCGCCTCGGACCTGCCGGTGCTCGAGCTCGGCAATTCCGACCAGGTGCGCGTCGGGGATGTTTGCCTCGCCGTCGGCAACCCGCTCGGGCTCGGGGAGTCCGTGACCGCCGGGATTGTCAGCGCGAAAGGCCGCGAGACCGGCCTCAGCAACGGGAGCTTCCAGGATTTCCTGCAGACCGACGCCCCGATCAACCAGGGCAACTCCGGCGGCGCGCTCGTTAACACGCGGGGTGAGCTGATCGGCATCAATTCCCAGATCCTCTCGCCGAGCGGCGGCGGCAATATCGGGATCGGGTTCGCGATCCCGTCGAATATGGCCCGCAGCGTGATGAACCAGTTGATCAGCCGCGGCAAAGTGGAGCGCGGGGAGATCGGCGTCTCCATCCAGCCGGTCACGAGCGAGATCGCGCAGAGCATGGGGCTCAAGCAGGTGCAGGGCGTGCTGGTGGCATCCGTCAACCCCGGCAGCCCCGCCGAGAAGGCCGGACTCAAGGCGGGCGACATCATCCTGCAATTCAACGGGCAGAACGTCAACGACCCCAACACGCTTCGCAATGAAGTGGCGGGCACTGCACCCGGCAGCGAGGTCACGCTGACGATCCTCCGCAATGGCGCGCAACAGCAGATTCGGGTGCGCGAAGGCGAGTTGCACCCGGCCGAGCAGTCCGGGCAGAACGGGCCGGCAGGCGGTGGCGGCGGTGGGGTGAGCGCCGGCAAGCTCGGGCTCAGCCTCGTTCCCCTGACTCCGGAGCTGGATGCACAACTCGGTCTGAAGCCGGGAACGCAGGGCCTCGTGGTGCAGGCGGTGGATCCGAACGGGCCGGCGGCTCAGGCGGGCATACAGCCCGGCGACGTGATTCAGCAGGTCAATCGCCAGCCCGTCCGCACGGCCGACGATATGCGCGCCGCCCTGGCGAAATCCGACGGACGGCCGCCGCTGCTGATGATCAACCGGAACGGCGACACGGCCTTTGTCGCCGTCCCCGTGCAGTGATTGACGCCAAATCGAAATTTATATCTGCGTGATGCGCCAATGAGTTAGAGAAACCATGCGCCGGCCGCGCCGTGCGCGCATGGTAGCGTCTGTTGCCGGAAGGAGCTTCCATGAAGACAGACGAACAGGCGCCACTCAGCGAACAACAGCAGTGGGCGGACCGCATTCACAAGGCGAGCCAAGCGCTCGAACAGCCGCCGGCCGGCGCGCCGGCGCCCAAACGCAAACCGCAGGCTCGCGATGCCCGCACCGGGCGGTTCCGCAAGACGGCCTGAACCGGGGAGAGCGAGCATGCCGAAACTGACCGCGGCCGAGCGCCGCAAACTGCCTAACTCCGCGTTCGCCATCCCGGCCAAGCGGGCTTATCCGATCCCGGACGAAAGCCATGCGCGGGATGCGCTACGCGAGGTGAACACCAACGGCACTGCCGCCGAGCAGCGGCAGGTCCGCATCGCCGTCGCGCGCCGGTATCCCGGCCTGGAGGCCGGCCGATGACCAAACACCACACGGTCGTGGAAGTGCTCGACGAAGACACCATCGAGTTCGGGAGCGCTCCCGAGCCGGAAACGCTGGAGCTGAGCCGGAACGGGCAGACACTCGAGCAGGATACCGACTACGTGCTGGGCGAAGGCGACGAAGCCGCATTCGCGAAGCGCCAGCGCGGCGAGCCGTGGAGCCGCAACGACCACTTCACGGCGCTCTGGTTCACGGATTAGCGGCCGGGCCGCAGCTCTGTGCGGGGCCGGCCATGGCCGGCCCGCACAGGCGCAGATTTCAGTCGAGGTATTTCTTGTACCAGGCCAGATATCGTTGCATCCGGTCGGTCTGGTAACTCGGGCGCGTGATGCCGTGGAATGAGTTGGGATAGATCACCAATTCCGTGGGCACGCCGAGGCTGGCGAGGGCCTGGTACATCTGCTCGCCGCCGACCAGCGGCACGTTGAAATCCTTCTCGCCGCCCATGAACAGCGTCGGGGTGTGGATCCGGTCGGCGTGCAGGAACGCGTAGGAAATCTTCTCCCAGGGCTCCAGCCCGACCTTCCATGGCGGCCCGATCTCCTCATCGTATTGCATGATGTACTGATCCACGCCGTAGAGCGCGAGCGGCAGCGCGGTGCCCGCGCCGCTGATCGCCGCTTTGAAGCGCTGGTCCTTGGCAATGATTGCATCGGTCAGGATGCCGCCGTAGCTCCACCCGCCTACGCCGAGCTTATCCGGGTCGGCCAGACCGCTCGCCACCACATAATCCATCGCGGCCTGCAGATCGAGGACTTCCTTGTTGCCCCAATCGGCGGCGATGGCCGTCTGGTACTTTTCGCCGCGCCCGGAGCTGCCGCGATAGTTCACATTCACCACCACGAAGCCGTTCGCAGCGAAGAACTGCCGCTCGAAATTGAAGGAGTGCGCGTCCTGGCCGTTCGGCCCGCCGTGGATGCGCAGCAGCGTGGGATACTTCTTGCCTGGCTGGTAGTCCACCGGCTTGGTGATGAGCCCGTGGACCTCGTTTCCGTCTTTGGCCTTGCAGGTGAATTCTTCGGTTGCACCGAGCTTCAATTGCGCCATTAATGCGTCGTTTTGATGCGTAATTGCGCGCAATTTGCCGTTATCGAACGCGTAAATTTCCCCATGGGCTTCGTCGGAGGCCGCCAGCATCACGAAACGGCCGTCCTTGGCCTGCTCGACGGTGCTGATCACGCCAGGCCCCTTCGTCAGGCGCTCCACCTGGCCGCCCGCGGCCGGAACCAGGGCCGGGTATTCCCAACGGTCGTCCGCCACCAGGAAAAGGATGGATTTGCCGTCCTGGGTGAAGCGTGGCGCCGCGACGCCGCGGTCCAGGCTCTCGGCGAGAATTTTCGGCTCGCCGCCGGCCACCGCGACCACGGCCAGCCGGTTCATGTTGTACGCGCTCAGTTTCGCGCCGGAGCTCTGGGTATAGACGAGCCGCGTGCCATCCTTGCTCCAATCCGGCCGGCCGCGCCCGGCTGAGGCGTGAATACCGTCGTATTTCGTGATCTGCCGCGGCGCCGCGCCCGCAGCGGCATCCATGGCGTAGACGTTCCACGTGTTGTAGCGCTCGGCGTCCTTGCCCTGCTTGCCCATGAAGGCGATCTGGCGGCCATCGGGCGACCAGCTCGGCGGGCCGGCTTCCAGGCCCTCCGGGGTGATGGCTTCGGCCTTTTTCGAGGCGATGTCATAGAGATAGAGCCGCGCGGGCTTCTGCGTGAGATAGCCGACCACGTCCTGCTTGAACTTGTAGCGGTCGATTACGATGGGCTTCGGCACGGCGCCCGGCCCGCCGGCGCTCCCGCGACCGCCGCCAGCGGCCGGCGCGCCGTCGGTTTCCGGCTCATTCGGATCGCGATCGGCCATCACGAGCAGCAGCTTCTTGGAATCCGGCGACCATTCGTAGCTGGAAAGCCGGCCCTTGACGTCGGTGAGTTGCTGGGCTTCCCCGCCCTGCCGGTCGAGCACCCAGACCTGCGAGCCGCGCGCCTTGCCGCCCTGGCGGCCGGAGAGGAACGCGAGATAGCGCCCGTCCGGGCTCCAGCGCGGGGCGTTCTCCGCGTCGGGGCTGGTGGTCATGCGCAGTTGCCGCGTGCCGTCCCAGCTTGCCATCCAGACGTCGGTATCGCTCTTATCGGCGGTGGTGTCGACGGTTGTCACGGTGTAAGCGACCCACTGGCCATCGGGCGAGATCTGGGGATCGCGGACATCGTGGAAGGCGTGCATATCCTCCAATTTGATCGGACGGCGGGCAGTCTGGCTGAACGATAACAGCGGCAGCGTGGCCAGCGCCAGGCCGAGGCGGAAACGGGGTGCGAGCGTCATGAGACAAGAGTGTATCAAATGCGGCCGGAGGGGCCAGCGCTACGGAGTGGTTGTTTCGGGGAGTTACCTGATTCAACGTCCGTCGTGTTTAGGAGTAGAATCGGAAACTTATTGCTCAGATCAGGATCGAGGTGACACCGTGCTCGAGAGATACTTCCTGAAGATCATCGCGCTCGCCCTTCTATGGATGTTCTTTCCCGCGGGAGACCGCGCGCAAACGCCCGGCCCGCGGCCGCTGATTCATGAGGCTATCGACGAGAGCAAGCTGGTCACGCTGGCCGGCAATACGCGGCGCGAGGCCGTTCGCGGAAACGACCTGGGGCCGGTCGAGCCCGATCTGCACCTCGATATGTATCTCCAGTTGAAGCGCTCCCCGGAACAGGAGGAAGCGGCACGGAAGTTTGTCGAGTCCCTGAGCGATAAATCGTCACCTAATTTTCATCAATGGATCGCGCCGGCAGAATTTGGCCGCCGCTTCGGCGCTGCTCCGGAAGATATCGCCGCGATTTCCCGCTGGCTGCAGTCTCACGGCTTCCGCATCAACACGGTGCATTCGAACCGCATGGTGATCGATTTCTCCGGGACGGCAGGACAGGTGCGTGCGGCCTTTGGGACCGAGATCCACTATCTCAAGGACAGTGGCCCCAAGCGCCGTTTCGCAAACATGACCGATCCGCGAATGCCCGCGGCGCTGCTGCCGGCGGTTACGGGCGTAGTGTCGCTGAACAATTTCCCACCGCGCTCGATGATGCAGCCGCTATCGAACTATACCGTCGGCAACACGCGGATGGCGATCGTCCCGGGCGACCTGGCCACCATCTACAACCTGAACCCGGCGTTTGCCGGCGGATTCACGGGCGCCGGGCAGACGATCGTGCTGGTCGAGGACTCCGATCTGTACAACGGAACCAAGGACTGGAACACCTTCCGTACCACTTTCGGGCTCGACCGCTACACGCATGGCTCTCTGACGCAGGTCCACCCGGCGGCCGGCAATGGGGGCACCTGCTATGCTCCGGGGGTGAACGGCGCGGCATCGGAAGCCGCGCTCGATGTGCAGTGGGCCTCTGCCGCCGCTCCGGACGCCGCGATCGTAATGGCCTCCTGCGCGGATACTACGAATTTCGGGGGCTTCATTGCCCTGCAGAATATGCTGACCAATGGCGGCCCGCTGCCGAGCGTGGTGAGCATCAGCTATGGCGAATCCGAGACCGATGCGGGCACCACCTTCAATGCCTACATCAATACCCTCTACCAGACCGCGGCCGCGGCGGGCGTCTCGGTTTTTGTCTCTTCCGGCGACGAAGCGGCGGCGGAGACGGATCACCGCGCCCCGGTTTCCGTGCATGGCGTCAGCGTCAGCAGCTTCGCTTCTACTCCCTACAACGTCGCCGTCGGCGGTACGGATTTCGGCGACACCGCAGCCGGCAATCCGGCCGCGTACTGGAAGGGATCGAACAATCTTTATTACGATTCGGCCGCGAGCTATGTGCCGGAGATTCCGTGGAATAACTCTTGCGCCGGATCGGTTTTGGGCAAATACCGCGGCTACAGTTCGCCGGCGGCGTTCTGCAACAACACCTACTTGGATCTCGATTCAGTAGGCGGCAGCGGCGGGCCGAGCGGCTGCGTGACCGGAACTCCGGCCCTCAACGGAGTGGTCGGCGGAAGCTGCGCAGGGTACCCGAAGCCTTCGTGGCAATCGATTCCGGGCAACCCGAACGACGGTGTCCGCGATCTGCCGGACGTGTCGCTTTTCGCGGCCAGCGGCCTGTGGGGCCATTATTACGTGTTCTGCTACGGCTGCTCGGGCGATCCTTCCACATGGCCGGGCGCGGGCGGCACCTCGTTTGCGGCTCCGATCATGGCTGGAATCCAGGCGCTGATCAACCAGGCGCTGGGCGTCACCAACGCCGGCAATCCGAACCCCGTGTATTATGCGATCGGGGCCAAACAATACAGCACTGCATCCGGCGCCGCCGCGTGCGACTCCAGCGCTGGGCCGGCCGGGACCTGTGTCTTCAACGATGTCACTCAGGGCGATATCGCCGTCCCCTGCGCGGGCCAGTTCGACTGCTACCTGTCCGGACCTGGATTGGGCGTGCTCTCCACGTCGACTACTTCGTATCAACCGGCTTTCGCCGCAGCGCCCGGCTGGGACTTCGCCACCGGGATCGGCACGGTAAACGCCTACAATCTCCTCAACGCGTACGTCGATTCCGTCACTCCCCCGGCGGCGCCGGCCGCTCCCGTGCTGGTCTCGCCGGCTAACCAGGCGGCGAACGTCCTGACGGCGCCCGAGCTGACGTGGAGCGCTTCCCAGGGCGCGACATCCTACGACGTCTACTTCGGAACCAGCAGCACGCCGCCTCTCGTGGGCAACACCACGAACCTCGACTACGCCCCCGGCACCCTGAGCCCCGGCGCCACTTATTACTGGGCAATCGGAGCGAAGAACAGCCTGGGCGCGAACGTCTCCGCGCCGTGGTCGTTCACCACAAGCTGCGTTGCGGGGCTCAGCCCCGCGAGCGCCGGAGCGCCTGCCGCCGGCGGCAGCTTCAGTATCACGGTTACGGCCACGGACGGCTGCTCCTGGACCGCCGTGAGCAACGTTCCCTGGGTCACCATCACCGCCGGCGCTTCGGGCAGCGGCAAGGGAACCGTAAACTACACGGTCGCGCCGTCGCCGGCAGGGACATCGCGGACCGGCGCCATCGTCGTCGCCGGGCAAACTTTCACGGTCACGCAAGGCGGCGTGATCCCGCTCATCTCGACGCTGGCCGGCGGAGCCATGCCGGCAACGCCCGCGCCCGGAACTTCGCTCTCGATCCCCATTACCTACGGTATCGCTGTGGATGCCGCCGGTAACACCTACTTCCCCAGCGCGAATCTGAACGCCGTCTTCAAAGTGGATGCCAACGGCATTGTGACCCGCATCGCCGGCACGGGTGTGGCCGGCCGGGCGGGCGATGGCGGCCCGGCGCTGAGCGCGCAATTGAATTATCCGAACGGCATCGCCGCCGATCCGCAAGGGAACGTGTACATCGCCGACACGCTGAACGGCCGCATCCGCAAAGTGGATCCTTCCGGCATCATCAGCACGGTGGCGGGCAGCGGCTCGTTCGGCTACTCAGGCGACGGCGGCTTGGCCATCAGCGCGGCGTTCGAAACCCCGTACGGAGTGGCCGTGGATGCGAACGGCAACCTTTACATCGCCGATACCCTGAACAATCGTATCCGCAAAGTGGATAATTCCGGCAAGATCTCGACCATCGCGGGCAACGGAAGCCCGGGCTACTCGGGTGACGGCGCCGCAACCGAGGTGAAGCTGTTCGAACCATCCGGCGTGGCCGTGGACAACGCGGGCAATGTCTATATCGCGGATACCTTGAACGACCGCGTCCGCAAAGTGGACACTAGCGGCCAACTGACCACCGTCGCGGGTAGCGGCACCTGCTGTTACCTGACGGCGGCCGAGGGTGGCCCGGCAGTCAACGCGCGGCTCGGATTTCCGTTCGGCGTCGCCGTAGATGGCGCGGGCAATCTGTACATCGCGGACGAGAATAACCAGAGCATTTTCAAAGTGACTCCGGATGGAACGATCCACACGGCGGTGGGCGACGGCGGGATCGGATTTTCGGGCGACGGCAACCTGCCGACCAAGTCCTCACTGAACTACCCGTACGGGGTCGCCGTGGATGGGTCGGGCAACCTGTACATCGCCGAAAACGGCACGAACCGCATCCGGAAAGCAACCAACGTCGCACTCACGACGCTGGTAGGCGGCGCCCTCAATGACGGCGGACCGGCCGCGCTGGGCTGGCTGAGCGCACCGTGGGGAGTCGTCCGCGATAACGCCGGCAACACGTACATCGCGGATACCAACAATAATCGGATTCGCAAGGTGGCGGCCGACGGCACGATCACGACCGTAGCCGGGACGGGCTTGGCCGGATATGCGGGCGACGGCGCTGCGGCTACCAATGCGCTCCTGTTCACGCCGCACGGCATCGCGCTGGACGGCAACGGCAATCTGTACATTGCCGATACATCTAACCACGTTGTCCGCAAGGTGGACCCTTCCGGCACGATCACGACGTTCGCGGGCAACGCACGCTGCTGCCAGGTTTCCGGAGACGGGTTCCCGGCCACCGTCGCGGGCATCGGCGAGCCCTACGCGCTGGCGCTGGACAGCAACGGCAATCTCTACATATCCGATATCCTCAATCACGTGGTCCGGAAGGTGGACACTTCGGGAACGATCACCACGGTGGCGGGTACCGGCGCCCTCATCGGCGGCTACTCCGGGGACGGCGGACCGGCCACGAGCGCCAAGCTCAATGCACCGTACGGACTGGCGGCCGACAGCGCCGGAAATCTGTATATCGCTGACCATTACAACAACCGCATCCGCAAGGTGGACAGCAGCGGTATCATCTCCACCGTGGCCGGGACAGGCAGTTGCTGCTATAGCGGCGACGGCGGTCCGGCCACCAAGGCGCTTTTGGGCGAACCCAGTGGCGTGGCGCTCGACGCACAAGGCAACCTGCTCATTGCCGATAACTTCAGCTATCGCGTTCGCCGCGTCTCTGCCGACGGGACCATCACGAGCATCGCAGGCAGCGGACTCCCCGGCTACACCGGTGACGGAGGGCCGGCCAATGCGGCGACGTTCCGCTTGCCCGTCGCCATTGCCGTGGATGCGGCGGGGAACATGGTGGTAGCGGACCAGACCAACAATGCCGTGCGCGTGATCGTCCCCACCTACACGGCACCGTTGCTCAGCCTCCAAAGCACGCATACCGGCACGTTCGCGCCGGGCCAGAGCGGCGCGACGTACACCCTGACCGTGAGCAATGCCGCAGGCGCTGGAACGACCTCCGGCGCGGTAACGGTAGCGGAGAATCTGCCGGCCGGGCTGCAATTGGTTTCGATGACCGGCTCGGGATGGACTTGCTCGGCGGCGGCGTGCACCCGCTCGGATGCTCTCGCCGGCGGCGCCTCCTATCCGGCGATCACCGTAAAGGTGAACGTCTCCGCGAGCGCGGCCGGCCAGGTGACGAACCAGGCGGCCGTCAGCGGTGGTGGAGCGATGCCTGCGGCAACGGTGGACCTGACGATCGTGCAGTAGCGCGGCCGGCCTTACCGGACGGCTGCGCCATCGCGGATCTCGTCGGACCCGCGGCGCAGCACCTGGTCGCCCGCGCGGAGGTTGCCGAACACTTCGATGAGGTCGCCATCGGCGACGCCCTTCCTGACGTCCACCCATTCGGCGCGCCCGTCGCGGCTGCGGATGACGAAGGTGCGCTCGGTGGTCGTGACCACGGCCGTCTTCGGAACCAGCAGCGCGGCACGCGGCGTGCGGACGGGCCATTTCACGGTGGGATACATGCCCGGCGCGAGCGAGCCATCGCGGTTGATTACGTCGAGCTCGACCGGCATGGTCCGGGTCTGCGGATCGAGCGCGTGCGCGGGGCGGGCGATCGCACCGGTGTAGATCCGGCCGGGAAATGCAGGAACGCGGAAGGCGACCTGCGCGCCACGTACGAGGCCGCCGACATCCTCTTCCGGCACGGCGACCACCAGCCGCAAACGCGAGACCTGCTGAATCACGACCAGCGGATCGGCCGCCGGGCCGGCAAGCGCGCCGGGGTGCGCGAGGCGCTCGGTCACCACGCCGTCGAAGGGCGCGGTGATGCGCAGGTACCGGGCCAGATCCTTCTGCGCCTGCGCCTGCGCGCGCGCGGCCTGGCTGGACTGCTGGCGCGCGCGCACCAGCGCCTGCGCGGCCTCCACCTGCTTTTCCGCGACGATCAAATCATTTCCGGCGACCGCGCCCGGCGTTTTGCTCGCCTCCTTCAAGCGGTCATGCGTGCTCTGGGCGGCGGACAGTTGCGCCTCGGCCTGAAGGCGCTCGGCTTCGGCGGCCTGCACCTTCGACTCGGCCTCGGCGATCTGGGCATCGAGTTCCGGCGCGATCAGAACGGCCAGCAGTTCCCCCTCCTTGACCGCGCTGCCGCGGTCCACCAGGATGCGCTCGACATAGCCGGGAATCTTGGCGCGCAGCGAGACCTGGAGGAACGGGAGGAACTCGCCGGGGAGATCGACGGTGCGGGAGATGGGGCGGGAGATCACAGAGACGAGATTCGAGGATTGGGAGAGAAGACTTGACGCAGAGACGCAGAGACACAGAGAAAACAAAATTGCACCCCGGCGTCTCGGCGCCTCGGCGGTGAATTGAGAGTTTCGGGCGTTACCCATGGTATCGGCTCTCCGGATCATCGGGGTTGAGGGATGGGGATGTGGCGGGCGCGCGGCCCTGGAGGACGGCGTAAATTGAGGGCAGTACGGTCAGGGTGGCGAAGGTGGCGAATAGCAGGCCGCCGATTACGGCGCGGCCGAGCGGCGCCGATTGCGCGCCTCCTTCGCCGGCGCCGATCGCCATGGGCAGCATGCCGCAGATCATCGCGGCGGCGGTCATGAGGATGGCGCGGAGGCGGCTCGCGGCGCCTTCGCGCGCGGCATCGAGCGTGCCACGGCCCTCGCGGCGGGCGCGCTCCGCGAACGTGACGAGCAGGATGGAGTTGGCCACTGCGATTCCGATCGCCATGATTGCGCCCATGAACGATTGCACGTTCAGTGTGGTCGCGGTGACCCGCAGCGCAAGCAGCACTCCACCGAGGACCGCCGGTATCGTTAGCACGATCGCGAGCGCGAGCCGCAGGGATTGAAAATTGCCGGCCAGCAGGAGGAAGATCGCGGCCACGGCCAGCAGCAGGCCGATGCGCAGGCCGGAGAGCGTCTGTTGGAGGGGAGGGATTTCGCCGCGCATCCGCACGGTGACACCGCGAGGCGGCGCGCCGGCGGCGGCGATGGCGGGCTGGAGACGCGCCGCGGCTTCGCCGAGAGTCAGACCGTGAATGTTGGCCGTGAGGCTGACGACGTGCTGGCCGTTATAGCGCTCGATCAGGCCGGGCATGGTTCCGGGCTGGAGCGCGGCGAGATCGGTGAGGCGCGCGTAGGAGCGGCCCTCACGCATCACGGGGATGCGGCCCACCTCGTCGACGCTCTGCATCCGGTATTGCGGAATCTCGACCTGGATCTGGAAGGCGTTGCCGGAATTCGGGTCGCGCCAGTAGTTCGGATCTGTGAAGCGCGAGGAGGAAGTCGCCGCGATCACCGAATGCGCCACGTCCGACATGGCGAGCCCGAACTGGCCGGCGCGGTCGCGGTCGATCGAGATATCGAGCGTCGGGAATCGGTTCTCTTGCGCGTACTGGAGGTCGCGCAGGAAGTCGAGCCGGACGAGTTGTGCCTGCAGTTTCTGTGCGAACGTGTAATCGTCGGAGAGATTGACGCCCTGCACCGCGATCTCGATAGGCGTAGGCGACCCGAAGGACATCACCTGCGTGACGATGTCGCCGGCCTCGAAGCCGAGGCGGCAGTCCGGCAGATCGCGGCGCAAGGCCCGGCGCAGGCGCTCGCGCAGATCCTCGCCGCGCGGCGCGCCGGGCGTGAGCGCCACCTGGATCACGGCTTCCTGCGGGCCGCTGGTAAATAGATGGATGAGATCGACCGGGTAACTGGAGCCGACTACGCCGACGAAATCGCTGGTGATCGCGACGTTTTCCGGGCCCGCGGTGCGGCGGATCGTATCGAGCGCCCGGAGCACGATCCGCTCCGTCTCCTCGATGCGCGTGCCGGCGGGCGCGCGCAGGCGGATGCGCATCATGGGCGCGTTGGCATCGGGGAACAGCTCCGTGCCCATTGACGGAAGCAGGAACGCGACGAGCAGCCCCGCGGCGGCCAGATAACCGATCGCCAGCGGCCATCGGAGGCGTAGGACGGCGCCGAGATAGCGGTCATAGATGCGGTGCAGCGAACCGGCCTCGCCGCGGCGCGCTTCGCGCATCAGCCAAGTCGCCCACACCGGCACCAGAGTGCTGGAGAGCAGGTAGGAGGCGATCATGGAGAACGCCACCGCGAGCGAGAGCGGCACGAAGAGCTGGCGGCCGACGCCGATCATGAAGAACGACGGCACGAACACCGCCAGGATGCAGAACATCGAGAGGAGGCGCGCCATCGCCGTGCGGCTGCACGCCTCGACCACGGCACGGGCGCGGGAAACGCCCGGCAGCATTCTGGTGTGGATGTTCTCGATTTCGACCGTGGCCTCGTCCACCAGCACCCCGACGGCAAGCGCGAGACCGCCGAGCGTCATGATGTTGATGGTCTGGCCCGTGCCCCAGAGCAGCACTACGGCGCTAAGCAGCGCGAACGGAATGTTCAGGACGACGATCAAGGCGCTGCGCCAGTCCCGGAGGAAGATCAGCACCATCAGACCCGTGAGGACGGCGCCGAGCAACCCTTCGGACTCCAGGCCGCGGATGGCGTTCGAGACGAACGGCGACTGGTCGAATTCGAGGCGGATATCGACGTCTTCGGGAACGATTTTCTTAAATTCCGGAATGGCGGCCTTGACGCGGTTGATGACGTCGAGCGTCGAGGCGTCGGCGCGCTTGGTCACCGGGATGTAAACGGTGCGGCGGCCGTTGACGTGCGCGTAGGAGGTGATGATGTCGCTGCCGTTCTCGATCGTGCCAATATCGCGGAGATAAACGGTCGTGCCGGAGACGGGACGGATCGGAGTACTGAGCAGTTCGGGCAGATTGCCGCCGAGAGCGGCATTGGTGCGGGCGATGCGCTCCAGCGTGCCGGTGAACATGTTACCGGAGGGCATCACCAGCGTGGCCTTGTTGACCGCGGCGATGGCTTCCTCAGGCGAGATCTTGTATTGCTGGAGCCTGTCCGGATCGAGAGTGATGACGATGGTGCGCTGCGCGCCGCCGAAGGGAGGCGGCGCGGAGACCCCGGGCAGGGCCGCGAACATGGGCCTCACCCGGTTGAGGGCGAAGTCCTGCATCTCCGTCTGGCTGTGCGCCGCGCTGCTGAACACGAGCTGCCCGACGGCCACGCTGCCGGCATCGAAGCGTGTAATGAACGGCGGCACCGTGCCGGGCGGCATGAAGCCTCGGGCGCGGTCGACGTAGCCGATGGTTTCGGCCATCGCCTGGCTCATATTCGTGCCTTCATGGAACACCAGCTTCATGAGCGTAGCGCCCTGAATGCTCTTGCTTTCGACGTGGTCGATCCCCGTGATGTAAAGGAAGTGATACTCGTAGTAATACGTCAGATAGCCTTCCATCTGCGCCGGATCCATGCCGCCGTACGGCTGCGCGACGTAGATGGCAGGATCGCCGACCTGCGGGAAGATGTCGACGGGCATGCGCCGGATCGCGAGCACCGCGCACAGCGCGACGGCGACCAGCGCGGCCATGACAGTGATGGGCCGGCTGAGCGCCGCGAGAACGAGCTTCACGGCCCCACCTCCGTGAGGAATGGCCGGATATCGCCGGCTGCGGTGGCGATGCCGAGCAGAGCCCGCCAGACGTTCAGACGAGAAAGGGCATCGTCGATTTCCGCTTGCGTCAGCAGCCGTTCCGCTTCGGCCACTTCATCGATGTTGGCGAGACCCGCGCGGTAGCGGGCGATCGCCTGATCGGCGGCGGCCCGGGCAGCGGCCACTTCCGCCGGAGTATTGCCGGCGACGCGCCGGGCGCCTTCGAGCGCAGCCACAGCGGCGTTGAACTGCGCGCGCAGATCGACGGCAATCTGCCGCGCCCGCGCGGTTTGCGCGCGGATTGTGGCGGATTGCGCGGCCTCGCGCGCCCGGATCGCGGCAACGTCCATGACCGGGAACGTGACCGTAAATCCGAGGGCGTAATTCTGGGTGGTGGGCCAAAGGCCGGTGGCGCCGCCCTCGAATCCACCGCTGAGTTCGGCGCCGGTGCCGCGCGCGTAGGCGGCGGCCTGCAGGTAGAAGCGCGGAAAGTACTCGCGCTCGAGGGCACGGAACTGCGCCTGCGCCTGTTCGACGGCGGCCTGCTGCTCGCGCGCGATGGGATTGGCGGCGGGATCGAGCGGCGGTACGGGCCGTTCCGGAGGTAATTCGCCCAGTTTCGGCGCTGAGACGAGCACCTCGGCCGGCTCGGCGCCGGTGAAGCGGGCGAGCGAACTCCTGGCGACATTCACCGCCTGTTCGGATTGGATTAGTTGCGTCCGCGCTGCGGCCAACTCGGCGTCGGCGCGGGCGGCGTCAACGCCCGGCCTTAGCTCGGCCTCGACCAGGGCGTGAATCGTTCTGGACACGGTCGCGGCGCGGTCCACGCCGGCCTGCGCGGCGCGCACGGTTTCCTGGGCCGCCACCAGGGTGAGGCAGGCATCGGTGGTGGCCACCGCTACGTCGTACTCGGTGCGGCGGAGCGCCGCTTCCGACTGTGCCCGGCCGGCCGCGGCCGCCGCGACCGAGGCACGGCGCAGGCCGAAATCGAACGGCTCCCAAGTAACCAACCCGCCCGCGGCGCTGCCGAACGTCGTGCCGAAGTTATTGGTGCCGATCACGGGCCCCGAGATCGAGGGAATCACCGACTGGGGCAGCAGCATTCCGAACACGTTATTGCGCGTGGCGCGATTCACCTGCGCCAGAACGTCAACGCGGGGCAGATAGGCGGTGCGCGCCAGTTGAATGCCGGCGGCGGCCGCGGCAACCTGCTCCTGCGACACCTGAATGGACGGGTAGTGCCGCAGCGCCGCCTCGACGGTCTGCGGGATCGAGAGCGGCTGGGCGAACGCAGGCAGGGCTAGAACGATCAGAACGAAACCGCGCATCATCGGCCTTCAATCAGCTCCCGGAAGAGTTCCTGTACTTTGGCGGTAACGGCGGCCAGCGCGCGGCGGCCGCGCGGCGTCGCGCGGTAGAGACGGCGGATAGAGCGGCCTTCGCGCTGCTCTTCGGAACGAAGATAACCCTTCTTTTCGAGGCCGTGCAGCAGCGGATAGAGACTGCCGGGGCTGATGCGGTACCCGTGGCGCGCCAGCTCTTCAATCATGCCGAGACCGAACACCGGCGGCTCATGCACGGCGTGGTACAGCACGTGCAAGCGGATCAGGCCGGAGTAAAGGTCGCGATCGATATCGGAATTCGTCTTCGGCATTCGATAACGAAAGCCGGAGTATATCACGACGATCCGCGCCACGTCCCGCGGCGGCGGCTATCCCCGTACCGCCCAGCGCAGCAATTGCGAGACGTTCGCCGTCTTACCCTGCACCAGGATGGCGATGCGGAAGATACGGGCGGCGGCCCAGGTGGCGAAGAGCGTCCAGGCGATCACGCCGACGAGCGCCACCCACGGCTGCCATGCCGGCACGCCCCCGGGCATAGCCTGGCGCATCAGCATAATGAGCGGTGTGAAAGGCGGGATGAACGACATCGCCGTGGCGAGGCCGCCGCTCGGAGCCTGCAGGATCGGCGCGATCAGGAACAGCGGGATCATCGTCGGGGCGAGCACGAGCATCGCCAGGTGTTGCGCGTCGTTGGGGCTGGCACAGGCGGAGCCGACGGCGATCGCGAAGGAGGAGAGCACCATCACGTCCGCGACCATGTAGATGAAGAACCACGGCAGCACGGCCAGCGGCGCCATGCCCAGCATCGCCATGCTCTGCAGCACGAACAGCGAAGCCGCGATATAGAAAATCGAACTGGTCATGGTCAGGGCGACCGCGGCGAACATCTTTCCCGCCATCAGCTCGAACGGACTGGCCGAGGCCAGCAGCATTTCGAAGACGCGCTGCTGCTTGTCATCGGCCACCGCGCCCAGCATCGGGCCCGCGGACATCAGCACCATCATGGCGAGCATCATCATCAGGACAAAGGGAATGGCGAATTCCTCAATCTCGTTTTTCTTATGCGCTTCCTGGATCGCGCCGGTCTTCGGGTCGCGGGCCAAAAGGCTCATGGTTTGAATCGCCGCGGGCGCGAGGATGGCGGCGAAGCGGGCGCGGTCCACGCCGAGTTCGGCCAGGCGGACGGCGCGCATGCCGTCGGATACCGGACCGGAGAGCCAGCCGCGAGTCTCATCGATGCCGCTCGCTTTCGAGTAATAGTCGACGCGGCTGGCGGGCGGCAGCTTCTCCGGATCGGCGGCGTCGGGCGGATGCACGGCGTCGCGGCCAATTTCGAGGAAGGCGAAGATCTCGCGGCGGCGGATGCGCTCGGAAAGGGCGAGGCGCTGCGCGGCGATGGCGCCCTCATCGGCGGGCTCGCTCGTGCAGCGGTACGGCGGATATTTGCGCGCGCCATCGGGCGTGGCGCTGCGCTCCTTGCTGCTCTTGGCGAGGATCGCTTCGCACACGGCAGCGGCGGAGCGGCCCGTGTGGTCGAGGACGACGAGGCGGCGCTCCGCGATATCCGGCTTGGCCTTCATGACCGCCACGCCGATAAAGCCGCTGCCGAACAGGATCGGCGCCAGGATCAGGCCGAAGAGAAACGCCTTGGAGCGGATGGCCGCGAGGTAATCGCGCCTGGCAACCAACAGGATTCGTTTATGCATGCTGCGCCTCCGCGGCTTCTTTACCCGCGATGCGAATGAAAATGTCTTCGAGCGATGGCTTGCTGACGGTGAAGCTGGTGACGCGAGTGCGCGCCACGAGCACGCGGAGCACCTCCTGGGGGTCGCAGCCGGGCGCCATGCGGAGCTCCTGGACGTGGCCGAGGTCGCGCACCTGGTTCACTCCCGGCAATCCCTGGACGGCAGCGGCGCCGCCTTCGGCCGTGACCCGCAGGGTGTCGTCGCCGTACTGCTGCTGGATGGAATCGAGCGTTCCGTCGAGCACCTTACGGCCTTTGAAGATCATGAAGATGTAATCGCAGAGGTCTTCCGCCACGCTCATATCGTGCGTGCTGAGGATGACGGTCGATCCGCGGCGGCGCAGGTCGAGGATGGCGGCGCGGATGGATTCGGCGCTCACGGGATCGAGGCCGGTGAAGGGCTCGTCGAGGATGATCAGGCGAGGCTGCGGGATCACCGCGGCGATGAACTGCACCTTCTGGCTCATCCCCTTGCTGAGCGTTTCGACCTTGCGATTGGCGCAGTGAGTGAGGTCCAGGCGCTCCAGCCAGGAATCAATCTCCGCGCCGGCTTTACGGCCGCCGCGCAGCTCGCCGTGAAATTCGAGCAGCGAACGAACCGTCATACGGCGGTAGACCCCGCGCTCCTCCGGCAAATAGCCGACATTTTCGGAGCGGCCCCGCAACTCGCCGCCGAAAACGCGGATGGTCCCCCGGTCCGGATAGATGATGCTCAGGATCATCCGCATCGTGGTGGTTTTGCCGGAGCCGTTCGGTCCGATGAAGCCGTAGACGGAGCCTTCGGGTACGGTAAGGGAGACATCGTCCACCGCCGCCGTTTCGCCGAAGGCTTTTGTGACGTTCAAAAGCTGGATGGCGTCCATTCGCGGCGATGGTAGCACAGCCGCGAATGGAGCAGGATTGGCCGGCTACGGCCGACGCAGATCGTCGTCGTCGTTGACGGGGTTGCCGCTGCCCGCCGTGCGGGTCCGCTGCATCGGCTTATCGGAGATGGCAAAATCGCCGGCCTTCTCGCCGGCCGCTCCGATATCCTGCGCTCCGGTCATTTCCAGCACGTTTTTGGCGCGGCGGATCCAATCGCTCGAGTCGCAGTGCACGGAGAGCAGCACGCCACCCTCGCGGATGCGGCCCTCGTACCGCTTCGCCTCGTATTCGGGGATCCCGAGGCCCACCAGCGCTCCGATGACACCGCCGACCGTGCCGAGCGCGCCGGCGCCCGCCAAAGCCGCGACGATCGGTCCGGCGGCGACCAGCGGGCCGATGCCGGGAATCGCCAGCACGCCAATCCCGGTCAGCCAGCCCAGCACCCCGCCGGCCACCCCACCCGTCACGACGCCCGTGGTGGTGCCTTCCGGCGCCTTGGTATTCTTTTCGTGGGCAAAGTCCTTCGTGCCCTGGTTATCCGGGAACAGCACCGAAATATCGGTGCTGCGGAACCCCGCTGTGCGGAGCTGCTCGACAGCTTCCTCCACTTCCGTGCGCCCTCGATAGATGCCGAAAACCGCGGTATTCTTTCCTGGCATGGTGAACTCCTTCATGGAGACCATGCAAGCGGTGGGCCATTTGCGCGGAAAAACTGGGATTTCACCACCTCGAAGCCCTGTTCCGGACGGCGGGCTACACTAGTCGTTTATCGATGCGAAGTCCCATCTTCCGCAAACTCCTGCTGGGCGCTGTGCTGCTGATCTTTGTCGCTCTGGGGAGCGCCGATTTTCTGCTCACGCGATACGCCGGCGAGCGCGAGCGCGCGGTCGCACGGCGGGAACTCGGCCTGGTGTGCCGCATCCTGGCGCCGGGCCTGCCCGCGCGCGAGCCGCGGCAATTCCAGAGTTGGGCGGAGGCGGCCGACGGGCGCACCGGATATCGCGTCACCCTGATCGACGGCAACGGGGTGGTGCTGGCCGATTCCCGCCACGATCCCGAGACCATGGAGAATCATGCCCGGCGGCCGGAGGTGGCGGCGGCGCTGGCGGGGCGCACCGGGAGCGACATCCGGCGCAGCGCAACACTCAACGCCGAGTTCTGTTATTTCGCGATGCCGGTGGATCTGGCGGGGCGGCGCGGCGTGCTGCGGGTGGCGGAGCCGCTCGATCGCGTCGGCGCATCGATCGCGGAGATGCGGCGGCTGATGCTGCGCAGCTCGGCGTTCGCGATCGGCATTGCGCTGCTGGTGGCGTACCTGATCTCGCGATCGCTGACGCGCCGCATTCACGCGATCGAAGCGTATGCGCAGCAACTCGTGAAGGCGAATTATTCCGGCAAGCCGCCGGCGGAGCCGGAAGGGGATGACGAGCTCGGCTCCCTGACACGCTCGCTGCGCCTGATGGCGGATCAGTTCCGGAAGATGATCGGCCGGCTGGAGGTGGAATCCGCGCGGCGCGAAACGATCCTGAGCAGCATGGTGGAGGGTGTGCTGGCGGTCGACCGCGACCTCCGGGTAATCTTCTGCAATGACGCGTTCGCGCGGGCGGTGCGGGCCCGCACGCCGGTGCCGGAAAACATTTCGCTGCTGCAACTGGCGCGCGATCCAGAGCTGCGCCGGATGCTGGCCGAGGTGATCGCCACCGGCCAGCCCGCATGCCAGCGCATGAACCTGCTGAGCGCGCGCGCCCGCAGCTACGAAGTCATGGCAGTGCCGCTGCGGGAGCCGGGCGGAGGCGGCGCGCTGGCGACGCTCCACGACGTCACGGAGCTGGAGCGGCTGGAGCGCGTGCGGCGGGATTTCGTGGCCAACATCTCGCACGAGCTGCGCACGCCGCTGGCCGCGATCCGCGGGTATACCGAGACGCTGCTCGATGGCGCGCTGGAAGACCGCGTGCATAGCCGCCGGTTTCTGGGGATCATCGCCGCCCAGACCAACCGGCTGGCGGATCTGGCGTCGGACCTGCTGGCGCTGGCGGAAGTCGAAGGCGAGCGCCAGCCGCGCCCGGCGGAGCGGCTGGACGTGGCGGCCGTGGTGGCGCACGCGCTGGATACCGTGGCCGCGGAGGCCTCCGCGCGCCAGGTGCGGGCGTGGGCCCCGGCGGCGGAACCGGCGTACATCGCAGGGCAGACCGACCGGCTGGAGCAGGCGCTGCTCAATCTTCTGCTGAATGCGATCCGGTACAACCGGCCAGGCGGGGAGGTGCGGGTCGAAGTGAGCCAGGCGCAGGGGACGGTGCGCATCGCGGTCCACGATACCGGAATCGGGATTCCGGAGCACGAAATCCCGCGTATTTTCGAGCGTTTCTACCGCGTGGATAAAGCCCGGTCGCGCGAAACGGGCGGCACGGGGCTGGGCCTCGCGATCGTGAAGCACAATGTGGAGCGGATGGGCGGGCAGATCGAAGCGGAGAGCAGATTGGGGAAAGGCTCCGTGTTCACTCTGGTGTTCCCCGCGGCGTGAGGCCGCGGACGAGGGACGTTGCGCGTATTGTGACAAAGCGATTACGATAAGGATTCCTTCGGAAACAGCCTCCCTATGCGCCTTTTGCCGAGAGACGAGAAGTTCTACGCCCTATTCTTGAAACAAGTCGAGTTGATTTCGCAGGCGGCTCGCGTTTTCCTCGAGGCGGTGCGCATTGGCAACTCGCGCCTGGCCGAGGCGGCCACCGAGATCAGCATCCTGGAAAACCGCGGCGATGAGGTGATCCACGGCATTTTCAAGCGGTTGAACCAGACGTTCATCACACCGCTCGATCCCGAGGACATCCACAATCTCTCGAGCGCCCTCGATGACGTCCTGGACGGCATCGAGGACACAGCGCACTGCGTGGTCTCCTACGAGATCGACCCGATCCCGCGGGACATGCAGGAGCTGGCGGAACTGGTGAACGGCTGCGCCATGGCGGCGAAAAAGGCGTTTGAAGCGCTTGCCGCGGATGGCGAGATTATGGCGCACTGCATCGAAATCAACCGGCTGGAAAACGAAGGCGATCTGATCACGCGGAGCGCTGTGGCCGACCTGTTCCGCAAGGAGAAAGATCCGATCACGCTCATCAAGCTGAAAGAAGTCTACGAATTTTTCGAGGACACGATCGACCGGTTCGAAGACGTCGCGGACATGCTGCAGAACGTCGTCGTGAAGAACAGCTAGATGACGCCGATCGGTCTCGCGGCATTCATCATCGCGATCGCGCTGCTGTTCGACTACATCAACGGCTTTCACGACGCGGCGAACTCCATCGCGACCATCGTCGCCACGCGAGTGCTCACGCCGTTCCAGGCGGTGCTGTGGGCCGCCTTTTTCAACTTCGCGGCCGCCTTCCTTTTTGGAACGGCGGTGGCGAAGACCGTGGGCAGCGGGTTCGTGAACCTGAACCTGGTGACGCCACAGGTGATTCTCTGCGGATTGGGCGGTGCGATCGCATGGGATCTGCTGACGTGGTGGTGGGGGCTTCCGACCAGCTCTTCCCACGCGCTGATCGGAGGCTACACGGGAGCCGCGATGGCGCGCGCCGCCATGCTGCGCGGCTTCAGCCACAGCTTCGACGCGCTGCGCGTCACCGGCGGCAGCCAATGGCCGATCACGATCGCTTTCATCCTCCTGGCGCCGCTGATCGGGCTCGTTTCCGCATACCTGCTCATGATCCTGATCTACTGGACCTTCCGCAACGCCAGCCCGTGGAAAATGGACCGCTGGTTCCGCAAGCTGCAACTGCTTTCGGCCGCCGCCTTCAGCCTCTCCCACGGCTCCAACGATGCGCAGAAGACGGCGGGTCTGATCACCGGCGTGCTGTTCACCTCCAGGCTGCTGCCGGTGTTCGCGGTTCCCAATTGGGTGCTGTTCGCGTCCTACACGGCGATCGCGCTCGGCACGTTGAGCGGCGGATGGCGCATCGTGCGCACGATGGGCGCGCGGCTGACCCGGCTGAAGCCGCGTAGCGGGTTCTGCGCGGAAACCGGCGCGGCGTGCGCCGTGCTGATGGCGACCCACCTCGGGCTGCCGGTCTCGACAACCCACGCCATCGCGGGATCGATCGTGGGCGTGGGAAGCATCAACCGGCTCAAGGCGGTGCGCTGGGGCATCGCGACCAACATTCTATGGGCCTGGGTGTTGACCATTCCGATGTCGGCGCTGATCGCCTGGCTGGCGTACCTGGCGTTTCACCTGCGCAGCGGCGCGTAACCCGCCGCATACGTTACAATTGACCTTCTCAGCGAGGAGATTACCCGTGAACCATCGCACATCCCGCCGCAATTTTCTCGGCTCCGCCGCCGGCATCGCGGGCCTGAGCGCATTGGAGGTCCGGCCGGCCGCCGCGGTCATCGAACCCGAGCCGTGGGGCATCAAGCTGGGTGTCGCCACCTATTCGTTCCGCAGCTTCGACCGCGCCCGGACCATCGAAATGATTCAGGCGCTGCACACGCCGTGGATCAGCATCAAAGATGTCCATCTGAAACAGAACATTCCGGCCGCGGAGATCGAGGCGGGAGCGAAAGAGCTTCGCGATGCCGGGCTCAAGATCATGAGCGGCGGCAACGTGGACATGAAAGAGACCTCGATTGAAGGCCTGCGCAAGCACTTCGAGTACGCGAAGGCGGCCGGCATGCCGATGATGGTCTGCGCGCCGGCGCACGACAACCTGAAGCTGATCGAATCCCTGGTCAAGGAATACAACATCAAGATCGCCATCCACAATCACGGCCCGGAGGACAAGCAATTCCCCACGCCGCAATCGGTGCTGGAGGCGGTGCGCGGCCTCGACCCGCGCTGCGGATTGTGCATGGACGCCGGCCACTCGGCGCGCGCCGGAGCGGACGTGGTCAAGTCGATCGCGGAGGCGGGGCCGCGCCTGTTCGATATGCATATCAAGGACCTGGGCAACTTCCAGGACAAGAACAGCCAGGTTCCGGTAGGTGAAGGCATCATGCCGATCCCCGCGATCTTCAAAGAACTGAAGAAGATCAGATATCAGGGCTGCGTCAACCTGGAGTACGAGATCGACGCCAAGGACCCGCTGCCCGGCATGCAGAAGTCCTTCGCGTACATGCGCGGCGTGCTGGCCGGCCTGGCCTCGGCGTAGAACATGGCGAACCTTACGATCGGGGCGAAAGGCGAGCGGACCGTTCTCGTCACCAGCGATATCGCGATCAGCTTTCTGGGCCTGGAGAACGCGCGCGTCCTCTCGACGCCGGAAATGATCCGCGCGATGGAGCAAACCTGCCGCGACCTGGTCCTGCCGATGCTCGACGCGGGTCACGATACCGTCGGAACGCACGTCAATGTGGCGCACCTCGCCGCCGCGCCCATGGGCACGGCGGTCCGCTTCGAGGCCGAGATCACCGGAGTGCTGGACGGCCGCCGGGTGCAGTTCCGCGTCGCCGCCATCGGCGAAAAGGACCGGATCGGCGAGGGCACCCACGAGCGGACGATCATCAACGTGGCCAAGTTCGCGGCGAAGATGGCGGCGAAGAAGGCGTAGATCGGGGCGCCCTTCTCACCGCAGAGATGCAGAGAACACAGAGGCTACGCGGAGGAACTTCGTCGGGTATTCTCCGCGTATTCTCTGCCTCCTCTGTGTCTCCGCCGTGAATGGCCAGCCTCAATCGAACTCCCAAACCCGGAACCGGTGCTGGTGCTCCGCCATATCCACCCGCTTGCCGATGAAGCGGACGCCTTCGAGTTCCAGGCGCGTCCGCTGCTCCAGGCCGGCTTCGTACTTCAATTTGATCTGGCCTCCGCTGCCGACCACGCGCTGCCACGGGAGCGTTCCGCCGCTGCGCCGCAGCATGGCGGCGACGTGGCGGTGGTAGAGCGGGTAACCCGCGGCCGCGGCCACCTGCCCATAGGTTGCGACCTTGCCGCGCGGGATCTGGCGGATCGCCTTGCGGAAGGCAGCATCGCGCTGTTCGCTCTTGGGCGCGCGCAGAAGGCGCCGCTCCACCTCGCGCCGCGTGCCGCGCTTCATGCGAGCTCCCGGTGGCGGAAACAGCCGACCAGGTGATCGTTGACCATCCCCGTTGCCTGCATGAAGGAGTAGCAAATGGTCGAGCCGACGAAGCGGAAACCGCGCTTCGCCAGGCTGCGGCTCATCGCGTCGGACTGGGCAGTCTGTGCGGGCACCTGCTCCGTCGTGCGCCAGTGGTTCTGCAGCGGCCGGCCGCCGACGAAGCTCCAGATGTAGCGGTCGAAGCTTCCGAATTCCTGCTGCGCTTCGAGCACGGCCCGCGCATTGGCGATCGCGGAAGCGATTTTGAGCCGGTTGCGGACGATTCCGTCGTTGGCCATCAGCGCGGCAATCTTCCGTTCGTCGTAGCCGGCGACGATCCGCGGCTCGAAGTTGTCGAAGGCGGCGCGGTAACTCGTGCGCTTGCGCAGGATGATCGACCAGCTCAGGCCGGCCTGCGCGCCCTCGAGCGTCAGCAGCTCGAACAGGATGCGGTCGTCGTGCTGCGGCACGCCCCACTCGTTATCATGGTACGGAAGCATCCATTCATCATTCGCCCAGGTACAGCGATGGACAGAGCCGGCCTCAGTGGCAGCGGACGGCATGCAGCAACTCCTCCTCTTGACTCAGGACGTAGCAGCCGGGGCTTTCCACATGGTCCAGCGCCACGCCGTTCCAATACATCGTCGCGACCGGCCACGGGATGGTTACACGCATAGCCGTAACAGTACGGGAGGAGATCTGGATCTCCTGTTCGGACGGCACGTATCGCGCCTGCACCCGCGCGGTCACGGTAGCGTCGCGACGGGGCAGCGAGACCGATGTATCGATGCGTACACGCGCCTTGCCGCGCTGCACCGTCGCCACGACCGATTTGTCCTGCTGATACCTGCCCAACATCTCCATATAAGCGGCGCCATCGGCGATGGGCCGCCCTTCGAGCTCCACAATGCGGTCGCCCTTGCGGAGCGGGCCGTCGTAGTGCGGCGGCAGCGTGACGGCGATGCCGGGGCCCGGATCGGCGGTGTTGAACTCGAATCCGCCGAGGTTCAGGTATGCGCCCGAGCCGGTGCTGACGCGCGTCGAGGGGACCATATCGTTGCGCTCGGAGGGGTCGAATCTGGTCATCTGGATCCAGTAGCAGCGGGCGAAGGAGGGAGCGTTGGTCTCGCAGTCGATCGTGGCCGGGAATGCTTCGCGGCGGTGGCCGGCGAGCCAATCGAGAACGGAGCGGTTCGTGGCGCCCGCGGCGGCGCGCCACTCGATATTCAGGCCGGCATTCTTCAGCCGGGCGGCAAACGCCTGGTCGCCTTCCGCTTTGCTGATCCACAGCACCGGGACGGTGCGGAAATTGGCGGCGAACACGCGGCCCGTGTCGATGGCCGGCTGCGGCGAGCCATCGATGCCGATGGCCGCGGCCCACAGGTCCGGGACGCGCGAAATCGTGTAAAACACCGCGGCAGTCGCGGCGCCGCGGCCGGCCAGGTAAATCCGTTCGGGATCGGCGCCCTGTTTCTCCGCTTCGAGCACGGCCGCCTCCAACGCCTGGACACGGGCGTCCGGGTTGTCCGCCGCCGCAGGGACGATAACGCGCCAGCCCGTGGACGCCGCCAGCGCCTGCCACTGCGGCGCGTCGGCGGCGTCCACCAGCGCAATTGCCGGAACCGGCGCCGCGGCGGGAGACTGCGCGGCGGCGGCCGCCGGCACACCGCCGGCCAGCAGGCTAATTATGGCGCATGCGCGAGCGGATCTTCCTGGCCAGCTTTTCAATCTCATCGGTCTTTTTCAATGTGGAGAGCGACAGGACGAAACGGTCGTTCTTCTCCAGATCCTGTTGCAGTTGTTGCGCCAGCTCGACGAGCTGGGCGGCATCTTTGATGTTCTCGTCGCGTTCGGCTTTCAGGATCTCGTCGCGCTGGGACTTGCCGCTCGGTAATGTGATATCGCGCTGGGAATCGTCCGGCGGCCTGGCAGCCTGATCGCCGCCTCGCGCGAGCGCCAGCCAGGCAAGTGCGGCCAATACCGGGAGAATTGCGCAGCGCCGAAGCAGTCTCATGGTGCAAAACCTGCAACTATGATAGCCCGCACACGCGCGGCGCCGAAGCGTTGGCGCGGCCGGGCGGGGGTCGGCGGGCCGCCCAGCCGTCCGGCGCCACGGATAGGGGTTCACGGAACAGATCTGCTTCTCTGTGAGGTTGCCATCTTGACGCGGCCGGGAGTAAGCTCCGAGGTAGAGGGACATATCCAATGAGGGCGCTGGTTACTTTGGCATTGTGTGGACTGCTGGCCGCGCCTGCGGCGGTCGCCCAACGGGGCGGCGGCGGACACGGGGGTGGCGGCGGGTTCCATGGCGGCGGCGGATTCGGAGGCGGAGGATTCCGCGGGGGTGGCGGTTTTGGAGGTGGCGGATTCCACGGCGGCGGCTTCGGTGGCGGAGGATTCCGGGGCGGCTTCGGGAACCGGGGGTTCGGATTTAACCGGGGTTTCGGATTTAACCGCGGGTTTGGATTCCGGCGCGGCTGGGGCGGCTGGGGCGCCGGCTGGTGGGGCCCGAGTTGGGGCTGGGGCTGGGGCTGGCCGGCTTGGAGCGTTGGCTGGGGATGGCCTGCCTGGGGCTGGGATGGGGATTATTACGATCCCTGCGTTTACGATCCTTATACCTGCGGGTACGGCGCGCCGGCCTATGCCGCTCCGGCATACGGGGCTCCGGCGTACGCTCCGTCCGGCAGCACGACCGTGATTTATGCTACGCCCTCCACGCCGGCATCGTCGCAACCGGCCCATCCGGTCACCCATGAGTACGATCAATACGGCCAGGAAGTGAAACCTTCCGGGGGCGCCGCATCTTCACCCATTTACCTCATCGCATTCCACAACGATCACGTGATTCGCGCGGCGTCGGCCTATTGGGTCGACGGGAACACACTTCACTACGTCACGCTGCAGCACGAGGAGCGGGTAGCGCCGCTCAGCTCGATTGACCGGCCGCTCACTACGGAACTGAACCGCGAGCGGCACGTCACCATGCAGCTGCCGTAGGGTTTCAAAAGAGCCAAACCGCCGCGACGCGATCGCACAGCCGCGGCCGCAAGGGGTTCCCTTCGCCCCGCGGCCGCGGCTTTTCTTTGCACAATTCCATTTTTTGAATCCCCGGTATGCCTTTTTACACCCGCGTGCTTGCGCTCAGTCTTTTGTTTGAACTAGAATCACCAAACTACAGGTGTGCATGGTACACCTGAAAATCGGAGGCGTCATGCAGGCGTTATTCCGGGGATTCGCGGCATTTTTTTGGGGCTCTTTCGTATGCTTCGTATGGGCGCAAGCTCCGGACGCGGTTCCAAAAATGGAAGCCGCGGCCGACGCGCTGGCCGCCCGCACGGCCTTGGCCCGAGCCGCTGAGGCAAATCCCACCAGCATTCCGGCGCTCACTCAATACGCCGAGTTCCTGGAACGCTACGGCGACCCGGGCGCCCGTGCTGCCTATCGCAAGCTGTTGACGGCCCTGCGGAATGCGGGCAACCGGCAGGAGGCGGGAACCATCGCGCGCCGGCTGGCGGTCCTGGACCTGCTGGCGGGGGACGACGCCGCCACCTCGGCCGATCTCGACGCGTACCGCGCAGCCACCGGAAAGAGTCTCTCGCTCGCCACGACGAAAGCCATGGCAGAGCCCTGGCCCACCACCACCATCCCCGGCCCGCTCCGCTCCTTCGCCCGGATGGCGGCAATCTCTCCCGACGCTTCTCTCGACGATCTCCTCCCGGCGCTGGCGCGAAACGTCGTCACCAACGGATACCAGGCATCGCATAGCAATGAAGCGCTGGAGCAGACCGAATACCTGAAGCTGGTGCACCGATACGTTTCGCAGGCGCGCGAGCTCGAAAAGCTGGCCGGCGACAAACACGCGATCGATATTGCAAGCTGCGACGCGCCGGCGGTGCCCGATCTGCTGCGCATTCTGGGATTCCGAATGCGCGGCGGCTGCGGCTCGGAAGTCGTGCTGGAAACCGTCAACGCCGCCCGCGCCTTTCTGACCACCGACTCCGGGTTCCCCGTGAACGACCTGGAACAGGCCCTGCGCACCAACCGCCCGTTCCACTACGATTACCGTTCCACCGAGGTGCCGGTGCTGTTCGGGCCCGAATACTGGCTGGGCGGGGCCAAGGACAAGGAATCGAGCGACTTCCTGGAAGCCTTTCTTTCCGATCCCTCCGTCTGCCGGCTGTACCTGGGCATGACCAAGCTCGAGCGCGGCACCGCCGAGAGCCTGCGCAAAGGGGTTCCGTTCCCCCGGCTGAAAGTCTTCGCGCACGTGCTCGATTTCTTCGGCGGGATGTTCGAGATCCGGGACGGCAAGGCCGTGGTGCCCGGCGGCGACCGCGCTGCCGCGGCATGGGGCGAATTGGCGGGCGTATCGCCGGACAAGGGCGCCGAATTCTTCGAGAAATTGATGATGCGCGACGACGGCTGGCTGGCGAGCTTGTATGACGCCCTGGCGCGCATCCACGGCCCGGTGCAGGATTACCTGACCGAACCGGCGCGGCTGAAACGCTTCTACGCGGCCGTACGGGGCAAGATCACCACGCCCGGCCCGGCACGCCCCGTGTTCCGCTCCAATACGGACATGATGCTGTTGACCACACGGCTGCGGCTCGACCCGAACGGGCAGCCGCATATCCCGGGCAACCTGGAAGTCTGGAAAAACCTGTTCGTCAACCATCCGCAGGGCAAATACGACGGCAAGCTGACGCGGCTGGCGACGACGTGGTCGGCCCCGGACGACGTGCTCGAAGCGCTCTTCGCGCTCTGCCGCAAGTCCGTCGAAAACCAGCCTTTGAAGATCTTCATGGCGCTGAGCGATCTCGACCGCGGCCGCACCACCCCGCTCGCGCCCGCCACGGTGGACCGGCTGGCGCGCGAGTTTGGAACCTTCGGCAGCCAGTACTCCATCTTCGCGGAGAGCGGCCGGCTGAGCGATGCTTCGATCGGGAAATTCCTCGACGATGCCGAAGCCATCAGCAAGATCCACGATCCGCAGTTGCGTTCGGATGTAGCGGGCTCATTCCAATCGCTCATCGGGCTCTGGCAGATCCTGGTGCGCCAGCGGACCATTCCGGAGAGCCAGGCGGACGCCGCTTTCGCCGGCATTACCGCGGCTTTCGCGCAGGTCCACGGCGACCGCGAGCTGTTCGATTCGAGCCGCGCCGGGTTGAACGTCCTGCTGGCTGCCGCGCCGGTCAAGACCGGCACGACCTCCGCGCAGCCGCAGGAGCGCCTCATGGCCCTGCTTTCCGGACCCTCGGATACGGCCGATCCCGACGTCCGCGGCGAAATCGAGCAGGACATGGGCCGCATTCTCGAAGCGCAGCACATCCTCTCGCTCGATCTTCTCTTCGAGGTGGCCGATCACCTTACCGCTCTAGGCAAAGGGGAGAAGCTCAACACGGCGCTGATCGCGAAGTTCTCCGGGCAGGTGCGGGATATCCAATTGCCGCGCGCCTCGTTGACCTCCGACGAAAAGAACGCGATGACCTTCGGTTACTGGACCGATAAACACATCGAAGCCGAACGGCGGCTCAACGTGCGCGCCGCGATCGAGAAGGCTGGAAGCGACCCGCAGAAGCTGAGCGAGATTCGCGGGCAGATCGCTCCCCTGCTGCGCGACACGCTGCTGGCGTTCAATTACGCGTACTACGCGCCGCCGGGCGCGCAGATCCTCTATACCAACCCCAGTTTCGCGCGCAGCCACGACTTCATCGGCATGCAGGGGACCACGTCCTATACCTGGCGCGCCACCGAGCCGTACGGCAGCGGCTGGCCCTCGAACGCCGGCGGCCGGCTGGTGGGCTCGCTCGCTACCCTGCCCTATGCGCTGGCCGAAGCCGAGGAGAATTTCCTGGTCCCCACGCAGACTCAGGCGCTCATCTGGGGCGACCTGGTGCCGCAGATGATCCTGAGCGCAAAAATCCCTCGTTGGTGGAACGTCAGCCCGGCAGAAATGCACTGGGTCGGGCTGCACATCCGCTACGGCCGCGAGCTGCTGGCGGAGGCGGCGATCGACCCCGCGGTCCGGCAGGCGTTCCTGGGCGCGCTGGGCATCTATTCCGCGCCGGTCCGCACCGCGGCCGTGGCGGCGATGATCGGGCAGGGCGACGTGAAAGCGGCGGCGGAGCACGTGACGCCCTCTGAGTTGTACTCGGTGGCCCGCGAGCTCGCGCCGCGCAAGCTGATTCCGGATTCCTGCCTGCTGGCGGAAATCGACCGGCTGCGGCAGAGCGGCGTCACGTACGAAGAGATCTCGCATGCCTTCGGCACGCCCAAACCGACGCTCGCCAATTCGTACGAGCCGGAGCTGCTCGGATTGCGCACCTTCCCCGCCCTGATGGGCTACTCGAGCCGCATCCTGGCGGAGAGCTGGGAATCGAACACGCTGTTCTGGGCGGCGCTGGCGGATGAGGTGTATGTATCGCCGGCACAGCTCAACGTGCGCATTCCGGAGTGGACGCGCAAGCTCGTGGAGCAGATTTTCGCTTCGCACCTGGAGGACTGGCCGGCGCTGCTGAAATCGCTGCGCACAGTCGGGGATAACGTGCGGGTGGAAAGCCGCGCGGCGATGGCGGCGGAAAAGGCATCGCTCGAAGACGTTCGCAACCGGTAAACGACAATGAACCTTTCGCGACGTGGATTTATCGCAGCATGCGGGGCGTACCCGCTGGGCACGGCCGCGCTCCGCGCTCAGGATTCGCAGCGGCCCGTATTCCGGGTCAAGGTCGATATGGTGGTGCTCAGCTTCCAGGTCACGGATAGCAAGAACCACTACATCAATGGCCTGAAGCCGTCGGATTTCCGCATTTACGAGGACGGCATCCTGCAGAAGATCGCGACCTTCGCCGAGGGCGCCAAGGCGCCACTGCAGGTGGCGGAGGACGGCTCGACGCACCCCCTCGTCGAAGCGAAGAAGGATGCCCTGCCGGGGATGGACCGGCCCGATGCGTTCGTCGGCACCAACGTGTTCATCCTCTTCGATACCAGCAACTTCATGTATCGCGGCTTCGTGTACGCCGAGGATGCGATTGCCGATTTCGTCCGCGGCCTGGACCGGGCCGATTCCGTCGCCGTCTACACCTTCAGCCGCAACCTGTACCGCGCCGCGTCGCTGACCCGCGAGCATGGCGACGCCATTTCCGGCCTGCGCAGCGCCGTCGCCGGAGACGACACCGCGCTATATAACGCGCTGCTGCTGACGCTGCGGGATGCCGCCAAGGTGCCGGGACGCAAGGTCGTGATCGTATTCTCGAACGGCCCGGATAATGCCAGCATGGTAGCGCCGGACGACGTGCGGGCGGTGGCGGAAGACGAAGGCATCCCGATCTACGTCATCTCGACCGCCGAAGTGAACAAGGACCCCGTCTCGACCGCCGTATTTCGCCGCATCGCGCAGCGCACGGGCGGCAAGGCATACCACGCCAAGACGTGGCAGAAGCAGGTCGAGGCGTTCGAGGATATCCGCGAAGATCTGGGGAACTCCTACACGATTACGTATTACCCGCAGCCGAACCCGAACGAGGGCTTCCGCAAGATTATGGTGGAGATCGTCAGCGATCCGGGACACAAGTACCGGGTACATTCCCGTCCCGGCTACCGCCCCAGCCGGGGAGTCTGATTCGCGCGCTAAAGGTTTCGCCGTTCCTGCCGATCTTTTGGCCGATGAGGCTTGCATTGCTGCTGGCCGCCGCGGCGGCGTTTGCGCAGACGCGCGATTCGATCGAAAAACAGCTCCAATCCATCGGGCAGCAGCGGGACGCGGTGCGCTCCATGCTCCCGCCCCTCCTCACCGCCGAACCGGCGTGCGACCCGCTGCCGGAGGAGCAAGCCGGCCCGCTCATCGAGACCGCGGCGAAGGCGCACCAGCTTCCGGCCAAGCTCCTGCGGGCGGTCGTAGAGCAGGAATCCGGCTTCCGCCCCTGCGCCGTTTCCGCAAAGGGCGCGCAGGGGCTGATGCAGCTCATGCCGGCCACCGCAAGCGATTTCCAGCTCAAGGATGCTTTCGATCCCAAGGACAATCTGAACGCCGGAGCGGCGTTTCTGCGGCAACTGATCGAGAAGTACAAGGGGGATCTACCCTCGGCGCTGGCCGCGTATAACGCCGGTCCGGAGACCGTCGAGCGAAATGGCGGCGCGCCGGAGATCCCGGAGACCAGCGCTTACGTGGAAGCCATTATCGGAAAATTCGGGGCCAGGACCATCGAACTGGCGCCGCTCCCGGCACCCGCACCTCCGTCGCCGCCTGCGCCTCCAAAGCAGGTGAAGTAGTGGCGCAAAGCCGCAGCGGCTCCGCATATTCCCCCTCTCCCTTCGGGTGCAGGATGTGCGGATTGTATTCGTCCGCCGTCCACCGCGAATCCAGGAACCCCAGCCGCTTGCCTTCGTCGAGCGTAGCCTGCGCGATCTTCGTCAGCACCGCGTCCGCCTTCCGCATCCGCTCCGTTGGATTCAGCGCTTTGAGGATCGCCGGCCGAAGCTCCTCGATCCGCTTCCGCGCGATCGCATACTCCGATCCCGGCGTCCCACGGAGCAGCGGGTTCTGCTTGTCGAGATCCTGATACGCCGGATGCGACCCGTCGAGAAACCGCGCCAGCTCCTCTTCTTTCCCCTTGAAGTCGCGCATCAGCGCCAGGCCTTCCTGCTCCACGTGGTCCGGGACCATCTTCCGCAGCCGCCCGATCACCTGGTTCACCCGCGCGCCCCACACATCGCGCTCCGCCAGGAAGCTCCGCAGCGTCGCCTGCCCGACCTTCATCTGCTCCGGCGTTTCCTTCGCCCGCTCCAGCTCCGCGATCGCCGCGTCGCGCTTCGCCTTCAGCGCGCGCATCTCCTCCACGTCGGCTCGGAGCATCGCGCCCACGAACGACGTTCCCGTCTCGTCCCCGAGAAACTCTTTGATCGGCCCCGTCGCCGGCTTCTCCGGCTCCTCCCCGAGCGCCGGCGGCCTATTGACCTCCGCCCCTTCCCGCGCGACACTCGAATCAGGTGCACCGCTTTCCGTGGGGGCAGCCCCGCGGGAGGCAGGACCAGGCGAAGCGCCGGTTGCTGGGGGAGTCGGTCCAGCACCCTGCGGGGCTTCAGGAACGCCGACACTGGTTCTGGAGGCCGGCTGCTTCGTCTTCTCATATCCGGTCAGCAGCCACTCCTCGTGCGGCTGTCCTTTCCAGTCCAGCGATACTACAGCACGGTTCCCTTTCCCATCCGCCAGCACCCGGCCAACCACGCGCCCCTGCTGATTCCGGATCTCCTCGACCACCGGCCAGTGCGCGATATCCTCGATGTGTTCATCGAGCCAGCCCGGATGTCCATATTTCGGATCGTCAATGTGAGCGACCCCGTAGCCTTCCCGTCCGCTAATTGGATCGGGAGGCCTCCCGAACGGCAGGCCAATCGCCCCCGCCGGATGCGGGATGGCTCCAGCCGCAAAACCTCCCTTCTCTTCGCGCACCCACTGGAGCGCCTCACGTGGCCTCCCGGCAAATTCCCGCTCTATCGGCCCGTGAGGGCCCATCTCGCGCTCCGGTTCTCCTCCGCCCGCCGCCCGCTCCGCCTTCTCCCCGCCGAAATGCTCCCGGAACGCGTCCGCCGGCGTCGTCTCCCCGAACATCGTCGGCTCGCGGTCGTTCACATACCGCCGCACCGCCGCCACCAGGTCGTTCGGCTTCGCATCCCTCAGCCACTCCGCCAGCTTGATCGCATCGCTATGCCACTGCTGACCGCCCGGAAACATCGATTCCTGCGCCACCACATCGCCCAGGTTCTTGATCCCGTGCGCGCCCGCGTACTCGAGTAAGTCGATCGCTTCCCGGAATGCCGGCGCGAGGTCCCACTCCGCGTTCCCCTGCACCTTCGTCAGCGGCGCCGCGATCCGCTCCAGCTTGTTCTTGATCGATGCCGGCGTCCGCGCGATCTGGTCCGAATCCCGGAAGAACCGCCCCAGCAGCGCCTTGCTGATCCGGTCTTTCGCGAGCTGCGTCAGCGCTCCCGTCTTCCCGTCCATCAGCGCCGGCCGCTCCTGCTCGCTGAAGAACCCCTCGCTGATCAGCCGGTTCACGATCGCTGTGCCGCTCTTCCCCGTCAGCGCGTCGTTCAGCGTCGCATCCGGCCCCGCGTCCTCGATCGATTTCGCGAGATGCTCCACCAGCTCCGGCGCCATCTGCCGCGCGTCGGCCGCCGCCCGCTCGCTCGCCGAAAGCGCCGCCGTGCCGGTCACGTTCGTCTTCCGGATCGCCCACTGATGCCCGCCCGGCAGTGACTCCAGGTCCGCGTTCGAAGCCACCCGCACCAGCACCGGCTGCTTCATCCCCCGCACGGCGGCCGGATCGATCCCGAACTGCTGTGCCTTCTGTTCCAGCAGTGCGCGGTACCCCGCCGCGCCGCGGCCGCCGCGCCCATAGACGCGTTGTACGATCATCGTCCGGTTGTTTCCGCCGATCACGTTCCCGTCCTCGTCGACGAGCGGCGGCCCGTTGGTCGCGTCCGGGTTGTCCGTGATGTGGTACCGCGGATCGAACCGCTCTTCGCTGCTGTTTTCGATAACCCGCTGCTGGTTTTCCGGCTTGGAATAGTCGCGCTCGTTGCGGTGCGCGTACCGGTCGTTCGCAAGGAAGGTCTGCCCGTGGTGCGACGGCTGAAGGGAGCCTAGCTCCCAGACTTCGTATCGGGCCCGGATGGTTCGGTCTTCTCCGGGGATGGCGATATCCGTGTTTTCGCCAGATGCGCGTCCCGCGCCTGCCGCAGCAGGCTCATGTACCGCGCGCCCTTCTCGAGCTGCTCCGGCGTCCACCGCGCCAGTTGCTCCGGCGTCCACCGGCTCTGTTGCTCGTCCACCGCCCGCCTCCCCTCCGATTATCCCTTCCCACGCCCGCCGCGTCACGAACGCCGGCACCGTCTCCGCACCGTGCCGCTCCGCATAAGCGATACGGTTGTTTCCGTTTAGCGGCGTCAGCACCCGCTGGCCGCCCCGGATAATCGGCGGCTCCGTGATGACGCGCCCACGAAAGACGTGCCCGTCTCGTCGCCGAGAAACTCGCAGATCGGCTTCGTCGCCGGCTTCTCCGGCTCCTCCCCGAGCGCCGGCGGCCTATTGACCCCGCCCCTTCCCGCGCGACACTCGAATCAGGTGCACCGCCGCCATTTCCTGGCGGAGGGACCGAAGAGCCGCCTGGCGGTGGAGAGATCGGACCGCCCGCTCCCCTGGAGATCCGAGTTGTGGATCACCGCATCGAGCAGCGTCGGAAACTGCCGCGTCTCGGCGAACGCTAAGTATTTCCCCATCTTGCCGCCCAGCGCCTTGCCCGCGTGCCGCGCCAGCGACCCGCGCCCACAAGGCTCAGCGCTACGAAAAACCGCCTGTAACAGGCGGCTCCGCTCTTGTGAATTCAACTACTTAGCGGGAAAAACCGCGCGCTGGCAGGCGGTTTTTCGTTGGCCAAATGCACCCTGATCCAGTTGCCCGCGGGCGCGCTGTGGCTGGCGGTTCCCCCGTCCAACGCGCCAGTCCGGCCCCCCACACTAAGGCCGCCGGCGCCGCAGCCCACTCCCGCTTGCCCCTGCTATGCTGGCCTTGAGGCGGAGGCGCAATGAGCCGAAAGGTGCTTGTGGTCACGGGCGATGGCGGCGATAGCTATGAAACGCTCTACGCTTGCCAGCGGTTTGAAGAGGCGTCATGGGAGCCGGTCATCGCCGCTCCTTCCCGGCGCCGCCTCCATATGGTGATTCACGATATCGAGCCCGGTTGGGAGACCTACATCGAACGGCCCGGACACTGCATCGATCCCGATATGGCCATCACCGCGGTATCGACCCGCGAATTTGCCGCGATGATCATCCCCGGCGGCCGTGCGGCCGAGTATTTGCGCAACGACGCCAGCCTGATATCCCTGGTGCGGGAGTTCGCGGATCATCAGAAATGCGTGTTTGCGATCGGCCACGGGCCGCAGGTGCTCATCGCCGCCGGGCTGATTCAGGGCCGCACGGTCACGGCGCATCCGCATGTCCGGATTGAGGTGGAACGGGCGGGCGGGATCTACATCAACAGGCCGGCGATCCGCGACGGGCAGATGGTCACCGCGCAGGGGTGGCACGGCCACCCGGAGTTCTACCGCGAAGTGTTCGCCTCTCTGGGGTGAACCGGCCGCACCCAGGCAGCGATCCCTACTTACAGCAGATTTGGGTCGAGATCAGCGAGGCCGGGGTGAGCGGCGCATTGCTGGCGAAGTAATTCTGGTCGTTTAACCGGCGGTAGAGGTCGCCGGCGATACCCGCCGCGGCCGGGCCGCTGACCGGACGCCCGCCGGTCAGCAGCACCACCACGACCAGCTTTCGATTGCCGATGTCGTTGAAGGAGCCGAACCAGCCGAGGTGCGTGTGGTTTTCGCTGCAGGTGCCGGTCTTTCCGGCAATCGGGCCATCGTCGCGGGCGCGGTGAGCGGTGCCGAACTCGACGGCGCCGCGCATCCCCGGCTTGATGAGCGGGATCAGATCGCCGATTTCCAGCTCGCGCTTGACTTTCGGCGCGAAATTCCGCGCCTCGGCCTGGCTGCGCGGGTATTGCAGATAATACAGTGTCCCCCCATTGGCGATGGCGCTCAAAAGCGCGGCCAGTTGCAAGGGAGTCTGCTGGATCTCTTCGCCAAAGCTGGTTAGCATCCCCACGCCGCCGTTCTTGGGCGGCGCTGGCGGATAAGACCCGGGCTGTTCCCCGTTGATGTTCAGACCGGCCCGTTCGCCGTACCCGAAGAGGTGGGCGTAATAGCTGACCTTCTCATAGCCGAGGCGGGTGCCGAGCGTGGCGAAAAAGTAATTATTCGAATGCGCCAGGGCATAAGTCAGGTCCATCCGCAAGCCAGCCAGGCGGAGCTTCGAGACCGGGTCGATCATGCGCTCCCGCAGTCCCGCCAGAGCTACCGCAAGTTTAATCGTCGAGCACGGCTGGAATCCCGAACCAAGGGCCACCCGCTGGTTGACCATGGTCAGAATCCGCCCGGTTTGCGGATCGACCACGACCACGGAACCGTTGTACGGCCCTAGCGCGTCGACGGCGGCTTTGCGAATGGTGAGGTCCTCGCCGTCGATGAAGTCGCCTGCCGTCGAATCGGCATAAGTCGGCTCCGTCCAGGGCCCGCCGCGGATGATCGGAGCGGGAGGCGTGGCTGGCCGCGACCCGTTTCCGGCCGCGGCGATGTGAGCGGCAATCGCGGTGCGCCCGACCACCGCCGCGTGGCGCGCGGTCGCGGTCGCGGTCCTCCGGTGTTTCCGTTTGGCGGTAGCGGCCCATGCGGGCGCGCCAATCACGCCCAGAACGGCCAGGAGAGCGGTGGCTCGAATTGGTGAAACTGCGAAGATCCTGTACATACGCAGAAATCGACGGCCGCGGTGGTACCCGGGAGGAGTGGCGCCAGAGCAGGCATTGGTCTGGCCGGAGCAACCAGACTAAGAACATTCTCCGCAACCGCCATCCCTACCGTCAAGCTACTTTTTTCCAAATTTTAGCACGCGAGTAACCCCCTCCACGATTCATTACTATGGTGAATAGCGCATGCCCGAATCCGTAACCTCCCTCCCGATTTATCGGCTCCAGCAGGAAATCCTGCAGTGCAACCGCTGTCCGCGGCTCCGCGAACACTGTGCCTCGATCGCCACGGTCAAGCGCCGGGCCTACCGCGATTGGGAGTATTGGGGCCGCCCGGTCCCCGCCTTCGGGGACCCGCAGGCGCGGGTATTGATTCTCGGATTGGCTCCCGGCGCGCACGGCTCCAATCGAACAGGACGCATGTTTACGGGCGACCGTTCCGGCGACGTTCTCTACGCCGTGCTCTACCGGACCGGCTTTGCGTCGCAGCCGGAAAGCACGTCCCGCGACGACGGGATGGAGCTGCGCGACCTGTGGATTACCGCCTCGGCGCATTGCGCCCCGCCCGGCAACAAGCCGACACCGGAGGAGGTCCGGAATTGCCGTCCGTTCCTGGAGCGCGAGCTGGAGCTGCTGCCACACATAAAGGTCGTGGTCGCGCTGGGGAGGCTGGCGTTCGATAATTACCTGGAAATTCTGAAATTGCGCGGAGCGATACGCAGCCGGGCGGGCTTTTCGTTTGCGCACAACCGCGTTTTCCGTACCGGAGCGGGGCAGCCGGCGCTGATCAGCTCCTACCATCCCAGCCAGCAGAACACCTCGACCGGCAGACTGACCGAGGCCATGCTGGCTGCGGTTTTCCGGCGCGCCCGCAAGCTGGCGGAGTCTTAACCGCATCTGAGCCGGGCATTCCGGGAGCGAATGCCCCCGGCGGGACCCTTCACCCACTGTGATAAGATTCACAGTCGAAGGGAAATCATGCGCCTAACTCTGCTGACCTGTTTGACGATTGCTGTGGCGATTCCCGCTATTGCTCAGGACCCGACGCCAGTTACCATCCCGCAAAACTCGATCGGCGCCCTGGTGGCGCAGCAACCCCCGGTGCTTCAGGACGGATACGCCTCCGATGGCGATGTCTGGATGCTCTACGATTGGAGGTTCGATCTTCTCTCCAACGGGGCGCAGCAGTTTCTGCTCGAAAAGTACGGCTATTCGAACGCCGGTCCCGGCGCTGAGAGCGATGCGGTCAAGGCGACCGTTCGCAATGCCCGCCCCGCCGCCGCGGCGGCTCCGCCCGCGCCCGGCTTCAATATCCCGGTCAGCCAGACGTTCTTCCGGGTCGGCCGGCGGCTGCAAAGTGAAACGACGATCGCGGTGAACGGTTCCAATATCCTGGTCGGATTTAACGACGGCGACCTCCGCTCGCAGCCTGTTGCCTACTCTACCGATGCCGGAGCTACGTGGTCGGGCGGGCGCGTGCCCTTTTTCCCGGATATCGTCGGCGCTTCCGGCGATCCCGTGCTCGCCATAGGCCCCGGCGGCAGGGTATATCAGGCATATCTGGCGGCCAACGCGATTGGATTTCTGGCCATTGCGGTGGCTTATTCGGATGATAGCGGAGCCACCTGGAACGGCCCGACCAATGCCAGCGCCAGCCTGGGCGGCAACGGCAGCTCGCTCGATAAGCCGTGGCTGACGGTGGACAACATCGCGGGCAGCCCCTATCGCGGCAACGTCTATGCGGCGTGTACGCGTTTTGTGCAAAACGGGCAGGATTCCATCGTCTTCATGCGCTCGCTCGATGGCGGGCGGACCTTCTCCGCGGCGCTCCCCCTGACAACCCTCAGCGCAGCGGACGCCGCCGCCAACCAGTCGGCGCAAGGAGCCTTTATCGCCGCCGGACCCTCGGGCGAGGTCTATGTGGCCTGGTACGATACACGCGTCAACGGCATCCGCCTGACCAAATCGACCGATGGGGGAAACACGTTTTCCGCTCCGGTGACGGTGCTGACCGGCGTCGGCTTCGCGTCCTCGGACTACCTGCCCGGCACCTTCGATGTCGCTCCCTTCCCGCAGATCGGAGTCGATACCGGCTCCGGTCCCAACCGCGGAGCCGTTTACGTGACCGTGGATGTCGTGAAGCCGTTCCGCACCGATATGGATGTCCTGCTGACGCACTCGGGCGATGGAGGCACGACCTGGGATCCCCCGG
>Ga0209062_1001543_pt1 | contig 39251 bp, 36 predicted proteins | sample Coa_R2_2_FD_187158 | JGI IMG/M metagenome (GOLD analysis project Ga0209062, IMG submission 187158) | Surface soil microbial communities from Centralia Pennsylvania, which are recovering from an underground coalmine fire - Coalmine... | ecosystem: Environmental > Terrestrial > Soil > Unclassified...
ATGCTCATGCCGTTGTCGTTCAGCACGACCACCAGCGGGCTCTGCAGGGTGCCGGCGTTGTTCAGCCCCTCATAGGCCATGCCGCCGGTGAGGGCGCCGTCGCCCACCACCGCCACGACGCTGTACTTCTTGCCCAGCAGGTCGCGCGCTTTCACCATTCCCAGCGCGGCCGAGATGGCGGTGCTGGCGTGCCCCGTGCCGAACGTGTCGTATTCGCTCTCGGTCCGCAGCGGGAAGCCGCTGATGCCGCCGAACTTCTTGACCGTGTTCAGCTTGTCGCGCCGGCCCGTAAGCATCTTGTGCGGGTAGCACTGGTGGCCGACGTCCCAGATGATCTGGTCCTGAGGCGTATCGAAGACCGTATGCAGCGCGATGGTCAGCTCTACGGCGCCGAGGCTGGGCGCGAAGTGCCCGCCAATCGCGACGATGGTTTCGACGATCTCCTGACGAATCTCCTCCGCCAGCTGATTCAGCTGCTCGTCCGTGAGGCTTCGAAGGTCCCTCGGGGACGAGATGTGGTCAAGCAGCATAGCCATTAGTTTATCCCCCGCAAGGCAGCTCGCTTGTAGGCCAGCAAGCTTTATTCCAGGTTGGGAGTCTTGTCCGGCAGAGCTATCCCCAGGGCGGCGACGGCCAGCAGAATGCCGGCGAAAACGTACAGCGTGGCGCGTGTCCCCGCGTTTGGAATGAGCAGGAACACCGCCCCGAACGTGCCGATGAGACTGCCGATTGTCGTCAGAGCGAAGACGCTCCCGGCGGCGTTCCCGGACGCGGCCACGCCCTTGACGCTGAGCCGGATGGCATATGGGTTCAGGCAGCCGAGCAGGATGGTGGGCGCGGCGAACAGGCCGAGGCAACCGGCGATGGTGCCGAAGAACAGCCCGAACGGCAGCGCCTCGGTGGCCGCCAGGGAGGCACCCAGCAGCGGGCTAGCCACAACAGCGACGAGGGCGACCGTAACAGCGCCCGCCAGCGCCAGCCCGAAGAAAGGCCTCCGCCGGGGGAAGGCGTCGGCCAGCTTCCCGCCCAGCCAGTACCCGAGGGTCAGGTACGCCAGGATGAGCCCGATCAGGATCGCCCAGCTGTAAAGTGAGCTGCCGAAGAACGGCGCCAGCAGCCGCGAAGCCGCCATCTCCAGGGCGAGCGAGGCCATCCCCGCGACCACGACTAGTAGGGGGATCATTACCGGCCTGTCATGCTGAGCGTCGAGCGAAGGGTCTCCAGTTCGGATTGGGGATGCTTCACTCGACGCTCAGCATGACATCGGAACGTCACTGGCCTGTCAGTTGGTTCAACCGCTGCAGGTCGGCTTGAACTTGCTTCATTTCCTGGCCGTAGGTCGTGAAGTCGCCGGACTTCAGCGCATCCTGGGCGCGGTTGTAGTGGTCGTTGGCGTCCTTGGTGAGGGTGCCAATCTCCGGCGGCACGTTTGGCAGAGGTGAGGCCGCTGCCACGGACGGCGCCGCGCTGGCCGCTGGCTGGGTGCTGGGCGCGGGCGTGAGCCCTGGTCCGGGAGCCGCCGGCGGAGCGGCGGAGGGCGCTGCCGATCCCCCGGCTGAGGGCTGGATCGCCGAGGGCGGCGGCAGCGTGCTCACCACCCCTCCCGGCGTGGTGCTCGTGCCGGCGAAAATCTGGTTCAGGGAGTTCTCCAGAGTCTCGGTCATGGCGATCTTGTTGCCGGCCGCGACGATCACACGTTTCAGCTCCGGCAGCGGGCTGGATTGCGCCTGCAGGTACAGCGGCTCGACGTAGAGGAAGCTGTCGCCCACCGGTATCACCAGCAGGTTGCCGCGCAGCACCTGTGAGCCCTGCTGGTTCCACAGCGACAGCTGGCTCGAGATGGCCGTGTCCTGGTCGATGCGCGACTCGATCTGCAGCGGGCCGTAGATGAGCTTGTCCTTGGGCAGCTTGTAGTTCAGCAGCTTGCCGTAGTCGGCGCCATCCGAACGCGCCACCAGCCACGAGATCATGTTCGGCTTGCTCACCGGCGTGAACGGCAGCAGCAGCAGGAACTCGTCCCGCGTCTCGCCCGGCAGGCGCATCAGCACGTAATACGGCTCGATGCTCTGCTGCGCGCGGTTCTGGCCGGCGCCCTGGGCGAAGCGCTCCTGCGGCAGCGCCCACACATCCTCGCGGTTGTAGAACACCTGCGCGTCCGTCATGTGGTAGGTGAGGTACATGTCCATCTGCGCCAGGAACATGTCCTCGGGATAGCGGATGTGGGCGCGCAGCTCGGCCGGCATCTGGTCCAGCGGGCGGAACAGTCCCGGGTAGATCTTCTCGTAGGTCTGAATCAGCGGATCGGTCGGGTCCGCAACGTAGTACGTGGTCGTGCCGTCGTAGGCGTCCACCACGATCTTCACCGCGTTGCGGATGTAGTTGAAGCTCTGGAAGGGCTGGCTGTAGGGGAACTTGTCCGTCGTCGTGTAGGCGTCCTGGATCCAGAACAGCTTGCCGCCCTCCACCACCATGTACGGGTCGTGGTCGTAGCTCAGGAAGGGCGCGATCTCCTGCAGCCGCTGCTGGATCTGGCGGTCGAACAGGATCCGGCTGTCCGAGGTCAGCGAGTTGCTGATGACGATGTTCAGGTCGCCGAAGCGCCAGGCGAACGCCAGCCGCTTGAAGATGGAGTCCAGGAGGACGCCGCGGTTGCCCTGGTAGGTGGCGAAGACGTTCTGGTCGCCCTGGGGATAGTCGAACTCCTGCTGCTTCGTATCGACGATGACCCAGTTGCGGGTCTGCATGCCGTAGTAGATTTCCGGCCGGTCGATCTTCAGCGGCCCCTGCGGCGGGATGTCCCGCTCGATCAGGTCGGGCAGGCCCTCGCTGCTGACCTCGGCCACGGGGCTCATGGCGAGGCCATAGCCGTGGGTGTACTGCAGGTGCAGGTTTACCCAGGTCTGCGCGGCGGCCGAGAGGCGGGTCGTGTCGAGCTCGCGCCCCCCCAGCATCACCTGCTGGTACTCGCCATTGATGTTGTAGCGGTCGACCTCGATGTCGGGGAAGTCGTAGTACTGGCGGATCGACTGGATCTGGTTGTAGGTCGTCTGCAGCGGGCGGTAGTCCAGCAGGCGAATGTTCTTGATCGTCGCCTGCGCGTTCTGCACGGCTGACTGGCTGACGGAGTCCTGGACGTTGAAGTCCTGGACGTCGACCTTGTCGAGGTTGAATGCCTGGCGCGTGGCCTGGATGTTGTTCTGGATGTAGGGCCGCTCCAGGTTCAACTCATTCGGCTTCACCTGGAACTGCTGGACGAAGTTCGGAATCAGCCAGCCGGCGACAATGCCGGCCACAATCCACAGGCCTACCGAGCCAACCACCAGCCACAGCGTGCGCACCACGGTGTTGGCCAGCAGCAAGATGGCCGCGACCGCGGCGATGAACGTCAGCACCTGGAAGGCGCCGTACTGCGCGTGGACGTCGGTGTAGCTGGCGCCCGCGGTCACGCCTCGGTGGGAGAACAGCAGGCCGGGGATGCTGAGCTGGTAGTTCCAGGCGATCAGCGCCAGCAGGCCCGCGCCGATGATGGATAGGTGAATGCCGGCTGCGCGCGAGGTCCTCAGGCTGCGGAAATCGGTCACCAGGCCATAGGCCACGGCGACATTCACCAGCGTGAGGAGCAGCGCCCAGAAGGCCCAGCCCTGCAGCTGCTGGTAGACGGGCCACTCGAAGACGTAGAAGCCGACGTCCCGGTTCAGCAGCGGGTCGCTGATGCCAAACGAGCTGGCGTTGGTGAACTTGAGCAGGCTCTGCCACATGCCGCCCCCGGCCGAGGCCATGATGAGCGCCTGCACGGCGATGGCGAGGCCCCACAGCACGCGCACCAAGTTGCGCGGCAGCTCGGGAACCCGGCGTTCCTCGATCGGCACCACCGAGGGCGGTTTCCGGACCATCCGGGCGACGATCACGTTGATTGTCAGGAAGACCAGGAATGCGGCCCCAAAGATCAGGAAGGTATAGATTTGGGCCGTGATGCGGGTGACGTACACCGAAGCCAGGTCCAGGCTCTGGAACCACAGGTAGCTGGTGTAGATGCCATCGGCGATGCCCAGCAGGACGAGCAGGACGGCCAGCGCCAGCCCGAAGGCGAATACTTTGCCTATCCAGGAGGGTGTCTGAAACGTGATGGGCGGCTCGCCGCCGCCGCCCCCGCGTCCGAAGAGGCGTTCAAAATCGATGTCGATGCTGTCCCGGCCGCCTCGGCCTGGACCGCCACCGTAGAACGCCATGAACCCTCCTCCTGACGCTCGGGGAATGATAACGCCTGGTCCTCAGCCCACCGGCGTGCTGCTGGCCGGCGGGAAGTCGTCACGTATGGGTACGAACAAGGCGCTCCTGCGGTTCCCGAACGGCCAGACCGTCATCGAGCGCATCGTGTCGCGCATCCGGCCCTTGTGCTCGGAGGTGCTGCTGGTGACCAACACGCCCGCCGACTATGAGTTCCTGGGCTTGCCGATGTTCCCCGACGAGATCCCGGGCGCAAGCTCGCTCGGCGGCATCTACACCGGAGTCCTCCACGCGTCGTCCCCGCGCGTCGTGGTCCTGTCCTGCGACCTGCCTCTCGTCTCCTCCGACCTGCTGGCCTACCTCCTGGCCCTGCCCTTTGACTACGACCTCCTCATGCCCTTCATCGGCGGCCGCCAGCAGCCCCTCCACGCCATCTACGCCCGCACCGCCCTCGACGCCATGCGCGCGCAAATCGGAGCCGGCGATCTAAAGATCGTGCGGCTGCTGGAGACGCTCCGGGGCCGCGTGGTCACCGAAGCCGAGCTGCCGCCCGAATGGCTGGCGTCCTTTCAGAACATGAACACCCCCGAGGATTGGGAGGCGGTCCTCGCCCTAGAAGATGCCCAGCGCTAGACCCGGGTAGACCTTGTCGCGGACGAAGCTGGCTTCGTGGGCGCACTGGTTGGCGGCGGCGGCTTCTTCGGGGGTGAGGATGCCCGAGCCGACCAGGAGCTCGAATTCCTGGGCGATGTTGGTCTGAAGCATCTCCGGGCCGTCGGTGCTGACGCTGAAGCGAACGCCGCGGTCGAGGAAGGTGCGCAGGATGTCGCTCATCTCCTCCAGGCCCGAGACGGCGTGCGTCTTGACGTTGGAGGTCGGGCAGATCTCGAGGATCACCTCCCGGCGCACGAGCTCCTTCATCAGCGTGTCGTCGCCCGCGGCCAGGATGCCGTGGCCGATGCGCTTGGGCTGGAGGTACTCCAGCACCTCCCACATCTCGCCTGGATCGCCTTCCTCGCCGCAGTGGATGGTGACGCCCAGGCCCACCCGCCGGCAGGCGGCCACGATGCGCTCGTAGTCCCTGTAGTGGAAGTCCGGATGGCGTGGCCCGGCGATGTCCACGCCGATGATCCCGCGGCCGCGCTCGAAATAGTGGATGGCCTTGCGGGCGATGATCTCATTTTGCTCGAACGTGAGCGTGCGGTCCATCATGATGATGAGGCCGGCCCGCACGGCCGGATACTCCAGCTCCGCCCGCTCCATGCCCCGGATCGCGCCGGAGATGATGTGGTCGAGGTCGCGCTCGCCGCCGCGGTTTCGCTTCATGGGGTTGAAGCGCAGCTCCATCGTGGTGATGTTGCACTTGCGGTAGCCGCCGCCGATGATCTGGTGCACGCTCTGCTCGATGGCGTCGGGGCTGGACTGAATGAGCTCGGTCCAATGGAACAGCGCGGCGTAGTCGTCCAGGCTCTTGACCCTCCCGTCGTCCGGAACGGTGATCAGGTCCACGAAGTCCCAGTAGTCCTTGGACGGCAGGCGGATGCCCTGGTCGTGGGCGATCGTCCACATCACCGCCGGATCGACGCTGCCGCCCACGTGGACGTGCAGCTCCGCCAACGGGCCTAGGGATTGGGCCGAGAACACGTCATGCCGCGCCGCTGGCCGCGCGCTGCAGCTTCATCTGCAGCCAATGGGCCTCGAACGGCAAACCGAGCTGGCTGCCCTTCTGGATGTTCGCCGCCGCGCCCTGCAGGTCGCCGGCGTCGATCTGCGTATCGGCCAGCTCGAGCCATGTCCACGGCAGCCGCGGCTGCTGCGCCATGCGCTCCTGGGCCTTCTGCAGGCCAACCTGAATAGCCTGGCTCTTGCTCCAATAGGCCCTGACGATAGAGTCGACCAGCGGCTGCTTGTCCGGCGGATAGATGACCACCCAGCGCTCGGTCGAGATGGTCCAGATGGCGTCGAAGTCGGCGTAGCTGATCTTGTGGTTTGGCCCGAGGTAGGGGTCGCTGCCGATGAAGTATCCGGCCTGGTCGTCGTAGCCGTCGATTGGCCGGAAGTGGCGCGTGTGGTCGGTCGGGCTCACCATGTCGGCCACGATGACCGGCAGTCCGTTGGCCACGAACGCCTTCACGAGCTGCGCGGTGCCGTCGATTCCGCCGGTCGCCTTCATGCCCACGCTCTCGGCGTAGAACGGCACCCCGTACAGGGACATGCCGTAGTCCGGCAGATCCGGCCTGAGGACGGAGGCTACCTGCGCCTGGGAGCGCTGCACGCCGTAGTAGGACAGCACTTCCGCAATCGATGCCGGCCCGCAGTTGTTCAGCGTCTGGGAGATGAACGGCAGCGGCCCAATCCGCTTAGCCTGCGGCAGCGGCGCCGCCGTCGGCGTGGCCGTCGGCAGCCGCGGCGCCGGCGTAGCCGTTGGGGCAACAGCCGGCCGTTCGATGTCGGCACTCGCCGCCGGCGAAGCCGAGATCACAGCTTCGCCGTTCCGCGCGCCCGTCCCCGAAGGCGTCTGCGACGCATTCCCGCCACCGCTTGGTGCGTTAGCCCCACCACAGGACGCCAGTGCCAAAAAGACCAGCGCAACCGCCCCCAGGCGCGCCCTCGTGCCTCCCGCTACCAGCCTCCAGCTTCTCACTACCCTAATCCCATTGCCTCGCTGGCCGCGCGCATCGTGGCTTGCGCCATCGGCCGGATGCGTTCGGCGCTGTCCTCGAGCACGCCCTCGATGTAGGATGGGTCGGCGGCCAGCCGCTGGAACTCCGTTTGGAGCGGGCGCAGCCCCTCCGTGACCAGCTCGACCACTTCCTTCTTCAGGTCGCCGTAACCCTTTCCCTCGAAGTGCGCTTCGATGGCGTCGCGCGGCTGGCCTGAGAAGAGCTGGTGCAGGGTCAGCAGGTTGTAGAGGCCCGGGCGAGCCTCGTCGAAGCGCACCTCGCGTCCGCTGTCCGTGACCGCGCGCATAATGCGCTGGCGCATCGTATCGACCGGATCGAGCAGGAACACGCAGCCCTGCGGGTCGCTCTTGCTCATCTTCTTGGTCGGGTCCTGGAGCGACATGATCCGCGCGCCCTCCTTCCGGATCCACGCCTCGGGAATCTTGAACACCTCGCCGTAATGGTGGTTGAAGGTCTGGGCGATGTCGCGCGTCAGCTCCAGATGCTGGCGCTGGTCCTCGCCCACGGGCACGCCGTCCGTCTGGTACAGCAGGATGTCGGCCGCCATGAGCATGGGGTACGCGAGCAGGCCCACGCTGGACTTCTCCTTGGTGTCCGCGCTCTTCTCCTTGAACTGCGTCATGCGGTTGGCCCAGCCCAGCGGCGTGACGCAGTTGAAGAGCCAGGCCAGCTCCGTGTGCTCCTTCACGTGCGACTGGATGAAGATGGCGGTGGTCTTGGGGTCCAGCCCGGCGGCGATGTAGATCATCGCCAGCTCGCGGCTGCGCCGGTGCAGCTCCTTCGGATCCTGCGGCACCGTGATGGCGTGCAGGTCCACGATGCAGAAGATATTGTCGTTATCGTGCTGACCGTCGACCCAGTTCTTGATAGCGCCCAGGTAGTTGCCCAGGTGCATGTCGCCGCTGGGTTGGATGCCGCTGAAAACGCGCTTCTTTCCGCCGGGTGTGCTCATGAGTGTTTTTTATTGTGGAGTATGCCCCGGCCACCCATCCTGGGGATGCCCTCCCCAAACGGCCTCCCGCAACGTTACTGTCTGTAAGACTGCATGCGTAAGTTCAAGCCCAATCGCCGAATGCTCCTGGCGAGCCTCGCCGTCGGAGCATCGTTTATCGCCGTGGCCATCGCTCTGCGGCCGACCTTCATCCACCGAGCCCCCACGAATCCGCCCAAGCTGGTGATGCTCAGCGACCTCTACCAGTCCGTGGTCGACGATGCCCGCGCGGGTTATCGCGACACCGTCACCATCGAGCCCGAGCGCGTGGTGGCCAGCACGACCACCGGCCCCAAGGCGGCCTGGACGGGCGGCAGCGACGTCGTCAGCCAGCTGCGCGATGCCTTGCGCGACGCCGGCCAGCCCACCAGCGAAGTTGCCCTGCAGTTCCAGCAGCCGCCCTCTGGCGTCTCGCGTACTGTGATGTACCTGCTGCCGGTCCTGCTTCTCGTGGCCGTGCTGCTGCTGGTCCTGCGCCAGACCGGCGCCATGACCAACCGCGCCTTCGGCTTCGGCCGCAGCCGCGCCCGCCGTTTCCAGGGCGCGGCTTCCACTGTCCGGCTGGACGACGTCGCCGGCGTGGACGAGGCCAAGCAGGAGCTGGCCGAGGTGGTCGAATTCCTGAAATCGCCGGAGCGCTTCGCCGCCCTCGGCGCGCGAATCCCGCGCGGCGTGCTGCTGGTTGGGCCGCCGGGGACCGGCAAGACGCTGCTGTCCCGCGCCATTGCCGGAGAGGCGGGCGTGCCGTTCTTCCATATCTCCGGCTCCGAGTTCGTGGAAATGTTCGTCGGCGTGGGCGCCGCGCGGGTCCGCGATCTCTTCGGCGAGGCCAAGAAGAACGCCCCCTGCATCGTGTTTATCGACGAGATCGACGCCGTGGGCCGCAAGCGCGGCTCCGGGCCGGGCAGCGCTCACGAGGAGCGCGAGCAGACGCTCAACCAGATCCTGGTCGAGATGGACGGCTTCGACAACGATACGAACATCATCGTCGTGGCCGCGACGAATCGTGTGGACGTGCTCGATCCGGCCCTCCTGCGGCCGGGCCGCTTCGATCGTCAGGTGGTGCTGGATCCGCCCGACGTGCGCGGCCGCGAAGCCATCCTGGGCGTCCACGCCCAGGGCAAGCCGCTGGACAAGACGGTCGACCTCGCCACGCTGGCCAAGCAGACGCCCGGCTTCTCCGGCGCCGACCTCAGCAATGTCCTCAACGAGGCGGCTATCCTGGCGGCGCGTGACCATGCGCCGGTGATTGGCATGGCGGAGCTCGAAGAGGCCGTCGATCGCGTGGTCGGCGGCCCCGCTCGCAAGAGCCGCGTGATGTCCGACCGCGAGAAGGCCATTACCGCGCACCACGAGGCCGGCCACGCCGTCGTGGCGCACTGCCTGCCGAACGCCGACCCCGTGCACAAGGTGTCCATCGTCTCGCGAGGCCGGATGGGCGGTTACACGCGCTTCCTGCCCGAGGAGGACCGGCACTACTGGAGCCGTAGCCAGTTCGTGGATAACTTGGCCGTGCTGCTCGGCGGCATGACGGCTGAGGAGCTCACCTTCGGCGAGAGCACCACCGGCCCGTCGAACGACCTCGAGCGGGCGACCCAGATAGCGCGCTCGATGGTCACCGAGTACGGCATGAGCTCGGACGTCGGGCCGGTGACCTTCGGCAGCTCCGGTGAAGGCGGTTCCCGCTTCAGCGAGCGCAGCGTGGAGGCCATCGACCGCGAGGTCCAGCGCCTGGTCTACCAGGCCCAGACCGTTGCTCGGGACATCCTGCTCGCCAACCGCGACCGGCTGTCGCGCATTGCCGCTCAGCTCATCGAGGACGAGACGCTCACGGCCGACGAGTTCCAGACCCTGTTCAACGGCTCCGGCGAGGTGCACCACGCGCCCGTTCGCCCCGTTCCGGCCGAACCAGCCGCTCCCCGCGTGCCAGTCCTGGACCCAGCGCCCGCGCCGCGCCCCCGCTTCGCCCGCCGCGAAGGGGCGCTTCGCCGCGTCGCTGCCCGCGCTCCGCGCCTCCCGCGCCTCGGCCCCAAAGACGACGGCCTCGCCGCGGCGGAGTAGGAGAACCGGGGCGCCACGCGACGTGTTACGCCGCGGCACGCGTGCTACGCTGCGCGTGAATGCTGACGCGACATCTCACCTTACGCCTCGAGGAACGCCTCCACAAGGCGCTGGCCCGGCGAGCGCGTGAGAGCGCGCGCGGCGAGCTAACTGTTCTGGCTCGCCAGTACATTGAAGAAGGGCTGCTGATGGACCGGTATCCCGGCATCGTCTTCCGGGATGGCCGCGCGGGCCGGCGCCCTGCTCTCGCCGGACGGCGAGTGGATGTGCCGCAAGTGATCGAGACCTTCCTGGCATCAGGCAAAGATCCCGCAACGACGGCTGAATATCTCGGGCTTACTCAGCGGGAGGTTGGGATTGCCCTGGCGTTCTACGCCGATCATCGGGAGGAAATCGACGCTTGGCTGCGCGATGGCCAGGAGGCAGCGGATGAAGCTCAGGCTGCCCGGGAGCGGCAGCAGCAGATCCTCCGGGCTTGAGGCTGCTCGTCGACGAGCACTACACCATTGCCATCGCGGTTCAGCTTCGCGCTCTGGGGCATGACGTCATCCACGTGGTTGAGGTGGCGGATTTACGGGGTGCGTCCGATCCGCTGGTTCTCGAGTGGGCCGCTCTGAACGGCAGAGCCCTTGTGACGGAGAATGTGCGGGATTTCCTGCCACTGCACAGCGAGCGGCTCGCGGCTGGGGAGCATCACGCAGGCATACTGCTCACGAATCCACGGCAATTTCCACGCAGTACCGACAGCATTGGACTCTTCGTTCGGTCTATCGACGCCTATTTGAAAGACCGACCGGCAGGCTCCTCGCTGGCGGATGCCATTGAATGGCTCAAACCTGCACCTGAAGGCGCTTAGCCTACAGCCAGCGCTGGCCGTATTCGCGCATGCTCTCGATGAGCGACAGCAGCGCCTGGCCCTTCTCGGTGAGCGAGTACTCCACGCGGGGCGGGATCTCGGCGTAGGCCACGCGGCTCAGGATCCGCTCCTGCTCCAGGCTGCGCAGTCGCTCGGACAGCGTCTTGGCGCTGATGCCGGCCAGGGACTTCTCCAGCTCGTTGAAGCGCTTGGTTCCAGTGGCCAGGTCACGGATCACGAGCAGCGTCCACTTGCTGCCGATCACGGCGGCGGTGCGGGCCACAGGGCACGTCTCGTCGCGGCTGGCCGCCTCGTCCTTGGGGAGCCGCTCGATGACTGCGCTCACGAGGTGGAGTCTAGTGAGGCCAGCGCCGCCGGCTGCTTCGTCGCACGACCAAAGTACTAGGTGTAATAGGCAAATAACCGTGAAGATTACTCAGCCCATTCGGCCCCTGCCGAGCAGCAGAGCGAACGCGCCAGCAGCGAGGCAGACGGCACCGGCGATGAGGAAGACCTCGGTAAAGACTTCCAGGCCGGCGCGGGTGATGCCGGCTTCGTAGGCGGCCAGTCGCTGGGCGGCTTCGGCGGCGGACTGGCCGGCTGATGGGAGCGGCAGCGCGAGGCCCCGCACGAGCTGGTTGAAGCGGAAGAAGGCCACGCTGGTGAGGGCGGCTAGCCCGACGGTCATGCCGGTCATGCGCAGGGCCGTCACCAGCGCGGTGGAGAGGGCGCGGTCGGCGGCGCCGGCTCCGCTCAGGACGGCCGACGTAATGGGCGCGATCACCAGGCCGAAGCCAAGGCCGGCGACGACCAGCCCTGGGGTCATGCCGGCGTCGGAGACGTCCAGCGTCCAGCCGTGCATGAGGAAGAAGCCGGCCGCCGCCAAGAGCAGGCCGGCGAGAGCCACGATGTCCCAGCGCAGACGCCCGGCCAGCCACCCGCCCGCCAGGGCCCCGATGGGGATGCAGACGGTCAGCCGCAGCAGCGCCAGGCCGGCGTCGATGGGCGCGCGGCCCAGCACGGTCGCGGCGAACAGCGGCACGTCCACCATGGCCGCGATGAGCGCCACTCCGACCAGCGCATTGGCGGCATTGGCAGCCCAGAAGGCACGAACGCGGAACAGGCTCAGCGGCAGGAGAGGTTCGACGGCCCGCCGCTCGCGCCAGATGAATGCGGCCAGCGCCAGGAGCGCGATCGCCGTCAGCGGGATGGCCCGGCGCAGCTCGATTGGCGACGCCGACCGGGTTGGATCGCTCGAGCCGCTGAGGCCCACGGTGAGCGCCGCCAGGGCGAGGGCGAACAGGGCCGCGCCCGCGTAGTCGACCGCGCGTCGGGTGGTGACTCCGAGCGCAAAGGGCGAAACCGTGGAGCGAGCAAAGGCCATGCCGATAAGCAGCGCCAGAGGCAGGTTGATCCAGAAGATCCAGCGCCAGCCGAGGTGCTCCACGATGGCCGCGCCGTACAGCGGCCCCAGGACGCCGCCGGCTTCAGCAGCCGCGCCGGCCGCGCCCAGCCAGAAGGGCAGCTTCGGCGCCGGCACGCGGTCCGCCAGAAAGGCGAACGTCACCGGCAGCAGCGCCCCGCCGCCGATGGCCTGGCACACGCGCGCGGCGACCAGCCACCACAGGCTCGTGGCCAGAGCGCAGGCGCATGAGCCGGCGGCGAACACGGCCAGCGCGGCCACGAACACGGATCGGCGCCCGTAGACGTCGCTGAGGCGCCCCATCAGGGGCAGGACCGAGACGTAGCCCAGCAGGTAGCCGGTGACTATCCAGGAGGCCTGGTCGAGCTGCGTGAGCCCCACTCGCACGTCCTGGAGCATCTCCGGGATGGCGGTGAGGACCACCGTCTGGTCGATGGCGGCGAGGAACACGCCTGCGAGCGCGGCGCTGATAGCCACCTGCCGCATTGGCATTGCGGCCCCCACCCCACCTCTCAGGAAAGTTTGTGGGGACACCCCACACCCCGGCAGGGACTGCGTCCCTGCACTTGCTTAAGACGGTCGCGTGCCAACAGCGGGTGCGCTGATGCTCACGTTCTCGTCGAAGTTGCTCAGCAGCAGCGTGCGAACCGTCGTGTCGGGCTCGCCCTGGAAGATCGCGCCGGTCAGGACGATCTTTCGGGTCAGGAAGTCGCTGGTGCCGGTCCACACGTCGGCTTTCAGCGGCCCGGGCGCGCTGGCCCCGAGGAGGGGCTGAAGCACGTCGCCTGGAGCCGTGCCCGCGAGGTGGTAGCTGTCGGCGCCGGCCACCGCCTCGGTCCCCTGCTTCTTGAGGCCCTGCAGGCTCTTGACCACCTGTGGCGCGCCGGTGTCGGGCGAGAAGACGGCGATGGTGTTGAACTGCGCCGGCACTTCCATCCACTGCTGCGAGATCGGATCGGTCATGTAGTGCTTGCCGCCGGCCGAGACGTACTTCAGGCTGGCGGTGAAGCCACTTACGCTGGCCTGGATGTCGGCCGAGAGCTTGTCCGGCCGGACCACGTCACCTTTGGCGGAGACCAGCGCGAAGCCGGTCCCAGCCGGCTTGCCGCCGGTATCGGTGCTCAGGTCGAAGTGGAAGCTGTTCAGGGCGCTCAGCTTGTCCACGGCCCGCTGCGCGATCTCCTGCTCGGAGAGCGCCGGCGTTGGCGTCGCGCCGGGCGCGCCGAGGCCGCTGCACGAGGCGAGCAGGCAGGCTAGCAGGGCGAGCAGGCACGAAAGCGCCCGCTTCACGCCGCGAGCTGGCCTCCGGTCCACCCGTCCCAGGCGGACTTGTGGGCGCCAGTCAGCAGGCTCTGCAGCAGGCCGAAGGCGAGCAGTGTCGTCAACAGGTTGGATGACCCGTAGCTGATGAACGGCAGCGGGATGCCGGTCACCGGCATCAGGCCGATGGTCATGCCCACGTTGATGAATATCTGGAACAGCAGCATGCTGGCTACCCCCGCGGCGAACGTCCGGCCGAATACGTCCTTCTGCTCCGCCGCCGAGCGGATGATGCGGAACAGCAGGATGATGAACAGCGCGAACAGGGCCATCGCGCCGATGAAGCCCAGCTCCTCGCCCAGCACGGCGAAGATGAAGTCCGTGTGCTGGACCTTTAGGAAGTCGAGCTGGCTCTGCGTGCCGTGAGCGAAGCCCTGCCCGGTCCAGCCGCCGGAGCCCACGCTGATGCGTGACTGGATCATGTTGTAGCCCTCGCCCGAGGGGTCGGACTCGGGGTTCAGGAAAATCAGCAGCCGCGCCCGCTGGTAGTCCTTCATGAACTGCCACACCAGCGGCGCCATCAACGCCACCGCGCCGCCCAGCAGGCCGAGGTGCGCCAGCCGCACGCCGGCCATCACGGCCATGCCGATCCAGATGGCAATGAGCACCAGCGCGGTACCGAGGTCCGGCTGCACGTACACCAGCACCACCGGCACGCCGACGATGGCCAGCGACATCAGGACGTAGCGGAACTCGTGGATCTTGTCGCGGTGGTCGGCGAAGAACTTCGCGAGCGTGAGGATGATGAGCAGCTTAGCCAGCTCGGACGGCTGGAAGCGGAAGAAGCCGACGTCGATCCAGCGCTGCGCGCCGTGAGACCGCGCGCCGATCGCCGCCACCGCCACCAGCAGCACCAGGTTGACGCCGTAGATCGGGTAGCTGGCAGCGCGGATCCAGCGCGAGTCCACCAGCGTGAACACGATCAGCAGCAGCAGCCCCATGGCGGCGAAGATGGCCTGATGGCCGGGGAAGGTGCTGAGGAAGGGCGCGCTGCGCGGGCTGTCCGCCAGGGTGGCGCTGTAGACCATGGCGATGCCGTACATGGTCAGCAGCAGAGCCGCCACCAGCAGCACGTAGTCGAAGTGCCGCCAGGGATTCCAGCGTTTCTCGATCATGGCTTCGCGGACGCCGCGGGCTTAGCGCTCGCGGCCGGCCTGGCCGGGGCGCTCGGCGTCGCCTTCGGAGCGGCAGAAGCGGAGCCAGCAGGTGACGTCTGGATGTCCTTCGGCATCGGGAAGGAGGGATCGTGGAAGTCCTCGGCCACACTCTCCCGCTGCACCGGGTCGGTGTACACCGTCTGAGACTTCACCCACGCCTGGTAGTTGGAGCAGGGGCCGGGCGTGGTTTGCGGCGTATCGCAACCGTACGGGTTGCGGATGTCGGACACGTGGAAGTAGCGGGCGAAGATCTTGCGCGCCACCGGGGCCGCGAAGGCGGCGCCCTCACCCGAGAAGCCGGCGTCCCCGATGTACACCGCCACGGCGATCTGCGGGTTGTCGTACGGCGCGAAGCCAACCCACCAGGCGTGGGAGGTGAGGTGGCCCTGCGCGTCGCGCCGAACCTTGCCGTCCGGCCCGGTCTCCACGAACTCGGCGGTGCCGGTCTTGCCGGCGATCTTCAGCTCGTGCAGGTTCGTCGCTACCGACGATCCGATGACCACGCCCTTGCGCTCGCCCTGGCGGACGGCCTCGAGGTACTGCGGCTCCACGGGCACGTGCTGCTTGACCTGGGGCTGGATAGCCCGGACGACGTTGCCGTTGCTGTCCACGACCGCCTTCACCACGTGGGGCACCATCACGTCCCCGCCGTTGGCCACGGTCGCGGTCACGTCCAGCATCTGCAGCGGGGTTGTGGTGTCGAAGCCCTGGCCGATGGCGGCGAACAGCGAGTCGGCCGTGTACCAGATCTTCTCGTCCGGGGCTTTGAAGGCCTGCGCCTTCCAGCCGGTCGTGGGCATAAAGCCCTTCTGCTCGAATGGCAAATCGATGCCCAGCTGCTGGGCCAGCCCGAACTGCTCCGCGTACCAGGTGAGCTTGTCTACGCCCATGCCCTTGATGCTGCCGCTGCCGGCGACTACCGTGGCCATCCAGATGTCGTTCGACTGAGCGATGGCGTCGACGACGTTCATGTTGCTGTAGCCCCGCTCTTCCCAGTTGCAGAAGCTGATGCCGCCGCCCCAGCACGCCCCCACGCTGATGCCGCTGGTCGGCGTGACAATGTGCTCCTGCAGCGCGGCGGCGGAGGTGATCTGCTTGAAGGTCGAGCCTGGCTCGGTCGCGGCCAGCGCCCGATCGATCAGCGGGTGGTCGGCCCGCGTGAGCACGTCGGCCGCTTTGGGCCGGTCGGTCGCGCGGCCGTTGAAGACGTTGTTGTCGTACTGCGGATAAGCGACCATGGCCAGGATCTCGCCCGTGTGGACGTCCATCACCAGCGCGGCGCCCTCGTCGCCGTGGCCTCCCTCGGACACTGGCTTGGCCATCTGCTGCTTGACGGCGTCCGGGCAGGTCGAGATGAAGGCCTTCTCGCTGGGGTTGGCCTGGTAGCAGTGGGCCCTATCCAGGCCCCAGCGCAGGTAGGTGTTGACATCCTTTTGCAGGTCCGAGTCGATGCTCAGCTCCAGGCTGTTGCCCGGACGAGCGGGCACCTGGTCGAGCACCTGCACCTCTCGTCCGCCTGAATCCACTTCCACGTGCTGCAGGCCGTTGCTGCCGCGGAGGTCGTCCTCGTAGCTCAGCTCCACGCCGGCCCGGCCCAGCTTGTCGTCCCGCTCGTAGCCGTCAGACTTGAGGTCACCGTATTCCTCCTGCGTAATAGGCCCCACATAGCCCTCGATATCTGACAGCAGCGGCCCGTCGACGTACTGCCGGATGGTGCGCGGCGTGGGCAGCACGCCGGGCAGATCGACGTGGTCCTCTTTGAGGGCCAGCACAGTCTCCCAGGGAATGGCGCTGGCGATGGTCACCGGGATATTGGGCGCCTCACTGCGCCGCTGGTTGATCTGGTCGTCGATCTGGCCGGCATCGATCTGCAGCAGCTTGGCCAGCCGCTCGACCACCGCCGGCTGGTCCTTCGACGGCAGGTCCTCCACGTCCACCTCCACGTCGAAGCTGGGCTCGTTCAGGACCAGCTGCTTGTGGTTGCGGTCGTAGATCACGCCGCGCAGCGCCTTGACGCTGCGCTCGCGGACGCGGTTCTGCGCCGCCTCGTTGACGTAGCTCTCGGTATGGACGATCTGCATGTCCCACAGCTTCACTCCAAGGACCACGAACGCCAGCGCGATGGCTATACGAAAGCCGGCCAGACGCCGGGCGACCTGGCGCTGCTCGCGCTCAGCGTCCGCCCGCTCCGACTTGGACATCGGAGACAGCGGATCAAACGGACTGGTGCTCAAAACTCGACTCTCATCTGGCGCGACGTGTGGCTCGCGACGAACGCAAAGACAGGGTAGACGATCAAACCGAGGATTGCGTTAGCTACGGCTGTCGGCAGCGCCACGGTCCTGATGAGGGCCAGCCAGTCGGTGGGATAGTGGAGGGTTGCCAGGACGAAGCTGACCACGATGACGTAGACGAACGTGGTTACGAACATGGCGAACATCGGCAGCAGCGGATTGGTGCCGAATGCCCGGCCGCCGACCATGCCGGCGACAGCCGCCACGAGAATCAACGCCAGGGCCGAGACTCCCACCGGCCCGCCGCTGGCCAGGTCGTAGAACAAGCCGCCGCAGAAGCCCCAGAAGATGCCCTCGACTGGCCCGCGCGCCAGGCTCCAGGCCACTACGCACAGGAGCACCAGCTGGGGCGCGCCGGAGCCCACCGAGAAGCGCGAGAACACGCTCACCTGGAGGACTGCCACCACAGCCATGAACGCCGCCCCAAAGACGAAACGCATCCAGCTATTTGGGCGGCAGTCGGTTGGTGATTACCTCCACGTCTGAGAGACGGCCGAAATCGCAGTACGGGGCCACTTCGGCCTGCTGGAACAGCTGGATGTCGCTGTTGGTCAGCGTGGCCAGCTGGCCGATCTTGATGCCTTTGGGAAAGTTGGCGCCCAGCCCGCTGGTGAGCACGTCGTCGCCCACCTTCACCTTGGCCGCCTGCGGGATGTTGCGCATCAGCAGCTTGCCGTGCACCTGACCGTCCACGACGTCCTCGGGCTGATCGGGGCTGGAGATGATTGCCGCCACCGAGCTGCTGGGATTGGTGATGATCAGCACCCTGGCCCGATGCTCGGTGAGCCTCAAGATGCGCCCGACCAGGTAGCCATCCGGGCTCACGACCGTCATCTGCGGCTGCAGGCCGTCCAGCGCGCCGCGATCGATCTCGACATAGTCGTCCAGCCCGTGCAGGTCCTTGGCGATGACGCTGGCGGGCATGAGGGTGAACTGCGGGTTGGCCTGGGCGTACTTGAGCTGCGCCCGCATGGTGGAGTTCTCGGCCTCGACGCGGTTGAGGTCGGCGTCCTGCGCACGCAGCGTGGCGACTTCCTTTCGTAGCCGCTCGTTCTCGTCGCGAAGCTGAGCGATCTGCGACAGCGTGGCCCAGAGATCGAAGACGCCGTTGGTCTGCTTGGTGAGGACCGATTGCACCGGCGTGAAGGCCCGCGAGGCCACGTCCTCGGCCGGCTGCAGCCTATGTGTCTGGTCCAGCACGATCAGGCTGATGCTCAGCGCGCACAGCGCGCCGAACCACACCAGCAGGCGCCCGAGGGCGCTGGTGTCGAATACCCTAGCGTCTTGGAGTCTTGCCATTTTGGGTGGCTATGAACACCTTGCGCAGCACGTCGATCTCTTCCAGGGCCTTGCCGGTGCCGCGGACGACGCAGGTGAGGGGATCCTCGGCCACCTGCACCGGCATCTTGGTTTCTTCGTTCAAGCGGATGGCCAAGCCTTCCAACAACGCCCCGCCGCCAGCAAGGGTAATACCGCACTCCATGATGTCGGCCACCAGCTCGGGAGGCGTCTCTTCGACGCACATCTTGACTTCCTCAACGATCTGGTTCACCGGGTTGGCTATGGCCTCGCGGATGTCGCTGCTTGTCACCTCCACGACTTTGGGCAGCCCCGTGATGAGGTCGCGGCCGCGCAGCTCGACGGTCCGCTCGCTGCCGGTGTTGTAGGCCGATCCGATCTTCATCTTGGTTTCTTCGGCCGTGCGCTCGCCGATAGCCAGGCTGTGCTCGCGGCGCGCGTACTGCAGGATGGCTTCGTCGATTTCGTCGCCGGCGGTGCGAATCGACCGGCTGATGACGATGCCCTCCAAGGAGATCACGGCCACTTCGGTGGTGCCGCCGCCGATATCGACGATCATGCTGCCGGTGGGCTCCGTGATGGGCAGCCCCGAGCCAATAGCCGCGGCCATGGGCTCTTCCATCAGGAATGCCTCACGGGCGCCAGCCCTGATGGCTGCGTCGTGCACCGCCCGCTTCTCCACCTCGGTCACGCCCGAGGGGATGCCGACGACCACGCGCGGACGCGGCATCAGGAAGCCGGTGTGCACCTTGCCGATGAAGTAGCGCAGCATCTGCTCGACGATCTCGAAGTCGGCGATGACGCCGTCCTTCAGGGGCCGCACCGCGACGATGTTGGCGGGCGTGCGGCCGACCATGCGCTTAGCCTCGGCGCCCACCGCCAGCACCTGTTTGGTCTTCTTATCGATGGCTACGACCGAGGGCTCGGACAGCACCACGCCCTTTCCCTGGACGTGGACCAGCGTGTTGGCCGTGCCCAAATCGATTCCGAGATCTTTGGAGAAGATCCCGAACAAGGCGTTGAACACGCCCATTCAGTGCTCCTAAACCAGGACCGGCAAGCCTCCACCCTGCCGGATTCGGCGGGATTATAAACCGTCCTACGCGGACGGCGAGCCGCGCCTAGCGTGTTTCAACGTGGTGTTGGCGCCCGCGGCCCTACGAGAGGAGTGCCTCAACCTTCGCGGCGACTGAGCGCAAACCATCGAGCTGCGACTCGGCTCGCGCGAGCCGTTCTCGGGCCGCTTCCACGGCCTGGCGAACGCGGGCTGGGGCCGTGCCGCCGGGCACGTCGCGCGCGACGGCCGAGGACTCGGCGCTCAGCACGTGCAGCGCATCGGCCTCGAACAGCGGCGAGTGGGCGTGGAGGTCCGCTAGAGTGACGTCAGGCAGCTGCCGGTCCTGCTCGACGCACGTCGCCACCAGCTCGCCCACCACGCGGTGCGCATCGCGGAATGGCAGCCCTTTGCGTACCAGGTAGTCGGCCAGATCGGTGGCGGTAGTGTAGTCCTGGCTCGCCGCGGCGGCCATCCGGGCGGTGTTGAACCGCAGGCTGCCGAGCATGCCATCCGCCACGAGGAGGCAGTCGAGCAGCGTGTCCACGCCGTCGAACAGCGGCTCCTTGTCCTCCTGCATGTCCTTGTTGTAGGCCAGCGGCAAGCCCTTGAGCGTGGTCAGCAGCCCGACGAGATCGCCAATCAGGCGCCCGCTTTTGCCCCGCACCAGCTCGGCGAAGTCCGGGTTCTTCTTCTGCGGCATGATGCTGCTGCCGGTCGACCAGGCGTCGTCCATGTGCACGTAGCCGAACTCGGCCGAGGACCACAGCACCAGCTCCTCCGCCAGGCGCGATAGGTGCACGCCGCACAGCGCGGCGCCCGCCAGCAGCTCCACCACGAAGTCGCGGTCGGAGACGGCGTCGATGCTGTTGGCGCTGATGGCGGCGAAGCCCAGCAGCTCGGCCACGAGCCCGCGGTCGATGGGATAGGGAACGCCCGCCAGCGCGCCCGAGCCCAGCGGGAGGACGTTCACTCGATCGAAGGCGCCCGCCAGTCGTTCGAAGTCCCGCTGCAGCATCTCGACGTAGGCCAGCAGGTGATGGCCGAGCGAGATCGGCTGGGCGCGCTGGAGATGGGTGTAGCCGGGCAGCAGGCTGTCGGCATGCTCCGCGGCCTGATCCATGAGCGTGGCCTGCAGCCGGAGGATGGCCGCGCCCAGTTCTACGATGGCCTGCCGGACGTACAGCCGGACGTCGAGCGCTACCTGGTCGTTGCGGCTGCGGGCGGTGTGCAGGCTGCGGCCGGCCTCGCCGAGCGCCGCCTCGAGGTTGAGGTGCACGTCCTCACGCTCGATCGCCCACTGGAACCGGCCTGCTTCGATCTCGGCCAGCGTCTTCTTGAGCCCTGCCTCGATCTCGCGCTGGATGGTTGCGTCGATGATCCCCTGCTTGGCCAGCATGCGAGAGTGGGCGATCGAGCCGGCTATGTCGAGGCGGTAGAGCCGCCAGTCGAACCGGACCGAGGCGCCAAACCGCTGCGCCAGCGGGGCAGTTTCCTTCTGGAAACGTCCGCCCCAGGCGCTCGGATTGGCCATGCGGCTAGCATAACGGCGGATGTCCGCTGCTCCCGAGTGCGTGCGCGCCTTCTTCGAGGAGGTGTTCCGCTGGTTCCCATACACGCCGGAGGCGGAAGAGTGGCTGAAGCGCTCGGTGACGTTCGAGGTGGAGGACCTGAACAGCACCCGCGGCGGTGGCTGGTGGCAGCCGGCGGAGGACAAGGTCTTCCTGTACACCGCGCAGTACGAGGCGGCTATCCACGAGCTGGCGCACGCCTGGTGGCACTACCGCCGGCTGGGGGTCGAGGACGAGTTCATGGCCGTGGTCCAGCGCCTCGCCGCCGACCCGGACCCACGCTGGCAGGGCATGCAGCGCCTGGCCCATGGCTACATCCACGGCATTCCCGAACAGAACTGGCCCGGCATGCTCGTCGACCGCAACGACTGGGAGATGTACGCCGGCCTCGCCAGCGGCTGCATGGCGGACATTCGCCTCCTCCCGCCCTACGTGGCGGCCTACTATGAAGGCCTCTTCCGGCGCTTGCCGGACGCCGCGCCCGAGCCCGTCGAGCTAGCGCCGCACCGCTGATTAGAGCCCTTGCCGGGCTGGCCCATCCACCGGACCAAAGGCAGGTGCAGGGACGCAGTCCCTGCCGGGGTGTGGGGTGTCCCCACAAGCTCTCTACAAAATGGGGTGGGGGCCGCTAATCGGAAGATGCGGCACGGCGGAACGCCTCCACAGTCCTATCTACATCCCCGTCGGTGTGCGCCGCCGACACGAAGAGCGCCTCGAACTGCGACGGCGCCAGGTACACGCCGGCATCGAGCAGATGATGGAACAGCCGTGCGTAGCGGCCGGTATCCGATCGCTTCGCGTCCTCGTAGTTGCGCACCGGCCCGGGCTGGCAGAACACCGTCATGAGCGAGCCCACGCGGTTCAGACAGCCGAGGGCTCCGAGACCCTGCGCCAGCCGCGCGCTGCGAGCTTCCAGGCCCTCGTAGAAGCCAGGCCGCTGAAGCTCGCGCAGGGTGGCGATGCCCGCCGCCATGGCTACCGGGTTGCCAGAGAGCGTGCCCGCCTGGTAGATGGGCCCCACCGGCGCCATCTGCTCCATGAGCGTGCGCGAGCCGCCGTAGGCGCCCACCGGCATGCCGCCGCCGACGATCTTGCCCAGGCAGGTGAGGTCCGGCAGGACGCCGTAGGCCTGCTGTGCGCCGCCATATGACAGCCGAAAGCCGGTGATCACCTCGTCGAAGATCAGCAGCGCGCCGTGCTCGTGGGTAAGGCGGCGCAAGCCTTCCAGGAACCCAGGCTGCGGCGGGACGACGCCCATGTTGGCCGCGACCGGCTCCACGATGATGGCCGCGATCTCGTGCGGATGGCCGGCGAAGGCGCGCTCGACCGCGGCCAGGTCGTTGTAGGGCAGCACGACCGTTGCTTCCACGCTGGCGTGTGGCACGCCCGGGCTGTCCGGCTGGCCCAGCGTGAGCACGCCCGAGCCCGCCGATGCCAGCAGGTAGTCGGCATGGCCGTGGTAGCCGCCGGCGAACTTCACGATCTTCTCCCGCCCGGTCGCGCCACGGGCCAGACGCATGGCGCTCATCGCCGCCTCCGTGCCGGAGGAGACGAAGCGCACCATCTCGATCGAGGGCACCGCCTCGATCACCAGCTCCGCCAGCTCGGCCTCAGCCTCTGTCGGCGCCCCGAACGTCGTCCCCTTCTCGGCCGCCTTCATCACGGCCTCGACGACTGCCGGGTGGGCATGGCCGAGAATCAGCGGCCCCCATGAGCCGACGTAGTCGACGTACTCGCGCCCATCGACGTCCCAGATGCGGGCGCCGGCGCCGCGCTCGATGACCGGCGGCGTGCCGCCGACGGCTTTGAACGCGCGCACGGGCGAATTCACCCCTCCGGGCATGAGCGACTGCGAGCGCCGGAAGATCTCTTCCGAACGCGTGGTCAGCTGATGGTCACCTTCAGCATGTGATCCTGGGTCGTGATCTGCTTGGCCACATCCAGGCCGGACTTCACATAACCAAAGAGGTTGTACAGCGGCTGCAGCTTGGTCGTGTCGTCGGCGATGCAGATGAAGAACTGGCTGCCGTTGGTGTTCGGCCCTGAATTGGCCATGGCCACGCAGCCGTCCGTGTATTTGCCCTTCACCGGCTCGTCGGGGAACTTATAGCCGGGCCCGCCGGCGCCGGTGCCCAGCGGGTCTCCGCCCTGGATCACGAAGTCCGGGACCACCCGGTGCCATCGCAGCCCGTCATAGAAGTGCTGGTTGGCCAGGAACACGAAGTTGTTGACGGTCATCGGCGCCAGTGAGGGGTCGAGATCGAGCACGATCTGGCCTTTTTCGGTGTCGATGGTGGCCGTGTAGTGGCGGCTGGTGTCGATGGTCATCGGCGGCGGTGATGAGAAGGTCGGCTTAGCCGAAGTGGACGGCCCAGCCGAAGCCGAAGCGGACGGAGCGGCCGAGGCCGAGGGCGCCGCCGAGACGCTGGGCGGAGGCGTTGCCGCGGTTGCCGGTGGGGCCGCCGCCGAGGAGCCGCACGCGCTCACGAGCGTGACGATAAACAGCGCCAGCACCACCAGCGTGATGCCGGAGTAGATGATGCCTTTGGGCTTGGTGAAGGGATTTCGGGGTGGCGGCGGAGCTTTTCGCTCGCGCCTGCGAGGGCGGGGTGTTGGTTCGCTCAAAAACGTCCTTCGCGCAGCCAGCGGGCCGCGTCTTTCGCGTGATACGTGATGATGAGGTCGGCGCCGGCGCGCTTGATGCCGGTCAGGATTTCGTACACAATGCGCTGCTCGTCGATCCAGCCGTTTGCCGCCGCGGCCTTGACCATCGAGTACTCCCCCGAGACGTTGTAGGCAACGAGCGGCAGATCAAAACGTGCCCGCGCTTTTGAGATGAGGTCGAGATACGCCAGCGCTGGCTTGACCATCACCATGTCGGCGCCCTCGCGGATATCCAGCTCGATCTCGCGCATCGCCTCTCGCCCATTGGGCGGGTCCATCTGGTAGGTCCGGCGGTCGCCGAACTGCGGCGCCGAGTCCGCCGCCTCCCGGAACGGCCCGTAGAAGCCGGAAGCGAACTTGGCGGAGTAGGCCATGATCGGCCGGTCCTGGTACCCGGCGGCGTCCAGCGCCCGGCGGATGGCAGCGACACGCCCGTCCATCATGTCCGATGGGGCGACGATGTCGAATCCAGCCTCGACCTGGGATACGGCCGTGGCGGCCAGAAGGTCCAGCGTGCGATCGTTGTCCACCTCGCCGTCGCGGATCACGCCGCAGTGACCGTGGGACGTGTACTCACAGAGGCACACATCCCCGATAAGGACCAGCTCCGGACAGGCGGTTTTGATTGCCCGCGCCGCGCGCTGCACGATCCCGTCGGGCGCGTATGCGCCCGTGCCCAGCGCATCCTTGCTCTCCGGCAAGCCGAACAGCAGCACGGCCGGTATGCCCAGCTCTCTGGCCTCCTGCGCCTGCTCCACCGCCAGCTCGATCGTCAGCCGCTCGACGCCGGGCATCGAGGGAATCGGCTCGGGGCCGCTGACGTTGTGGTCCACGAACAGCGGCAGGATGAAGTCATCCGCCGACAGCCGCGTCTCGCGCACCATCCGGCGGAGGGTGGCCGTCCCGCGCAGCCGCCGCATGCGGACCGTCGGAAAGATCGCCGCCTCCGGAGCCGAGATCGCGTCTATCGCCACCGAGCGTGAACTATAGCCAGGGAGCGGGTTCTAGTCTTCTAAGCCGAAGAGATCGCGAGCCACGTCGAGGTAGCCGTCCGGCAGCGCGCCGGATTTCAGGCGATCGATGGGCCCGTGCAGCAGCTTGCGCGTGACGGCTTGCGCCAGAGCCGCGACCTCCTGGCGGTCGCGCTCGGAGAGGTGGCTCAGGCGGCCGAGCGTGCGCGAAGTCTCACGGTCGCGCACGTCTTCCGCCCAGCCGGTCAGGGCAGAGATGGTCGGCACTACGCCCAGGCTGGCGTGCCAGCGGTCCCAATCCAGCAGCTCCTCGGCGACGATCTGCTCGACGCGCGCAACGTCGCCGGCGTGGGCCTGCTCCTGGCCGGCCAGGACCTCGTCGAGCTGATCCACGTTGTACAGCCGCACGTTCGGCAGCTCACCGGCCGCCGGCTCAACGTCTCGCGGCAGGCCCAGGTCGATGATCACCAGCGGCTGCTCGCGATCAGCCAGCATGTCCGCCGTGACGAGATGGTCGTGCGAGCCGGTGGAGGTGATGGCGATGTCGGCCTCGGCCAGCAGGCGCGAGACGTCCGACAGCGCCACCGACGTGACGCCCAGCTTGGCGGCCAGCGCCTCGCCCCGGCGTTGCGATCGATTGACGACGACCAGGTCGGACGCGCCATTGCGCAGCAGGTGCCGCGCCGCCAGCTCGGCCATCTCGCCGGCGCCGATGACGACCGTGCGCTTGTCCTCCAGCGAGCCCAGCGCCTGGCGCGCCAGATCCGCCGCCACGCTGCCGATGGAGGCCGAATGCCGGTTGATATTCGTCTCCGTCCTGGCTCGCTTGCCCACGCGCAGGGCGCGGCGGAAGGTCGTGTCCAGCCTCGTCCGAACAGTGCCGGCGCGGCCGGCAATCTTGAACGCTTCGCGCACCTGCCCGAGGATCTGGTCTTCGCCCAGGACCATCGACTCCAGGCCCGCGGCCACGCGGAACAGGTGCTCCACGGCGTCGCGCTCGAAGCGATGGTAGACGTGCTGGCCGAAAGCCCGGCGGGAGAGGCCGCGCTGGTCGGCCAGCCAGGACATCGCGTGCTCCTTGGCGGCGACCATGTCGGTCAGCTCGGTGTAGATCTCGGTCCGATGGCAGGTCGATACGACCACGGCCTCGCGCACCGAAGGCTCACAGGTAAGGCCCGGCAGCGCCTGCGACAGCGATTCGGCGTCGAACGATACGGCCTCGCGGAGATCGAGGGGCGCCGTCTTATAGGACAGGCCGAAGAGGGCAACCGGCATGGAGGGGCGCACCTATTATAGGTTGGTGCCTGCTCGTAAGCGACTGGTCGCCGGGAACTGGAAGATGAACTGCACGCTGGCCGAGGCTCGCGCGCTCGCCGTGGGCGTGCGGCAGGCGCTGGCGGAGCCCGTGCCGGTCGGCGTGGTCGTTTGCCCGCCGTTCACGGCGCTGGCCGCGGTGGCGGAGGAGCTGAAGGGCAGTCCCATTGAGCTGGGCGCCCAGAACATGTACTTCGAAGAGAAGGGTGCGTTCACGGGCGAGATCTCGCCGGCGATGCTGCTCGACGTGGGCTGCCGGTACGTGATCCTCGGGCACTCCGAGCGCCGCCGCCAGATGGGCGAGACCAGTGAGCAGGTCAACCGCAAGCTGCGGCTGGCTCTCGCCGCCGGCCTCAGGCCGATCGTCTGCGTCGGCGAGACCTTGCCGGAGCGTTCGGACGGCCACACCGAGGCGGTTATCCGTGAGCAGGTGCAGGACAGCCTCCGCGAGGTCTCGCTCGAGAACGTGGTTATCGCCTACGAGCCGGTGTGGGCCATCGGCACAGGCCAGGTGGCCAGGCCCGAGCAGGCGGAGGAGGTGCACCGGCTCATCCGCGGCCTGCTGCCCTCCGGCGCGGGCGAGGCCACCCGCATCCTGTACGGCGGCAGCGTCACGCCGGAGAACATTGCCGGGCTCATCGCGAAGGAGGACCTCGACGGCGCCCTGGTCGGCGGCGCTTCCCTGAAGGCCGAATCGTTCGCCGCTATCGTGCAGGCTTGTTCCTAGCGGCCTGGATCAGAGTCCAGGCCGGCAGCAGGAACACCAGGCTCAGCAGCAGCCCGGCGATCATCTCCAGCAGCGAATGGTCGCCCACGTAGACGCGTGTCCAGGCGACGAACAGCGTGAGGATGAGCGCGACCCCGGCGGCCGGCAGCCGGTAGCGAGCCGGGATCACGAGCAGCGCCAGCCAGCCGATGGCGAACCCGATCCGCGAGCCATGCCCGCTCGGAAAGCCTCGCGCCAGCTCCGACACCGCCGGCCCCCCATGTGCGAACAGGCTGCGAACCTGGAGATAGCGTGACGCCGGCGGCTCGTTGATGAGAAACTTCAGCACCACTTCGGTGGCCATCAGCGGAAACGCCAGTGCCGCCGAGAGCGCCAGCAGCCAGCGGCGCTTCACCAGGAGAACGAGACAGGCGGCGGCTGCGGCCACCACGATAACCTGGCCGGAGAACGCCCACTCCGTGACCAAGCCCACGATGGTTAGAGGCATCTCACTTGGACCCTGCAGCCAGGCGCTGGTTCGGTGGTCCCACGACAGGCCAGGACCGAGGGCCATCACGCCGGTCAGGACGATCAGCAGCGCGGGGATGGCGGCCAGCGCGATGGAGCGCAGTAAAGAAGGCGCCAGCCAGGCGTAGTCGGCCGGTCGAGGCCAGGCGCTGGGCCTTTTCAGTCGGGCAGCCGTCGAACGCTACCTGGCCTGAGCACGGGCCGAGTATAGCCACGCGCCCCTCGCTCCTATACTCACGCCACCGGCGGCCAGATGATCCTCCACTGCGACCTCGACGCGTTCTATGCCTCGGTCGAGCAGGTGCTGGATCCGGCCATCGCCGGCAAGCCGGTTATCGTCGGCGGCGATCCACGCCGGCGCGGCGTCGTGGCCGCGGCTTCCTACGAAGCCCGCAAGTTCGGCGTGCATTCGGCCATGCCGCTGGCCACCGCGGTGCGGCTGTGCCCCCACGGCGTCTACATCCCGCCGCGCTTTGACGTGTACCGCGACTACTCGCAGCAGGTGTTCGACATTTATCGGCGCTATACGCCGCTGGTCGAGCCGCTCTCCCTGGACGAAGCCTTCCTCGACCTGGCCGGCACAGAACGCGCCCTTGGGCCCGCGCGCGAGATCGCGCAGCGCATCCGGGACGAGGTGAAGGCCGAGACGCAGCTGGACCTGTCGATCGGCATCGCCACGTCCAAGGTGGTCGCCAAGATCGCGTCCGACCTGCGCAAGCCGCGCAGCTTCGTGGAGGTGCTGCCGGGCCAGGAGGCGGAGTTCCTGGCGCCGCTGCCCCTGCGCCGCCTTCCCGGCCTGGGCCCTTCCACCGAGGAGCGGCTGAAGCCGCTCGGACTCCAGACCATCGGCGAGCTGGCCGCCATTCCCGTCGAGGAGCTCATGCGGCGCTTCGGCAAGCATGGCGTCCAGCTGTGGGAGTTCGCCCGCGGCATCGACCGGCGGCCGGTCGTCGTGCCCGGTGACCCCAAAAGCATCAGCCGCGAGACGACGTTCGATCACGATCTCTCGGAGCAGGCTGAGATCGAGGCAGTGCTCCGGCAGCTTGCCCAGCATGCCGCCAAGAACATGCGCGACAACGGCCTGCGCTGCCGGACCGTCAACCTCAAGCTGCGCTACGCCAACTTCGAGACACTCAGCCGCAGCCACACGCTGCCTGCGCCGACAGCCGTGGAGGACGACCTGCTGCGAGAGACGGTGCTGCTGTTCCGCCGAGCCTGGGACCGCTCCCGCAAAGTCCGCCTGGTGGGCGCGGGTCTGAGCAATTTCGAGCAACCGGAGCAGCAGCAGCTCAGCCTCTTCGACGAGCCTCCTTCGAAGCAGGCGTCTGTCACCGCCAGCCTGGACAAGATCCGCGACCGCTACGGCTGGAAGGCGCTGACCGTAGGCCCGCCAGGCCACATCGAGCAGCGGGACTGGCGCCGCGAGGACCTGCCGGAATAGGAAAGAGCTGCCCCGTCCCTGGACGGGGCAGCTCTCTTCAGCTTGCGGCTGACGGGACTACAAGGAGCTCGACGGAGCCGGGCTCGAGCTCGAGCGCACGCTGACTGCCGGGCTGCTGAGCGCGCCGGAGCTGCTGGTGGCGCTGTTGCTCGAGGTGGCGCCGGTGGCGGCCGAGCTGCTCAGGCCCGACGAGCTGCTGAGCGAGCTGGAGCTGCTGCTCGGGGCCGTGCTGCTCAGGCCAGTCGTGGCCGCTGAGCTGGCGCGCGGGCTGGCCGAAGCGGCTGTCGCGGCGGCCGGCGTGCTGCTCAGGCCAGTCGAGGCGCCAGTCGTAGACCTGGTGCTCGAACCGCCGGTCGCGGCAACGCCCGTGCAAGGGGCTACCGTCGGCGAGGTGGTCGTTCCGCCACTCGCGCTGATGGTCACGCCCGCCACGCTGCAGTTCAGCGGCATCTGCTGCTCGATGATCTCCACGAAGCTGAGCTGATTCGCGCCGCCCGTGGTGGTGCTGGTTCTGCTCGTCGTGGTTGTGCTGCCCGCGGCCCCGCTAGCTGCAGCGCTTGCGCCGGCCGCGCCAGAGGCGCCGGTGGCGGGAACGCTGGCCGCGGCCGAAGCGCCCGCCGGCGAGGCAGACGCCGCGCTGGACGACGTGGTCGTGGTCGTCGTAGTCGTCGAGGTGCTGCTGGGGTTAGCAGCCCGGATGTCGATGAACACGACGGTCTGGCCGTTGCTGGCCAGGTTCAGGAAGGTGCCCGCGATGGCCGGCTGAGAGGACGACGATGCGCCGCCGGTCGTGCTGCTGCTCGCCGAGCTGCTGCTGGTCGAGCTGGCGTTGGAGCCCGAGCCGCTGTTGGCCGCGAAGGAGCCGGTCCACTGACTGGGGCTAAGCATCTGCTGATAGAAGGCGCGCACCTGGTCCGGCGAGCACTGCGAGCCGAACACGCGCACGCTGCCGGCGTTGCCCATGCTGGCTTCGCTCGCGCTGCTCGTGCTCGTCGTGGTGCTGGTGGTGGACGCGCCCGCTGCCGAGGCGCTGGGTGACGTTGTGGTCGACGTGCCGGTTGTGGCGCCGGGCGTGCCGCTGCCGAAGCTCACGTTACCGACCGCCAGCTGGACGCTCAGTGGCGGGGCCGGGATTACCGGAGTGGCGCCGCTGCTGGTAGAGGTGCCGGCGCTCGCCCGCGGCGCGGTGCTGCTTGCGGCTCCGGTGCTGGAAACCGCTCCTGCGCTGGCGCCCGTGGCTCCGGTCGCGCCGGTGGAGCTGGTCGAGGTGGAAGTTCCGCTACTGGAGCTGCTGCTGTTGGCCGAGCAGGCGGGGTTCGATCCCGTCGTGGTCGCCCCGCCGGAGGCGAGCGCTGAAGGGCTGGCCGAAACTGATGAGACCGGCGCCGTGCTTGCGGCGCTGGACGCTGCAGGTTTCGTGCTGGCGGCGGTGCTCGCGCCACTGACGGGGCTGGTACTGGGACTCGTGCTCGAGGCACTGTTCCCGCATGCCGCCAGCACCAGCGACATCGCTGCTAGCGTGGGTAAAAGGGGTCTTGGGATCATTGATTCCTCCGCTTGGCCTGCCAGTCGCGGCCAGAGATTGTGGTCCTAATGGGGGTCATTAGGCTGCCGGAGTCGGGACGCACAACTCGGGCCATTTGGCTATAGTTGCCGCCGATGCCTCGCAACTTCTGGTGGGCGTACCTGGTCGTGTTCATCGCGAGCGGCTGCGCCCTGGTTCTCGAGCTGGTGGCGGGGCGGATCGTCGCTCCGGTGGTGGGGGTTTCGCTCTACACCTGGACGACGGTGATCGGCGTCGTGCTCGCCGGGATCTCGCTCGGCAACTATGCCGGCGGCGTGGTCGCGGATCGCTGGCCCGCCCACCGCACACTGGGCGTCATCCTGGCTCTCGGTGGGCTGTCCACGCTTTCCGTCCTGCCGATCACGACGGTCATGACCAACCTGCACTACCCACCCAGCTTCACGCTCGTCTCGCGGATCGTGGTGCTGATGGTCACCATCTTCTTCGCCCCGGCGTTCGTCATCAGCATGACCACGCCGGTGGTCATCAAGCTGGCGCTGAAGGACCTGGGCCAAACCGGCGGCGTGGTGGGCCGCATCTACGCTGTGTCCACGTGCGGCAGCATCTTGAGCACCTTCCTGACTGGCTTCATCCTGATTCAATATTTCGGCACGCGGGGCATCGTCCTCGGCGTGGGCATCCTGCTGCTGGTCCTCGCCGTGACCTTCGGGGGGCTGCTCACGGGCAACCGGACGGCTGCCCTGGTGAGCACGTCGGCCGTGGGCGTGCTGAGCGTCGTCGTGCTTGGCGCGGCCAACAACCTGCACGCCTTCGACAGCGGCTGCACGCGAGAGACCAACTACTACTGCATCCGCGTCATCCCCACGGAAGAGGATGGCCGGGACGTCCAGCAGTTCATCCTCGACCACCTCATCCACAGCTTCAGCGACATCAACGACCCGACCTACCTGCACTACGGCTACGAGAAGGTCTACGCCGAGATCATGGATTACATCGCTAAGCCGAAGCCGGACTTCTCAGTGCTCCAACTCGGTGCGGGAGGCTACACCACGCCGCGCTACATCGAGGCCGAGTACCCGCGGGCCAAGGACGAGGTCATCGAGATCGACCCCGGCGTGACGAAGACCGCCTACGAGTACATGGGCCTCTCGCCGCAAGCGCGGGTCACGACCATCAACCAGGACGCCCGCCTCGGCCTGCAGGCCATGCCGCCGGACCAGAAGTTCGACATGATCCTGGGCGACGCCTTCAACGACCTGTCCGTGCCGTATCACCTGACGACGCAGCAGTTCGACCAGCAGCTTCGCGACCACCTCACACCGACCGGCTTCTACCTGGCCAACATCATCGACAAGATGGTCGGCGGCCGGTTCATTCCGTCGGTGGTCCGAACCCTGAAGACGGTCTTCCCCAACGTCTACGTGATGTCGGAGTTTGACTCCTTCAACACGCCGGCGCAGAACACCTACGTCGTCGCCGCGTCCATGACCCCGCTGGACGAGCCGCGCCTCCGCGCCGCCCGGGGCCAGGGCCCGGATGGCCAGTCGCTCACCAAGATCATGTCCCAGGACGACATGAACGCCTGGCTCCGCTCCGCCGACAGCGTCCTCCTCACCGACGACTACGTCCCCGCCGACAACCTCCTCGCGCCGCTGTTTTTAGAGCGGAACTAAAAGATCGGTAAGTAGCGCTCCAGCTCCCAGGGGCTGATCTGGATGCGGTACTCGTTCCACTCGGCCCGCTTGGCCTCCAGGAACCGATCGAAGACGTGATCGCCCAGGGCGTGGCGGACGACGTCGTCGCGCTCGAGCTCGTCGAGGGCTTCGCCCAGGGAGGCGGGCAGCATGCCGACATTGCGCTGGGCGCGCTGGAGCTCGTCGAAGTGGTACAGGTTCTCCTCCACGGGAGGTGGCGGTTCGAGCTCATTGCGCACGCCGTCTAAGCCGGCAGCCAGCATCACGGAGAAGGCCAGATAGGGATTGCAGCTGGCGTCCGGGCAGCGCAGCTCGATGCGCGTGGATTCCGGCTGGCCGGGCGAGGTCTGCGGCACGCGGATGAGCGCCGAGCGGTTCACCCGCGCCCAGCCGACATACACCGGCGCCTCGTAGCCCGGCACCAGCCGCTTGTAGGAGTTGACCAGCGGCGCCAGTACGGCGCACATGCCGCGCGCATGCGTCAGCAGCCCGGCGATGAAGTGCCGCGCCACGCGCGAGATGCCGTACTCCTCCGAGGGGTCCACGAACATGTTCTCGCCGGTGCGCGTGTCATACAGGCTGAGGTGGGTGTGCATGCCGGACCCATTGATGCCGAAGATGGGCTTCGGCATGAAGGTGGCGTGCAGGTCGTGCAGCAGCGCGATGGCCTTCAGGGTGTACTTGAACGTCAGGCAGTTGTCGGCCGTCTTGAGGGCGTCGCCGTAGGTGAAGTCGATCTCATGCTGGCCGATGGCTACCTCGTGGTGGCTGGTCTCCACCTCGATCCCGACCGCTTCGAGGGCGTTGACCATCTCCTTGCGGACGTTCATGGCTAGGTCCGTCGAAAGGTCGAAGTAGCCGCCGCGGTCGTGCGGAAGCGGCAGCTCGACGCCCTTCTCGTCGCGCTGGAGCAGGAAGAACTCCAGCTCCGGACCCGTGTTCAGCCCGTAGCCGAGCTTGGCGGCCTCCTCGATGTTGCGGGCCAGCACCCGCCGCGGGTCGCCTTCGAAGACGTGGCCATCGGGCGTGTACACGTTGCAGATGACGCGCGCGGTGGTGTTCTCGCCGCGCTCCCAGGGGATGATGCAGAACGTCGACAGGTCGGGCATGAGGTACATGTCCGACTCGGCGATTCGGGCGAAGCCTTCGATGGACGAACCGTCGAACCACTTGCCGTGGTTGATGCAGTCCTCGAGCTGCGCGGCCGGGATGGTGACGCTCTTGACGACGCCCAGCACGTCCGTGAACTGGAGGTTGACGAACCGGACGTTCTCCTTTTTGACGAGGTCGAGGACCTCCTTAGCAGTCGCGCCGCTCATATCTGTTGCGCAAGAACAATGGCTTCGGCCACTTCTTTCATGGATTTGCGGCTGTTCATGGACAGCTTCTGAATCTTGCGGAAGGCTTCGGCTTCCTTCAGGCCCTGGCTGTCCATCAGGATGCCCTTGGCGCGCTCGATGAGCTTGCGCGTCTCCAGCGTCTCGCGGAGGTCGCCGATCTCCTGCTCCAGCTCGCGGAACTCCCGGAAGCGAGCCATCGCCACTTCGATGGCTGGCACCAGCTCGCCCTCGCGGAAGGGCTTGACGATGTAACCCACCACGCCGGCAGCCTTGGCGCCCTCGATGAGCTCCGTCTGGGAGAAAGCGGTCAGCAGCAGCACCGGCGAAATGCGCTCCTCGGTGAGAATGCGCGCCGCCTGGATGCCATCAGTGCCGGGCATCTTGATGTCCATGATCACGATGTCCGGCTTGAGGTCCCGAGCCAGGTTCACCGCGCTCTCGCCGTCGCCGGACTCGCCCACTACCACGTAGCCGAGACCCTGGAGCATTTCCTTCAGGTCCAGCCGGATGACGGACTCGTCGTCGGCGATGACCACCCGCGTCTCGGTGGTCATGCGGCCTGCTTCCTGGGGAAGGACAGCCGGGCTCGAACTCCCTGGCCGTTCTCGAAGGTCAAGCTGCCGCGCAGGTCCTCCTTCACCAGGGTCCGGACGATCTGGAGGCCGAGGTTGGAGTCGCGTTCCAGGTCGAAGCCGGCTGGGAAGCCTTCCCCATCGTCGATGATCTCGATGAGCGTCTGCTCGGCTGATTCGTTCAGGTTGATCTGGATCGTACCTTGATTGCGGTTCGCGTAGCCGTGCTCGACCGCATTCTGCAGCAGCTCGTTGATGATCAGCGCGCATGAGGTCGCCTGCTGAGCCGGCAGCAGCAGGCTTGGACCGTTAAGGACGATCCTGAGCTGCTTCTCCGGATCCATGGTGCCGGTCGTGACCTCACGCAGGATGCTCTGGCTGACTTCTTTGATGTTGATCTCGGACGACTCGTCGTGCGACAGGAACTCGTGCACCACGGCAACGCTCAGGATGCGGTTCACGCTTTCCAGCAGCGCCGTCTTGCTCTCGTTCTCCGGCAGCCTCCGCGCCTGCATACGAAGCAGCGCGGCGATCGTTTGCAGGTTGTTCTTGACGCGGTGATGCACTTCCTGCAGCATGGCCGACTTGATGCGCAGCTCGTGCTCTTTCTTACGGTCCTCGGTGACGTCGGTCACGCCCAGGATCACGCCTTTCAGCTGCTCGCGCTCGAACAGGGGGACTGCCTTGCGGATGAACAGCCAGTCCTGCTCGGGCGTCTCGAATTCCACCGCCTGGCGCGTCTGCATGGCGCCGAAGAAGGCGGCCTCGTTGGTGCCCAGCTCGTCGATCTTGCGCTTGAGCATGTTCGCCCGGAAGCCCAGCCGCTGGTACAGGCTCTCGGCCGTGCCGCTCATATAGGTGATGTGCCCCGCGGCGTCCACGACGAGCAGCGCATCGCGCTCGCTGGTGCGTGACAGCTTGGAGAGGTCGACCCGGTTCTGCAGCACCTGCTCCTGGAGCATCGAGATGGCCTTCAGGATGACCGGGCTGCGGCGCCGGTGCCGGCTGCGGACGGTCTCGTTGGTCTCGAAGCTCACCGCGGCGACCATGTTGCCTTCGTGGCAGAACGGGAAGACGTCCTGCGTCGTGGTGGCGCCCATGACCATGCCCGGCCGGTAGCCTTGCGCCGGCTTCTGCCTATCCAGGCACTTGAACACCACCGGCTCGGCCTTGCGGTCCGAGCGCTTGCCCTCCATCGGCTCGGTGTGGACGGCCGAGACCGACCAGGGCTTCGCCTCGCCCACGATGATCAGCTCTTCCGGTTGGGTCCGGCAGTAGATCAGGGCGTCGGCGCGGCTCAGGTCGGCGACCACGGGCAGGCTCCGCGCCATGGTCTTGATCGCCTCGACATCCGCCGCGGAGAGGTCGGGGCACTCCGCGAACGCGCGGCTCACGAAACGAGCTTAGCTTTCCTGGATCTCTCGCAGGATGGAACGCGCCTGAACGCTGACGCCCAGCTCCAAGCAGTCACAGAAGGTGGAGTAGATGGCCTTGTCCATCTGGTGCAGCTGCTCGTCAGTGAACTTACCACCGCGATAGCGCTTCTCCAGCAGGTTCCGCAGGCGGACGAGGAACAGCGCCTGCGTCTCCGAAGCCACGTCGGGGCCGAGGTCCATGCCTGGCCGTTGACTGGCCGGCCGGTTCACTTCCGCACGATCTGGCGAAGACATCCAGCTCACCGTCCCTCAGTGTTCTGTGCGGCCGATTGTATCAAGAGCTACCGCCGCGGCCGCCCTCGGCAGCCTGCCGGATGGACTCCTCCAGGGTGTCGATGCCGCGCCCAACGGTCTCCATCGTCTTCTTCATGTGTGCTTCGAGCGCCTTGAGGACGTCCAGCGCGTACTGGTCCGCGCCCTGCCGGATTTCTTCCGCGTGGGCGTCGGCGCGGGCCAGGATCTCCTCCGCCCGCTGCTGCGCCAGCTGCACGACATCGTGCTCCTGGAGCATCGCGTCCACGCGCTCCTGCGCCGCGCGAGTGATGCGTGCCGCCTCGGCCTCGGCCTGCTGTGTGATGCGCTCGCGGTCCTGGTTCAGCCGCCGGGCAGTCTTGATCTCCTCGGGGATGACCACGCGCATCTGGTCGAGCACGTCCATAGCTTCGTGCTCGTCGACCATGACCTTCGACGAGAACGGCACCTTCTGGCCGGCGTGCAGGATGGCCTCGATGCGGTCTACGAGATACAGAATGTCCATTAGGCCTGGAACTTCTTTCTCAGAGCTTCGGCCACGTTGGGCGGGACCAGCTGGTCCAGCTCGGCGCCGAGCGAGGCAATCTCCCGGATAAGGGTCGCGCTGATGAAGCTGTAGCTCTTGGCCGTGATCAGGCACACCACCTCGGCCTCGGGCCAGAGCTGGCGGTTCATGTGCGCCATCTGGAACTCGTATTCGAAGTCCGAGACCGCGCGCAGGCCCCGGACGATGATCTTGGCGTCAATGCTCTTCAGGTATTGAACGATCAATCCGTCGAATGGTTCCACCCGGACGTTCTTGATCCCGGCTACGGCATCCCGGATCATGCCCAGACGCTCGTCTGTGGAGAAGATGATGTTCTTGGATGGCTTGGCGTAGACCGCTACCACCACCTCGTCGAACAGCAGCGCCGCCCGGTTGGCGATGTCCAGGTGGCCGTTGGTGAACGGGTCGAACGTGCCGGGATAGACCGCAATGCGATTCATGCGTCGTTCTCTCGGCGTTCGGGTCTCGAGACGCGCTTGTAGAGCGATAGCGTCGTGTCGCCATGCCTCCGCCTCTTCCATAACCGCAACTCCGGGGCCGCATCCGGCAGCGCAACTCGTGTAGCGTGCTCGATGGCTACGAGCCCCTCGTCCGCGATGAGGCTGCCAAGCTGCGCGAGCACGCTCTGGATATGGGCGTCGGCGTAGGGTGGATCGGCAAGGATTACATCATACTGAGGCCCGAGCTGCGGCAGGGCTTTTTCGACGCGCATCCGCCACAGCCGGGCCCGCGACTTCAGGCCGGTGCGCTCCAGGTTGTCGGCGATCACGGCCTGCGCCGTGCGGTCGGCCTCCACCAGGTCGGCCGAGTCCGCCCCGCGGCTGAGCGCCTCGATGGCCAGGGCGCCCGTGCCGGCGTACAGGTCCAGCACCCGCGCGCGCTCGACGTATGGCGCCAGGATGTCGAACAGCGCCTCGCGCACACGATCCGACGTTGGCCGCGTGCCGCTGGTGCGCGGCCCTTTCAGCGGCCGCCCCTTCGCTTCGCCGGCAATGACCCTCACGAGACTTCGGTCCCCTGCCACATCGTGCTCAGCCGCTGCCGAAGACCGGGCGCCGCGGCAAGCTCGGGGTCCCGATCCAGCAAACCCGCTGCGATGCGGCGGCTCTCCTCGATGAGCGGCACGTCCGTCAGCTTGGCCACCTTCAGCTCCAGCAGCCCGCTCTGGCGCTTGCCGAACAGCTCGCCCGGGCCCCGCAGCTCGAGGTCGATCTCCGCGAGCCGGAAGCCGCTGTGCGTCTCCTCGATCGCCCGCAAGCGCGGGTTCAGCTCCTGGGCCGGAGAGTCGGACAGCAGCATGCAGTAGGACTGGTGCTCGCCCCGCCCAACCCGTCCGCGGAACTGGTGCAGCTGAGCCAGGCCAAAGCGCTCGGCCCCCTCGATGGCCATGACCGTCGCGTTCGGCACGTCGATGCCCACCTCGACGACCGACGTCGAAACCAGGATCTGCGTCTCGTTGGCGGCGAAGGCGCGCATGACCTCGTCCTTCTCCCGGTTCTTGAGCCGGCCGTGCAGCAGCCCCAGGTTGAACTCGGGGAAGATGAGCCGCCGCAGCCGCTCGTACTCCGCCGTGGCCGCCCGAACCTCCATCTTCTCGGATTCCTCCACCAGCGGGCAGATGACGAAGGCCTGGCGGCCCTCCTGCACCTGCCGGCGCATGAAGCCGTAAGCCTTCTGCCGGTCCTCGGGTCCAAACCATTTCGTCTTCACCGGCTGCCGGCCGGGCGGCATCTCGTCGATGACGGAGATGTCGAGGTCGCCGTAGATGGTCAGACCCAGGGTGCGAGGAATGGGCGTGGCCGTCATCACCAGCAGGTGCGGGTTGAAGCCCTTCTGCCGCAGGCTGCCGCGCTGCTCCACCCCAAAGCGGTGCTGCTCGTCCACGACGGCCAGCCCCAGCTGATGGAATTCCACCTTCTCCTGGATGAGCGCCTGCGTACCGATCGCGACTGATACTGTCCCGGCCTTGAGCCCATCCAGGACCTGGGTTCGCTTCGCGCCTTTGACGCTGCCTGTCAGCAGCTCCACGCGAGGGGATTGCAGCGGTCCGCCGGCCAGTTGATCGAACAGCGCGCTGATCGACCGGAAGTGCTGCTCGGCCAGGATCTCCGTCGGCGCCATCAGCACTGCCTGGTAGCCCTGCCTTGCCGCCAGCAGCATGGCCAGCGCGGCCACCACCGTCTTGCCCGAGCCGACGTCGCCCTGGACAAGCCGGTTCATCGGCCGTCCGCTGCTCATATCCGCGAGCAGGTCCTCGAGCGTCTTGCGCTGGGCGTTGGTGAGCTCGAACGGCAGCTGCTCGATAGCGCCGTCCAGCCATGCCCTGTCGGTCTGGAGCCGAATGCCGGGCTGACCATCCTGCCACGCCCGCCGGCGTTGGAGGACATTGAGCTGGATCAGGAACAGCTCATCGAAGGCCAGCCGCCGCTCGGCCTGCTCTTTGGCCTCCCAGGTCTCGGGGAAGTGGTATTCCGCCGTCGCTTCGGGCAGCGCCATCAGGTTGGCCTCGCGCCGCACCGGCTCCGGCTGGAAGTCCTCCAGGAGCGGCGCGAAGGTGTCCACCGCGCGCTTCATCAGCCGCCGCATGCTGCGCTGGTTCAGGCCCTCGGTGAGGTGGTAGACCGGCACGATCCGGCCGGTGTGCAGCAGATCGTCCTCCGTGAGCAGCTCCCAGTCGGGCGCGCGGAGCTGGGCCTTGCCCCGGAACTGCTCCACCTTGCCGCTGAGTACCACCTCGGAGTGCTGGCGCAGCGTCTTGGCCAGGTACGGCTGGTTGAACCAGATGGCCTGCACGCTGCCCGACTTGTCGGCCACGACGGCCGTCGTGGTGACCATCGATCCGCGGCGGCGCTCGCTGTGGATGTCCCAGATGGTGCCGAGCACGGTTGCTTCGTCGCCGGGCTTCAGCTCCCCGATGGGCATGAACGAGCTGCGGTCCATGTGCCGGAAGGGGTACAGCTCCAGCAGGTCGCCCGCGCGCTCGACGCCCAGCTTGCGCAGCTTAGGGGCTATCCCCGGGTTGACGCCCGGCACCTGCTCGATAGGCAGGCCCAGGTCGGCCTCGCTGAGTCTCATAGCGGCCGCCGGCTTGAGTGCCGGCGCTTTCCGGGCGGGCGCTGCCTTCGGCTCGCGCTTCGCCGCCGCCGGCTTCGGAGCGGCGCTCGCGGCAGGCGCATCGTGCTCCGCGTCGCGGAGCGGCGGCGCCGGTTTCGCCAGCCGCACCGGTTCGTCCCTTCGCTCGACCAGCGCATGCCCCAGGGCCCGCAGCGCCGCGTCCAGCATCTCGCGCCTGTCGCGCTGGGAGGCGCGGCTGTAGCCTTCCAA
>Ga0209062_1001548_pt1 | contig 39214 bp, 37 predicted proteins | sample Coa_R2_2_FD_187158 | JGI IMG/M metagenome (GOLD analysis project Ga0209062, IMG submission 187158) | Surface soil microbial communities from Centralia Pennsylvania, which are recovering from an underground coalmine fire - Coalmine... | ecosystem: Environmental > Terrestrial > Soil > Unclassified...
GGGTGCACCTGGTAGCGCTGCGCCAGATCGGCCACCGTCGCTTGCTCCCGCAACGCCTCCAACGCGATCTTCGCCTTCAGCGCCGCGTCAATCTTCCGTCTCTTCTTCGTCATCTCCCGCTCCGTCTGTGACAACGGAACGGCTCCAAATCCAATTAGTCAACCGGTCCCAAATCCGGGGGCCACTTCAGCAATCGACGTTCCATAGTTCTGACCGCGCCGCTCTCGCTTCGGATTGGGCAAGCGTGCAATCGGATCTGAATCTGGCATGGCAAGCGATCACGACCGCCGAGAGAATTTGCAATGAGCAAAGGGAACGGGAACGGCGAGAAACCCAGACCGCCGAGTAAGCCGACCGAAGGGATTGCCGAACCGCCGCGACACGAAATCATACCCCCTGCTTTAGAGTCCGCTCTTAAGAGCAGCGGTGTCGATCTGAAGGATCCCAACGTATTTCGGGCGTTAGAAATCAGTCTCACGATGATGTTCACCGGGTCGTTGCCGCTGCCGCCGCCCGCCATTCTCAAAGAATATGGCAACATCCGTCCAGAATTGGTCGATATGCTCGTCAAATTGACAGAGGAACAATCGGTTCATCGTCGTGATATGGAACGAAAGCGAACGGAGGGGTCGGAAACGAGATTGAACCCAAGCCAATGGATTGGAGCGACGGTCGCGCTCGGGGGATTGGCTTTGGCAGCGGTTGTTTCTCCTTCTAATACTATTGCTTCCGTCGTTCTAGCAATCGCAGGCGTCGGCGGTCCTACCGCCGCCATTTGGCTTGCTCGCAATATGAAAACGCCGTCGCCCCCGACACATCTTTCTCCGCCGTCAATGCCAAAGCCCCCTCACGTGTCTTAGTCCTCCTGCGGGAGGGACAACCGGGGGGCCTAGCGCCCCATTCGGGCCGGGGATATTCTGGTGTGGCACCGCCCGAGAGTTCACGCCCCGCTTTCGAAAATGGTACGGACTTGGGTACCGGCGCAAATCGTCAAATTCAAATCAATGGTAGCAATTGTCAAAACAACAATAACCGCAAACCGCGTCTCGCCCCTGGGAGGGTCACCACGATGAAAGCCCACCTCTACGTCACGACAGCATTCACGGCGCTTGCCCTGGCCGCCGCCTCCGCCTTGCCCGCCACAACATTCGCCGCAGATGGCGCCCCGCTCCTCGCCGGCAGGGTGGTATCTTCCACTGGCGAGCCATTGGCCGGAATTCCCGTCAAGGCCCATCGCGACGGCAGCCCGATTACGGTCGCGGTGTACACCGACGCCAAGGGCGAGTACACGTTCCCGGCGTGGTCCGCCGTCGCGCCCGGCGCCTATTCGGTCGGCATCGAGCTGCCGGATTTCAGGCACGTCGCCCAGCCGGTCGCCGTCTCGGCGGGCAAAACTGCGAAGGCCGATTTCACGCTGACAGCGAAGCCGCTCGCTTATGAAGATGCGACGGCGTCCGAAATCATCGCCGGCCTCCCCGGCACCGACCAGCAGAAGGTGCTGTTTTCCCAATGCAGCAACTGCCATACGCTGCAATGGGCGCTGCAGGCCGGCCGCACCAAGGAAGACTGGATCAGGGTCATCAAGAAGATGGCCGGACGTGCGGCCGAGCAGGAAACGCCCGGGACCTATGCGTTCGGCCAGAAGCAGTTCGTCGAGCCGCTGGCGGAGTATCTGACCTCGATCCGCGGCCCCGATTCCTCCGACAATATCCCGTTCAAGCAGCGCCCGCGGCCGACCGATGCCGCCTCCGCCAATATCGTGGTGACGGAATACGCGCTGCCGAGAGGCGGCGAGCGCGAACTCTACATGCTGCGCGGCGACCGGCGGTTCGTCTGGCCGCACGACGTCATCATGAACGACAAATACGCCTATTACACGGACCACTTCTCATACGTGCTCGGCCGCGTCGACATCAAGACCGGCGAAGCAAAAGAGATCCCCTTCCCGCTGCCGAAGGGAGCGGGACGCGAAGCCCGCAACATGACCGGCGAGGGCGATACGCGGGCCGGCGCTCCCGGCGGCGGAGCGCATGAGCTGCAGTTCGATCAGCACGGCAATGTCATCATCGGCATGGACAACGGCACCGTCAAATACGATCCCGAGACCGGCCGGTTCACGGGCTGGTCGGCGGGCCGTGCGATGTTTGGTTTGGATCCTGAAGGCAATGTCTGGAACCTCCAGAGGAACGGCGATCTCGTCAAGATCGACTTGAGCAGCGAGGAGCTGAAACGAACGATCTTCCAGATTCCGAAGAACAGGGGGATCTACGATACCGACACCGACTCCAAGGGCCGGACCCATCTTTATATCTGGCAGGAAGGCAAGATCGGCATCTTCGATCCGAGGACGGTTGAATACACCGAATACAAAACGCCGACGCCGATGGCGGGTCCGCGACGCGGCCAGATCGACGGCCAGGATCGCCTCTGGGCCGCTGAATTCTATGCCGGCCAGCTCCTCATGTTCGATCCGGACAAGAAGCTGCTCAAGGAATACCCGCTGGTAAACGGGACCAAGCCGTACACAGCGCCCTACGCGGAACCCTACTCGGCGAGCGCTGACGACAAGAACCAGATCGTGTGGACGCACGACTTCTCGAGCGGGCGTCTCTATCGCATCGACATGAACACCGGCCAATCGACGGAATACATGACGCCGTCGAATTACGAGGTGCGCGATCTGAAGGTCGATCCCGCGGCGCCGCGCCCGACCGTGTGGGTCCCGGCCTATCGTCCGCCGTCGAAGCTGGTCCGGATCGAGATGCGGTAATTTGAATCCGCGTCGGCTTGCGGGACCGGCGGGCCGGGCATGTCCTCCAAGAGGCGCGAGCCGTACCCCGGCAAGAGCGCGGCGCGTGCTTTATTCCCGCGTCGTCGCCGGGCTTGTCCCGGCGGGCATCGCGATCGGCGCGGCGGGATGGGAGCACGCGATCGCCGTCACGCGAGCCCTCGTTCATTGCGAGCGCCGCATCGGCGGTCGCAAGATACAACGCATTTGCCGACAAGGGCGTGGACGAAGACTTCGAAAAGCCGGTGTTGCATCGAATCGAGACGCCGCCTTTCTACGCGGCGGCAGCGAGCATTCGGGTGCTCGACTCCTACGGGGGCCTTCGCATCAACGGCAAGGCCCAGGTCCTCGATACTCAAGGCGAGGTCATTCCCGGCCTCTATGCGGGCGGCGAAGCAAGCGGCGGCGGCTCGCAGCACGGCATCGGCAGAGCTTCGGTCCACGGCTACATCGCCGGGACGTACGCAGCCCAGGAGCGATCGGCGTGAGCTGAGCGGCCTGCAGGGGGCGACCCGTGTGGCCGCCCTGTTGCTGCCCGACGCGATGCCAGCCGTGCCACCCACAAGGGGCGCCCCTCCAGCACGGTGAAGAGCCGGGCAAGAAAATCGATCTGGCCGCGGCCGGTGATGAGCCCGGCCACGGCCGGATCGCGCGCCTTTCAACCTGACGGAAATGCGCTCAATCGCACAATAGCTGATGACGAAGCTGGTCCTGCCGTGGCATTTTTGTCGGCATCCTAAGCGGTGGAGACTTACCCGAATGCGAAAAGCGAAAATGATATTCGGCGTGATCGGCGCGGGCTTTCTGTCCGTGGGGGCGGGCGCAGTGGAACTGCCGGCAGGGCCCAATAAAGACGTGGTCGCACGCGCATGCAGCTCATGCCACGATCTGGACATGGTGTTCGATGCCGCCGGGCAAACGCGGGAGGGCTGGAACGGCACGATCGAAGAAATGACGGGATATGGCCTGCAGCTCTCGCCGAGCGAACGCGCGCAAGTTCTCGAATATCTCACGAGCTTTCTCGGACCGGACGCCAAGAAGCCGAGATAAGTCAGCGGCGACGCGTAGAACCGCAGCCGTAACGAGGATCCAGGGTCCGAACGCCGTCGGCAAGGCATAAGATACCCCGCCGGCGAGCGGGAGAAATGGGTGTGCGCTGCAAGCAGCCGAAGGCCAGACGCGCGCTGCCGGAGATTTGGGCAGCCGGGACGAAGGCCGACGCTGACGCTGCGTTCGACAACTTCTTCGAGCGGAGGGCGCCAGAAACGATGCGTCGTGACACATCGTTTCTGGCGCCCTTTCCCGAGCCGACGCGATATCCCATAGAAATGCTGGCCCGGACCCGCCGCCGCTTTGACGGCAGCAGCGCGTGTCGCTATCAAGTGGCCTCATGACGAGCCATCATGACAACCCCTCCGGGTCCAACCCGGGCTGGGCGGAACCCGCCCCCACCGCTCTTCTGGTGCTGGCGGACGGCACCGTGCTGGAGGGCATCGGCTTTGGCGCGACCGGCCACGCGGCCGGCGAGGTCTGCTTCAACACCGCCATGACGGGCTATCAGGAAATCCTCACCGACCCGTCCTATGCGGGCCAGATCATCACCTTCACGTTTCCGCATATCGGCAATGTCGGCGCCAACGACGAGGACATCGAAACCGTCAGTCTCGCCGCGACGCCGGGCGCGCGCGGCGTCATCCTGCACACCGGCATCACCAATCCGTCGAACTATCGCGCCCGCCGCCATCTCGACCAGTGGCTCAAGGCGCGCGGCATCATCGGCCTCGCCGGCATCGACACCCGCGCGCTTACGTGCCTCATTCGCCGGAAGGGCATGCCGAATGCGGTGATCGCGCATTCGACAGACGGCCGGTTCGATCTTGATGCGCTCAAGGCGGAGGCGCGCGCCTGGCCCGGCCTTGTCGGGATGGACCTCGTGCCCATGGTGACGTGCGGCCAGCGCTTCACCTGGGACGAGACGCCGTGGCGATGGAACGCCGGCTATGGCCGTCAGGAAACGCCCGCGTTCAACGTCGTTGCCGTCGATTATGGCATCAAGCGCAACATCCTGCGCCTTCTCGCCGGCGCCGGCTGCAAGGTGACCGTCGTGCCTGCCACCACGCCGGCAGCCGACATTTTCGACCTCAAGCCGGACGGCGTGTTCCTCTCCAACGGCCCGGGCGATCCGGCCGCCACCGGCGAATATGCGGTGCCGGTGATCCGCGCCTTGATCGATGCAGGTCTGCCCACCTTCGGCATCTGCCTCGGCCATCAGATGCTGGGCATCGCGGTCGGCGGCAGGACCGTCAAGATGCATCAGGGTCATCACGGCGCCAATCATCCGGTCAAGGACCTCACCACCGGGAAGGTTGAGATCACCTCGATGAATCACGGCTTCGCGGTCGATCGCGCAAGCCTGCCGGATCACGTGGAAGAAACCCACGTGTCGCTGTTCGACGGATCGAACTGCGGCATCGCGCTGAGAGGAGCGCCGGTGTTCTCCGTTCAGTACCATCCCGAGGCTTCACCCGGACCGCGCGACAGCCACTACCTGTTCGACCGCTTTGTCGGATTGATGCGGGCGAACCGGTCGGTATGACCACTCGCGCGCCTGCGATGCTGATACTCCGGTCACCCCTATCATGAAAGTGCCCACGTACCTCAAGCCCGAAAGCGGGCCGTTCGGCCGTGCGTTTGCAACCTGGCTCGACCACGCGCCGAAGGGGCTTGCGACACGGTTCCTCGTCCTGTGGTTCGCGCTCCTCTACACGGCGTTCGCGATCATTTCCTCCGCCTCGGTCGGGCTTCATCCCGATCTTCTCGAAACCTACGCCCGGGGCCTGCATCCATCCGCGGGGTACAACGACGAGGCGCCGTTGGCGCCGCTGATGGCGGGCGGGTGGTTTGCGCTGTTTCCTCCGACTGAATGGGCATTTCACCTGCTGGCGACGGTCAATGCGGCGATCGGGCTCTTTGCCGCCGACCGGATCGCGCGTCGCTGCCTCGAAGGCGACAAGCGCATCGCGGTGCTGCTGCTGCTCCTGTTGACGCCGTTCTATCAATTCGTCGGCCAGCGGTTTGCCGCCGGGCAGACGATGCTGTCGACTTGGCCGCTCGCGACCTATTGCTTCCTGCGCGCATTTGAGACGCGCGGCCTTGCGTGGTCGGCTGGCGCGGGCGTCGCAGCGGCGATCGCCATAATGGGCGCCTACCATTCGGTTTTTCTCGTTGCGGGCTTTGCGGCAGCCGCGTTGGCGCATCCCGGGCGCTGGACCTTCCTCCGATCCGCCTCGCCGTGGCTTTCGCTGGCGGCCCTCGCCATTGCGCTGGCGCCCCATGTCCAGTGGTTGCTGGCAACAGACTTTGCGAGCCTCGGCGATCTAGCCGCTCCGCACACCGGCGCGCCGCTCACGAAAATGCTGTGGACGGATGCGATCTGCCTTGTCGAAGGCATCGCTGCGCTGGCCCCCCTGCTTGCGGTCTATTGGCTCGCCATGCGGCCCGGCCGCGGCACCTTGCGCGAGACGTTCTGGCCGCCGGACCCGGACGGCTGGACGCTGGTCATCCTTCTGGCGGCGCCGGTCGCGCTTTGGCTCGTCGTGACGCCGCTCATCGGCGCAGTGTTGACACCGCTGTGGACGATGCCGACAGCGTTCCTGCTGCCGGTCGTTTTACTGCGGCCGAAGGTGGCCGAGCTGACGCGCGTGGCGGCGATCCGGATTACCGCGCTCGTCGGGGCAGCCACGATCGCGACCCTTGCGGCGGCGCCCTGGCTTGCCTGGCGCACGCACGTTGAAGGAACCGCGGAGGGCCGGGAATACTACCGGCTGGTCAGCGCCGAGATCACCAACGCCTGGCGCCTTGCGACCGGATTGCCGCTGCGGATCGTCATGGGCGACCGCGCTCTCGCATCTGCCGTGACGTTCTACAGCCCCGACCACCCTGATGCGATGCCGGGCTTTGCGCCCCCCTCCCCTAACCCTCCCCCGATTGCGGCGGAGGGAAAGGCGGAGGGAAGGAAAGCAGCCGGTTGGATCACGCCGGAACGGCTGGCGCAGGACGGGTGGGCGGCGATCTGCAGCGCCGACGATGAGAAATGCGTGGAGGGGGCGCGGCAACGGGCCGCCGGCAAATCCAATGTGCAGTTCATCACCTACTCGACAATCAACCGCTACCTTGGCAAAGGGGGCAAGCTCGGGCGTTTCTTTTTCATCCTGGCCGCGCCGGAGTCGAAGCCGGTCATACAGCTGCAGTAGGTTATGTGATGAAGGATTGGGTTGCGTATTACGATTCAGACCACTCCATTTACGTCAATGACCGCCATCGCGACGTGCACTACGCGCGGCTTGCCGACGCGATCGCGCGCTATGTTCCAAGCCCTGCCGCCGCCGTGCTGGATTACGGCTGCGGCGAGGCGTTGCATGCCGACCGTGTGGCCGATGCAGCCGGGCGGCTGACGCTGGCCGAGGCCGGGCCTGCCGTGCGCGGCCGCCTGATCGAGCGGTTCAAGGGCCATGCCAAGATCCTGGTGATTTCGACAGACCGGGTGGCGACTCTGCTGCCCCGGTCGCTCGACATGGTGATCCTGCATTCGGTTTCGCAGTATCTGACGCCTGAGGAGTTCGAGCGAACGGTTGCCCTGTTTCACCGCCTGCTCCAACCGGGCGGGCTGCTTCTCGTCGGTGACGTCGTGCCGCCCGACGCATCGGTCATCTCAGACTCGCTGGCGCTGCTCCGCTTCGGCTGGCGGGACGGCTTCTTCTGCGCCGCCGTGCTCGGGTTGGTACGCACCGCTTTTTCCGATTACTGGCGGCTGCGAACGAAGATGGGGCTAACGAGGTACGGCGAGCAGGAGATGGCGGGCAAATTGGTGGCGGCGGGATTCAGGGTGACCCGTGCGCCGGCGAACCTCGGCCACCTCGCGACGCGGATGACTTTCCTGGCGCGCAAGATGCCAGAGGCCGTGCGCTCCGCAGCCTGAGGCAGAGCGGGGCAATCCTCATAATTCGTTAGGCATTTACCGATAGGCTTGCTTTGAGGAGGCTCAGGACGCTTGTTCTAATTTTGTTCTTGCAAAGTTAGTTGCGTTTGCGTACTATACTACTGTAGATTGCCCTTTGACAATTGTGCTTGTACGTCACATGCTCGCGACAATGATTCGCTAGTTGATTCAACGTCTTGGTCGACCTGCAGCAAGCTGGGCGGCTGCGCGGACTTGTGCGCGAGACCGGTGCCGGCTTCGTTAGGGGGTAGCATTGGGAGCAACAGCCGCGTCGAAGACGAACATCGTGGCGATGCGCGCCCTCTCCGATGAAGAGGCCCTCGCGCGGATCATCGGAAAGCGCCTCGAAACCAGCATGGCTGAGCTCGCGCGCGACTGGCGCTGGAGCGCCTCCAAGGTGCGGCGCCGTCTCGCGAACTGGTCGTCCGCCGGTCACATCGACGTCAAGTCTGGTCTTGGCGGGCGCACAGTGATCACGGTGCCCGAGCCTGTCGCCTCCCCCTTAGCCGGCGACCATGCCGTAGATGTTGTAACGGCGCCGGAGCCTGCTGCGTCGGCCTCGGCCGGCCGTCAACACGAGGACATTGCGACCTCGCGAGCACCGGAACCTGCCGCCGCAAAAGCACCTGAGCCTGTTGCCGCACCGGACGCACAGGCGGCACCCCAAACCGCAGTCATCCCCGCGCCCGGCATCGTTGCCGCCCCGGCGGCGAGCGCTCCTGCCTTGCGTGCGCGAACCGCGAGCTTCGTCAATCTCCTTGCCTATGTGGTCGCGGTCGCGCTTGCGGGCATTGCGGCGTATTTCTCGATCCGCGGCATGATCGTGCTCTTTCCCGGCGCGCCCGCCGCCATCGTCGTCATGGGCGTGGCCATGGAAGCGGCGAAGCTCACGACCGTTGCGTTCCTCGCACACCAGTGGCGTTTGCTGGGCCACCTCTCCCGCGCTGTGCTTGTCATGCTGGTCACCGGGCTGGCCGCGATCAACGCCGCCGGCGTCTACTCGCAACTTGTGGCCGCGCATTTCGGCGACCGGATCACCGCGACCTCAGCGGTCGAAACCGAAGCTTCGGCGCTCGCCGCGAAGATCGAGGTTCAAACGCAGACGGTCGCCGATCTCGACCGCCGCGTCGGCCAGATCGACGCGGCGATTGGCGAGATGGTCAAGCGCGGCCGGACCGCCGGCGCGCTCGAAGCCATCGGGGCGCAGCGGAAGCTTCGCGAAGCGCTGGTCAGCCAGCGCCGGCACGAGGCCGACACATTGGCCGCCCTCAAGAGCGAGGCCGGCGCCGTCGCCGCCAGGAGCCGCCAGATCGAGGTGGAAGCCGCACCGATCATGTACGTGGCGCAGCTCATGGGCGCCACCACCGAACAGGCGATCCGGCTGCTGATCCTGCTGATGGTGCTGACCTGCGACCCGCTCGCGCTCGCGCTGACCGCCGCAGCAAGCCGGCCGAGGGCGAGGTGATCGATCATGACGACGAAACTCAACGTGCGCAGTTCCAAATCCTGAACGAGCAGACCTTGCACCCCGAAGCCTTCCCTGCGAAAGGGCAACAGCTCATTTCTTGGCGCAAAGGATCGACAGATTCTCGACTGCGAGTTTGCGATACCGAGAGGCAAGCGTTTTCGGAGGCGCGTCCTCAAGAAATTGCACAATGCGGCCAGCGAGTTCGGCCGAGATGACATCGCGTATCTCTGCCGCTTTAAGCTCAAGGGGTGGAAACGTGGTCACGCGTGAGCAATCGAGATAGCACTCGCGCGACAGCGCCGGATGATCGGACGCCGCCAACGCCAATTGGCCTTCCCCATGTGCGCGGGGCTCGGTATTGATCCAGAAAAACAGGTTCTCGTTTGCGCAGATGCAGATGGTGAGTTTGTCTTTGGGTGGTCGTGACAGGGTCGTTCTGACGACGCAAAGCTGCCCGGCTTTCACAGCACACCGTAGAATGCAAACTCACGCATCTCTTCGAGGGTCGCTTGTCGGTCTGGATGATCGTCGTCGATCATGGCCTCGTAGTCCATCGGACCATTGACGGGGGCTTCCAGCCACGCGCGCTCCTGGTGGGTGAGATTTGAAAGATTGGTGAAAGTCCGCGCTTTGCAAAAAGCTAAGGCTTCGTCGAGGCATTCAATGTCGCTGGCAGACAGCACATCCATATCTGCCGCCCGTCGGGCACTGATACGGAGATATTTTCCTCTTTCAACGGAAAGAGCAGCCGTGACAGCCTCCGGGTCCCCGGCATTGTCAAGCCGTCCCTGAATGAAGTCGTACAGGGTCGACGGCACAGGCCCGTTCGGCATCGCAATAAATGTGTCTGCGACGATGGGCCTAGCATATCGGTTCAGGTGCATTTTTTCAGCAAAAAACAACACCTTAGCGGCGAAGAACGGCGTGATGCCAGGCCACCCTGACGCGATATAGGTCAGAGCCTCGAGTCCTTTTTTTTCATCGAATTGGAAGCGAAGCATGTGACCACTCATGGCGCGCCGAATTGTGCAATCTGTCTTGCTGTCACTGCAAATATAGGGCGAGCAAGAGGGGGTTAAAAGGTCGTTGTCTCAAAGCCGCTCCGTCCCAGCCCGGTCGGCCTGATCCAAATCGGCAGGCGGCTGGAGGCCGACTCCGGCCGGCGCTTTATGCATTGAGTCACCTTTCGGCTGGCGGCGCAGACCGTTATATCCAAATCGGCAGGCGGCTGGAGGCCGACTCCGGCCGGCGCTTTATGCATTGAGTCACCTTTCGGCTGGCGGCGCAGACCGTTATCCTCGGAGCGGAACTTGCTTCTGGAGGCTTAGCCGATGCGCGATTTTGAAGATCATTGCTGGAAGGACATCGTCGATCAGGACATCATCGAGATCTACGAGCCTTATCGCCGCGAAATTCGGGTCGGACCTAGTCCCGCGGTGCTCGCGATCGATCTCTACAACAAGGTCTACCAAGGCGGGCATCGTCCGGTTCGCGAAGTCAACCGTCGCTATCCGGGCTCGTGCGGCGAGTATGCGTGGAGCGCGCTGGAGCCGACCCGGCAGCTCTTTGCCGCGGCGCGGGCCGCCGGCATCCCGGTGATCTACACCGCCCGCCATGCCGACACCGGCGGCGTGCGCTCCACGCACCGCAGAATGCCAAGCGAGGGCGAGGAGCTTTACGGCATCAAGCAAGAGATTGCGCCCATGCCGGGCGATCTCGTCATCTACAAGGAGCGCGCCTCCGCTTTCTTCGGCACTCCGCTGATTGCCCATCTGCGCCAGCTCGGCGTGGAGAGCCTCGTTATCTGCGGGGAAAGCACCTCCGGCTGCGTTCGCGCGAGCACCGTCGACGCGTACTCCTATGCATTCCACTGCGTCGTAGTCGAGGAATGCACGTTCGATCGGTCGCTGCTCAGCCATAAAGTCAATCTCTTCGATCTGCATCACAAATACGCCGACGTCATGCATCTCGAAGAGGTGACCGCGCATTTCGAAAGCCTGTCGCGGGGCAAATACGCGGCGTGATCACGGCGGCCGATCTGACACTCCCTCGACGAGCACGGCATCGGGCATAAATTATTCGGGGAAACGCCATGGATCTCATCGCCGACCGCGGCCGGCGGGTTTCAATTGAGGAGCTCAACACCACCCGGCTGCTGGCCCATGCGCGGCGCCAGGCGGATCAGCGCAATCTCGATGGCGTGCTGATCGTCGATGTGGACAGCCACCACTATGAGAACGAGTGCTACGACGAGTTTCTTCCCTTCATCGAGAACGAGGTGCTGCGCCAGCTCGTGCTTGCCGGCCGCGCCAAGGGCCGCCAGACCCTGATGCCCACTCAGGTCAGCTTCCAGGACATGGGCGGCCGCATCACGCGCTATCCGATGCGCGCATCCGAAAAGACCGATGCCGGCAAGCTGCGCGACGTCGAACTCGGCCATCGCTGGATGGATGCGATGAGCGTCGATTATGCCTGCCTGTTTCCGACCATGCTGCTTGCCATCGGCCTGCATCCGTCGACCGAGATGGAGGTCGAGCTGTGCTGGGCCTACAATCGCTGGCTCACCGAGAAGGCCCTGCCGGCTTCGGGCGGCCGCTTCTATTCGATGCTCTGCCTGCCGTTCTCAGAGCCCGACGAGGCGCTGCGCGCCGTCGAGACCTTCGGAGACCGCAGCCGGGTCACCGGCTTCATGATCACCTCGGTGCGCAGCCTGCCGGTGCACCACAACGCCTACATGAAAATCTATCGCGCCATTGAAGAACGCGGGCTTGCCCTGTGCTTCCATTCAGCCATCAACATCGGCGAGCCGGTCTTCAAGAGCCTCAACAGGTTTGCCTCGGTGCATGCGCTCGGCTTCCCATTCTACAACATGATCCACCTGACCAACTGGGTCACCAACGGAATGGGCGAACGCTTTCCGAAGCTGCCCGTGATCTGGATCGAAGGCGGCCTCGCCTGGATCCCATTCCTGATGCAGCGGCTTGATCATGAGTACATGCTGCGCACCTCCGAATATCCGCTCCTGAGGAAGAAGCCGAGCGACTACATGCGGGACATGTACTATGCGTCGCAGCCGCTGGAGCGCGTCGACGAAGTCGCGTTGCAGTGCACCTTCCGCATGATCAATGCCGAAACCCAGTTGCTCTATGCGTCGGATTATCCGCACTGGGACTTCGACCTGCCGGGCGCGATCTGGGACCTGCCGTTCCTGTCGGAGCGGGCGAAGCACAATATCCTCGGCGGCACCGCGGCGCGGCTGTTCAAGTTGCCGCCGCGCAACGAAACGCAACGCGAGAACCTGAGGAGGTTCGGCAACCTCGCAGCTTAGAGGGAATTTCGATCGAATGCGATCACTTGCAGGGTGGGCAAAGGGGCGCTCCTGAGCCTGTCGAAGGATGCGGGCCGCGCCCACCAAGCGGGGCTTGAGTGGGCACGCTTCGTTTTGCCTACCTGCCGACGCTTCTATTCGAGCGTTCATGTCGATGAATCAGCGCTACGTTGTCATCAGTCTTGCCGTCACGGTCGTGCTCTTTGCCATCGCTGCCGTCTCCGTGCAGGCGCAAGACGCCGTGGAGGCGTTCTACCGGGGCCGCCAGATCAATCTCGTCGTCGGCTACGGACCTGGCGGCGGCTACGACCTCACCGCGCGGCTCGTGGCCCGCCATATTGGCCGGTTTATTCCGGGCCATCCATCGGTCGCGGTGCAGAACATGGCGGGCGCCGGCAGCCTGCGCGCCGCCAACTACCTTTACGGCGCAGCGCCGAAAGATGGCGCCACCTTCGGCGTGCTCGGCAGCGACATTGCGATGATCGGGCTGATCGGCGCCAACCCGGCGGTGCAGTTCGATCCGCGCAGGTTCACATGGCTGGGTTCGTCGTCAAGCTTTCGTGACGACGCCTATGTGCTCGTCGTCCGCGCGGACGCGAAGTCGCCCTCGATCATCGAGGCGCGGCGCCCGGGCAGCGCCCCGCTCGTGCTCGGCGGCACCGGCGAGGGCGCACGCGACGCCGACGTGCCGAAAATCCTGCGCGATGCGCTCGGCCTTAATATCAGGCAGGTGCTCGGGTATCCGGACTCGCCATCGATCCTCCTCGCCGTCGAGCGCGGCGAACTGGAAGGACGCATGTTTGATTTCTCCGCGGTCAGGACCATGCGGCCTGAGTGGCTCAAGCCGAACAGCGGGTTCAACATTCTGGTTCAGTTCGCACGGCTGACGCGGCACCCCGGACTGCCCGACGTGCCGACCGCGCGCGAACTCGCGCTCGATGACAATGCGCGGGCGCTGATCGCGTTCTCGGAAACGCCTTTGCTCACGATGGCGCGCCCCTTCGCGGCGCCGCCCGGCGTGCCTCCCGAACGCGCCAAAGCTTTGCGGGCGGCGTTTCTCGCCGTCCATCGCGACCCGCGCTTTGTTGAGGAAGCGGAAAAGCTCGGGCTCGACATCAGTCCGATCGATTCCGACCAGCTTCTGCGCGGCATCGAGCGACTGGCGCAGGCGCCGCCGTCAATATTTGACTATATGAAAGAATTGCTCGGGCGGCGCTGAGGTGCGGGCACACGCACCGGCCGCGCCCGGGCATTCGATCCGGAACCGCTCGCTGTCGCTTTCGCCGTTTGGGCGCGCAGGCACCGCGCTGTTCGCTCAGATCGCTCGCCGCGATACGCGCCGTGGCCCCTTGGCGGATGGCTTGGCTGCAAATCCACTCGATTAGCGCCGATTCGCCGCCCTGAAATGAGGCAACGCCGATTGCCCGGCCTCACTCCGGATGCGGCGGGCGGCCCGAAGATGAATCGGTGTGGGCGACGCACCTTCGGGCCGGACGCCAAGAATCAGCTCCTCGCGCTGGCGGTCTTATCGAGGGCGGCGCGGAGACCCCGGGCAAGCTTCACGGCGTCATCATTGGCCCAGAAATGAAGGAAAATGATGCGCGGCTCTTCGGTCAGCATGTGGCTGTGAATAGCCGTCACCTCGATGCCATTGGACCGCAGCGCGCGAACCACGTCGGGAACCTCCGAACCGATGAGCGCGAAATCGCCGGTGATGGCGGCCTTGCCGCCGCCGGTCGGCTGGAAGTTGATGCCGGTCGCCCCGCCCATGATCGGGGCGCCCACCGCCATTCCCTGCTCTGTGATCGGATCGCGGCGGGGTATGTTGACCGCGTAGACCCCGCCATTGTTGGCGCCCTTAGCGCCGAGGATCTGATCGATCTGTGCGGTGTCGAGATCGATTGCGGGCGGCTGGCCGGCCGGCGCCGCCATGAGCGGCGTCTTGCTCACTGCCAGCGCGTCATGGATGGTCTGCGCCATCTTCACCGGATCGCCATGCCCGCCGACATGCATGTAGAACGTCAGCGGTTCGGCGCGCAGCAGATGGTTGTGGACAGCCGTAACGTCGACGCCGCCCTCAATCAACTTGGCCATCACCGGGTTCACCTCGGTCTGCAGCAGCACAAGGTCGCCCATCACCATGGCCAAGTTCCCCATCGGCTGGAATGCAACCCAGCCGCCGAGCGCGAGCGTCGGGCGGATGGTAACCCCGTCAAGCGTCACCTGCAGGTCGGATCGCGGAAAGCCGTAGCGATGGACGGCGCCGCCGACCGCGCCTGTTCGGCCGAGAATGCCGTCGATCTTGCCCCAGTCGATGCCCTGTGCATCCGCGACGGCGACCGAAGACAAGACGGCGCCGCAGGCTGCAAGAGTGCGGATCGTACCTTTCATGACAGTCCTCCGTGGATGGGCTGTTTTGCCCGGTTGTTTGACTTCATCTTCACTTTGAAGTCGATGGATGGTGGCCGGCGTCCTCATATGAGACTCTCTTCGGCGATTGCTCTTAGGAAAATCACGGCGCCGGTCGGTAAACCCACACGGCCGCGGGCTCCGACGATGCCGCACGCACCGCAAGAAACAGCCGGTCCATCGTCGGAACGTAATACGAAGTACGCGCGCCTCGGACCGTGGGGACTCTGGCGAGCCGACGATAATCGCCTGCGCGCGCATCAAAGACGTCGAGGAAGCCCTCCCCGCAGCTCACATAGACACGCGTACGTTTTGCGTCCACGAACATATCGTCGGCGTCGCCGCACAGTCCGACAGCGGCAACACTCTCTCCATTGCGACCGGAAAAGACTGCGAGTCTTCCGGGCGCTCGAAAGGCCACGAGAATGCGCCCGCTATCCTCATCGATGGCCATGGGAAAATTCGCGCCGCTCTCTTTCATGGGCCATGTCGCCTTCGGCCGGCCAGTCACTCTGTCGAGCACCGCGATAGCCCTTGCACGCGGCAGGTTCACAAGGATCTGGTTGTTCCTGCGGTCGAGCTGGAAACTCTCCGGATGAACCGGCAACGGAAAGTCAGCGATCTTGGTCCGGCTGGCGGGATCAATCGTCGCGATCCCTCCGGCGCCATATCCGACCAGGACATGGTTGGCATCCGGATCGATACGGACATTGTCAGCGTCATCGCCCAGCGCGATGCGGCCTGTTTCGGCATAATCTGCGCCCTGATACAGGCGAACCGACCCGTCGCCGCCGTTTGCGACGTAAACCGTATCGCTCGATGGTTCATAGCCCACGCCTTGCGGTTCAGTCAGCCCGGGGATGACGTGAATGACTTTCCGCTGCTTGAGGTCGACGACGGCGAGCGAGTTGTTTTCGAGTTCGGCCACGAAAAGCCTGTTCCGCAACGGATCAAAGGCCATGTGATCGATCCGCCCTTTTACTTCGCCGAGCGGTATCTTGGCTTCGAGGTTGAGAATGGGCGTTTCGATCGTCTGCGCTTCTGAGGGCGACGTAACCGGGGGCAACAGAATCGCCATCATGAGTAGAAGGAGAGCGACGCACTTGAAAGGGTTCATCATCCGCCTCGCTGGGTTCGCCATCACAACACGTTCCGTTGAGACTGAGTCATCTCCTCGTCGTCATGCCCGCGCTCGTCGCGGCCATTCACGTCTGTCCCCTCCCTGCGCGCCCCCGCTTGCGGGGAGCGCAGGGACGGGCAGCGAGCAAGACGCGGATGCCGGACAAGCCGGACGATGACTCCGGATAAATGGATCAACATGATCGGGACGGGCTACGGCGCCAACGCAATGGGCGGTGGGAAGAGACGCCAAAGACGCAATCCCGTCGCGCGCGCGATCCTGCCGGGTACGAAACGTATTCCCGCAGCAAGTCGAGCGCAGAAGTTTTGCAGGGATTGTCTCAGTCGATGACATCGCGCGTCCTTGCACGCACTACAAGCGCAAATTCTGGACGCGATGCTTCGGCTGTCGCCTCGTGGGGAGATCGCACCCCCATGGCCCCATTAACGGACACGTCTGCACCGTGTCAAGGCCCGAACACGCTGTAAGCTACGGTGCGATGGTGGGAAGCTTTGTCTAAGGCGGCTTTAGCTCCGTGCAGCAACTTCGTGAAAAGCCGGACGTTCTGGGCTTGCAGGCAGTCGACGCGGTCCGGTATTCGATGCGGTAGGCTCCGTGGCCGCGCTCTTGGGCTTTCACAAGACACCCTGTCGCCAGATGATTCACTGGCCGCATTTGCTCAGGCTCACGGGATGCGGCCACGAAGTTTCAGACGTCAACGCTGGTAAGGAGACATCCAGATCCGTGGCGCGCCTGCAATGCGAAACAAGGACGCAACATCTTATGTTCACCGCGGCGAATGTGTTCGGCATGCTTCGGTCTTTGTGGCTGCTGTTGACTCGAAGGCGAGCTAAAGCCGCCGCTCCAAGCGAAGCCGCAGCAGCCATCGTCATGACCGGCAAAATTGAAAGAACTGAAGTGATGAACTCGGGGTTCAACATGCAGGCCGAGATTGCCAAGCTGGCCGAGCGCATTGTCGAGCCGGCGGCGACCAGGTTGAGCACGCAAGAGCTGGAACATATTGTGAGCCGGATCCGCAACGCTTTCGAACAGTTCAACAAGACTCGCACGACATCGGACACCGACTTCGAGAGTATTGCCCTTAACATCCTTGAGCCAGTCCGATCCCAGCTCAGTAAGTCGGAGTTCGTCAGGATAGTAGACAGGCTTAGAGGGGCGATGGTTGGGTTTTGTCAGAGTGACTGGGGCCAAAGCGCGGCGTAACGCCAGATCACCGGTAAGCTCGCCAATGCTTCGGCCGCGCCGGTCTGATTGCGTGGCGTGTGCCGCCTCTCCAATACCGCCGATCGACTCCGGCGACTGCAGACCCCCCGCTTGCCAGTGTCGTCGCCGGGCTTGTCCCGGCGGCCCCGAATGTTGAAGCGCAACACAAGATAATCGGGGTGGCCGGGAAAGGCCCGGCCACGACCGGTGCGCGGGGCCAAGGGTTTCAGCCTGACCAGATCCTGCTCTAAGTTCCTTCGAAGTGTCGCTGCCGCATTCTCTTGAGCACGGTGATCGCCGCGAGCGCGGTGAGTGCATCGAGGCAAGCGACGAGAATGAACACCGCGGTCCAGCTCCCTGTCTGGTCCTTTAGAAAGGCTGCCGCCGGGCCGCCGAAGATCGAGCCGACGCCTTGGGCGATATAGAGGAAACCGTAATTGGTGGCGGCGAATTTCGGCCCAAAGGTGTCGGTGAGCGTTGACGGGAACAGCGAGAAGATCTCGCCCCAGCCGAAAAACACCAGTCCAGTAAGCACGACAAACATCGCCGGATTGTCGATAAACGCAAACAGAACGACAATCGCGAGAGCCTCCAGGGAGAAAGCGAGCGCCATCGTCGATTCGCGGCCGATCCGGTCTGATACCCAGCCAAAGAACGGTCGCGTCAGTCCGTTCGTGACGCGCGACAGGGTGAGCGACAACGGCAGCGCCGCCATGCCGAACACCAGGACCTGCGCGACCTTATACTCGGCGGCGAAGGGACCGACGTTTGAGACCACCATGAGTCCGCTGGTGGACATCATGGCCATCATGATGAACAGCAGATAGAAGATCGGATTCTGCAGCATTTCCTTGGGCGAATAGCTCCGTCGGGATTGCATTTCGCGTTGCACGGTGTCCGGATCGAAGCCTGTTGGCCGGTAACCCTCGGGTGGGACGCGCAAGCCCAGGGCTGCAACAACGCCGATCGCGCCCTGAATGATCCCCCAGACCAGCAACGTGCGTTCGTAGCCAGAACTCTTGATCATGCTGTCGATCGGAAAGCTGGTGAAGAAGGCGCCGAAGCCGTAGCCGGCCGCTGCGAGTCCCGTCGCGAGGCCGCGCCGGTCAGGGAACCAGCGCACCACCAGGCCAATGACGCCGACATAAATGATGCCCGTTCCAAATCCGCCGATGACGCCATAGGAAATATAGAGCGTGAGCAAACTGTTGGCATAAGCGGCCAGCATCCAGCTTCCGCCCGACATGATGGCACCGACCGAGATCAGGAGCTTTGGCCCAAAGCGATCGACAAGGTAGGCTTGAAACGGGGAGAAGAATGTCTGGAGTACGATCAGCAGCGAGAACGTCACCTGAATTTCAGCCAACGTCGTGCCGAGTTTCTGGTTCAGAGGGCCGGTAAACAGCGTCCAGACGTACTGGGGGCTCGAAATCGCCATCATGGCGACAAGGCCAAGAAGAAGTTGGGTCCAGCGATTGCTTTGTGACTTCGATTGTTCGGCCGCGGCGACAATGGTCATCTATCCCTCCTTGAGGGCGTTCATATAGCAGCGTAGTCCTCCTGCGCGGCTGCTGGCAACAGGCGTACCCGGGGAGTGACCTGCAAGTTCCGAGCCAGGGAACCTTGCTACCGTTCTGTCAGCGCGCGTTTCGCTTGCCTCATCGGGACCAGGAACCAACTCGCAGCCCCCGTCCCGTCCAGTTGCTCCGGACGGGACAGTTGCTTTCGCAATCCACTGACGCCGATCAGGCCAGGGCTGCCTTGTACAAGGCCACCAACTTACCCCAGGCGCGCTCGGCGTCCGCCATGTTGTAGATCGGCTTTCCGTTTTGCAGCGGCATGTCGGGTACGCACCAGCCATGCAGGCTCCCGTACACTTCGATTTCCGCCGGCACATTTGCCGCAGCAAATGCCGCCTTCAGTTTGTCTTTCGCGTCGGGTTGCCGCATATCGTCGTTCGCAGCAATCCCGAAATACATCCGCGCCTTTATCTTGGGCGCAAGCAGATGTGGGCTGTTGGGATTGTCGGTCACCAAGCCGCCGCCGTGAAAGGACGCGCCCGCGCCAATGCGATCCGGAACAGCGGCGGCAGTTCTCACGACCAGCGCGCCGCCCATGCAGTAGCCCTGCGTCCCGATCTTCTTCGTCTTGTCGACCTCCTTCTGAGCATCGAGAAATGCCACATAAGCCACTGCGTCCTTCTCCGCCGCGCCTGCCGCTTGGAGCGGGCCGGTCAGCGGCGGCAGCTTCGCCCTGTCCTCCGGATTGTCAAAATTGAAGCTCGCGGGGTTGTCGAACACCGGCGCTTTCGCGGTCCGGTAAAACGGATTAGGCACAAGGACAGAATAGCCGTCGGCCGCAATCCTCCTGGCGAACTGGCGCATGGCTGGGCGCAGTCCGAAGGCATCCGGCCAGATCAGCACGCCCGGATAGGTCCCTGTCGCCGGATGGATGAAAACCGCATCGCAGTTTCCATCCGGCGTCTTGACGGTCACTTCGGTTTCGGTGAGCGGGCGTTCCGCGGCTTGGGCGCCCCGGGCGCCTGTCACGGCTGCTAATCCTGCCGCCAGTGAGACAGCACCGAATTCACGACGCGACACCGCGGTCTCCTGAGTTGCCTCGCTCCGCTTCAAGTCTTCGCTCACATCCGCCTCCATCTCTTAAGGGTGCAATCAGTTGAAAACTGTGCGCACGGTCATTCTACCGCTGTGAAGGCGGCCGGGCCAACGGCCTCCATAGGGCGCACGCATGCTCGTTGGCGGGTCTGGTCCAGCCTGTGACTTCGAAGGCGATCACTGCACGCAACTCAGGGCGAAGTGCCGGCGCTAATCAGGCTGCTCGCTGGAGCGAAATCTGACAGCTGCGGAAGCCCGCAGGAAGAGCAGGGCCGCCAAGGCCGCAAGGCAAAGGCTGGCGGAAATCGCGACCGCTCCCAATCCCATTGCATCGAGCAGCAGGCCGAACGTCAGCGGAGCAAGAGCTTGGGCGGCACGCGCCGGCGCACCAATCAAGCCGGTGCGTTCCCCATAGGCGTGAGGCCCGAATATGGCGAGTGGAACGGTGCCTCTTGCGATCGTCAGAAGCCCATTGCCGGCGCCGTAAAGAGCAGCGAACGGCACCGCACCGGCTGCCCCCATCAACGAAAGCGCGGCCGCGCCAATCGGATGCAGCGTCGCGGCCAGTCTCGCTGACACCAGCGGATGGATACGGCGAAGGATCACGAACTCGAAGATCCTCGCGGCCACCTGCGCCGGACCCACGAGGGCGGCGGCGGCGATGGCTGCGAACGGCGTTGCTCCGGCCAATTCCAGCAGACTTGGCAGGTGAGCCGCCATCGACCCGGTGACGAACCAGGCGGCGGCGAACACGAACGCGAGGAGCAGCATCTCCCTTCGGGGTTTCCAGCCAACCGAAGCCCTGGCCGCGTGAGACCGATGTGCCGCGCGCGCGGGCTGCGGCAACAGGAAGCGGTTCACCGGAAGACCGACGAGAAGATTGAGCGCCGCCCAGACAAGGCAAGCGCCTCGCCAACCTGCCGCGTGGTCTAAGAACGACGACAGCGGCCAGCTCAGGGTCGATGCGAAGCCGGCGAGAAGCGTGATGCCGGTGATGGGGCCACGGGCGCCGGCGCCGTAAAGCGCGGTCAGGGTCGCGAACCCGGCGTCATAGAGCCCGAGAGCCATCCCAATGCCGAGAATCGCCCACGCGCCGAAGAGACTGACAGGTCCGGTTACACAGGCGAGCGCAGCGAGTCCGCAGGCGAGAACCACGTTCGAAAGTACGAGCACTCCTCGGCCGCCGTGGCGATCGATCATACGGCCCACCATGGGACCAGCGATCGCGGCGATCAGCAGCGCCGCAGAGAAGGCAGCAAACACCCAGGAGGATGGAACCGCTATGGCTGCGCTGATCGGGCGGGCCAAGACCGCGGGAAGATAATAGCTCGATGCCCAGGCGAGGGTCTGTGAGGTCCCAAGGGCTGCGACCACGACGAGACGTGGACGTGAGAGCGAGGCGTCGCCGTCTTTTCTGCACACAGCTTTTCAGCTCAGCTTGATGCTGCCGGCTGGCTGTCGACGGCGGTCCATGCCTGGTCGGCGGCCAGCGTGCGTTGCATGAGGACGGTGTCCACCCAGCGCCCGAATTTAAAGCCGACCCCGCGCAGAGTTCCGACGTGAAGAAATCCCAGCCGCTTGTGCAAGCTGATGGAAGCGCTATTGGCGCTATCGCCGATGATCGCAACCATCTGGCGGCATCCAGCTTCGGTACATCGCGAGATGAGTGCGGACAGCAACGAGCACCCGATGCCGCGCCCGGTGAGGCGATGGGCCACATAGACCGAATTTTCCACTGTAAACCGGTAGGCGGGGCGAGATCGGTATGGAGCGGCATAGCTGTAGCCGACCACCTCGCGGTCCATTTCGGCCACGAGATAGGGGAGCCCACGGCCCACTACGGCGGCGCGACGGCGGTGGAATTCCTCGACGGAGGGCGGTTCCTCTTCGAACGACGCAAGGCCATGAAGTACATCAAAGGCGTAGATCGCCTGCGCTCTTGGCATGTCGGGTTCGCGGGCATCCCGAATCGTGCAATTGAACTTGGGGGCAGTAAACGAAAGATCCTGCCTCTGCTGCTTGGTAGTCGCATCGTGACCAGCCATCTTCGCGCTCCGCGTCTTGCTTTGGCAACCGGTAAATTGATTCAGTTGATCCGTCCGTTCAACATCCTGCTGGCGGGCATAATATAAGTGAAGCTTGCGCCGGGTTATGCACTGCATAAGGAAAACTTTAGGTATGGGGCGTCCCAGTCTCGATCATTTTCAGACATTCGCTCATGTCATTGATCTGGGAAGCTTCTCGACAGCGGCGCAGCGTCTCGAAATCTCCCAACCGGGGGTGAGTCTTCAGGTGAGGCAACTCGAACGACGGCACGGGATTCGCCTGATAGAGCGGGTCGGGCGCCGCGTGACCGCGATCGCGGCCGGTGAAGAGCTGCCTGATTATGCGCGACGAATCGACGGCGTCGTCATGGACGCCCTCGACGCGATGACGCGGCACTCCAAGGGGACAGTCGGGCGCGTTCGGCTTGGCACCGGCGCGACGGCCTGCATCTATTTCCTGCCGCCGATTCTGCGCTCGCTGCGCAGCGGGTTTCCCGGGCTTGATATCGTGGTGACCGCCGGCAACACCTCGGCGATCCTGAAGTCGATATTGTCACTGGGGAAGCTGTGCCAATCTCGAAATACGGTCTCGAGCTTCGAGCGAGCCCAGGGCCCTCGCCCTTTCATACCAGGCGCGAGCCAATGCGAGGTCGGGCATGATCCGTTCTCGTAGCCGCAATTCTCCCAGCACCAGGGGGTCGTAGGTCTCCGCGAGCGCAAAGGCCCCGGCCGCCTCGCCTGCTTCAGCCACGCGCTGAAATATCACGCGAGCCGCAGCTACCTCGCCGTACGTCATCAGGTCCACGCCAATCCTCATTTTGGCGGCGATTACAGATGCGTCCTCCGCCGCTACGGGCGGGCGGGGAGCGACGGAGGGCGAAACGGTTTGCGGCGGCGTCGGCAACGGGGCGGGCCGTTGTGCTGCGTCGATCGAGGTCGCAGGATTATCGGCGCCACGCGTGCCGAGGGGGGCGGCATCAATCGGAGCCGTTCGTGGCGCCGCGAGGTCGAAATCGCGGTTCGAGGTCTTGAGACTTGCGACCGGGGTCGACAACGCCGGCAGAACGCCAGCCTGACCAGAAGCAGCCGTTAGTTCGGGCATTTTGGTCGACAGCTTAAATCCCCAAAGGTAGCCTGCAAGGCCTGCCACTGCCGCAGCTATCCCGACGCCACTCATCAGCCGCAGCACACCGGAGGACGTCGGGGCCGTTGAAAACGTCACCGCCGGCTCCGGAATTCGCTCGGCCCCCAGTGCAAGCCGGGAGCGCAGTTCTACGGCGGCAACATCGCCCTCAAACACCCCGCGACGCGGCTTTCGCTTCCAAGGAGGCTCCGGTATCTCCGTCGCGCGGCTTGACGGGGCGGCGCCAGCATCTTTTGGCGGACCTTTCGCCGGCGCATTCTTTCGTGGGTCACTTTTCGGCTCAGTTTTCGACGGCTTGCCGTCGTCGGCCCCTCGAACCGGCGCACCCATGATCCCCCTCCACCCTTAGGCTCGCCTTGCCTGTCTCCCAGCCCGTTACATCGAACTGTCAGATCGCAAAAATCGGGGAACAAAAGGCTTAACCGAAAACAGTGCAATATATTGCTCGGCTCACGCCGCCGACACAATCGGCGCGAACCCAGATGATCGACCGGGCATGATAAGACTTCGACCGGGACCATTTGCGTTCGCAAGCGGAAGCCGCCTTCGCCACTGCTGCCAGCCTCATCTTTCGGGCAGCAACGCACCCTAAAGGTGTAGTCACCCCGAAACACATTGCGCGATTATTTGTCCGGATTGTGGTGGTCTCTCAAAATTGACCTCCCGGTTTTGTCACAGCTCGCGCTTGTTATGCTGAGATCAGATATGAAGTTTGCAATATGTTCACGTGTTTTGCGCGTAAAAGCCGCCGTCAAAAGAAGGCAACAATTTTGCACCTTTACGCCAACCGACACAGGCTTGGCAGCGGCATGTGGCAGCGGGCGGCAACGGGAAGGTTCAAGATTCAAGTGGTCGAATGGGGCCGCCGCGCCGGGATGGCGCGACCTTTGTCGAGAACGCCCGTTGCTCACGCCCGCCGCCGAGCGAGGCGACAGACGAGCGTATTGGTAAACGCCGCCATTGGCTTGGCCGATCGCGGCCCGTGAAGAGTGATAAAGGAAGCCGAGGTGGGGTGACGGCTTGCCTTCGTGACAGAAATCATTAAGGCGCATCATGGGCAGCATCGGCGTCGGCGACAACCCCAGCGCAGGCATAGTGCGTTGTGCTTTGGCCAACTGATGGCGGGAGAAAGAAAAAGACCGCAGCCGCATGCCGGATGAATGAATCGGGTCGATCCGAAAAAAGACCACATTGTCGTCAAAATAACGCACGTGCATTCTGGAAGTCTTCAACAAGAGGTAGGCCGCAACCTGCCGGGAAGCTGAGGAGCAACCTCGCCGCACGGCGCTCTAGTGCAGCTTTCGAATCGGGTATCAGGTATGAGGACAGTCTTGGTTGAGCCGGTGACGAGCGGTGCAGCGTTGCGGGGACATATTCATCTGCTGCGATCTTACGCGTTGCGACGGGCCCTCGGGGCGGCCGTTGCTGCGGCGCATTCCACGTCTCGGCTTTGCGCGGATTTGAAACTGCGGTGGATTCCCTTCGGAAGACAGTTCCTTTGGGCCCGCAGTAGCAATCACCAATCGCGAGTTTTCTCGACGCCAGTTATTTCGACCATCTGATGCTAGCCGGGGAGATCAGTCGCAATACGAACCAGCCTGTAGATAGCCGGGGGAGGGGATTATGAGCACGCCGGTTCGAGAGCCCGACGACGGGCCGTCGAAAGACGGACCATTGAGTTACGCGCCGAAGAAGGTTCGACAGGCGGAACCCGGGCAAAATCCGGCTGGGAAGCCCGGAAAGGATGACGTTGTGCCGTTGCGCCAGGCGCCAGCACCCCACATCCAGGCGCCCGAGCCGGCGGAACCACCCTGGAACCAGCTTTCCCCCAACCGGATCCCAGAGCCTTCGCCTCCTTCGACCGGCGGGAAATATGTGTTTGCGGGCCGGCTTGCAGTCGCCGCCATGGTGGCCGCCGTCGGTCTTATTGGCTACCGACTGGGTTCGGCGCCGCCACCAGGCTCGCCGCCGCATGCGCTCCCGGCCGACCAACTCAATCAGCCGACATCCGCAGCCGGAAAGTCGGGCGCTTATGCTCCCCGGTCCGCGGCGCCGGCGTTGGCATTGCCTGCGGCCACGAACGCGACCTCGCTGCCGTCCAATGAACAAGAGTCACGCGATACTGCATCGCCTCGAACCGCGTCCCAGCAGCTTACGGTCGGTGCAGTACGGCCGCTTCTGGCGGGCGAAGCCGCAACGTTGACGGTTTCGGCTAAGGATGCTGGTCCCAACGCAGCCGTAGTGATCAGCGGGCTTGCGCCCGGATCGGCGGTAGCGGCCGGCGCGCAGCTAGAGCCGAATGCGTGGCAACTATCGGCCGATGAACTTGACCGGGCGGTCATCACGCCGCCAAGCGGTTTCGCCGGGGTCATGGACATCACCCTGGAGCTGCGTCTCGCCGACAGCACCGTGGTAGATCGCAAGAGCCTGGAACTCGAATGGATGGGCAGGGGTGTCTTGGCGCCGGCCAAGTCCGAACCGCGCCAGCACAATGCGTCCGACATCACCGAGATGATGAGAAGCGGCGCCCAGCTCATGGCCAACGGAGACGTGTCCGGGGCCCGGCTGATGTACCAGCGCCTGGCGAAGGAGGGCGAAGCGTCGGCGGCCTTGGCGCTCGCCGAAACTTATGATCCGCAGGCGCTCAGGAAATCAAACATCACACGGGCAGTAACGCCGGACGTGGCCTTGGCTCAGAGTTGGTACGAAAAAGCGAAGGCTCTGGGTTCGCCCGTCGCGGCGGAGCGCCTGGAGGCACTGGTGCGGCTTGACAAGGTCACGTTGGTCACCGACTTCGGCTATAACGGCCGCCACGCCTATTTCTTCGACGCGCTCGACAAAGGGTACTACAGGGACGCCGGGCTCGAGGTGAAAATCGTGCGCGGCCAGGGCTCGGTCGATGCGATCCGCCAGGTCGGCGCCGGCAATGCGATGTTCGGCTTCGCCGACGCCGCCGCCTTGATATTGGCGCGCGCCAATGACAACATCCCGGTCAAGCTGGTCGCCATCGTCTATGGCAAACCGCCCCAGGCGATCTTCTGTCGCGAAGATTCCGGCCTGAAAAAGCCCAAGGACCTGGAGGGCAACGCGATCGCCAATCCGGCCGGTGGCTCGATTCCGGACTTATTTCCGGCCTTCGCCAAGGCCGCCGGCATCGATGCTCAGAAGGTGCGATGGGTTGTCGCGAGCAGCGAGTCATTGCCCGGCTTGCTCGCTGCCAACAAGGTCCCCTGTGTCGGCCAGTTCACGGTGGGCGAAGCGTTGCTGCGGTCTCAGCTCGGGTCCACCAAACTCGTACGCTTCGCCTATTCGGATGCGGGTTTAAGTTATTACGGCAACGGCATCGTGGCGACCGCTGCGACGATCGCGAGCAAGCCGGATGTCGTGCACCGCTTCATCGAGGCGACAGTCCGCGGCATGAAGGACGCCTTTGCTGATCCGGCTGCCGCAGGCGCAATCATGCAGAAGATCATCCCCCAGGTGGACGCGACCGTCGCCAAGCAGGAGACTGCGGCAGTTGCCGAACTCGCGCAGATTCCGGGCAAGCCACTGGGTGAAATCGACCCGGCGCGCATCGACGCCACCCTCGACGTGGTCAAGGGCGCCTTCAGGCTTGCGACGCCTGTTGCAGCGGCCGACGTCTACGCGCCAGGATTCGTACCGAAGTAGCCCCCGCAACACGGACACCGCAGCTTGCGCGCCGCCCGCATCGCCGTCCCCGACCTCGTCTCCAACTCTTATTTTCCGGCAATCGCGGCGATCGCGCTTGATTTCTTCAAGCGCGAAGGCGTCGACGTTGTGCACGAACTGATTTTCCCGAACTACAAGGCTTACGAGGCCCTGCGCGATCATCAAATCGATTTCGTTGCCGCGCCGGCGCATGTGGCGCTCGCCGCATTTCCGGAATGGCGCGGCTGCAAGTTCCTTATGGCGCTTTCCCAAGGCATGTTCTGGCTCCTGATCCTGCGTGCTGACATCGCCGCGGCGCCGGGCGACGTTAGCGCGGTCAGAGGGCGCACCATCGGGGCCGCCCCAATGGTCGAGCTCGGTCTCAAGCAATTGCTGATCGACGCCGGCATCGATCTCGTGCGCGACGACGTGCGCATCGTCGGTGTGCCGGGCGCGCATGCCCCCGGCATCTCGTTTGGCGTCGCTGCCGCGCAGGCTCTCGCGCGCGGCGAGATCGACGGATTCTGGGCTAATGCGATGGGGGCTGAGATCGCGCTGCGCCGGGGCGTTGGCAAGGTGATATTGGACGTACGGCGTGGAATGGGCCCGGCGGCAGCGTTCCATTACACGATGCCGGTCCTCGTCACGAGCGACGCAGCACTCGAACGCGACACCGGGTTGGTCGCCCGGGGCATGCGCGCCGTACTGGCCGCGCAACGAGCGCTCAAGGCCGATGTGACCCTTGCCACCACCGTCGGCCGCGCCCTGTTTCCGCCAGCCGAGGCCGCGTTGATTGCCGACGTGGTGGCGCGCGATCTGCCTTATTATGATCCGGCAATATCGGAAACGGCTTTTGAAGGTCTCAACCGCTTCGCCCACGCAACAGGCTTGCTATCGCGCCTTCGGGTACCCTACGCCGACGTAGTGGCAATGCCCTTGCGCCACCTGTGGACGGCCTAAACCCATCACCGCCTGACCGATCAGGCCATCGCCAAAAACCGGCGACAGCTCGTGTCAAAGGCAGCCGGATGTGCTGCTCGTCGATGGCGGATGCCGATTTTTTTTCGGTGCGCGGCCGCCCGGCAGCGCCTTCGTCATTGGACAAAGCCTGGCGCCCACATTTCTTCGGACGCGACGGGCCTGCTGAGCTTGTAGGCGGCTGCAATGATCTTCACGGTCGCGGCCATCCGGCCCGGATTGATAGCGCCGAGTTTCCGTCCCGCCTGTACCGCCAGGTCGCGTACCTGCTCCGTTTCGGCAGCGCCGATCTCAGGTTTGATCTGCTTCTGGTGGCGCGCGATCGTCTCCCCGGCCATGCCCGGGTCCGCAAAGGCATCCGCCATGCCGCGCAGCGTCGCGGCTACGAACCGACGCAGCAAGTCGGGCGCCCGGGCGATCAGTTCCTCGGAAGCAATGATGCCGTTGCCAGGGCAATCGGGTGAATGGTTTCAGCCGCCTCGGAAACGGCGCACGGTCCGCGCGGGACGCATGGCACGAATCTTATCGATTGTGTCGTTGCCCAGGACTTCGCGCGATGCGAGTCCGAAATGCCTTGAGCAGCGAAGAAATACGGTATGGATTCAGCATTCGTTCCTTCACCCGATTCCCCTGTGCCGTTGCCGTAGTAGTCGAGCCCGACATCGCGATAGGCCAGCCGCACGAGCGTCTTCGGCGCGATCGCGGCAGCGAGCAAGGGCTGGCCTACAGTAAATTGGCCGATTGCCTCGGCACGGCCCGTCGCCAGCAAGGTCGGCAGAGCGGAGCTCTCTGCCGCCTGCCACGTCACCTTGGACGGATCAAAGCCCGCCGCCTTGGCATAGGCGCCGAACAGGATTGTGTTGGCGCTGCCGGCGCTGTCCGCGATGCGATGGCCCACCAGGTCTTGCGGCTTGCGGATGCCGCTGTCTTCGGTCGCGTAGATCGCATGCGGCGGCGCCGCATAGACCACCGCAACCATTCGAACCGGAATCCCATCATTGGCGCGAGCCAGCACGAGCGAGCCTGCGTCCGCGAAACCGATCTGCGCCGCGCCGGCGCCGACTTTGCGGATGGCGTCCACGGACCCGCTGCCGCGCACAAATGAAACGTCGAGCCCGGCCTGCCTATAGTAACCGCGTTCGAGCGCTACATAGTAGTAGGCGTGCCGCCCGTTGAAGCCGAAATCGGTAACGAAGGTGATGCTTTCGGCGCAGCCCGGCACCCCCGCCAAAATTGCCAACAGGGCACCGACGCCGATAGCCGTCAAGAAATAGCGCATGCCTGACGATCCGTCACTGCGCCGCGAGCGTCGCGGCACTGCTGACCAGGACGGAAGGACGCGTGACGCCGCGCGGCCGTTCGGAAGGCGCCATCACGTCGGCCAGAAGCCCGCAATCCGGCGTAATGACTTCGCCATCCATCACCACGAGATCGGGCAGCAGGCGCTCGTGAACGATAAGGCGCTCGCGGCTTGAGTCGAAGAAGGTCCATTCGCCCTCGACCGGCCGCAGCACGGTGACGTTGGCGCGTGCTCCGGGCCCGAGGTGTCCAAGCGACGGGTCTGACAGGACTTCGGCCGGCGTTGCCGTCAGGGCGCGCACCGCGTCGGTGAGACTCATGCCGAGACCCAAAAGTTTGTTCATGCCGCCGACGAGAGAATAATCCAGGATGCTGAAGTCGTGGAAGGAGTTGAAATCGCCATGCACGTCCGAGCCGATGGTGTCCGGGAAGACTCCTTTTTCCATCATCTTGCGCGCAATCCTGAAGCTGAGGTTGACCCCGTGACCGAGATCGAACAGCACGCCCGCGGCCTTGGCTTCGAACAGCCAGCCCGGCACATCCTCAGCCGTACTCATGATGCCGTCGGGCATGCGCGAATAGACGTGGGCGAGCAGGTCGCCGGGCTTGAGATAATCAACCACCTGGCCCATCACCGCTGACGGTTTCGGCCGGTTCGCCTCATTGACCGGGAAAAGCTCACCGGTGTGCACATACAGCGGAAGATTGGCGGCACGTCCGGCTTCCGCGGCCTTTTCAAGCACCGTCGGCCCCCAATGCGACAGGCCGCCGCTCTCCCAGTGGCATTTGATGCCGCGCACGATCTGTGGATGCTCGGCGGCGATGCGCACCAGGCTGTCGACGTGCACCATGCCGGGATTGTGCAGGGTCGTGCCTTCCATGCCGCCCTGCAAAGCGCCAGCGACATTGATTGACACGAAAGCCCGCACATCGGTGCAGGCGGGGTCGGCGATGAAGGCTTTGAATCCGCCGAATGTCCAGGCGCCAGAACTACCCTGGTCGACGATGGTCGTGGCGCCCGACTGGACGCCCGCAGCGTCCGGAGGCACCCCGAAATTCGTCACCCACTCGTAGACATGGACATGCATGTCAATGAAGCCCGGCGTGACGATCGCTCCGCAAACATCGATCGTGCGTTTCGGCGCGAGCTCCTGCGCCGCGGTGCCGATGGCGATGACGCGACCGTTACGTATGGCCACGTCGGCGATTCCATCGCGATTGTTTGCCGGATCGATGAGGCGGCCGCCCCGCAACAGCAGGTCTGCCCGGGTTGCGGGATCACGCCACGCAGCGCTCATTTCGCTTCTCCATAGCCGACGATGTAAGCGACCTCAGTTCTTTGGCGCCCACGGTACGGCGATCCGTTCGATGAATGCTACCCCGTAGTAGAGCACGATGCTGATGATGGTCAACAACACCAGCGCCGCGAACGCCAGCGGCGTGCGCGACTGCGAGGTCGACACGAGAATGAGATAGCCAAGCCCGTCCTCCGACCCGACGAATTCGCCAATGACGGCGCCGATCACCGCCAAGGTTATGGCGACTTTGAGCCCGACGAAAATGTAGGGCATGGCCGTCGGGAAGCGAATCTTGATGAACGTTTGCATCGTGCCGGCCGAGAGCGAGCGGATCAGCTCCATGAGCGGCGCAGGCACCGCCGAAAGCCCGGTCGCGGTCGCGACGACAATCGGAAAAAAGCAGACCAGGAACACCACAGCAATCTTCGGCCCCACGCCGAATCCGATCCAGAGCAGGAGCAGGGGAGCGATCGCGACTTTGGGGACCGACTGGAAGGCCAGCAGGATCGGGTAGATCGTATTTCGCAGGATCGCCGAATGGACAACCGCGGCCGCAAGCGGGATGCTGACCGCAATCGACAGTGCAAAGCCCAGCAAAGTCTCATAGAGGGTGACGAGCGAATGGCGTACGAGCTCGTCTCGCCATTCCGCCAGCGCCATCGCGATCGCGCTCGGCGCCGGCAGGAGCCAGCCCGGGATGTTGAACGCGCGCACCAGCAGTTCCCACAGCGCCACGAGGGCGGCAAACGTCAGCGTTGCACCGAGGATCGCCCGGGCGGAAGATTCGCTCGACTCCGCAGATTCGCTCGACTCCGCGGCTTCATCCGACGTCTCGGTCGCTCCACGAATAAGCTGCGCCGTCATCGCCTGCCGTCTCCTTCCCCGTGATAGATCACGGCCCGAATTTGGTCAGAATAGGACTTGAATTGCGGAGAGAATTCCATGTCGATCGTACGTGGCCGCGGCAGCGCGATGTCCACGATCTTGGCAATCCGCCCGGGCCGCCGCGACATCGCCACCACGCGATCGGCCAGCAGAATCGCCTCAGTGACGTTGTGAGTGACAAAGATCACGGTCTTCTTGTCGGTATCCCAGATGCGCATAAGTTCGAACCCGAGTTCCTCGCGGGTCATGGCATCGAGTGCGGCGAAGGGCTCGTCCATTAACAGGACCGACGGGTTGTGAATGAGCGCGCGGCAGATCGAGACGCGCTGCTGCATGCCGCCCGACAGTTCACGCGGGAAACGCCGCTCGAATCCCGCAAGGCCGACGAGATCGAGGAGGTGCATGGCACGCGCATGCGCCTTTGTCTTGTCAAGCCCGAGGATCTCAGCCGGCAGCAGGACATTGTCGAGCACGCTGCGCCACTCCAGCAGCACCGGCTCCTGGAACACGATGCCCACGTCGCGCGGCGGATGCGTGAGCGCCACACCGTCATGGAGCAGGAGGCCGCGCGACGGGCGGATGAGCACGCCGATCAACTTGAGCAGTGTCGACTTACCGCAGCCGGAAGGACCGACCAGCGTGATGAATTCGTTCTGCCGGATCGTGAGATTGACTTGTGCGAGCGCGGTGACCCGCCCGCCTTTCGACGCGTACGTTTTTTCCAAGCCCTCGATGCGGATTTTGTCCATCACACCACGTTCCGCACAGGCAGCGCCCGCGCGGCGAGCGCGCAGATCGCCAACGATTGGGCTCCGGCATTCGGCGACGCCATTGCGTAGAACGTTCCTAGGCGGACCGGAGGCCTCACTATCTCAGATATTGAATTCCCGCCATGCGTTGTATACTGGATTGCTTCCCGTGGGGGAATATATCGCCAGAGAAAGAGGTGTCGGATGTTTGGAGCGCCGAAAGCCATTCGTCGCATTGTGGCGGGCGTACTGATCGCGTCGGCGGTCCTGCTGCGACCCAGCGCATCCAAGGCGCTCGACAATGTCACATTGATCACCGACTTCGGCTATAACGGCCGCCACGCCTATTTCTTCGACGCGCTCGACAAAGGGTACTACAGGGACGCCGGGCTCGAGGTGAAAATCGTGCGCGGCCAGGGCTCGGTCGATGCGATCCGCCAGGTCGGCGCCGGCAATGCGATGTTCGGCTTCGCCGACGCCGCCGCCTTGATATTGGCGCGCGCCAATGACAACATCCCGGTCAAGCTGGTCGCCATCGTCTATGGCAAACCGCCCCAGGCGATCTTCTGTCGCGAAGATTCCGGCCTGAAAAAGCCCAAGGACCTGGAGGGCAACGCGATCGCCAATCCGGCCGGTGGCTCGATTCCGGACTTATTTCCGGCCTTCGCCAAGGCCGCCGGCATCGATGCTCAGAAGGTGCGATGGGTTGTCGCGAGCAGCGAGTCATTGCCCGGCTTGCTCGCTGCCAACAAGGTCCCCTGTGTCGGCCAGTTCACGGTGGGCGAAGCGTTGCTGCGGTCTCAGCTCGGGTCCACCAAACTCGTACGCTTCGCCTATTCGGATGCGGGTTTAAGTTATTACGGCAACGGCATCGTGGCGACCGCTGCGACGATCGCGAGCAAGCCGGATGTCGTGCACCGCTTCATCGAGGCGACAGTCCGCGGCATGAAGGACGCCTTTGCTGATCCGGCTGCCGCAGGCGCAATCATGCAGAAGATCATCCCCCAGGTGGACGCGACCGTCGCCAAGCAGGAGACTGCGGCAGTTGCCGAACTCGCGCAGATTCCGGGCAAGCCACTGGGTGAAATCGACCCGGCGCGCATCGACGCCACCCTCGACGTGGTCAAGGGCGCCTTCAGGCTTGCGACGCCTGTTGCAGCGGCCGACGTCTACGCGCCAGGCTTCGTACCGAAATAGGCCTCATCGCCTTTCCGATGATCTACAATTTTGGCTCTTTTGAAAATCGAGTGGGTCAGGACGCGCAGGCGGCCCCGCCGCGATCACTCGCGGCCTTGATCGCTTGGATGCTCTTTGTCGCGGGCGGCGGCAGCGGGTCAAGGGTCTCGACCGCTTAAGCGGCGATTGGCGCGCGATTAAACGCGCGCCAATCGCCCTTGACCGGCTGCCGCCGCCCGCAAGACTGCATCCAAGCGATCAAGGCCCTCTCCAAGGCCGCGCGCCCTTAAGGCTTCTGCACCACTTCTGCACCCACTCAAGATTCAAAAGAGGCACAATTTTGGCCGGGCGCAGTCGCGAAAGATGAGTTCTGCCTTACAGCGGCAGGAGGCGCGGCATCCGCCGAAATCCGTCCTTATCGAATGCTGCGCGGTTCACGGGCAGGCGCCTGCGTCCCACCCGGAAAATGAGCCCGGAATCCGCTGCAACAGCCGGCGAGCAAGCGAACGGAGGCCGAGCCCGACACACCTTCGCTCGGGTCACCGGCGCAACTGCCGCCACTTCAGGAATTCCTGGTAGAGGGCAGGATCGACGTCCATCTGCTGGTCGGCGCCGCTTGCGACGCCCGTGGGCGTCAACGGCGGCCGGGCCGCTGGACCTGCCGTCACCGCGGCGGCGGCAGGGGCGCCGGAGGAGCGAGGCGCAGCCTGGAGGTGACTGTCGAGCCACGCCTGCGCTGCTTCGAACCGGGTCCAGCCCGGGAGGACGGCCGCGATGTTGACGTCGCGCCATTTCGGATGATGAGGAGGCCGCTGGAAGTCGCCGATCCTCGGAAAAAACGCCTCCACGAACCGCTGTACCCGCCTGTAGCGGTCGACATTGGTCTTTGGCCAGTTATAGGCGATCAGAACCGTGCCGACCGCGACCGTATCCACGTTCTCGCCGGGTGCGATCAGCTCCGGATAGTCCTCGTGCGCGAGGGTCGCCGGCAGGTAGTCGCCGATGAGTTGCCTGGGATATGACGGGATCGGAACAAAATGCAGCCCGTCACTGCGGCTCAGCTTCAGCATCGAGCTCACCGGCTTGCCGGCGATCAGCGCCGTCGCCGCGATCTCGCCGCTCCTCACCTTCTGGAGCGCCTCAAGCTGCGGCATGCTGACTTCTTCGACCTCGATGCCGAACGTGTTGAAGAGGTCGCGCATCGAGTAGCTGGTGCCGCTGCCCTTGGCGTCGAGGTTGACCTTGAGACCGCGCAGCTGCTCGATCGACGTGATGTTGGGCCTGGCGACGAGATGGACCTCTTCATCGAACAGCTTGGCGATGTAGACGATCTTGTTTTCGGTCTGCCCCATGCTTTCATTGGAGCGGCGGAAGTTGTTGAGGATGCTGGTCTGCGTCAGGCCGATGTCGACGCCGCGCAGGTAGCGCACGTCGCGGATGTTGCGCGGGCCGCCAATGCCGGCGATCGGCAGGATGCGCAGGCTGTCATCGTCGTTGAGCACCTCGGCGAGATCGTAGGCTATCTGGAGGTAGGTGTCGCCCGAATTGGGGCTGCCGGAGATGATGCCGATCGTATTCTCGTTGGGCTGCTCGTACCTGTGGATGCCGACGCCGACGAGATAATCGCCCATGCGCTCGATCCAGCTGGATATGTCGTCGACCGTATTGGTGACCGGATTGGGCCAGCGATAGTTGCTCCAGCCGTGATAGGGCGGGGTCGTGGCAATCCTGATCCATTCCCGTGTGATGAATTTCCCGTCCTGATCTTTCAGATCAATAAGATGCTTGCCTCTGACGGCTGGAAACAGGGCATCAGCCATATTCGTGCCGTCCGAGAGCCTGTACACCCAGGGATACAGGTCGCGGTCGACGAACGCCTTGTTGTTGATGGCCTTGAAAGTCGCATCAGGCCCGTCCTTCCTGAACTTTTCCTGCACACGCCGGGCCATCGCAGTAGCCTCGTCCCGGGTGCCGAACTCGACGGCGAATACGGACTGCAGGGACGTCGCGACGAACGAAGCCCCAAAAATCAAGGCAGGGAGAAGGACAGGGACAAGACGCATGGATCTTCCCTTGATCTTGACGGTCCAGGACTGGCGGTCCAAGGGACATCGACGAAAGCAGTTCTGAGAGCCAGCGAAAAGACCGGTTGCCCATTAAGCCGGCAATACGGCGCCAATTGGGTGCCAACGTGGTATTTATAGAACGCACTATCTCAAGGTGAAACGCAGAACCGCGTAATTTCGTGCGAATGCTAAACGCTCTTAAGGTCTTAATCCCTTCGAGATCAGGGCACGCGTTCAAACGTGCCGTGCGACAAACTCGCGAGGCTTCGCCTCAGACCGACGAGACGTGTGACGGCGGTGGCTCCGGCCGCCGGTACATGACGAGGATCTGGCGGAACCAGCCTCAATTGGGACCGATGAACGGTCTAAACGCCTACGAGAGGCAAACCTGCACGACCGGAGCCGGGGGGGATGATACCACATAGCGTTGCCGAGATCGTCAAGCGTCATATGAGGTTGACGGTCGAGGGAATCGACCGGATGTACCTGAATGTCTATGTGCCGGGCTTACAAGGAGAACACGCCGGTGTTCCGCACCGAGCGGCGGCGCAATCCGAAAACCGGGCGGACCTACCCGTGGATCGTGCGGCGCAGGCAATAGTGAACAACTACTATATCTACGCTGTCGGCCGCGACTTCGGGCCGTTCTTCCTCAAGTTCTGCAGCTACTTTCCGTTCAATGCCAAGCTGTGCCTGAACGGCCATGAATACGCCAAGCGCCAGCTTGCGCAGGAAGGCATCGACTTCGAAGCGCTCGACAACGGCATTCTGAGTTGCGTCAGGCCCAAGCGTCTGCAGGCGATCTGCGATGGCCTCTCCGCCGAAAAGATCGATGCCTTGCTGCGCAAATGGCTGCGGCTGTTGCCGCATCCCTTCACGACGGCCGACCGCAAGGCCGGCTATCGCTATGACATCTCCATCCTGCAGGCGGAGTTCTCGACCACGCAGGTGCTCGACCGCCCCGTGCACGGCCGCGTGTTCTTTGAACAGGTGATCCGCGAGAACCTCGATCTCGGCCGGCCCGAAGAGATCAAGCTCATCTTCGATCGCAGGATGCCGCGCAAACGCCGCACCCGGGACCGGTTTTGCACCCGCGTCGTCACCTGCGACGTGACCCTGTCCCTGAACATCCATTACAAGAACTCGCGCATCAAGCAGTATCACAAGGAAAACCGGGCCCTGCGCACCGAGACCACGATCAACAACACTTATGACTTCGGGATCGGCAAGCGTCTTCATAATCTTCCCAAGTTGCGCGAGATTGGCTTTGCGGGCAATCGCAGGCTCCTCGAAACCGAACGCCTGAGCCACGACTGCATCCTCAGCGAGGACACCTTCCAGGCCGTCAACCGGCCGGTTGCCGCCGGCCGGCAGCGAGCCTCGGGGCTGCATTTTGCTGACATGCGCGTCCATGCGCTGTTGCACGCTCTCATCCTGTTCCGGCAGCTCCCCGAAGGCTTCCGGGCGGCCGACATGCGCCGGCACCTGGCGGCGTTGTCGGGGAACCACCCGGACTCGATCTCCCAGGGCGCAATCACCTATCAATTACGCCGGCTGCGCCTGCACGGTTTGATCGAGCGCGTCCCCAAGAGCTTCCGTTATGAGCGTGGCCACGGAATGTGAGGGCGGAATAAGCATTCCCCGGCCTCAGTATTTGATGGCGGTGATATCGGCGCCCTCACGGATCGTGAACTGGGCAGCGTGATCAGGCGGCGGGCGGCGGGTCGAGTTTGGCGACCAGCTTGATGAATGCGTCCTCGAACGCGTCGTCGTAGTCGTCGGGGTGGTGGCGAATGAAGGCGATGACTTTGCGGTAGCAGTCGGCGGCCTGGTGGTTCTCGCCTCTGGCCTCGTAGACCATGCCGAGGCGGTCCCAGCCATCATGCACATCAGGGAAGCGCACCAGGAGGTCGCGGGCGGCCTGCTCGGCGTGGTCGAGCTTTCCGGCATGAATGAGTTCGACCACGGCGTTGGAGGCGGCGGTCAGCGGATCGTCATCAAGCTCCGCGATGCCGGCAAGCCTGGCGGCGATTGCGGCTTTCACCTCGCGCAAACTTGAGCGCTGATCGGCGGCGCGCTGATCGCGCTCGGCCTGCTGTTCGGTAAGCTGCTGGCGCTGTTGTGTCTCGTGCTTGGGCAGGCAGCATTTTTTGTATTTCTTGCCGCTGCCGCACGGGCAGGGATCATTGCGTCCGGTCTTGTCCATCGCGGTCGACGATTGTGCCGAGGAGGATTTGAGCCTTGTACCTGTCCCTGCTGTCCGACGCCAGTTTTCACGATCTTTTGCTCGCCTTCGATCGGGATCTTGCCGATGCGGCGCGCGGTGCGGGCTGCGCGCGGTGCGGCGGCGTGCTGCATTCCGCCTTCTATTGGCGCAAGCCCCGCGGCCGTGCCGTGTCGGCCCCGCGCATGACCGGCGCTTCAGCTTCTGCTGTGCGGTGGACGGCTGCCGCCGCCGGGCCACGCCGCCATCGCTGCGCTTTCTCGGCCGCAAGGTCTATCTCGCCGCCATCGTGGTGCTGGCGTCGATGATGCGGCACGGGATGACGGAACCGCGGCTGCGGCAGCTGACTGCGGCCGTCGGCGTCGACCGCCGGACGGTGGCGCGCTGGCAGGTGTGGTGGCGAGAGGTCTTCACGGCGAGCGCGTTCTGGCAGGCCGCCCGCGCCTCCTTCATGCCGCCGGTCGACCATGCCGGTCTGCCGGCCACGCTGATGGCGCGGTTTAGCGGCGCGGGCGCCGACCAATTGATGGCGTTGCTGAGGTTCATCGGCCCCGTCACCGCCGGCACGGGGCAGGCTCGATAACGGTCGCGAACCGCCCGCACAGGATGCTCGTCGCCGCCGCGTCAGGCTTCGATCTAGGGTCGGCGCTCTCTGGTCTGCAGGAGAGCCGGCATGACGCGCAGCCGCGGTCCGCGAGTCCATGAGCGCTGGGCGCATCTGCGCTTTTGCGTCATTGGACAACTGTTGGCGGCGGCGCCGGCCAAGGGCGAGCTGCACGCCGCCATCGCCTCCCTTGCGGCGCGCCAATGGCGCCATCCTGGCACCGGCGAGCTTGTGAGCTTTGGCTTTTCCACCATCGAGCGCTGGTATTACCGCGCCTTGAAGGAGCGCACCGATCCGGTCGGCAAGCTGCGCCGCAAGCGGCGCGCCGATGCCGGGCAGCAAGCCGCCATGAGCGAAGCGGTGCGCCACGCCGTGCTGGCGCAGTACGCGGCGCACAAGGGTTGGAGCGCCAGGCTCCACCACGACAATCTAATCGCGCTCGCCGAGAAGCGGCCCGACCTGCAGCCGGCGCCGTCCTATTCCACGCTGCGGCGCTTTCTCAAGGCCCAAGGCCTCGACAGGCATCGCCGCCTGACATCCTGCTCACCGTCGTGCTCGCCGGCGACGGACGGCTCGTCGAGCGCTTGCGATCCGACGAGTTCCTTCCGCTCGGCAGCCGCATGCGTGTGCGCCTGATGCTCGAGCGCGCCACCCCCGACGAACTGCACGACTGCCTCAAGCAGGCGATGAACAAGGCCGGGGCCGCCAAGCTGATGACCGACGAACTGATGGCAACGCTCACCGATCACGCCCAGGGCAATCCGCGTGCCCTCATGAACATGGCCGGCGAGCTGCTCGCCGTGGCCGCTCAGCGCGAGGCCCGCCAGATCGACGAGAAGCTGTTCCTGGAGATGACCTCTCCTCCCGTCGAGACCAAAGCCGCGGCCGGACGGCGGCGATGACCGTGCTGCCGGTGTCACCAGCGTTTTGAATTTCACTTAAAACCAGCGGATTGAATTTGCGGGCCGCCGCCGGCGGTCGGGGTGTGGGCTTGCGCCGGAGCGGCCAGGGGCTGCTACGGCCGGGCATGAAGATCGAGCGGTTGGGCTCGTGATGGCCTGTTGGCGAGGGCGTCGGGGAGATCGTGCGCGGTGCGGGGCGAACCGAAGAACGGCCCTCGGCTGGG
>Ga0209062_1001555_pt1 | contig 39062 bp, 15 predicted proteins | sample Coa_R2_2_FD_187158 | JGI IMG/M metagenome (GOLD analysis project Ga0209062, IMG submission 187158) | Surface soil microbial communities from Centralia Pennsylvania, which are recovering from an underground coalmine fire - Coalmine... | ecosystem: Environmental > Terrestrial > Soil > Unclassified...
CTTGCAGACGCTTTTGTGTGAGCAGCAGGGAGATGTGGGCATCGGCGAGCATGAAGGAGAGCCGCTCGGGCGGATAGCTCAGGTCCAGCGGGACATAGGCCCCTCCGGCTTTGAGGATCGCCAGGATGGCGATCACCTGCTCCAGGCAACGCTCAAGAGAGAGCCCCACCAGGGTTTCGGGGCCGACTCCCCGTTGCCGCAGCATATGGGCCAGTTGATTGGCGCGGGCATCCAGTTCGCCATAGCTGAGTTGCTGCTGCTCGAAGACCAGCGCGATGGCGTCCGGGGTGAGCTGCGCCTGCGCCTCAAAGATCGCCATCAGTCCCCGATCATGGGGATAAACCGTTCGGGTCTCATTCCAGCCGATGAGTAATTGCTGACGTTCGACTGTGGTCAACAGGGGTAACTCGTCCATTTGATACTCTGGATGAGTGACCATACCTTCCAACAGGATACCCAGGTGGCTGACCATGCGCTCGATGGTGTCTGGCTCAAAGATATCACGGTTATATTCCAGAACGCCAACGACGCTCTGTTTGCGCTCCTGCATGGTGAGCGTCAGGTCGAAGCGGGCAATGCCGCTTTCTGTTGCCAGCAGCTCAACATTGACGTCGGGCAGGTTCAATGAGGCAGTTGCGACGTTCTGCCAGGCAAAGACGGCCTGGAACAGGGGGGTATGGCTCAAGTTGCGTTGAGGATGTAGCGCCTCCACCACGCGCTCAAAAGGTATGTCCTGGTGAGCATAGGCATCCAGCGCCACGCTGCGTACGCGCCTGAGCATCTCGCGCACCGTGGGCCGGCCTGCCAGCGAGAGCCGCAGCGCCAGGGTGTTGACAAAAAAGCCAATGAGCTCTTCTAATTGGGGGTGCTTCCGGTTAGCAATGGGCGTACCCACCACCAGATCGTCCTGGCCGCTATAGCGTGTGAGCAGTCCTCCAAAAGCGACGAGCAATACCATAAATAACGTCGCCCCTTCCTGCTGTCCAAGCTGACGTAAGCGGACAACCAGGTCAGATGATAAGGCAAAAGCGAAGCTGGCCCCGCGCGAGCTTTGCTCCTGTGGGCGAGGGTGGTCGGTGGGCAGGTCTAGCAATGGTGGGGCGCCTTCCAGATGGGTGCGCCAGTATGCCAGTTGATGTTCCTGCACGCTGCCGGCTTTTTCTCCAGCACCTTCCAGCCAGTGCCGTTGCCAGAGGGCGTAATCGGCATACTGGATGGGCAGGTCTGGCAAGGAGGAAGGCATATTCCTTACTGATGCCTGGTAGAGTTCCGTCAGTTCGCGGAAAAACACTCCCATCGACCAGGCATCGGTGATGATGTGATGCATCGTGAGTAAGCATACCTGCGTCTCGTGCGCCAGACGCAGCAACGTGGCGCGTAGCAGGGGACCTTGCGCCAGATCGAAGGGCTGTTGGGCTTCCTGGCAGGCAAGGAGCGCGAGGAGCTGCTCCTGCTCTTGTTCAGCCAGTCCGCTCAGATCAACCACCGGAAGACGGATAGCAGGCTGGGATGCAATCACCTGCCGGGGGCGTCCTTCATTGGTGATAAAGGTGGTGCGCAGTATCTCTTGTCGCTGCATGATCTGTAAGAGGCTGCGGTGCAGGGCTACTATATCCAGTGTTCCTGTGAAGCGTATTGCCAGCGGAACATTATAAGAAGGGCTATCTGGCTGGAGCTGGTGAAGGAACCAGAGCCGCTGCTGAGCATAGGACAGCGGGAGCCCATCCTGAATGGTGCGTGGCTGGAGAGGCGGCAGCGGGAACTGCTGCTGTTCGCTACGTGCGCTCTCAATCGCCTGGGTCTGGGCTGCCAGGGTAGGAGCGTCAAAGACGCAGCGCAGGGACAACTCTACCTGGAACAGTTCGCGCACCCGCGCCACCAATTGGGTCGCCAGCAACGAATGTCCCCCCAGTTCAAAGAAATGATCGTGCCGGCCAACCTGCTCCACATGCAGCACCTGCTTCCATAGATCGGCCAGCAACTCTTCCGTGGGCGTCTGAGCAACTTCCCACTCCCTTGCGCCCGCGCGGGCGAGTCCCTGCGGTGCGGGCAGAGCTCGCCGGTCCAGCTTGCCGTTGGGCGACAGGGGCAGAGCTTCCAGTTGTACAAATGAGGCCGGGAGCATATAGCCAGGCAGGTGTTGTTGCAGGAAAGTACGCCACTCGCTGTGGTTGGCTGACTGTCCTGCTGTGCCACTTACATAAGCCACCAGCCGTGGGTCCCCTGGAGTGTCTTCACGCAGCAGCACCGCCGCCTCGTGGGCATCTGGATGGCGCAGCAGCACCGCCTCAATTTCGTCCAGTTCGATGCGGAAACCGCGCAGTTTGACCTGCCGGTCCACGCGGCCTCGGTACTCCAGGGAGCCGTCGGATTGCCAGCGTACCAGATCGCCCGTGCGATAGAGCCGTGCTCCTGGCCGGTCCGTGAAGGGATGGGGCACAAAGCGTTCGGCGGTCAGCTCTGGACGACCCAGATAGCCGCGTGCCAGACCAGCACCGCCGATATAGAGCTCTCCCGCGATGCCGACAGGAACGGGCAGTCCCGCCGTATCGAGGACATAGAGCTCGACGTTGTCCAGCGGTTGGCCAATGGTGGCCGCTTCGAAAGCTCCCTGGCTCGCAGCAGGCCGGATGCGATGGGCGGTGACCGCGACGGTGGTTTCGGTCGGGCCATAGGTATTGAGCAAGGCGACGCGCGAACCGATCTGCCGCTGCCAGTTCGCCAACGGCTCAGAGCGAGCCTGCTCACCTCCAATAATGAGCAGTCGCAGACTGGTAGGCACCAGGCTGCCATCAAGATCAGCGGCAGCCATCTCGTGCCAGTAGGCGGTGGGCAGGTCCAGCGTTGTCACAGCCCAGTCTCGGCAGGTGTCTAAAAAGTGTGCCGGGCTCTGTAGCATCATCTCATTGCGTAGGAGCAGGGTGCCCCCTTGCGTGAGACAGGGATAGATCTCTTCGGCGCTGGCATCAAAGCTCACGGAGGCAAACTGCAACACCCGATCTCCTGCCTTGAGATTGAAGAGGTGGGCAGCCGCCTGCGTGAAGTTCACCAGGGAGCGATGCTCCACCGCCACCCCTTTGGGCTCTCCTGTTGAGCCGGAGGTGTAGAGCACATAGGCGAGATTACCCGCGTGATGGCTCTGTTGGGGCAAAGCGTCCTCCTGCTGGCAAAGAGCTGACCAGTCGGTATCCAGGCACCAGCATGATCTGTTGGGCAAGGACGACAGGCGTTGCTGTAGATGCTGCTGGGTGAGCGTCAGGGGCAGCCGAGTCTGCTCGATGATAAAGGTCAGCCGTTCCAGTGGATAACTGGGATCGAGCGGGACATACGCGCCGCCCGCTTTGAGCACAGCGAGCGGAGCAATGATCATCTCCAAAGATCGCTCCAGACACAGGCCAACCGGCACATCAGGTCCCACGCCTCTGCGTTGCAGAGCGGCAGCCAGTTGCTCGGCACGTCGTGTCAGGGCGCCATAGCTCAACTGCTGCTCCTGGTAGACAACGGCGATGGTATCGGGGGTGCGGGCGGCTTGCACAGTAATAAGCTGATCGATGGTACTATCGTGAGCAAAGGGAGTCGCGGTGGCATTCCACTCGGAGAGGATCTGTCGGCATTCACCTGGTGAGAGCAAGGGCAATTGCGATAAGCGCCGATCTGGCTCGACCACAATACAATCAAGGAGGTTCTGGAAGTGAGCAGCCCAGCGCTGAATCGTTGTCAGATCAAACAGGTCAATGTTGTACTCAAAGTCGATGATCAGCCTCTGGTCAGCGGTATCCATCACCCAGAGCGATAAATCAAAGTTGGAACGTCTTTCCTCTAGCCCGAATGTCTGGATAGTCAGGCCAGGCAATGAGGGTTCATGCCAGGGCATATTTTGATAAATCAACATGACCTGAAAGAATGGAGTGTGGCTGGGATTGCGTTCCGGCTGTAGCTCCTGAATGAGCTGTTCAAACGGGATCTCCTGGTGCTCATAAGCCCCCTGTACCACTTGATTAGCTCGTTGCAATAAGACCAGGAACGATGGATCGCCAGACAAGTCCAGGCGCAAGATCAGATTATTGATGAAAAAGCCGATTAAGTTCTCTGTTTGAAAGTGTGTGCGTCCGGCAATATAGGTCCCGACGCTAATATCGTCTTGCTGGCTATAACGGGCCAGCAGGGCCTGGAAAGCCGCCAGCAGCGTGGTAAACAATGTCACGCCTTCACGGCGGCTCAAAGCTTTTAGAGCGGCACTCAGCTCGGTTGATAGGATGATTTGATAGGCTGCTCCTGCAAAGGTTTGAATGGCGGGTCGGGGCCGATCTGTTGGGAGGGCTAAGAGGGGAGGCGCTCCGCGCAGTTGTGTTCTCCAGTATGCAAGATGTTGTTGCAGCGTTTCGCCTTGCAAGTGTTGCCTTTGCCAGAGTATGTAATCGGCATATTGGATGGGAAGCTCAGGCAGAGGAGAAGGCTGTTGCTGTGAAAACGCTTCGTAGAGCGTCACGAGTTCCTGATTGAAAATCCCGATAGACCAGCCGTCAGAAATGCTATGGTGCATCGTCAGCAAGAAAATATGCCGCAGCGGCGATAACCGTAGTAGTGCCGTACGCAGCAGCGGACCCTGGCTCAGATCGAACGGGAACTGAATCTGTTCCAGTGCCAGTTGTTGCACTGCCTCCTCCTGTTGGGCGGATGAAAGCTGGCAAAGATCGATCACCGGTAATGGCAGTTGCAGTTGCCGGGTAATGATCTGTACAGGTTGGCCGTTGCTCGTTTGGTAAGTTGTTCGCAAGGCTTCGTGACGGCGCACAATCTCATTCAGGCTCTGCTCTAGCACCTCAATGTGCAGCTCCCCTTGTAACTGCAGCATTGAGTACATAGTGTAGGCTGCGTTCCCTGGTTCCCATTGATCAAGGAACCACAGGCGCTCTTGCGCAAAAGAAAGAGGGAACGGCTCCTGGCCGTCATGAGCCCTGGGGGTAATATGTAGCAGTGGGCTGGTTGAGGAGGCAGACTGACGGGTGGCGGGCCGTTCATAACCCAACTGGGCTGCCAACTGCCAGGTTAGCTCTGCCAGCGGCACCGCTTCGGGTTCCTCTTGCCAGCGTTGGGCCACCGATGTATCGATACCCTGATGGCTGTGGAATTTGACATCCCCGATCATTCTGGAGAGAGGATGAATGCCATCGGTCATGCGCTGGCCCTGGTAGGGCTCGATCATGGCCGGGCGATAGGGCAGTCCAAGAAACTGGCAGATGCCCTCCATCACCGCTTGTGGAGAGCGTACCAGCTCTTCAAAGACCACCACATGCTGCCTCTCTGGGGGCACGGTGCGCAAAAACCGGGTGATGTTGCGCTGACAGACGAGCCAGATCAGTTCGGCCAACTGGCGACGCGAGAAACTGTGGGGATGGCGGAAGAAAACCTGCTCCAGGCGAGCCTCCTCAAAGGAGCGAATCATGGCGCTGGGATGGCGCAGCAGGTGCAGGTAGCGCGCCTGCTGGAACTCGTCCTCAGCGCGTTGTAAGATATCCAGGTCCAGGGCATAAGCCGGAGTTTTATCGACCAGCAGGCGCTCCCCCAACCACTGTTGCAGCAGGCCATAGAACTGCTGCGTGGGCAGGTCCAGAGCCTCGTAGTCGGCAATGAGGCGCTGAGCGCTGGAGGCATCGCAGCTTTTGATCTCCATAATGGCGCGGATCAGTCCTTCGAGCCAGAAGGCATTGCGGCCACTAAAGGCTTCCAGCCGCTGACCCAGGGTCTGGAAGGAGAGCAGTTCCAGTTCGGGAGGAGCGAACAACCGGGGATGGCCTGCCAGCATGACACGCAGCAAGGTCGAGCCGGAGCGAGGAGGTGAGAGGATGAAGATGGCAGGCGGGTTTTTGCCGCAATGAGGGTCCAGATGACTGGGGCGCGGCGCCAGGGGCGCAATGATCTGGCGTAATGCCTGGATCTGCTCCTCATCAATGCAGGGTTGCTGAGCGGCGGGGGATGGAGCTGAAAGTGCAGCGGGAAGAGAACTGGCACCAAAGAGCCGGCTAACGACGTCAGGATACTGCTGAGCCAGGTACGTCGCCAGTTGAGCGATGGTGGGGGCATCGAAGAGTGCAACAGCATAGACCAGGGTGCCGAAGCGTTCCTGCACCTTGTTTATGGTCAGAGCTGCCTTGATGGAGTCGCCGCCCAGCTCGAAGAAGTTATCGTGGATGCCGACCTGCTCCAGCTTGAGCTGGCTCTGCCATAGCTCGACCAGGTATGACTCTAGCGGGGTACGCGGGGCCACAAACTGCAGATCGAGGTCAGATCGGCTGACTCCCGGGGCCGGTAAAGCTCGGCGATCCACTTTGCCGTTAGCGGAGGTGGGCAGGGTGTCCAGCCACAGATAGATGCTGGGGACCATGTAGTCGGGTAGCTGTTGTAGCAGGAAGGTGCGCAGTTCGCTGGCGGTCGCGCCGTAGCTCCCCGATTGATCGTGGGAGGCCGATTGATCGTGGGAGGACACTACGGATGATGGCGGGGAGACCAGGTAGGCGACCAGGATCTGGTCGAGGGGGTGTGGTTCGGCCTGTTGTGCGGGAGGGCTGCCTTCCTCCAGGGAGCGAGCAAGTACGACAGCGTCACCAATAGCCGGGTGGTGGCGCAAGAGCGTTTCGATCTCCCCTACTTCGATACGGTAACCACGTACTTTCACCTGGCTGTCGCGTCGCCCCACGAACTCGATCTGGCCGTTGGGGAGGTAGCGGCCCAGATCTCCGGTGCGGTAGAGCCGCGCGCCAGGCTGTGAGCTCCAGGGGTGCGGCAGGAAAACCTGGGCGGTCATCTCTGGCTGTAGCAGGTAGCCGCGTGCCAGGCCCGCGCTGGCAAGATACAGTTCGCCCGTGACCCCAATGGGGATCGGCAGCATCCAGGGGTCGAGCAGGTAGACCTGCACATTATCAATAGGCCGACCAATGGGAGGAGGTTCGTTATCTGCCGTACAGTGGGCGATGGTGGCGCACACGCTGGCTTCAGTAGGGCCATAGGCATTGAGTAGGCGTCGGCCATCAGCCCAGCGCTCGACCAGCGAGGCGGGCGCAGCTTCCCCGGCTACGACCAGCGTCTCTAATGTGGGCAGAGGGACAGGGGGCAAGGCCATTACCAACGAAGGGGGCAGCGTCACGACGCTAATGGCTTGCGTGTCCATGCGCTGGACGAGTGCTGGTCCGGGGAAGAGTGCCTCTTTGGGGAGCAGGAACAGTGTAGCTCCACATAGCAGGGTAGTAAAGATTTCAGAGACAGCGGCATCAAAGCTCAGAGAGGCAAACTGCAGCACATGGCTCTCGGGCGTAAGGGCGAAGGCGCGGATCTGGGCGGTGACCAGGTTAACCAGGCCGCGATGTTCGACCAGAGTGCCTTTGGGCCGTCCGGTGGAGCCCGAGGTGTAGATGATGTACGCCAGGTGAGCAGGAGTGATCGGGCAAGCCGGGTTGCATGTTGGCTCGCCAGCAATAGAGGACCAGTCGTGATCCAGGTGTATGACCTGGCAAGCCAGAGGCAAAGAAGGTTCCTGGAGGAGTGGGGATCGCAAAGCTGGCAAGAGTGCCTGCTGAGTTAGCAGGACGGGGGCTTGCGTTTCGTGAAGCATCAAAGCCAGCCGTTCTGCTGGATAAGACGGATCCAGTGGGACATACGCGCCACCGGCTTTGAGGACGGCCAGTACGCTGGCGATCATGGCGATGGAGCGCTCCAGGCAGATGCCCACGCATGTTTCTGGCCCGACGCCCAGGCGACATAAGAAATGGGCCAGTTGATTGGCGTGGGCATTGAGCTCACCATAGGTCAGGTGCAGATCATCGAAGACCACTGCAATAGCCTCAGGGCTCTGTTCCGCCCGGGATTCGAAAAGGGCGGGCAAGCACGGTTCCTGTGGCAAAGGGGTCTGGGTGGCATTCCAGGCAAAGAGGAGCTGCTGGCGCTCGACTTCGGTCAACAGGGGCAGGTCGGCCAGGCGCTGCTGAGGATTTGCTATCATCCCTTCCAGTATGGTTTGCAGGTGTCCAAGCAGGCGCTGAATGCTCTCGTCTGCGAAATGCGTCCCCGCGTAGCTCACGCGGATCATCATCTGACGAAAAGGGATAACTGACATAGTCAGGGGGTAATTCGTACGTTCAATAACCTGCATGCGCTCAAATTGCAGACTCATCTCCTCCATGATGGAGGTGTCCGCGGGATAGTTGTCGAAGATGAGCAGGTTTTCGAAGAGAGGTTGACCGCGAGGAACGTCGCTCCAATTCTGGACCTGTACCAGCGGGCTGTACTCGTACTGGCGCGCCTCCACCTGCCAGGCTTGTAAAGCGTGCAGCCAGGGAAGAAGGGATTGTTGTGGCTCGACCCGGACCCGCATGGGTAATGTATTAATGAAAAGCCCCACCATCGCCTCAACCCCTGAGAGGGTTGCAGGGCGCCCGGAGACGGTAGTGCCAAAGAGAACATCCTCTTGTCCGCTGTAGCGAGAGAGTAAGATGGCCCAGGCCCCCAGCACCAGCGTGTTGAGCGTGAGCCGCTGCTGCCGGGCCAGCTGCTGCAGGCTGGTCGTGGTGGCCTCTGAAAGATCGATCCGGTGGTAATGGTACTGTCCCACGGGTTCCACTTTGCGCCGCTGTGAGCGCATGATGGGCAAAGTGGTGGGAGTAGTAAAGCCGCCCAGGGTTGTGCGCCAGAAGGTCTCGGCCTGCGCAAGATCTTGTTGGCGCAGCCAGCCGATATAGTCTCGATAGGGACGACTGGCGGGTATCTGCGCGGTCCGGCCATGCCGCAGGGCTTCGTAAGCGGAAAAGACCTGGCCCATGACGATGTAGACGCTCCAGCCATCGAGTAGAAGGTGATGGAAGCTCCAGAGGAACTGATAGGACTGCTCACCGAGCCGGATCAGGGTCAGGCGCATGACGGGGGCCTGAGACAGGTCGAAGCCGCGTTGCCGGTCGGCGTGCAGCCAGTCCTCCAGGTGCCGGGCTTGCTCGCTGGCGGGAATGTTGCGCCAGTCGAGCTCGCTCCAGGGTAGTTCGACCTTGCGCAGGACCACCTGCAAGGGTTTGTCCTGGCCTTCCCAGAGGAAGAGCGTGCGCAGGATCGGGTGGGAGGCAATCACCAGTTGCCAGGCATGTTTGAAAGCCGGGAGGTCCAGTTCGCCACGTAGCGCGTAAGCGAACTGTTCGAAATAGACCTCCAGTTGGGGAGCATAGAGGCTGTGGAAGAGCATCCCTTCCTGCATCGGTGACAGCGGATAAATGGCTTCCAGATTATCTTTTTTCATCCTGAACTTACTCCATCACTTTAGTCAGCTTTTCCATAAGTGCATCTAGGGCAATCTGGCTCAACTCTGCCTCGGGAAAATCGGAAGGAGTATATCCTCCCGACTCGGGGGAAAGGCAATGTTGAATAAGGGCTCGCAGCTTTTCTAGATACGATTATTCCTGTTTGTTCGAGCGAATTTTTGCCATGATTTTATCCAGTTTTGCCTGATTCAGGTTCGACCCAGAAAAGTCAGAAGGAGTATATTCGCCCACCGTTGCTGTTTTACAATGTGCGATCAGTTCCTGCAGCATCTCTATGTACCGTCGAGCCAGCATTTCAACCGTTTCTCGATGATGGAGTTGGGGACAATACGTCCACTCTATATGGAAGCGACCGTGTGTCACCGCCCCGTTCACATCCAGCATATATTTACGACGACTGCGTAAACTATGAGCCGGTCCGCAACTTTCATTTGTCTGGGAGAATAGCGAACCTGGTTGATCTTCGGCACGCGAGTCAAATTGTCCCAGGTAATTGAAGCTTATCTCTGCCTGGGGCATGTTTTGCAATGCTGATTGCAGGTCAGTATCCTCACTGAGGTAACGCAGCAATCCATATCCGATCCCATTTTGCGGGATATTCCGTATTTGCTCTTTAATTGCTTTGATTACATTTCCCCGGTCGTGAAGAGCAGGCATAGCTCTCAGGTCGAGCAGCACAGGAAAAATAGCCGTGAACCAGCCGATGGTACGTGAGAGATCTACATCCTCGACCACCGCCTCGCGTCCGTGTCCTTCCACATCTACCAGTAGGCAGCGACTGCCCGTCCACGGTATACACGCCAGCACCAGTGCGGTAAGCAATATCTCCTGAATCTGAGTATGGTAGGCTTTCGCGACTTCGTGTAATAGCGCATCCGTCTCGGCGGCGTTCAACTCCATCGTCACGCTACTGGCTATAGCCTCGATATTGACCGAGCGGTCTCCGGCAAAATCCGTTGGTAATGAAGGGACACTGTGCCGGTCTTCTGCCAGCCAGTACGCGGCCTGTTGCCGGATTTCCTGGGATCTGGCATAAGCAGAAAGATGTTCAGCCCAGGCTTTGAAAGAGGTTGTCTTATATGGGATCTGTATGGGTTCACGGCGCAGAAGTTGCTGACATGCCGTCTGCAAATCCTCCAGGAGGATGCGCCAGGAAACCACATCCACAGCCAGGTGATGGATTGTGATCAAGAGTCGGCTGGAGCCGCCCCCCATCGCGAAATAGACAAAGCGCAGGAGAGGGCCTTCGGTCAGATTGAGGCTCGCTTGCGCTCGGGCAGCTTCTTCCGCGAAGGTGTTGTTCTGTTCAGCTTCTGACACTCTGCTCAGATCCACAAAGCGTACAATATCTGTCGCAGAGGTCTCAGGGCGCATGCTATACTGCTCCCAACCCTGTGGGGTGTGCTTAAAGCGAAGGGAGAGCGCACCGTGATAGTTTATCAGGTATGCACAGGCGTGCTCCAGTATCTGTGGAGTGATGAGCGGCTCGATGATCTTCAGCAGGACGGTCTGATTCCAGTGGTGCGGCTCAGGCAACTGTTGGTCGAAAAACCAGTGTTGAATGGGAGTAAGAGGAACCTGCCCTTCTTCAGCCTCTGCTCTGATCTTACCCGCTATAGCAGTGCCTGCCACTTTTGCCAGTTCAGCGATTGTTTGATGCTCGAAGATTTGCTTTGGCGTAAGAAGCAGCCCGGCTTCTCGCGCCTTCGTTACCACAAGCAAGCTGAGAATGGAGTCGCCTCCCGCCTCGAAGAAATTTGTGTGGACATCGGGCGGCTCAATTTTCAGCACCTGCGCCCAGATATGGGCTAATATCCTCCAACGCTCTAGCAATCCCTGAAGTTCGGTCTCGTCAGGCGATAGGAGGACCGAGAGAGGCTGCTGAGGATCAACGGCAACGCATTCCAGCAGCAAGAGCAATTGTTTTGTCCAGCGAACAATGGTAGCCTGTTCGAACAGGTCGGTCTGATACGTTATTCTGCCTACCAACCCGAGCCCCTGTTCCGTTTCTTCGAAGAAAGATAACATCAGGTCATATGGCATCGTATTTGTGTCTAGGTCCATATTTACAAACTGGAATGCTGCATCGCTATTGGGAGAAAGGGCTGGTGCTCTCTCTTGAAAATCAAAAAATACCTGAGGAAGAGGTGAATGACAACTGGCCTGTAATGCATCAGCAAGCAGGTCGAACGGTAGCTCCTGATGCTCATAAGCTTCTAGAACAATATCTTGCACCTGTTGCAGTAATTCATCGAATGTTGCCTCTGTAGCTATCTTGCAGCGTAACAGCAGAGTATTGGCGAAGCAACCGATAAGCCCTTCCAGCTCTATCTGCGTTCGGCCAGTGGTAGCAGTGCCAATAAGAATATTATCCTGCTCCATGAGACGTGCCAGCAGGAGTTGGAAAGCGGCTAGCAGCGGCATAAAGCGCGACACTCCCCGCTTTTGAGCGAGCGCATCAAGGGCTGTTACTAAGGGAGAGGGGAGGTTAAAACGATAGTGCGAGCTTCGATAGTGCTGGAGAGCGGGACGTGAATGATCAGTAGGTAAGTTTAGAACAGAGGAGACAGCGGAGAGGCGATTTTTCCAGTAAGTCAATTCCTGCTCCAGCCGTTCTTCTTGCAGCCATTCCCGTTGCCAGGCGGCATAATCTGCGTATTGAATGGGAAATTCGGGTAATAAAAGGGGAGTTCCTGTGGCAAAAGAAGTGTAGAAAGTATTGAGTTCACGAGACCATATACCTACGGACCAGGCGTCGGCGATGCTGCGGTGAAGGGTAAGCAACAACAGGTACTCTTCATCGTCTAACCACAGCAGGGTTGTTCGAATGAGTGGGCCGTGCTCTAGCTTAAAAGGGTACCATGCTTCATCCTGTGCTATTGGTTGGATGAGCGCGGCTCGCTCGTCTCTTTTCAGCATTCTCAAATCTATCAAGGGGAGCGGGATGGTGAGATTGGGAACGACGCATTGCTGGAAGGAGCCATGTAATGTAACGAAGTGGGTGCGCAAGGTCTCATGACGAGATACCAGTGCAGCATTACTATGGAGCAACGCCGACAAATCCAATTTCCCCTGGAAACGTAATACTGATGTAGTATTGTGGGCGAGATACTCTGGTTGGGCCCGGTCCAGCTTTCCCCACTTTTCCTGAACAAAAGAGGCCAGGAACAGGTAGGCTCCATTGCCCGACTCATTTGTACTATCATCAGAGAGAGGGAGTGCCATAATTAATCCTTTACTATCTCTGAAAAAAATCCCTATAATGGCGAGATAAAAAGGGTTTTTACTTAGCCGTAACGCTGTGGCGCATACTTCAAAAACGGCATGAGCTGCTGAGAAAGTGCCTGCAAAAGTTCTGTCTGGCTGTGCAGTGGTTCTCCAGGGACATAGTGGTATGTTTCACAGATGGCAAAATCTGCTCGGAGCAGAGGCAAAGTCAGTTCCAGCACTTCGGCGTTTTGCAGGATCTCAGTAGGTGTGCCATTGAGGTGGCGCAATTCTTCAATGAATTCGTTATCAGGCAAAGCATGAACGGGGGGTTCCGGGTCAGGGAGGTGGGGAGCGCGTTGAGCCGAGACAAATACCTGTACCGGGCCTGCATGGGCATGACGCTGCTGACGCAGGGAGCGAGCTAGTTCAAAACTCACAAAAGCGCCCATACTATGACCAAAGAAAGCATAAGGTTTCTCTTGCAGGTGGGGATCAAGCGCATTAGCAAGCGACTCAACCAGAGGTGGCATCCTGGTAAAAGCAAACTCCGCCAGACGGTCCTCCCGCCCAGGGAATTGCACGGCACACCCCTTGACCTCGCTGGGTAATCGATTTGCCCAATTCCTGAACAACGATGCGCCCCCACCGGCATAGGGAAAACAAAATAAGCGGGAGCGTGCCTGGGGATGAGGTTTTGAGCATTTCACCCAGAGAGTATTGCGCGATAAACCTGGCATAGCCTTTGAGAGACCCTCCATCTTTTGCCCTTTGGAAAAGTATACCAGTACTTAAAAAAAAGTACAAGATATTAAATATTTCGGACTCCAGACTGGATCTTTCCGATTATCAAAGCATAGGTAAAGGTAACAAGCAAGCAAGGAAATATGGGAAAGATGGAGAAAAAATGTTATACTTTTGAAAAATGGCCCGGCAGAAAAGGAAAGAGAAATGGTATATAGCTGTATAACGCTGTCGCAGCGACCAGAGCTGGAAGCGGAGATGCCACGCCTGCATAGCGAGAGCTGGCCGGAATTCGTCCTCAATGACCCTATCGCAATCCGTTACTGGGGCTCCCTTTTTTCCACCTTTCCCGATTTCCAGTACGTCCTCTGCAATGAGCATGATGACGCTCTTGCCGCAGGCCATACGATCCCTTTCGTCTGGGATGGGACCGTGGAAGGCTTGCCGAGTGGCTGGGATGCCGTGCTGGAACAGGGCTTTCACGATTATGAGGAGGGCCGTCTTCCCACTGCCCTTTGTGGCCTCTCGATTGTAATCGCCCCCGGCTTTCAAGGAAAAGGGTTGAGCGAGTCTATGGTGCAGGCAATGAAAGATATTGCCGTAACTCACAACCTGAACGACCTCGTGATTCCCCTCAGACCCTCGCTCAAAAGCAACTACCCTCTTATCTCTATGGAAGAATATATGCAATGGAAGCGGGAGGATGGCGCACCGTTCGATCCCTGGTTGCGTATTCATTGGCGCCTGGGTGCAAAGATCATTGGCATTGCTCCTCTTTCTATGGTCATCACCGAGACGGTGGAGCGATGGGAGGAATGGACGGGGATGAGTTTTCCTGAAAGCGGCGACTATACCGTGGCAGGCGCGCTCAGTCCCATTGTGATTGATCGCGAACAAAACCAGGGGCGCTACGAGGAAGCCAATATATGGATACACTATGAGAACGTGCTTTCCACTTAAAATATAGAAATGGCATGCGATACTATTTGCTCAATTTTCGACTAAAAGTTGTCTTGACAGGTAGAAAGCGGTCAGTTATACTAACTGCGTTATTTCATCCAGTAAGGGTAGAACTATGAATACAGTAATTTCGCCTTCGCAGGACGAGAAAAAACCTCGTACACCGCTGGAACGCCTCCTGATAAATCGTAACTATGCCTACAATTGGATTGGTCTCACATTTTCCCAGATAGGTAATGTCATCTTTGGCATATCATTGCTGCTCTGGGTTGCGACCACTCTTGCACGTAATGCTCCCTGGGCCGCTTTTGCTCTCGGTGGCCTTGCTTTGCTACCCACGCTTGTTGCGCTGGTGACCAATATATTTGCGGGAGTGTATGTAGATCGCTGGGATGCACGGCGCACACAGTTGTTCATGGATGCTGCGCGAGCGATTCTTTTTACCTTGCTCCTCCTGGCTACCGGCATAGTGCCGCTGCCTTTTCCTGCTGGCAGCGAGTCCGCTAACCTGTTGCAACTTATCTGTGTTTATATTGCGGTTGTCCTCAACAACGCCTGTAATCCTTTTGTGAACAATGCACTGGCAGTTATACTTTATGATATCGTGGATGAGCCAGACCTCCCTCGTGCCTTTGGGCGTGGTCAGGTATTGAATATCACGGCTACCATAGTGGGTCCGCCTATAGGCGCGTTCGTTTTCTTCACCGTCGGCATCCAGTGGGCCATTGTTTTGAATATTCTTTCTTTCATCATTTCTTTCTTCGCTTTTTACATGGTACGTATTCCGCATAAGGAGAAGCAGATCCAGGAGAAAGAGGAGAGCATATCTGAGCAGAAGAGCGCCAAAAGTGATTTTTTGCAAGAATTTCTGGAGGGCATACGCTTTACCTTTGGGAACAGGCTCCTGATAGCGATAATTGTCGCGATGATGTTTGTTACTGCCGGGGCTGGGATTGAAGTCTTCGAGCTCTACTTTGTCACGAATAATCTGCATGCTGCTCCACAAGCGTATGCTTATATCAATGTGATTATCGGGATAGGTGCGATTGTAGGAGCGACCTTTGCCGTTCCCTGGTTGCGGCCACGCATCGGTCCCGTTAGAGCGTACTGGGTCTCTGTGCTGACAAATGGCTTGCTGTTTTTCGTCTTTGCCCGGCTTACCAATTTGATAGCTGCGTTTGCCACTGTATTTCTCCTGGGCGTATCACAATCCATGTCCTCGGTTGCCTTTGGCCCCATCTTTTTCAAGGCCACGCCTCGGGCTATGATGGGACGGGTGAACTCCATGCTGACACAAATGCTTACTATTGTAACTTTGCTCTCGCTCACTCTTGTACCACTGCTGATTACAGCCCTGCGCGATAAAACAATCCAAATCGGGGGACTCTTTCTCGGGCCAATTGATACGCTTTTCACATCTGTGGCTATTCTGATTATTACCAGCTCACTCTACCTGCGGGTTACGCTCAATGATTATGCAGATGTGCTCAATAAGCCGTTGCCCAGAGATGAATCGGGGCAGCCACAAGGACCAGCAGCAGCTTTGCAGCCCCAACCAAAGCGGGGTCGCGTAAGCACTTTCCAAAAACAAGTGAGCATTTGCGTGGTCGGGGGGCTTGTGGCTGTGCTGGTTGTCCTGCCGGTCGCGCTTGCCACGCCCACTCATGCGGTTTCAAACTTTCAACTCTCTCGCGGCAACCCTGCTACTGGTCAGCCGGTGGACGGCATGCTCTGTCAGGCAACTCTCGGTTCGGAGCAGCGTGCCAGTGTTCATTTAACAGTTTACGTCAACGATCAACAGGTGGGCGTTCCCTCTGGCATCGGCAGCGTGGCTCCGCCCCAGCCGGGCGTAACTCCCTTTGCGTCAAATGGTCAAACAAGCTGCCTGTATCCTCTGCATGTGTTCGAGGCCGATAATATTATTCACATTGACGCTTCGACGAACCGCACCTATAGACTGGGGGAATTTTTTGACGTCTGGGGGCAACCACTTAGCCGAACACAGGTTGCCGATTATCAGTCTGACGCAACTCATCCCCTGGCCTTTTACGCCTTTGATGCCGATGGGAACATGCGGAACTATAGCGGCGACCCTCGTTCTATTCCCCTGATAGAGCATGGAACAATTGTTATTGTCTACAATAGCCCGCATGCTCGCCTGGTGCCTTATAATTCTTGGAACGGACTCTAATTGAACAGGAGACACCTCGGATGGCTGTCGAAGTGGATAACATTGAAGATATCTACGAGCTTTCCCCCATGCAACGGGGCATGCTGTTCCATACATTGTATGCTCCCCATTCAGGAGTCTATATGGAACAGGCTCTCTTTAGCATAGAGGGCGCTCTCGATTTTACCTCCTTGCGCGAAGCCTGGCAGCGCGTTGCGGCGCGGCACACAACACTGCGCACTGCCTTCCTCTGGGAAGAGTTGGATGAGCCAATACAGGTGGTTTATCAATCTGTACAGGTGCCCTGGATGTGCTATGACTGGAGAGATCTGTCCTCTGCCGACCAACAAAGCAAGCTCGAAGAACTGGTAACAGCAGACCGCGCGCTCGGCTTTGATCTTGCCCAGCCACCATTGTTACGCCTGACGCTCTTACATATCTCCAATGATACCCACATTTTCCTTTTGACTCACCATCACCTCTTGCTTGACGGCTGGTCTCTCACCATTATTTTGCAGGAGGCTATAGGCGCCTACAATGCTCTACGAGCGGGGCAGGAACCGCAATTCAAAAGCAGGCGTCCTTACCGGGATTATATCGGCTGGCTACAGCGCCAGAATCTTGCCGAGGCCGAAGCGTTCTGGCGACACTACTTGCGGGGCTTTACTGTGCCCACACCTCTTATGCTCGCAACTTCGGTGCATGGAGACGAGCTGGGAGAACCACTAACCTTGCCTTCGCAGCAAGATCTGGCGGCGAAACGTGAGCTCAGGTTGCGGGGCGGCAGGCCCGTGGAGTTGCAGGGCATCACGCTTTCTCAGGAAACAACGATTGAGCTCAATACCTTTGCTCGTCGGCACCAGCTTACCCTGAACACGCTGGTTCAGGGAGCATGGGCGCTTTTATTGAGCCTCTATAACGTTGGGGCCGATCATGGCCCGGATAGTTCTGCCGATATTGTTTTTGGCGCTACCGTTGCCGGACGACCTGCTGACTTAATTGGGGCAGAGGCTATGGTTGGCCTTTTTATTAATACCCTTCCAGTGCGCGTGCAGGTCACGGCTCAATCTATCCTTCTTCCCTGGCTGAAGCAATTGCAGGCGCAACAGGTGGAAGCGCGCCAGTATGATTACACGCCTCTAGTGCAGGTTCATGGGTGGAGCGAAGTGCCTCGCGGGCAATCGCTTTTCGAATCCCTGGTGGTCTTTGAGAATTATCAGGCTGCGAGCTTTGGGGAGCCTGGCAAAAGCGGAGCAGAACCTATGCGTCTGCGCTTCTTGCAATCCCTGGAACAGACAAATTACCCTCTGGTGCTCGTCGTTGTGCCGGGGCCTGAAATGGAGATCCTGCTTGGTTATGAAATTGCCCGCTTCGCTCCTGCTGCCATGCGCCGCGCTCTTGGTTTCTTATGCACATTGCTAAAAAGTTTCGTGGCTTATCCACAGTCCCGGTTGGCTGATATATCCCTGCTGGATGAGACAGAACGCTTGCAGCTATTGTCCCGCTGGTACAGAACCGAAGATGCAACGCTATATCAGCAGGATACAACACTGGTTCAGCTATTCCAGCAGCAGGTCTCGCGTACGCCCGATGCTATAGCTCTGACCTGTTCTAATGTAATAGCCGAGGAAGGGGAAAGCTGGCGAAGCCCTTCTGGCCTGACCTATGCTGAACTGGACCGGCGCTCAAACCGGCTTGCGCACTACTTACGCCGGTCAGGGGTTGGCCCCGAGGTACGAGTGGGATTGTGTATGGAGCGATCCCTTGAGCTGATGATTGGTCTGCTAGGAATTCTCAAGGCGGGAGGAGCCTATGTGCCGCTGGACCCTGGTTATCCACCAGAACGATTGGCCTTTATGCTGGCCGATATCCAGTCCCACGCGGAAGCACCTGCTCTTTCTCTCAGTGACCAGAAACGACGGCCGGCATTCGTTCTGACGCAGCAGAAACTGCTGGCTAGACTTTCTTCCCTGTCCGCTCAGGTGATTTGCCTGGATGCCGAGTCGTCTACTGTTGAGCAGGAATGCGGCGAACCCCCTCATGTAGATGTGCTATCAGGCAACGCAGCTTATGTTATTTACACCTCCGGCTCGACTGGCTCTCCAAAGGGTGTGGTGGTGCCTCATCTGTCTCTGCTTAACCATTGTGTGGCAACTGGTTTGCGCTATCAGTTGCACCCTGCCGACCGAGTGCTGCACTTTGCTTCGATCAGTTTTGATGTCGCATTGGAAGAGCTTTTCCCCGCATGGCTGTATGGCGCGACGGTGGTCGTCTGGCCGGAATCTGTTGCCCCCTCAGCCACCGAATTTTCTCGCTTTGCGGCGGCTGAACAACTGACTGTTCTTAACCTCCCTTCCTCGTACTGGCATGAGTGGGTCTCGGAGCTCTTGCGCGCCCATAGTCAACCACCGGAGAGCCTCCGATGTATGATTGTAGGAAGTGAGAAGGTCTCGCCAGCCCATGTAAACGCCTGGCGCGAGCTCGTTCGGTGGCCTGTCAACTGGTATAATGCCTATGGTCTGACGGAAACAACTATTACGACGCTGCTCTATGAATCACCTTCTTCTGCTGAAGACGAACTCCTTGCGTCACTTCCCATCGGGCAGCCAATCGCCAATACTCAGGTATATATTCTGGATGCGCGCATGCAGCCGGTCCCGGTAGGCATGCCTGGAGAATTATATATCGGTGGAGTAGGGCTGGCCCGTGGCTATTTGCACCACCCTGAACTGACGGCGGAACGTTTTGTCCCCCACCCCTTTGCGGGGACCCAATTTATGGCGTCCGACCCTGGAGCAAGGATGTATCGAACCGGGGACCTCGTACGTTACCGCGAGGATGGCAATATCGAATTTCTCGGACGAGTAGATGCCCAGGTGAAGTTACGCGGCTTCCGTATTGAACCGGGCGAGATCGAGATGCTACTGAACCAGCATGCTGCAGTGAAAGACACTGTAGTGCTGGCGAGTGAAGATACCCCCAATGCCCCTCGCCTCGTGGCCTATATTATCCCCGCTCGGCCTTCGCTTTCCCTCGTGACTCAACTGCGTACCTATCTTCAAGATAGATTGCCGACCTATATGATACCGGCGGCCTTTGTGCTCCTTGATACGTTCCCGCGCGGCCCCTCCGGCAAAATTAATTATCGCGCTCTCCCTGCCCCTGAACAGCAGCACACAATAACTGATGAAACGTATGTAGCTCCACGTACTCCCATTGAGGAAATACTGGCTGGCGTCTGGGCTGCTGTATTACAGTTGGAGCGTGTCAGTCGCCTGGATAACTTTTTTAAGCTTGGAGGGCATTCCTTACAGGCGACGCAGGTGGTGGCGCGCCTGCGGGAGATTTTGCACATTGAGCTGCCGGTACGAGCTATCTATGATGCACCAACTATTCTCGCGCTTGCTGCATCTATCGAAAAAATCAAACAGCGCACGAAGGGACAGACTCTCCCGGCTATCCAACCTGCTGATCGCGGCGGCTCGCTCCCGCTTTCGTTCGCGCAACAGCGACTCTGGTTCCTTGACCAGTTGCAAACAGATAGCCCACTTTACAATATCCCTGGCGCTTTCTTGATAAAAGGTGCGTTGGATGTGAGAGCGTTAGAGCAAAGCCTGAATGATCTTGTTCAGCGCCATGAGCCGTTGCGTACCACTTTCGCGGTGTATGAGGAGCAGCCTGTACAAATTATTGCTCCGGCGTTCTACCTTCCACTGCCTACAGTTGATTTAACGGTAATAACGGCTAATACCGGACGAAATACTATCATAGCACATCTGGCAAACGAGGAGGCACAACGCCCATTTAACCTGCAACGAGGCCCTTTAGTGCGTGCTTCACTGTTACGTTTGAGCGCGAAAGAACATGTGCTGCTGCTCACGCTGCATCATATTGTAGCTGATGGCTGGTCGGCGGAAATATTTTTCAACGAGCTGGATGCCTGCTATATTGCTCGTAAAACGGGTATCCCTGCCCAGCTCCCAGAGCTATCGGTTCAATATGCCGACTACGCGCTCTGGCAGCAACAATGGCTACAGGGGGAAGTGCTTGAACAGCAACTGGCCTACTGGCGTCAGCAACTGGCTGGTATTCCTCCCGCGCTGGATCTCCCCACTGATTATCCGCGTCCGGCCATACAGACCTTTCATGGCGCTCGCTATTTTTTCTCTTTCCCTCCCGCTCTAAGCGCCCAGCTTAAAGCCTTGAGCCAGCAGGAGGGGGTGACGCTCTTCATGACCTTGCTGGCTGCCCTTCAGACGCTGCTCTTTCGTTATAGTGGTCAGACCGATATCGTTGTTGGCACGCCGATTGCCGGGCGTACCCGTATCGAAGTTGATCGCCTGATTGGTCTCTTTATCAACACGCTGGTATTGCGTGCCGATTTATCAGGCAATCCACGTTTCAAAGAATTGTTGCTTCAGGTGCGTGAGATGACGCTGGGTGCTTATTCTCACCAGGAGCTGCCGTTTGAAAAACTGGTTGAAGAGCTACAGCTAGAGCGCAGTTTGAGCCAATCGCCACTTTTCCAGGTGCTTTTTGTCCTACAAAGTGTCTCATCTCGTGATAGCAATGCTCATCCCGCTGTTCAGGGCTTGGATCTGGAACCATTGGAGATAGATAGCGGAACTGCAAAATTCGATCTTGTATTCGAATTGATAGCAATGCCCAGGAATTGTGAAGGCTACATCGAGTACAATACAGACCTGTTCGAGCCTGCTACTATTCGGCGCATGGCCGGGCATTATATCACTCTATTGGAGAGTATTGCTGCTGATCCCGCACAACCTCTTGCGACACTTCCTCTTTTGACGTCGATTGAACGTGTACAGCTTCTTGAAGAATGGAATACTACCCGCAAGGCTCTGCCCCAACAGCAATGTCTTCATGCCCTCTTCGAAGCGCAAGCGGCGCATATGCCAGACAAAGTGGCGGTGGTGTTTGAAGAACAACAGATAACCTATCAGGAACTGGACAGGCGAGCAAACCAACTGGCTCATTATCTACAAGATCTAGGAATTGGCCCGGAGTCGCCGGTTGGTCTTTGCCTTAAACGCTCACCGGAAATGATCGTTGGCGTTGTGGGTATCCTTAAAGCGGGAGGGATTTATGTTCCCCTCGATCCTGGTTATCCGCCCCGACGACTCTCTTTCCTCCTGGCCGATACAAAAATGTCTGTTCTGCTTACTCAACAACATTTGTTAGAAAAGTTGTCAGAAGTAGAGGTGCATCATGAGCCTCACGTACTTTGTTTGGATACTCAATGGCTGCGCGTGATAACCTGCTCAGAAACCAGACCTCAGAACAGAGCTATTCCTGCCAATCTGGCGTATATCATCTATACGTCGGGATCTACAGGTGTCCCCAAAGGGGTTGCGATGCCTCATGCTCCGCTGGTCAATCTTTTCACCTGGCAAGGAATTCATTGCAGCCGGATGACGCGCAGCGTAGACGCGTCAGCGGCGTTTCCGGCTGAGTACAAAGGACAGCTTTCGGCTCTTTCCTCAGATACACGCACTTTGCAGTTTGCCTCGCTGAGCTTTGATGTCGCTTCTCAGGAAATTTTCTGTACTCTGGGCTTTGGTCAGACCCTGGTGCTGATCTCTGAGGAGCAGCGACGTGATCCCGCAGAACTCCTGGCGCTGCTGACGCATGAGTCTGTTGAACGGCTGTTTCTTCCGGTGGTTGCGTTGCAGCAGCTTGCTGAAGCTGTTCAGGAAGCAGACTATGTTCCACCAGCGTTGCGCGAGGTAATCACAGCCGGGGAGCAGTTACAGATTACGTCCCAGGTGGTCAGCTTGTTTCAGAGGCTAAGGAACTGTCGGCTGTATAATCAGTATGGTCCATCCGAGAGCCATGTGGTTTCAGCGTATCGATTAGCCGGAGAGCCCCAGAACTGGCCTGTATTTCCCGCCATCGGGCGACCGATTGACAACATTGAACTGTATGTACTGGATAGGTATATGCAACTGGTTCCGCTAGGGGTCCCCGGTGAACTGTACATTGGGGGCCAGGGTCCGGCTCGTGGCTACCTGGCTCGTCCTGACCTGACGGCAGAGCGATTCGTCCCTCATCCATTTGCTTCTACGCCCGGCGCCTGCCTTTATAAAACAGGAGATCGCGCCCGTTACTTACCTGATGGCAATCTCCAATTCCTCGGGCGGTTGGATCAACAGGTAAAGATTCGTGGCTATCGTATTGAACCTGGAGAAATTGAGGCGCTGCTCGGCCACCATCCAGAGGTAGCGGAGGTGGCGGTCCTGGCGCGAGAAGCTCCCACGATGAATCGGGCGGACGCGATAAATCTGGTCCCTACGGGCGAGAAACGCCTGGTCGCTTATGTTGTGCCAGCACAGGCTTCGACCAATGCTCCTAGTGCGCAGCAACTTCGGCAGTATCTTCAGTCCCGGTTGCCTGATTATATGATCCCCGCGCACTTCGTCTTCCTCGATGCACTGCCCCTGACGCCCAACGGCAAAGTGGACCGTCGTAACCTGCCTGTTCCTGAGATTACGAAACAGGGGCAGGGAGAAGAGCGTCCATCTGCACAAACGCTGGTCGAAGCCGTTCTTAGCGCGATCTGGTCGGATCTTCTACATATCGATCAAGTGGACGTGCAGGCTAATTTTTTCGAGCTGGGGGGGCATTCACTTTTAGCAACGCGGATGATCGCGCGAGTACGTGAGGCATTTCAGGTAGAGATACCGCTGCGTGCCGTTTTTGAGTCGCCAACGCCCGCCGGGCTGGCGGCTCAGATTGAAGCCGCCAGGGGAGATGTTTCGAGCGTGGTGGAAATACCGCCGCTTTTGCCACGGTCACAGGAGAGGATTCTCCCCCTTTCGTATGCCCAGGAGCGGCTCTGGTTTTTGCACCAGCTTGAGCCGGAGAGCCCGGCCTATAATATTCCGGTAATATTGCAGGTACAGGGAGATCTCGATACGAATGCCCTTCAGAACAGCCTGAACGCTTTGAGTCAGCGGCATGAGGCCCTTCGTACAATATTCACGGTGGTTGATGGTATGCCCCAACAAACGATTCTCCCTCAGCTCCAGGTCGAGCTGCGCACCAAAGATTTGAGCAATGTGCAGGCGGAAATACGGCAGCAGGAGCTGCATCAACATACTACCAGCGAGGTCTCGCAGCCTTTTAATTTGAGTGTGGGGCCGCTGCTACGAGCTTTGCTCCTGCGAATGAGCGAATGTGAGCATATTCTGCTTCTCACTGTCCATCATAGCATTGTTGATGGCTGGTCAACCAGCGTCCTGGTAAATGAGCTGAACGCGATTTATGGTGCGATTGTCGCAGGAGAGCCTGTTTCTTTACCTTCGCTTCCTGTTCAGTATGCTGATTATGCTCTCTGGCAGCGTCAATGGTTGCAGGGTGAGGTATTGGAACAACAGATAGCTTACTGGCGCCATCAGCTTGTAAATGCTCCAATCGTACTTGATTTGCCCACCGATCATCCTCGTCCCGCTACTCAAAGCTATCGGGGCGATACCTGTTTTATCGCACTCTCGCCAGCCCTGAGCCAGGGACTCTACGCGCTTAGCCAGAAGGAAGCAGTGACGCTCTTCATGACCTTGCTTGCGGCTTTCCAGGTGCTTTTATTCCGCTACTCTGGACAGACCGATATCGTTGTGGGTACGCCCATTGCCGGGCGGGCGCGCAGTGAGCTTGAGAGGCTGATTGGTCTCTTTATCAATACCCTGGCTTTGCGTGTTGATCTTTCAGGAGATCCATCGTTTCATAGCCTGCTAGGACGCGTACGAGAGGTCTGTCTGGAGGCATATGCGCATCAAGAACTTCCCTTTGGCAAAGTCGTCGAAGCCGTGCAGCCCGAACGCAGCTTGAGCCATCACCCGCTTTTTCAGGTCATGTTTATCGTGCAAAACGCTCCTATGGGGATGCAATTTATTGCGTCGGCGGATAACGAGGGGAATGCATTACGCCCGTATCCGCTTGAACTCGGCAATGCAACGACCAAGTTCGATCTGACAGTCGAGCTGATGGATGCGCCGGAAGGTGTGCATGGTATTGTGGAGTATAATACTGATCTATTTGAGCGTGAAACTATCCAACGGCTTGCCAGGCACTATCAGACACTCCTCGAAGCAATTGTAGTCAATCCCAACGAGCGGCTTTCCTTGCTGCCCCTGCTCGATGCGTCTGAACAACGTTGCCTGCTCATGGATTGGAATGCGACCGCTATCGATGCTCTTCCTGATGTTCGGGTCCATCAGCTCTTCGAAGATCAGGTAGCGCGCACTCCTCATGCTATCGCGCTATCCTGTAAAGGGCAGCAGGGTGAGCGAGTAGCTCTAACCTATCAGGAACTGAACCGGTTTGCCAACCAGCTAGCCTATATGTTACGAGCAAAGGGGGTGCGACCTGAGGTACCCGTTGCTCTGTATATGCAACGTTCTCCAGCAATGATCATAGCAGTGCTGGGCGTGCTCAAGGCGGGCGGTGCCTATCTTCCTCTGGACAGAAGCTATCCAGGCGAACGGCTGGCCTTTATGCTGCAAGAAACACGGGCGTCGGTGCTGCTTACCAGCCAGCGGATGTTGCAGGACCTTCCCCCCTATCAGGGACAGGTAATTTGCCTGGATGACTATCAGACCCTTTTAGACAATGAAAAGTCAGCCAATCCCAGCAGTGAGGTGAGCGGAGCGAATCTTGCCTATATTATCTATACCTCGGGCTCGACGGGCCGTCCGAAAGGCGTCATGGTTACTCATCAGGGGCTGAGCAACTATCTTGCCTGGTGTATCCGCACCTATCGCGTTGAGCAGGGACAGGGAGCGGTATTGCATTCCTCGTTGGCCTCCGATCTGACCGTAACCAGCCTGTTCGCTCCATTACTGACAGGACGATGCCTGGAAGTGCTGCCCGAAGAACAGGGAATTGAGGCACTGGGGAATGCGCTGCGGGAGGCCAGAGATTTGAGCCTGGTTAAGCTCACACCTGCTCATCTCACGCTCTTAGCTGATCAACTGACAAACGAGGATGTGTCTGGACGAGCGCGGGTGTTCGTTATTGGAGGGGAGGCGTTACGGCAGGAGCATATCACCTTCTGGCAAACGCACGCGCCGGAACTGAGATTGATCAACGAGTATGGGCCAACGGAGACGGTGGTTGGCTGCTGCGTCTACGAACTGGCTCCTGGTGAGGCTCGTTCTGAAACTGCAACCATTCCTATCGGGCGCCCCATTGCGCATACCCGGCTCTACCTGCTCGATCAAACCTTACAACCGGTTCCCATCGGCGTCTATGGAGAGCTCTATATTGGCGGCGCAGGCGTGGCCCGGGGATACTTTCAGCGCCCAGACCTGACGGCGGAACGCTTTATCCCCGATCCCTTCGTAGGGTCCTCCCACGATGAATCGGGCTCCCGCGATGAATCGGGCTCCCACGATGAATCGGGCTCCCACGATGAATCGGGGAGCTACGGGACTCGCCTCTACCGTAGCGGCGATCTGGCCCGTTACCTGCCAGATGGGACTATTGAGTTTTTAGGGCGCAACGATTCCCAGGTGAAGGTGCGCGGCTATCGCGTTGAACTGGGAGAGATTGAGGCCGTCTTAAAGGGGCATCCTGCCGTTCAGGAAGCTGTTGTTCTGCTGGAGGAAAGAGGAACGGCTGTTTCCAGGGAGAAACAACTGGTCGCCTATGTGGTGGGGCAGTCCGATTCCGCACTGTCATCAGCGGAACTGCGAACCTATTTGCGAACTCAGTTGCCAGAGTATATGGTTCCGGCGTCCTATATGATGCTGGATGCGCTGCCACTTTTGCCCAATCATAAAATTGATCGGCAGGCGTTATCTGCTATCGGGCAAGCTGGTAGTGAGCTGGAAGGTGCAGGAGGAGAAGAGCCGCGCAACGCGGTGGAGGAGGCGCTGGTCGCTATCTGGGCGCTGGTCCTGGGGCGGGAGCGGGTTGGCATCTATGATAATTTCTTTGATCTGGGAGGGCATTCTCTTTTGATTACGCAGGTGATCTCGCGGGTGCGCGAAGGCTTGCAGGTTGAGTTGCCATTGCGCATGCTCTTTGAGAAACCCACCATTGCCGATTTTGCCGAAGCGATCATCCAGCAAGAGCTTGCACAATTGGATGAGGAGGAGTTGTTACAAATGTTGGCGGATATGGAGTCGCCTTCTCCCGAGATGTAAACCACAGTTCTCTATTGACGCTATTGTAGTTAGGAAGGATGTTGCAGTGAGTACCCATGACGCTAGAGGCTCAGTGGAGCATCTCGCAAAACTCTCTCGCGAGCAGCGTGCCCAACTTTTCCAGCGACTGAAAGAAAAACAGCGCAGTGAGCATATTGTAGACGAGGTCATACGCCCTTACGACCGGAACGCTCAGTCTTTCCCTTTATCATTTGCTCAATTGCGTCTCTGGTTTCTGGATCAATTTGAGCCGGATAGCGCCGTTTATATTATTCCCCAGGCTCTGCGTCTGTCCGGTCCCTTAATACTTGAAATGTTCCAGCATGCTCTTGAAAACATGATCGAGCGCCACGAAACTCTGCGCACCACTTTTATGGCTATTGATGGAGAGCCGCGCCAGTTCATTGCTAAGGTGGGGCAGATGGCTATGGCGTTAATTGATCTGCGGGATGTTAGCGAAGGTGTACGTGAGGCTGAAGTGCTGCGCCTGGCCGACGCGGAAGCCCACCGTCCGTTTAACCTGGCTACCGGTCCGCTTTTACGCGTCACTTTGCTCAGGCTGGGACGGGAAGAACATATTTTGCTGCTGACCATGCATCATATTATCTCAGACGCATGGTCGGGCGGTATTTTTATGCGGGAATTCTTTACCTTTTACGAGGCGCACTTGCATGGTCGGTCAGCGCAACTTCCGTCATTGCCCATTCAATATATCGACTTTACTCTCTGGCAACATCAGCGGTTGCAAGGGACGAAGTTGGAAGAGCAGCTTGCCTATTGGCAAGCAAAGCTGGCCGATGTTCCCATGTTACACCTGCCCATCGACCATCCGCGTCCCGCTATGCAAACCTTTCACGGGGCTGCGCAGTCTCTGCTGCTAAGCGAAAGTCTGAGCGGTGCGCTGCATGCCCTCAGCCGTCAGGAGGGCGCTACCCTCTTTATGGTGCTATTGGCTGCATTTAAGGTGTTATTATATCGCTACAACGGACAGGAAGATATCGTTGTCGGCTCGTTAATAGCTAACCGTAATCGTGCCGAGATCGAGGGGCTGATCGGCTTTTTTGTCAATACGCTGGTGCTGCGTACAGATCTCTCCGGTAGCCCTGGCTTTCGCGCATTACTGCGCAGGGAGCGTGAGGTCTGCCTTGAAGCCTATGCCCACCAGGATTTGCCATTTGAGCAACTGGTGGATGCCCTCCAGCCAGAGCGCAACTTGAGTTATAGCCCTCTCTTTCAGGTCATGTTCACATTGCAGAACATGCCGCGTCTCTCCTCTTTCTCTGCCGGGCAATCTTCTCTGGCGATCCAGCATCTGGACACCGGTACTGCCACCTCGAAGTTTGACCTCTCGTTCTTTCTTTCCGAGGGGCCACAGGGCATCAATATGGAAGCGGAGTACAATACCGATCTCTTCGAAGCGGAGACGATTCGGCGCATGCTTGCCTGTTTTCGCAACCTGCTAGAAGCAATCGCTGCCGATCCAGATCGCCAGATCGCAGCTCTGCCTATACTTGCCGAAGATGAGCGGCAGCAATTGCTCGTCGAGTGGAATACGACTCGATTCGACTATCCACAGCGTAGTTGCCTGCACGAATTAATCGAAGAACAGGTGCAGCGTACGCCAGATGCGGTTGCGCTGGTTTTTGAGGGGCAGCAACTCACCTATAGCGAGCTCGATGCTCGCGCCACCCGGCTGGCACACTATCTCTGCTACCGCTATGCCATCGGACCAGAAACGCTCATCGGACTTGCGCTTGACCGCTCCCCATCGCTGTTGATCGGGCTGCTGGGTATCCTCAAAGCTGGTGCGGCCTATGTTCCTCTCGATCCCAACTATCCCCGGCAGCGCCTGGCCTTCGTTTTGCAGCAAACTCAGACTCCTGTCCTGCTAACGCAAGTGGCCCTGTTGGAGCGCCTGCCTGAGCATCAGGGCGCCACGCTTTGCCTTGATCGCGACTGGCCTGTGATTGCTTGCGACCTCCCGCCTGTGAGACCACCTCGTGCTTTCGCCGATAATCTTGCTTACACGATCTATACCTCCGGCTCCACAGGGCTTCCCAAAGGAGTACAGATTTCGCATCAGGCGCTGGTCAACTTCCTCTGCTCGATGCGCGACCAGCCGGGAGCGAATAATCACGATACTTTGCTTGCGGTTACCAGCGTCTCCTTTGACATTGCCGGTCTGGAACTCTGGCTGCCTCTGATAGTGGGAGCCCGGCTGGTGCTGGCCTGCCGGGAGGTGAGCCGCGATGGAGAGCAACTGAAGCAGCATCTGGTCGAACAGGCGGCGACCATGATGCAGGCAACACCGACGACGTGGCGGCTGCTACTGGAGGCAGGATGGCACAGTCCATCGGAGATGCGTGTATTATGCGGGGGAGAGGCGTTGCCGGTCGAACTGGCCCAGACATTGAGCCAGCAATCCACGCTGTTCTGGAATATGTACGGCCCGACGGAAACCACCATCTGGTCCACTTTACAGCACATTATCTCTGTCGAAGGAAGTGTCTCAATTGGCCGACCCATCGCCAATACTCAGATCTATCTGCTGAATGCCCACCAGGAACCGGTGCCGATTGGCGCAATCGGGGAGCTTTATATCGGTGGAGATGGATTAAGCAGAGGCTATTTCCAGCGACCGGAGGCGACCGCCGAGCGGTTCGTGCCGGCTCTTTTCGGCTCCACGCCGGGCGCGCGGCTCTACAAAACCGGCGATCTGGCACGCTATCGTGCGCATGGCGATCTGGAATTCCTGGGGCGTAATGACCACCAGGTCAAAATTCATGGCTTTCGTATCGAACTGCAAGAGATAGAGGCAACCTTAGAGCAGCATCCTGCGGTACGTGAAAGCGTGGTTGTGGCGTGGGAGGATATTGTTGGCGAGAGCGACAGCAAGCGTCTGGTGGCGTATATTGTGCCTCAATTCCAGCTCCAGGATGCGACCGCGCAACCGCGTTGGCAGGACGAGCAGGTACAGCAATGGCAATCCGTCTGGGATACGACCTATAGCGAAGACGAAGCTGATCATGATCCGGCATTTGATCTCAGTGGCTGGAGGAGCAGCTATACCCACGAACCAATACCGGCGGCGGAGATGCGCGAATGGGTAGATCAGACCGTTGAGCGCGTCCGGGCAAACAAGCCTGAGCGTATCCTTGAGATCGGCTGCGGCACCGGATTATTGTTGTTCCGTCTTGCCCCCCATTGTCGCCAGTATTGTGGCATGGACTTCTCTCCTTCGGTGTTGCAGCAGGTTCGACGGGAGGTCGCGCGTCAGGGTCTCTCGCATGTCACGCTCCTGGAGCGCAATGCCAACGACCTGAGCGGCATTGAGGCTGGAGTTTTTGATACGATTATTCTCAATTCAGTGGTGCAATACTTTCCCGGCGTGGAGTTCCTGATCCAGTTACTGGAGCGCCTGATACAATTGGTTGCCCCCGGAGGCCATATCTTTCTGGGAGACATCCGCAATCATGCTCTGCTGGAAGTCTTTCATACCAGCGTGCAGATGCGCCAGGCGGAGGATTCCTTATCCTTGAAGAAATTACAGCATCTCGTCCGGTCGCATATGGCTCAAGAAAAAGAGCTAACGGTCGATCCGGCTTTCTTTGCGGCTGTAAAGCAACGTTTCCCCAGGGTTGGCGCGGTAGATCTGCAGTTAAAACGTGGACATGCTTATAATGAGCTTATCTGCTTTCGCTACGATGTTGTGCTCCATATGGACATGGAAGAATCCCCTGCCCGCCAACCTGCCGTGATGGATTGGCGACGCGGTGCGTTAACGCTGGCTTTGATTCGCACTCTGCTTGTAGAGACGGCGCCTGATTTTTTGCATATCACCGGCATTCCCAACACACGCCTGATGGCCGATGTCAAAGCCTGCGATCTGCTAAAAGATGAGGGTGGATTGCAGGATGTGAAGGCATTACGGGAAGCAGCGCAAACCCTTTCTGATAAGGAGCAGGGCGTCGATCCAGAAGAGTTCTGGGCTCTGGGTGAGCAACTGGCTTATACTGTTGGCATCACCTGGTCAGCGTCTCGGGGTGATTGGTGTTATGATGTTGCACTGCTGCGAAAAACGACCATCAGCTCATCGGGCGAAGATCGTCTTCCCCTGTTTGTCGTGCCTGCACTCACAAAAATACTCCCCTGGAGTGCCTATACCAACAACCCATTGCAGGTGCAATTTCAGCAGAAACTTGCGCCCGAACTGCGCGACTACTTAAAAGAGAAATTGCCGGAATACATGCTGCCATCGGCTTTCGTCGTGTTACAGGCACTGCCGCTTACCCCAAACGGCAAAATAGACCGCCGTGCCTTGCCTGCGCCCGGTCACTCTCGATCTGCAATCAAGCAAGATTACGTAGCTCCTCGTACGCAGACAGAGGAGGCATTGGTAGCTATCTGGCGTGAACTGCTGGGTATCGAGCGAATTGGCATTCATGATAACTTCTTCGATCTGGGAGGAAACTCCCTCTTGATCATTCGTATGGTAGCGAAGGCAAATAAAGCCGGGCTTGCCATTACTACTAGGCAGGTTTTCAAGCATCAGACTATTGCGGAACTGGCCGCAGAGGTAGGCATGGCAGCTATTATCGCAGAACAAAGCCCAATCTCCGGTTTGACTCCATCTACCCCTGGTCAGCGTTTTGTGCTGGCGTCCTCTGTCCACAACCCTCAGTATTTTAATCTGGCATATTTCGTCGAATTTCAGCACTCGCTCAACCCGGCTTACCTGCAACGGGTGATCCAGGAGTTGACCGTGTATCACGACGCCCTCCGTATTTGTCGTGCGTCCCAGGACGCTACTTTGCCTTTATTTATTACGGCTCCATCCTCAGACCCGCATTTTTTACGGGTTAATCTCTCTACTCTGTCGGAGCAACAGGAGACGCAAGCAGTTGCTCATATCTTGAAGGCTTTACAAATGAGCCTGGAGCTTTATACAGGCCCACTTTTTAAGGTCGTCCTGCTTGAGGGAGGTCCCACAGTGCCGGGCGCTTTGCTCTTGCTGGGCCACTTCCTGGTGGCCGATATCGAATCATGGCAAATCTTGATCGGTGATATGCTATCATGGTATCGCCAGCTTACAGAGAAAGGCTCAATTGCGTTCCCACCCAAGCCGACCTCGTTTAAGCAATGGGCAGAACGTCTGCATGAGTACGCCCAATCAGCGGCGCTACAGGAGTTTCCATACTGGTTTGCGCGAGTGAATCAGCAAGTTATGCCTCTGCCGCGTGATTATCCCGAAGGGTCAAATATCATTGAGTCATCCAGATCAGTAGAGATGCAACTGAGTGCGGAAGAAACGAACATCTTGTTGCAAGCTGTCATCAAGCAGCAAGATGTACAAATGGATGCTATCTTGATCATGGCTATCGCCTGGGCTTTTCGCCAGTGGTCAGGGCACTGCTCCTTGCTTGTGCGACTGTTTACTCATGGTAGGGAGCCACTGTTTGAAGATATGGATGTATCGCGCACGGTGGGCGCCCTGGCAACGGATTTTCCGGTATATGTGGATATCACTACGGCACTGGATGAAGTGGAAGCTTTACAACTGGTGAAGGCACAACTAAAAAATATTCCTCATCATGGCATTGGTTACGGAATTCTCCGAGAGCTTGGAAGGAGTCATGAGGCCGAGATGTTGCGCGCAACGCCGGAGCCGGAAGTGGTGGTAAACTATATCGGTGAGGGATTTAACGAGGCTCCCAGATCCGAGGTTGTTGTGCAGGGACCCATTACCGCCCACTATTTCGATCCGCAATCAGACCGGACCTATACGTTTCAAATTACCGGCAGAGTCCTGGATGGCAAATTCCATACCCAATGGGACTATAGCGAGCAGCTCCACCGTCGTCCAACGGTGGAGCTCATTGCCAGGAGTGCGCTGCAGGCAGTTCGGACCCTGATAACGCAGGTGGGTGCTGGCATCGAACATGGTGAATAATTCGTTGGACTGAGCCATCAACTGGACTGAGCATGGTGTGACTGACCTTGCCCCGAGGTTTAGTGGAGTTCTACCTCTGCGACTTTGTGGCAAGGAAGCGGAAATCAGAGGGAAAGCTTTTTGGTTAGATACGAAGACAGCCAGACGAAGAGACAGAGACACGCTATGCAGGCAAAACGTGTGGCCCATCCGCGACTGGTGACCCACCTGTTGCTGGGGAGCATGATGGTGGTGCTGTATCTGTTTCTTGTCCGACTTTTTCCTGGGGGCAGGCAGATCGAACTGTTCGTCATCGTGCTGGGGTATCTCTGCCTGATCCTGGCCTGCGTGAGTTTGCTGATTGGGCCGCTCAGCCTGCTGCGCAGGCGCCGCAATCCTGTGAATATTGATCTACGACGCGATATTGGCATCTGGGCCGGCATCACTGGTTGCTTGCATGTCTTATTCGTCCTGCGAGGCAGAGTACAGGATGGTCTGATCCTCCTGTATTTTCTGCGCGAGGGGCCACAGGGCTACACGCCGCTGTTCAGCGTTTTTGGCATGAGCAATGATTTCGGCCTTTTTGCCACGCTCCTCTTGCTCCTGTTGCTGGCACTTTCAAACACCGCCTCGCTACGTTATCTCAAAGGCAAACAGTGGAAGCTCTTGCAGCGCCTGACGTATTTGCTGGTGCCTCTTATTCTGGTTCATACCTTTGGTTATCAGTATCTGAACCTTCGCGGGCCTCTTCTCGTGTGGGGAGTTATTGCGTTGAGCGTATGTGTGCTTGCCTGCCAGACAATGGGGATAGCATTGACGTTGGCCCGGCGCACGCGTTGACTTCCTCTCCAATCCATGAATTGAGCAGGGAGCAACAGGCTGCCATCAAGCGGCAAGATGCGCCAACCGCGCTGAGCCTTCAGGCACCTCAAAGCGACCCATTTTATATCCGGCTGGTGAAGCTACTTGAATAACAGGGGCACAACCTATCACCTCTTCTTACGCGTGCCCAACAAAGCGAAAGCCAACGGCCTGGATGGAGGCGCGTTCGATGAGATATTGTTCCATGTTCCTCAGGAAGGTGATGCAGGCTCGCTCCTGCTCCGCACTGGCAGTATGTATGGCGTTGCCGATATACACAAAAAGGTATGGCACCCAGGAGAAATGCAGCTCCTCAAATGTGGCTCGACAGGCGTGTAGCATCTCGTCAGAACGGTTGAGCTGGTGAAGCAGAGACCTCTGGAACCAGGTGGTCCGCAGGTCCTGGATAGAGCGAGCCTCGTCAGCACTGGTGGCCGGATCGGCCTGAGCAAGGCCACTCAAAAACAATACGCGTTGCATGGCATACAGCCAGCTCGCCGTTAGCTCATCGAACCGATCATAGGCATAATCCTGGCAAAGAAACTGACCGTCTTTGCGGAGAAGACGTTTTATCTTTGAGAGCGTTGCGGGCAAATGCGGCAAATGGTGTAACGCCCGATTCACGATGACGACATCCATGCAGCCTTCTGGGGCATGCCAGTCCTGGATATCAGCGCACACATACGTCAGGGTGCCAAAGCCGGAGGTGAGAGGGTGGGCATGACGCGTCCGTTCTGCTACCGTGAGGATCTCCTGGGAGGTATCAAGACCGGTCACGTCATGACCATCGCGGGCCAGTTCGAGCGAGAGGTAGCCATTGCCACAGCCAATTTCCAGGATTTTCAGATGGGGACGGGGGAGCGTGGCTTTGACAAAGTGGTAGGTATCCAGAGCACTCAGCTCAATGATGGGGAGCATATGCCATTGTGACCAGCGCTCCGCCCCTTCACGCTGCAACGATTCCAGCGGGTAGCGCAAATCGGCAATGATGTTTCCCGGTTTCTCTTGCATCGTGTTTCTCCTGTCATTGGTCCTTCTGACTTTGCCAGTCAGTTCTTTTGCAGTAGAGAAGCAAGGGCAGGAACGTTCCCTTCATGTTCATGGCTCATGACACTTATTATACCTCGTGTTGCATCCAAAACGTTGGGAAACCCATCTCGCTCTGGGAGCGGGATAGCCATATAAAAACGCCTCAAGCCGCTTGTATCCTTGCTTGAGACGCCTCATAAAACTTCGGAGGTGCCGGTGGAGAGATTCGATCAGATCTTTCCGCCGGTGACCGTCCCTGTTGTCGTTTTCTTGCTTCCCTGATCACTCAGTCGGGGCTAGCCAATTTGGCACTTGTAATGCGCGTTGCTTGCTGGAGGTAGTTGACTTTCAACAGTGGCGTCCATCGCTGTATCGAAAGACAGCAGCCTACCTGGCCGCGCAAGCCTATCTGCTCCGTGGCCTGATAGAACTCCATCGATTGCAGCTTCAACAGCGCATAGGCTCCTGCCAGAAGGCGGTAGAATATGCGACAGCAGCGGACCATCCTGCATTGCTGGTGAAAGCGTTGACCCTGTTGGGCAATGCCTCCTATGACCAGCGCCGCGCTACTGACATGCTCCACACCTATCAACATGCACGATATCTGCTGAATCAGTCGCAGCTCCCTTTGCCAGAGGTATTACATAGCAAAGTGTTGATGGGCCTGGCTCACGCCTATGCGCAGCAGGGAAAGGCGACAGAAGCCCTCAATGCGCTGCACGAAGCCCATGCGGTCTGCCCTGATGAAACCGAAGAGGTGCCAGTGTTCCTCGCCGCAGACGATGGCCTCTTTTCGCTCATCTTATTTGATGGGTGGGTTCGGCTCGATCTTGGGAAGCACGAAGCCAAACGGCAGCATGCGCTCGATGCGGCCAAAGCGCTGGCCTGTATCGACGCGCTGCCTCCGACACTCTTTGTTCCTGAGCGTATTCGCCTGGAGATTACCAACCGAAGGGCACAGGCCGCTCTTACGATTGGAGATCTTGATGCCTATTGTCACTACACGCGGCAACATGCAGAGGAAATGAAGGCGCTCAGCAGCGAAAAGAGACGGCAGGAACGCAGGCTCATCTATCAAATGGCGCTGAAAAGATGGCCTCAGGAGACGAAAATCGCGGCACTAGCGCAGGTGCTGTTCTAAAAAATGTTCCACCGATAGGCATCACAGAGATGTCTCTGTACAGCGGACCGAATGGAGCAGGAAAACAAGGGGGAAAAAGTGAAACTAGAACAACTGACCTCAGACCAGATTCGCACAGGCATGCTCGTCGTGTGTTTCAAAAAACCTGCCCTTATTTATGTGGGAAGAGTTCACAGTGATGTGACACGGTATCTGTTGCTCCAGGCTCTCTTCAGTGGCGTTTTTGCTGAATTTGATCTCTTGTATGCAGACCAACATCTGCATGCAGGAGATCTTGTCTGGAACAAATATTTCTATCGGAATCCAGAGGCCCCGACTGCCTCAGGCGTGTTCAAGTGGCCCGAACTGACAACGTTGACCTTTATCTCAGCGGAGAGCCGTCTGAAGATGAATTATATAGGATGGTTGGTGCATATTGAAGTACGATACCCTCAGATAAGTCCGCCCATTGTTCTTGAATAGGGGTGTATAGAGGAAGATTCTCATCCTGATGAACTCCCCATTGGGGCCTCCTTACCCCTTATTGAAGGAAAGGCGAGTTCAAGGTTGTTCCACGTCGCTGATGACTTCGCCGATCAAGCGTTCCAGGTGTTCGGTCTCCTCTGAGAGCAGGTGAAGCTGAATGAGTTGAGCACCTGCGTCTGCGACCTCACGCAGACCAGCAATACAGGCTGAGGGCGGCCCGTAGACTGCTATAGGGGTCAAACCAGATACTCCATAGATGCGCGTGAGCTCTACATCGACACGGGTATGGGCGCGAATGGGATCGTCGTCGATGAGCAGGTAGACCCGTTTGGCAATCTGGAAGGTGGAGGGATCTCGTTCTGCTTCTGCCAGAGCGGCACGCAGGACCTGGACCTGTTGAGCAAACTGGGCCGTTGTCGATCTGCCCGCGCCAAAGAAGCCGCTCCCCAGGCGAAGCGCCCGACGGACGGCGGCTGGATGACTGCCCCCAATCCAGATCGGTGGGTACGGCTTCTGGAAGGGTTTGGGTTCCATCGCAGCGTTGTCGAGCTGCCAGAAGCGAGAGGTCCAGGTGATGCAAGGCTCGGTCCAACAGAGCTTCATCAGCCGGATTCCCTCCGTGAAGCGGGCGACGAAGCTGGCAGGGTCAGCGTCAAATGCAGAGAACATGCTCCCTCCCCCTCCGGTAGCAAGACCCACCTCGACGCGCCCCTGGCTGAGCTGATCGAGCGTGCTGATGCTTTTAGCGAGATGGACAGGATTATGCAGTGGGCTGACGAAGACGGCGCATCCCAGGCGCAATCGCTGCGTACACGCTGCCGCGAAGGTCATCAGTTCGAGCGGTGCTAGCGTGGGTGTCGAGCTGAGAATGGATTCTTGCGTCCAGGCGCTGTGAAAGCCAAGCGCTTCTGCTCTCTGCAAGTAAGCACGCAACCTGGCTGGCTCAAAGGTCCCATCAGCAAAACGTTGGGGAAGGGAAATGGCAAAGTGCATACAATCACCTCCTGAGTCTGAAATGCTCTCTTCTCTCACTCATTCTATCATGCAAGGAGTGTTTCGAAGATGCATAATGAGGAGCGTGTAGGTGGGCCAATGTGCAGATACATCCTCTCACGTTGCTACTCTAGCAAGCAGAACAGGGCTGTGGTTATCCAATACGCAGAGATGCGCTTCGCATCAAAAGCGTATGCATGATGCTCATGGCAACGAGTCTGGCACCACGACCATGAGAAGGGATGGGTCTGTTCTCAATACTCAGATGCAAAGAACCAAACTCCCCTTTGGCCTGTACCTCGTGCAGACTATAGCCAATGGCCGGATCGGCCAGCACCCGCACTTCGGTCTCATCAAATCCTTTGCCTGCTAAGGCCACGGCGGCAGCAATATTTAAAAATTCAGGAAACTGGACAACAGCGTCCCGAGCGCTGCCGCGAAAAATCTCGCGCTCCTGGGTGCAACGAGCGCTCTCTTCGGGAGGCAATAAAGAGGCAGGAGGTCTTCGCATCGTATGAGTGACGTGCGTGAGCCCTCCTAAGGAGGCCGCCGCCAGGGCATCCAATCCCCCAATAGCTCCCGAGGCAATGGTCGCTCGTGCGCCACTCTGGTGCAAGGCGTCTACCATGTCCTGCAATAGCTCTGGTTCAGCAAGCACACCAACGCTCACAAAGATGAGATCTATGCCAGCACGAAGGATGCTGGGGCCATGCTCTCGAAGCCCGGCATGACCTGCTACCTCGACCACCACATCAGGATGTTCAGCGAGCAATGCCGAACGGGTGATCATGATGGTTGGACTCCCTGTGGGACGAGGTTTGGAAGGGTGATGGACTAACGCCCCAACCAACGTAATAGCTGTTTCTGCGCGTTGAGCCAGCAGACGGGAGAGATCCTGTCCAATCGCACCATAGCCAATCAACCCTACACGCAGCGTTCGTTGTTGTATATCTCCTCCTTTGCGCCCTCTATGAAACTTTTCCTACTCCTTTAGCAAAAGCTTCATACTTTGCTTGCAGTTCTCTGGCCCAATCCTCTACGTCTGAAAGCTGTAGAGAGGTGCATTCATAGCCGAGGACCTGTTTGAAAATAGCCATATTTTTTTCTGCGAAGTATACAGTCCCATCAGGTCCAATCTTTTCAATGCCATCAAGGTGTAGCCCTGCTTCGTTGATTTGAAGCGCATCCTCAAGTGGGAAATGAGGGGGAAGCATCACTTCGTGTGAACGCATGGCAAGTCGATTTCCGCTAGAGGCCACCTGAACTATCCCGCGACATCACTTGATATAATGTCTCTAAAATTGCTGCTGGGGGAACCTGGTTTTTGGGAGGATAGAGATCAGGGCGGTAGAGGACATGCACGCCATGCCTTCTGAGCATACGCATACTCCTCAAAAATGCGGGATGGGTATCCAGCCCCGATGCGCTCAGAATACCAGGAACAGCGACGATGGGCATCTTGAAGCCGGTATATTCACATAACAGACCAAGTGCTAAGGTATCGGTGATCCCAAGCGCCCATTTGTTGAGGGTGTTAAAGGTGGCAGGAAATACCACGATGGCATCGGCCCGTGGGAGCACATCAGGAGCATCGGGATGTTTATATTCGCTGCGTACGGGATAGCCGGTCAAGCTCTCAAGCAGAGGTAGATCAACAAATTTGGTGCCTTGTGGCGTGACAATCACACACACCTTCCAGCCATCAGCTTGCGCCTGCGTTACCAGATGTGGCACTAGCTCAGCGGTAGGACTCGCACAGGCAATCACATAGAGGACTCCATGCTCATACGATTGTTCTTTGGTCATATATTCCCTCGATACCAACCTGGTCTGAGAAACATTGCAATGTGCTTATCCAATTCTCTGACTTCTTGCGTTTCTTTCCAGGAGTCTAAATTTTGTCGGAGGACGAGTACACGCTGTACAATCATCTGTGATTTCGGCAGATTTGTCAATAATGCCTGAGATGCCGGGTGTCCGTCAAGTTTTTGCAAGGGAGGGAGGACGGCGAAACAGCCCGCGTTTCCAGGGATGATGAGCAGAAGGACACGACGAGCCAGGCAAGGTGGCAGTTGGGTGCGCGGGGCGGGGAAGTGGA